>Ga0256831_1001219_pt1 | contig 13615 bp, 11 predicted proteins | sample 132544metaG_FD_189087 | JGI IMG/M metagenome (GOLD analysis project Ga0256831, IMG submission 189087) | Hydrothermal vent microbial communities from Lau Basin, Pacific Ocean - 132-544 | ecosystem: Environmental > Aquatic > Marine > Hydrothermal vents | place: Pacific Ocean: Lau Basin | collected...
AGTCATCGAATTTAACGGATTGCACGGATTTCCGTTCTTCTTTATGCCTTTGGCATAAAGAAGAACAGTTTAACAACTAATTCCCCGAACAAAAACAACAAAACCGTCTCAGCAGCTGTCATAAAAAACAACATTAACTATCGAAAATTTAATCAAAATGAAAAAGATACTTTTGATATTACTGATGGTGCCGCTGTTGCTATCAGCTCAGAGTGAGACTCTGTCTGACACTTCCCTTGTAAAAAAAATGCAATGGTTTAAAGATGCCAAGCTCGGCATATTCATTCATTGGGGTATTTATGCTGTCAATGGTATTGGCGAATCGTGGTCGTTTTACAACGGGCAAATATCGCACAACGACTACCTAAAACAAACCAAAGGTTTTACTGCTGCAAACTACCACCCCGGACAATGGGCAGATTTAATTAAAGAGAGCGGCGCCCGCTATGCTGTCATCACATCAAAGCACCACGATGGGTTTGCCCTGTGGGATACCAAGTATGGCAACCTCAACGTGATAAAGAAAACACCTGCAAAGCGTGATGTACTTACTCCGTTCATCGATTCGCTGCGTAAAGACGGGTTAAAAGCCGGTCTTTACTTTTCGCTTATCGATTGGTCGTATAAAGACTATCCAAAGCTTACCCGCGATTCGTTGAGGTACAAAATTTCGGATGACCCGAAACGGTGGCAAAAGTTTTTAAAATATTATCAGGGACAGCTTTTGGAATTGGCTACCCGATACAATCCTGATTTATGGTGGTTTGATGGCGACTGGGAGCACAGTGCCGATGAATGGGAGATTATAAAGGTGAGAAAAATGCTGTTGGATGTTAACCCTGATGTTATTTTCAACTCCAGACTACGGGGGCACGGCGACTATGCCACCCCTGAAATAGGAACACCGGTACATCGTCCCGAAACGCCTTACTGGGAGTTATGCATGACCTCCAACGACTCGTGGGGCTACCAGCCGCAGGACACCAGTTACAAAACACCACAAGAGGTGCTGGATATTTTTATTGACTGCATCAGTAAAGGCGGCAACCTACTGTTGGACATTGGCCCAAAAGCAGATGGAACCATCCCTGAGCAACAGGTTCACATACTGAAAGAGTTGGGAAAATGGAACAGCAAGCACAAAGAAGCTGTTTACGGAACTTTGCCCGGAATTCCTTACGATTACTTTTACGGCCCCACAGCCTTGTCTGCCGACAGTACCGTTTTATATGTTTATGTCCGTGATATTCTCAAAGATAATCAGATTGTATTAAAAGGAATTTCCGGTAAAATAAAAAACATACGGTTAGTGGGCAGCAACTCCCCTCTGAGACATAAAATACTCACCAAAGTTTCGTGGAACAACTATCCCGGCCTGCTGTACATCAACATCCCCAAAAACAGTATTGACCCGTATTACACCGTTGTGGCCATTGAATTTGACGGAAAAATCAGGCTGTACCACAACCATTAGTTTTCTGGTATCGCTATCAAACCATTAAAAAAAAACCGGCAATCCAAAAAGGGGATACCGGTTTTATTAAAGAGTAACAGTTTTTTATAACAATCAATCCACGTTATCGTGTAAAAATGAATTTCCTTTATTGATTACGGGGTTGTTGTTTTCATCGCTGCCCAGTGTATAGCGTGATATGTTTTCTTCCGAAGAAGGAGTACGGTTGTCAAGCTCCACATTGCGGCGCTGGTAAGCAGGCACATTCTCAAGGTCGGTAAGATTGGAACCTGTTAACGAGCTTAACCCTTTTAACTTTTCACGGTTTAACGTTTTACGGCGCTCGTCGGCGTGTTTTACCTCTTTCTCCTCTGCCGGCTCGGCCGGAGTTATGGTATTTTCAATCTCAAATTCTATTTCGGCAGGAGTCTCCTCTTTTTCCACTTTATTTTCCGGAACAGGTTCCTCTTTTACAGGAGCTTTCTTTTCCTTAACGGGTGTGGTTTCAAACAGGTTATGCACTTTCTTTTTGGTTGGCGAAGGGGCTTCTTCATCACCGGCGGTTGTCAGTTCAATTTTCTCTTCCGGTTCGGTTTTTGTTAAAAGTACAGGCTCATCAACAACGGGTTTTTCAGGTTTTTCTTCCTCTTGCGGAGGGGTAAATACAGGCTCAGGTACCGAGTCGATATTAATGACTACTCTGTCGGGGTTTACCTCTTCTGTCTGTTTCTTTTTATCAAAACCTGTGGCAATAATGGTAACACTAAGTGCCTCGCCAAGGTTTTCATCGGTACCGTTACCCCAAATGAGGTTGGCACCGTTTCCGGCCTGACTTTGTATATAAGTTGTAATCTCTTCAACTTCGTCCATCATCAACTCTTTGCTTCCGGTAATGATGTGCAACAGGATGTCGCTGGCGCCGGCAATGTCGTTGTCATCAAGCAGCGGCGAGTTCAACGCCTCCTGCACTGCCCGTGTGGAACGCTCTTCGCCTTCGGCTTGTGCCGAACTCATGATGGCCTTGCCGCTTTCATTTTCGGTCATAATGGTTTTAACATCCTCAAAGTCAACATTTACATATCCCGGAACGGTAATAAGCTCCGCAATTCCCTTGGCAGCTGTTTTTAAAATATCATCGGCTTTGCTGAAAGCCTGTTTAAGCGACAGGTTGCCATAAACTTCGCGAAGTTTGTTGTTGCTAATAACAATAAGCGTGTCAACATGATCTTTTAATTCTTCGATACCTTTTTGAGCGAGGTTAAGCCTTTTTTGTCCTTCCCACTCAAAAGGAAGGGTAACAATTCCCACTACCAAAACGCCCATCTCCTTGGCTACCTGCGCAATAACAGGAGCTGCCCCGGTGCCTGTTCCACCACCCATTCCTGCGGTAATAAACAGCATTTCGGTATCGCCAGCCATAGCCTTTTTAATATCCTCTACCGAATCAATGGCAGCCTGGCGGCCCACATCGGGTTTGGAGCCTGCACCAAGTTTACGGTTGCCCAGTTTAACTTTGATGGGAATGGGGCTGTTGCGCAACGCCTGTGCATCGGTATTGCAAACCACAAAATCAACTCCCTTTATGCCTTGCTTAAACATGTAGTTAACGGCATTGCCGCCGCCACCGCCCACACCAACAACTTTAATAATATTGGGCAACTCTTTGGGTTCAAATTCTAGCGGGTTATCCATCTCCACATCATTTTCCAAAACACCTTCGTTTGAAGCTGTTTGCGGTATCTTTTGCCCGTTTTCTTCGAATTGGATTAAATCAGAATTCATATTGTTACTCTTTGATGTAAAATTAAAAGGTTTTATTTTCTGTTTTTATCATTAATATAAAGTTTATTAACATGTTTTCGTTAATTGAAAACACTGTTATTGCTCTGTGGCAGGGTCGTCTTCAAAAAAGGCTTTTATCTTATTTAAAAACGATACGCCGGGTTCGGTGTAGGCGCGCTCCTTATCTTTTTTTGAACCCAACCCCAAAAAGCCGCGGCCTTTTCCTTTAGTGGTATCACTCTCTTCTTCAAGATTATTTTGAATTTCGGAACGACGGATACCCTCAATTACAAGGCCTATACCGGTGGCAAACATGGGTGCTGCCATTTTATCGCTGTTTTTTCCCGAAAGATACTCGTTGGGGTAACCGATACGTGTATCCATTCCGGTATTGTACTGGGTAAAAATATCCATATGCTTAAGCTGCGAACCACCACCGGTAAGCACAATACCTCCGATGAGTTTCTTTTTGAACCCTGAATTTTTTATCTCAAAATCAATCAGTTCGATAATATCTTTCAGCCTTGCTTCTATGATGTTGGCGAGATTTTTCAGGGTAATCTCTTTGGGAGGACGTCCACGAAGGCCGGGAATGGCTACTACTTCGTTGTCGCTGTTCTTTTCAGCAAGTGCCGAACCGAATTTTAGTTTCAGCTCTTCGGCGTAGCGTTTAATAATGGAGCAGCCCTCTTTAACATCTTCGGTAATTATTTCGCCACCAAATGGAATCACAGCAGTATGGCGGATGATGTGGTCCTGAAAGATGGCAATATCGGTGGTGCCACCGCCAATATCCACTAGCGCCACACCGGCCTCTTTCTCTTCGTCGCTTAATACTGCCTGTGCCGAAGCGATGGGTTCCAAAATAAGGGCTTCCACCTCAAGGCCTGCTTTTCGTACACAGGTGTATATGTTTTTTGCTGCTGCCGTTTGCCCGATGATGATATGAAAATTGGCTTCCAATGTGCTGCCCAGCATGCCGCGCGGCTCACGAATACCTTCCTCGTTATCAATGATATAGTCCTGCGGAATTACATCGATAATTTCCTCGCCGGGCGACATATTCAGCTTGTACATATCCATTTTCAATTTTTCAATCTCTACCTGACTAATCTCTTTATTGGGATCGTCGCGAATGATGTTGCCACGGTGTTGCTGACTGCGGATATGCTGTCCGGCAATGCCCACATGAACCGCTTTTATCTCAACCTGCGACTCCTCTTCAGCTATTTCAACCGCTTTGCGAATGGATTTTACCGTGTTTTCGATGTTGGCTACCACCCCTCGCTTGACGCCTATGGACTCGGTTTTGCCATAGCCCAATATCTCAATTTTGCCAAATTCATCTTTTTGCCCAACGATACAGGCAATTTTTGTAGTACCTATATCCAAGCCGACAATAATGTCATTTTCTCTGTTTTTCATATCGCTATTTTTTAGTACATACTATTTGATTCTTATATTTGAGGCTCACTGTTTTATAGGTGTCCCAACCCTGATAAACCAGTGCCTTTTTGTAAAATATTGCCAGATTCTCAAGTTTATGATCCAGATTAACCGTGTCGCCCAGCCGGATAACCTGATTGCCAACAGCAGGTATCAAATCAAACTCATGGCGGCTGTTTAAATAAACTTCGCCAATAAGTGATTTTAAAAACCTGAATTGGTCGATTTTTGTTGAGATATAGAGCAATTTTTTTAAATCACTTTTTTTGTAAACGGTGTCGTTTATGTTGTTAAAGCCCTTAACGGGATTGGTTTGAATGTAGCCGTTGGCGATACGTAACCGTGGCGAATAGTTTTTACTTAGCGGCAAAATGTTTCCTGTTTTATCGAGATAAAAACTTGTTCCAAACTGGTTGAATACCCTTAACACGGGCTTCGACTCGCGCAGATTGATGATAAGGTTACCATCAATGTCGGTGTAAGCATCAATTTTGTCAACCCAGGGTGTTTGAGCCAGACTGTCTTCCAATAAGCCAATATTCACATCCTTAAGCCGTATGGTGTCGTTCAGGTTGTTGTTGACAAAGGTTAGAATTTTATCCTTATCCAAAAAACCTTTTTCGGTGCTGCGCGTAACATGAACCATCACCTTTTGTAACGGTTGCTGCTCGTGCTTATAATAAACATAAACAACCAGCGCCACAATGGATGTTGCAGCAAGCAAGAAGAGTGCTATTTGAAAAAATCGTTTCATTTAACTGATTAATACTTTTTTAATTTCCTCCGGCATAAGCCCTATATCGCCGGCACCGAGCGTTAACAACACCTGCGGTTTATGCTGCGACAAATAGTTGAGCAATGCATCTTTTTTCATCCGTTTTTTATGTGAATTGGTAATTTTCTCAAAAATGATATCTGATGTTACACCGGGAATAGGCTCTTCGCGTGCGGGATAAATATCAAGCAGAATTATCTCGTCAAGTTGATTAAGCGCATCGGCAAAACCCTGTGCAAAATCCTGTGTTCGGCTATATAGATGGGGCTGAAAAACGCCGGTAATTTTTTTATGAGGATAGAGCAATTTGGCTGCTTCGATGGTAACCGACAGCTCACCCGGATGATGAGCATAATCGTGAATAAACACCAGATTATCGGTTTTAATGTGATAATCAAACCGATGCTGTACCCCTTCAAACGATTGGAGGCCGGCTTTTATTTGAGCGCCCGAAAGTTCTGTTTCAAAACCTATTACTGCCGCCGCCAACGCATTTTCGATGTAATGCAATCCGGGAACAGCCAGCCTGACAGCTTTAACGGTTTGATGGTTGTAAACAAGGTCGAACACAAAGCACCCCTTTTCAATACGGATATTTTCAGCATGGCAGGCAGCATTTTCACGCGCTGAGTAGGTAATGGTTTTTGCAGCTCCGTTTTTTAAACTGTCGAGGCCTTTGTGGTAGATGAGCGTTCCGTTTTCCGAAAGCTTTCCGGCAAATTCCAAAAATGTTTTTTGCAGCTCGGCTTTTGTTCCGTAAATGTCGAGATGGTCGGCATCCATGGAGGAGATAACCGAAATATCGGGATGAAGCTGCAAAAACGAACGGTCGTATTCATCGGCTTCCACCACAAAAATATCGGTGGTGTCGGAAATGATAAAATTGGAACCGTAATTTTTTAATATGCCGCCAATTAAAGCAGTAATGTTTTTTCCGGAAGCTTTAAGCAGGTGAGCTGCCATGGAGCTGATGCTGGTTTTACCATGGGTGCCCGCTACGGCCACCGTAAAGTACTCTTTCGACAGGTCGCCAAGCACCGCAGCTCTCTTTTTTAGCTCAATATTGTTATCAACAAAAAACCTGTACTCCTTGTTGCTTTTGGGAATAGCAGGGGTATAAACCACCAAATCGGGATTTTTCGGGATGGCTGAAACATCCTCATCATAATGAATATGCATTCCTTCGCTTTCAAGCTGAAGGGTTAACGGCGTGGCGGTACGGTCGTAACCATACACTTCATACCCTTTCTTTTTGTAAAAGCGTGCCAGGGCGCTCATGCCTATGCCGCCGATACCAAGAAAATATGCCGTTTTCTTACTATTCATCGTTTCTTATTTATCAGTTTATCAACTTCGTTAACAATATTTTGGGTGGCATCATCCGTTTTAAAAGCCGTTAAGTTTTTAATGATGTCGTTTCTTTTTTCAGCAGACTCTGCAAGTGCTTTTATTTCGGCAACAATTTTTGTTTTTGCATCCTTTTCAGGAAGCAGGATGCCGGCTCCTTTTTCCGAGAGCGAGCGGGCATTTTTTGTTTGATGGTCTTCGGCAGCCGATGGCAACGGAATAAAGATAGCGGGTTTGCCCACGGCCACAATTTCGGCGATGGCTATGGCACCTGCCCGCGAAACAATCAGACTGGCTGCGGCATAAGCCTTGTCCATTTCGTAAATAAACTCGGTTACCCTGATGTTGGCTTTGAAACGGCTTTTTTGGGCAGCCTTTTCCGCATTCTTAAAAGAGGCGCTACCCGTTTGCCATATTATTTGAATGCCAAGCGCTGCAATGGCATCGAGGTTTTGCTCAATGGCAGTGTTAATTCCTCTGGCACCCTGACTACCTCCAATGATTAGCAATACCGGTTCCTCTTTATTAAGGCCGAAATGCTTTAGTCCCTCTTCACGCGTGGTGCTGAGGGAAAGAATCTCTTTACGAATGGGAGCGCCGGTAATTGTTAATTTGTTTTGTGGAAAATATTTTTCCATTCCGTTGTAGGCAACACAAACGGTGTTTACCCTTTTCCCCAATATTTTATTGGTGATGCCCGGAAAGGAATTTTGCTCCAATATGAGTGTGGGTACCTTCTTCCTAGAAGCCATATACAACAATGGCCCGCTGGCATAACCACCGGTTCCAATGGCCACATGGGGTTTAAAATTATTAATAATTTTTCGTGCTTTACAAAGGCTGCTGACAAGTTTAAACGGAAACGAAAGATTATCGAGAGTCAACCTGCGTTGAAAACCGCTAATCCATAGTCCCTGAATGGGATAGCCTGCACGGGGAACTTTTTCCATTTCCATTCTGCCTTTGGCACCCACAAAAAGAATATCGGCATGGGGATAATGTTCTTTTAGCTTGTTGGCAATGGCAATGGCCGGAAAAATATGGCCTCCGGTACCTCCGCCACTCATTAATATTTTTAACGAGCTGCTATTCATCGTCCTCCCCTTCTGCTGCCTCAGGGGCAAGCTTTTCGTTGTTGAGTTCAATTTCGCGGCTAACACTTAAAATAATGCCGATGGCGAGGCTGCTAAACCATATTGAGGTTCCTCCCATGCTTATGAGTGGCAGCGGCTGGCCGGTAACAGGGAAAAGGCTTACCGCCACTCCCATGTTAATAAGTGCCTGTAAAACCAGGCTGAAACTCATACCTATCACCATAAAACTACCGAATATTGTAGGTGACTTAAGCGAGATGCGAATGGCCCGGAAAAAGAGCACAAGGTAGAGTAGTAGCACAAAAGCCCCTCCAATAAGCCCGTATTCTTCGATGATGATGGCATAAATAAAGTCGGAATAGGGATGGGGTAAAATATTTCGCTGGGTACTGTTGCCCGGCCCTTTGCCATAAATACCACCTGTGGCGATGGCAATTTTAGCCTGCTCCACCTGATACGAATCTTTATCTTTGTTAAAATAGTGTTCAATTCGGTGCTTCCAGGTGGCTGTCCGTCCCTGTAATCCATCAGGCATGTTAAACATAATCAATATCACTATGCCAATAATAAGTGCACCGGTTACAACTAAACCCGTTAAATAATAGAGGTTCACCCTTCCCACATACAGCATCACAAGGCTGATGAGAAATACAATGGCTGCCGTTGATAAGTTTGCGGGCAGGATGGCCAAAACCACCGCCAGTATGGGAACCATAAGCGGTACAAAAGCCGATTTAAAGCTTTTAATGTTATCCTGCCGGCGGGTAAGTTCGCGGGCAAGATAAACAATGAGGGTAATTTTTGCCAAATCGGAAGTTTGAAAGGTTAGCCCCAGCACGGGAAACCGTAAAACACGGGAGGCTCCGTTGATGGTTTCGCCGAGAAAGAGGGTTATCACCAACAGGGGAACTGCAATATAAAGCGCAATTTGAAATATACGCGAGTAATAGGTGTATTTTAACTTGTAAGCCAAATACATAAGCAGAAGTCCCAACGATAAAATGATGGTATGCTTTATCATATAATGCATGGTATCGCCACCCTGGTATTTGTAGGCAAGCGTACCGGTTGAGCTGTAAACAGTCAGCAACGAAATAATGCTCAGCATCACCACGATAAACCAAATTACCTTATCTCCTTTTATGTATTTGAAGCCTGTATTCATTTTTTACAACTCCTTTACGGCTTTTTTAAACTGGTCGCCACGGTCCTGATAATTTTCAAAAAGGTCGAAACTGGCACAGGCGGGTGACAGGAGTACTATTTCGCCTTTTTTAGCAAGGTTGTATGCGTAAACTACGGCTTCGCGTGCCGATGATGCATCCACCATCAGCTCCACATAATCTTCAAAAGCCTCGTGAAGTTTGCTGTTGTCAACGCCAAGACAGACAATGGCTTTTACTTTTTCTTTTACAAGAGGCATCAACTCGGAGTAGTCGTTTCCCTTATCCTGGCCGCCAACAATCCAAACGGTGGGTGCTTCAACATACTCCAGCGCATACCAGGTGGAGTTTATGTTGGTGGCCTTGCTGTCGTTGATAAACGTAATGCCATGTACATTGGAAACAAACTCCAAACGGTGTGGAATGTTTTCAAAATCGGAAAGGCTTTGTTTGATGTTTTCCTTACGTACATCCACCAACCGGGAGGCTATCGAAGCCGCCATGGAGTTGTAGGCATTGTGTTTTCCCTGAAGTGCTAACTGTTCAAGTGTCATATTAAATTTGCTTTTATTTATGTTAAAAATCAATTCGTTGTTTTGAAGCCAGGCACCGTTTTCCACAGGGGAATTATTAAGTGTCAGGCTGTATTTTTTGGGCAGGATGGTTCTTTTTTTAAGCTCCCGTACCGTAACCGGATCGTCGGCATTAAAAATAAAGGCATCCTCCTCCGTCATGTTTTGAAGAACTCGGAATTTGGAATCGACATAGTTTTCAAAACGTCCCTGATATCTGTCGAGATGGTCAGGCGTCAGATTGGTTAAAACGGCGATATCGGCTTTAAAGCGAAACATGCCGTCCAACTGAAAACTGCTTACTTCCAGCACATAAATGTCGTGGTTTTCAAGTGCCACCTGTTTGGCAAAACTATCGCCAATGTTACCTGCCAGTCCGGCATTCAACCCCGCCTGCTTTAAAATATGATGCGTTAACAGGGTGGTGGTGGTTTTGCCGTTTGAACCTGTGATGCAGATAAGTTTTGCATCGGTATAACGGGCTGCAAATTCCAGTTCCGAGATAACGGGAATACCTTTTCCGGTGGCTTGTTTTACCACCGGGGCAGCATCGGGTATGCCGGGACTTTTTATAATTTCCGTGGCATTTTCGATGAGGTGAAAGGAATGTCCGTTTTCTTCAAAATCAATTTCATTTTGTGTAAGAACGCTTTTATATTGAGGTGAAATTTTTCCGTAGTCGCTTACAAAAACTTCATACCCCTGTTTTTTGGCAAGCATGGCAGCCCCTGTTCCGCTTTCGCCGGCACCAATGATAACTATGTCGTACTTGCCATTCATCTATCTGAGTTTTAAGGTTATAATGGTTAATACTGCCAGCATCATGCCTATAATAAAAACACGCATCACGATTTTTGCTTCGGGATATCCCTTTTTCTGGTAGTGATGATGCAGGGGCGACATGAGGAAAATTCTTCGTCCTTCGCCAAATTTTTTGCGGGTATATTTAAAATAGCTTACCTGCATAATTACCGACAGGCTCTCCACCAGGAAGATTCCGGCCAGCAGCGGAAGCAGTAATTCTTTACGAATGATAATGGCAAACACGGCAATGATGCCGCCGATGGCAAGGCTTCCGGTATCGCCCATAAACACCTGAGCGGGATAGGTGTTGTACCACAAAAAGCCCACGGTAGCCCCCACAAATCCGGCTATAAAAACCGTTAGCTCACCCACATTGGGGATGTACATAATGTTGAGATAGTTTGAAAAGATGATGTTACCCGAAACCCATGCCAGTATGCCCAGCGTGGCTCCGATAATGGCAGAGGTTCCTGCCGCCAGGCCATCCATGCCATCGGTTAAATTGGCTCCGTTGGATACTCCGGTAAGGATAAAAATTACAAACGGGATAAAAATTAAGAAGGCATACTTTTCGTATCCATTACCCATCCATTTTAATAAAACGGCGTAGTCGAACTCGTTGTTTTTGACAAACGGAATGGTGGTTTTTGTGGAGTGGCGTTCATCGGATTGAAAGGCGTACGAAAGGCCTTCGGTTTTCATTTTCTGAACCACTTCGGAGGTAACCACTTTCTGTTTTTCGCGTACCACCACCTGAGGGCTAAAATAAAGTACGGCACCCACAACAAGCCCAAGGATAACCTGTGCCAGAATTTTTATTTTCCCCTTTAAACCTGCTTTATCTTTTCTGAAAACTTTTATGTAATCATCCACAAACCCTACAAATCCAAGCCAAATAGTTGTAAAGAGCATAAGCTGTATGTAGATGTTGTCGAGCCTGGCAAACAGCAAAACAGGAATAATAATGGAAGCCAGAATAATTAAACCGCCCATGGTAGGGGTGCCCTGTTTTTCCATTTGCCCCTGCAAGCCAAGGTCGCGAACGGTTTCGCCGACCTGTTTTTTACGCAAAAAGTTTATCCAGTTTTTCCCGAATACCATTCCAATTAGCAACGAGGTAATAATAGTCATGGCTGCCCTGAAAGAGAGGTAATCGAAAACCTGTGCCCCGGGAAAGTTATACGCTTCATCAAGATATTTAAACAGATAATATAGCATGCTCTTATATATTTTCGAATATTTCGGTTATCACTTTTTTATCGTCAAAAGGGTGCTTAACCCCGTTAATTTCCTGATAGGTTTCATGGCCTTTGCCTGCAATAAGAATAATATCGCCGGGTTGTGCCAACATCACGGCAGTGCGAATAGCCTCTTTTCGGTTCTCGATGGAGAGCACCGACATTTTTTTTGCCACATCAACCCCTTTTAACAGGTCGTTAAGAATGGCTTGCGGCTCTTCGTTACGCGGATTGTCGGATGTGAAAATAACCTTGTTGCTTAGCAACGAAGCCACTTTAGCCATTTTGGGCCGTTTTTCTTTATCGCGGTTTCCACCGGCACCCACCACCGTAATCAGCTGCTCATTGCCGGTTCGGATATTTTGAATGGTTTTTAGCACATTTTCAAGGGCATCGGGGGTGTGGGCGTAGTCGATGATGGTGGTAATGTTGTTTTTTGAACGGATTATCTCAAAACGTCCATCGGCACCTTTCAGGGTACTCATCTTAAGCAAAACTTCACCACTTTCATTGCCAAGTAGGCGGGCGGTGGCGTAAACAGCCAACAGGTTGTAAACATTAAAAGTGCCCACCATCAAAGTGTAAAGCTGATGTCCATCAATGGTTACCATGGTGCTGTCGAAGCGGCTTTCGAGCACTTTGGCCTTGTAATCGGCCATGTTTTTTAGCGCGTAAGTATATTTTGCAGCAGCCGTGTTTTGCAACATAATGCGACCGTTTTTGTCATCGCTGTTTACAAGGGCAAAGGCGTTGGAGGATAAGTCATCGAAAAATTTCTTTTTGGCGTTTAAATAGTTTTTAAAGGATTTATGATAGTCAAGATGATCGTGTGTGATGTTGGTGAACACGGCTCCGGAAAAATGTAATCCGGCAATGCGGTGCTGATGGATGGCATGCGAGCTTACCTCCATAAAAGCATAATCACAACCCGATTCCACCATCTGAGCCAGCAGCTTGTTGAGCGAAACGGCATCGGGCGTGGTGTGGGTAGAGGGAATTACGGTTTTGTGGATTTTATTTTGAATGGTTGACAACAGGCCGCTTTTGTAGCCGAGCGACTCCATCAAATTGAACAATAAAGTAACCGTTGTTGTTTTGCCGTTGGTTCCGGTAACGCCAACGAGTTTTATCTTCTCCGATGGATTATCGTAAAAGTTTGAAGCAATGTGCCCCAAAGCTATGGCGCTGTTTTTTACTTTAACATAGGTAACATTGTTGCCGGTAACAGCCGGAAATTCTTCGCAAACAATCACCCTGGCACCCTGCGCTTCGGCTTTTTCAATAAATTGGTGGCCATCAACCTGCGTACCTCGTACCGCTGTAAACAGCGATCCGTTTTCAACCTGCCTCGAATCGGACACAACGGATTCCACAGAGCAGTCGAGTTGTCCTTTTACGGCAACCACTCCCGAACGATATAATATGTCTTGCAGATTTTTCACTTCTCTATTTTACTTGTTATTGAACTTGTTTAAAGTCTTTTATTTTAAATACTCGCCGAGTTTTAACTCAACCACACTGTTTCCATTTATTTTTTTATGAGGCTGCACCAATTGCGACACCACCTTGCCACGGCCTTTAACCATGGTTGCAAAACCCATGTTTTCAAGCATATAAACGGCATCGTTTGCATTCATGCCACGCACATCGGGGACCTGTTTTTTGTCGGTTTTAACAGGGCGAAAAGCCACTTTTGTTCCCTGCCTTTCAGCTTCCACCCAATTACTCTTGTCGGGATAGGGCAAAGTTTTAAAGCCCAACTCTTCAACAAGGGTGTTGGCCGATTCAAACCATGCCGGTGCATCGATAGCCGGGATTTTTTTGGTAATTGTATCGGGCAGAAATTTGTTGTCGAGCGAAATGGAGGTAGCATAAATTTTATCGGCAATCTCCTTAAACACAGGCCCCGAAACAAGTGCTCCGTAGTACCCGTTTTCAGTG
>Ga0256831_1001220_pt1 | contig 13609 bp, 10 predicted proteins | sample 132544metaG_FD_189087 | JGI IMG/M metagenome (GOLD analysis project Ga0256831, IMG submission 189087) | Hydrothermal vent microbial communities from Lau Basin, Pacific Ocean - 132-544 | ecosystem: Environmental > Aquatic > Marine > Hydrothermal vents | place: Pacific Ocean: Lau Basin | collected...
TGGTATCAAGTATACCAAAATTTCCTGTCTGATCGATTTGGATATGTTTGGTAGCTAGGGGAATGGAGCGACGGGCATTGGCGCTAAACATCACGTAACAAGCCCTTTTGAGATTGCCCCATACGCTTTTTTGCATTCCGTGTGGAGCGAGTGGGTTGACGTTGATGGAGAGACGAAAGGGATACTCTTTAAGGGGAGAGAGGGGAAGATTGTCCGTAAATCCTCCATCGATATAGCGCCTATTGCCGATGGTTATGGGAGCGAATATAGGAATAAGAGCTGAAGAAGCCAAAACCCCAAGAGCGAGATCGCCTTTGTACAAATAGCAAGTCGTACCGCTCTTATACTCAGTAGCGGTGGCAAAAAAGGGAATGGAAAGCTCTTCAAAAGTACCAAGTCCCAAAGCTTTGAGCTCTTCGTAGAAAGAGCCAAGATCAAATAAAGAGCCTCGAAAGAGATTAAAAGAAATTTTAGAAAATGGAAAAGTTTTGACAAGCTCTAAGCACTCTTTTGGGCTATGGCCCTGAGCCAAAAAGGCTCCTATAATTGCCCCGCCACTGCTACCAGCAATTGCTTCTGGATAGATACCAAGATCGTACAAAATCTCCAAGTATCCCAGCTGAGCCACACACCTGGCTCCGCCGCCGCTTAGAGCCAGTGCTACTCTCATATGGGTTTGACCACCGCCATAATGACGATGATGATCATAAGGATTGTGGGCACTTCGTTGTAGATACGAAAGAATCTACCACTTTTTGCGCAGCTATTGCTTGCAAATTTTTTAAGAAAGCGCCCCAAAGAGAAATGATAGAGAATCAGTAAAAAAGCGGCCGTAAGTTTGATATGGAGCCACAAGCCCGTTTTAAAAAGCTCAGGACTAAGAGCGATCATCGCCGCACCACTGAGCAAGGATGCCCAAAAGGCGGGGACTCCTATAAAGTAGTAAAGTTTGTGCTCTTGGATCTTGACCACCTCCACAAATCCTTGGTTGTCACGATGTTCGGCGTGATAAACAAAGAGTCTGGGTAGATAAAAGAGCATCGCCATCCAGCTCATCACACTCATCACATGAAAAGCTTTGATCCATAAATAGTACTCCATATGGGCTCCTTTTTGGCCAGATTATAGCACAAGCTTTTGGCGCAGCAGCTCTATCCCCTTGGTGACAAGGGAGGCCAAAGGGTACTCTTGGACTCTTTGTACATCAATCCAAACAGCATTTTTTGGAGGTGCGTGCAAAGGGTGCAAGGAGATGGTAAGATTGTATTGGGTATAGCTGTGGCGATAGGTGGCAAGAGGCTCGCTCCTTGGTGAGGCAGGAGGGAAGAGGAGCATTCCCTCATAGAGTTTTTGAGTAGAGCGTACCATTGCAAGTTTGCCCTCTTGAGCGTAGATACCAAAGTGGAGAGTTTTCTTTTCTCTTTTTTGACTCTTATTTTGTCCAAACAAAAGTGGATCATCGGCTTGGCAAAACGCTTTTAGGGGACATTCGCCGCACTTGGGGCTCTTGGGCGTACAGATGAGTGCTCCTAGATCCATAAGAGCTAGATTGTGCTCTTTGGGTCGGGTGGGGTGTAGAAGCTGGGTGGCGAGGCGTTCCAAATTGGCAGGGGTCGGATTTGGCAGAGCAAAGAGGCGGCAAAGTAGCCGCTTGATATTTGTGTCCACTACCGCGATTGGCTGATTGTACGCAAAACTGCAAATTGCCGCGGCGGTGTATGTGCCAATACCGGGAAGTTTTTTAAGCTCCTCAAAACTCTTTGGCAATCCTTGGGGGCAGAGCTTGGCCGTTTTGTGCAAGTTTTTGGCTCTTTGATAGTAGCCAAGGCCACTCCATGCAGCCAGCACCTCATCCAAAGAGGCTTTGGCTAAAGCGCTAAGAGTTGGGAATTTATTCAAAAAAAGGGGATAGTAACGGTTGCGCACCCGCTCTACTTGAGTTTGCTGGAGCATGATTTCGCTGATATATACATGGTAGGGATCTTGACTTTGTCGCCAGGGCAGATCGTGGCGGCCGTTGGCTTCGTACCATTCAAGTAGCCTCTTGCCAAGTTGCTGGATCGAGGTTATAGTACTCTTTGAGCAGCTCATAAAGCTGGGGTTCCTCCTTTTTGAGTTTTTTAGGCTTTTCAAAAAAGGCTTCCGTGGCCACGGCAAAAAATTCGGCTGGATTTGTGGTGGCGTAGGAGTCGAGGACGCTGCGCTTTCCTTTGTGGTAGAGTTCGGTGATCTTTTTGTACTCTTGGCTCATTACCTGGGTCCATTTGGAGTAGAGCCGCCAAGGTAGAGGCGGCGTCCCGTCGGCTACGCCATCTTCCATATCCAACTGATGGGCAAATTCGTGCAATCCTACGTTGCGTCCGTCATGGGGGTTGAGGTCGCCTACTAGCAGATCCCTCCAGCTAAGCACCACCTCACCTCCTTGCCACGCCTCGCCCAAGAGTATTTGACCAGCTTCCGTAACTATCCAGCCGTTTTGGATCTTTTCACGCTTGAAGACCGCTTCTGGATAGAGGAAGATGGAGTGGACATGTTTGTATTCACACCGATCGTGTCCGATGGTGAGCAAGCAGGCGTTGGCGGCGATGAGCACTTTTTTTTCATCATCTATCTCCACGCCTTTGCCGATGAACTCCTTTTCTTTGATGAAAGTAAGGATACAAGCCTCCAAACGGCGCCTAAGATCGGGTGGCAGTATCCGATAAAAAGGGAAATCCTTTTGTAAAATCTGGCGGTAGGAGTCTGGAAAAAACCCTAGTAGCTTATAGAGCTTGTATCTAGCGTCCGTGACCAAAAAAAGATAGAGCCGATAGAGGCTATAGACAAGAGCTATAGCCAAAAAGAGCGACAAAAGTAGCAGATAATAGTCCATATGCAATTGTACAATAAATTAACATCCTAAAAAGGAGTCGAAATGGCAATCTATGGAAAGGTTGAGGGCCCAGAGGATATCAGACGCATCAACTGCCTCATCCGTGACGAGATGCTACAAGTCCAAGATGAGGCGCAGCTAAGCGAGCTTAAAAAGCGAAGCGATTATTTATGTACTCTTACCTATTCTCCCTTTTGGCAAAAAAAATTTGGCGATACGATCGAAAAGTTACGCGAAGTGGCCGTAGAGGAGAATAGAGTCACGGTACAAGAAGCTAATATCATAGCCAAGTATAAAGGTTTTGACAAAGAGTACCATCCGTGGCGCAGCGATATCGATGTTGAAGAGCAGCTTCGTCAAATTCCTGGCGAAGTAGTTGAAGAGATTATGCACGCCACTCTAAGCCTCAAACTCGATACGGAGATTTTGGAGCAGCTGCGTCGGGAATTTTGCGATATTAGAAAGGCGATGGTGTTATGCGAGGATGAGGAGTGTTTGATTAAGCTCAAAAGAGCCGTGGATATCCTCTCAGTACTTCCATATCTAGAGGAGTTTCAAACCCATTTTGATGAGGGACTTTTGGGTGCTATTGATGCACTTATTACCAAAGAGAAAAACCGCTCGGTGGAGTTGGCCAACATCATCTGTGAGGTAAAGGGCTGGGAAAGCTATTTTGAGTCTATTAGCGATGAGGATTTTGGCTCCTTGAGTGCCAAGGAGTATTTAGAGAAGCTGCTCGAAGAGGAGGAAAAGGCCCAAACCTATATCCCTACCGAGAGTCGATATAAAGGCGGCGGTAAAGTGCTTTGGCTAGTCTATTACCATCCAAGGAGAAAAAGAGAGTATGCCAAACGGGTCTATCTCCCAGCTGAGTACCGCAATCTCAAGATGGAGGGTCCTGGCGAGTTTACCAATAAGTTTGGTAATAAGGTATGGGGTGTAAAAATCAGCTACGAAACCAAAGTCAAAGCCACTACCATCAAAGTACGGGGTAAAGAGATCCATCTGCCTGAGCGGTGGGTAAAAAAAGAGAAGATCGTCACTTTGCCGCCTGTAGCCCAAAATGTGAGGCTTGTGGAAGAGCGACCAAAAAGCGCAATGGATATTGCCTAAACCCCTGTACCAAAAAACGCCGTAAAAAGTGGATGGGGCCCATGCCTTTGAGGCTTTGGCTCCTTTTTTGATACTCTATCTTCTAACCAAGGTAGTTTTGCGATCATAGCATCGCATAAAAATAGGAGGGATGATTGTAGCCATCTTTTTGGCCATTGTCTTACACAGGCATAGCTTGATTTTTTGGTACAATATTCACACCTTTAGGGAGTATCAAGGAATTTTCCATCCTATCCCCTCATAAACAAAAGGAAATAAAATGATAAGAAGAGCTTTTGTAGCGAGTGCGACGGCGTTTTTACTCTTTAGCGGATGCGGGGGAGGGAGCTCTTCACCTGCGGTTACGAAACATTTCGTTCTTGATCTACCTTATCGCATACCTTTCCCAAACGATCTGTTATTTTTGCCAGCGCCTAATGAGCCTGCCGATGGGACGCTCAATCTTGCGTATACCCCAAATAGTCCCGAAGCGGCGATGATTCGCTCGTTGGATCGGCTTGACGGATTTTCCACCACTGCACCCATCCTCGTGCCCACCGATACGGTGGTTGAGCCCACCTCCCTTTTTGGCAAGATTCATATCTATCAAGCCAAAGCGCTCCACTCCTCCTCTTCCCCTTTGCCGATAGCTGCTCAAATAGAGCGAGAGCTTCTAGCTTCTTCTTATACTTTTTTCACCTTTGGCGACTCGATCGTCATTGAGCCCAAAGTGCCGCTACAAGGTAATAAGGAGTATATTGTCGCCATCACCAAAGGAGTAGTGGATATTAATGGCGAAGGATTGGGTCCCGATACGATTACTGCGCTGCTTTTAAACGATGCTCCGCTATTTGACGATTCGGGCAATCCTTTGTACGATATACCGATTCAAACTCTTCAAAAGATCGAGTCCTTGCGTCCATATTACCACCATTTGGTAAAAATAACGGGCCTTTTACCCCAATCAATAGCGACGATTTTTAGTTTCAAAACCCAAACTATTGGCAAAGTGGCCAAAAATTTAGCGAGCCGATCCTATGATACAAGGCTTATTTTGCACGATAGCGGCTATAGCGTCCAGCAACTACTATTCCCAAGCCAAGCTTCAAGCGCTTCATCGGTGGGAGATGCCCAAGTGTACGTGGGGCAGTTGCAAAATCTGCCTTACTATCTAGGCAGACCCACGATGTCCAATCCTATTGCTCCGCTGACGCAAGAGATGAAGCTACAAAATTTTAAGCCTATTGAACGCTCTAAAGTGACCATTCCAGTCCTTGCCGCCATACCAAAGAGCTGTCCAATGCCCCAAAACGGCTGGCCCGTGGTACTCTTTCAGCACGGCATCACTCAAAATCGCACAAATCTCTTGGCGGTAGCCCAGAGCTTTGCCAAAGCTTGTTACGCTTCGGTGGCTATAGATCTGCCGCTGCACGGCATTACCGATCCAAGTTCGCCGCTGTACCAAGGCGAGTACGAGCGTACTTTTAATCTTGATCTTTTGACGCAAGATGAGGAGTGTAGGGTAGTGGCTTTTGAGCCTGATGGCAAGATCGACTGTTCGGGCACCTACTATATCAATCTTGCCAACGCTGCCGTCTCAAGGGACAATATGCGCCAGACTACTGCCGATTTAGCGGGACTTTTACATGCTTTGCCAAATGCGGTTGGGGTAAAGTTTGATAGCTCTAAAGTAGCATTTGTGGGACACTCCCTTGGGGCGATGGCGCCTTTTGGCTTTTTGGCCAACAAAAAGCTCCAAAGCGCTGTCTTGGCCAATCCAGGAGCTGGTATCGTACCGATGCTACTGGCTTCTCCTACCTTTGGACCTACGATCTTAGAGGCGTTGAGTGAAGCGGGCATTCAACCAGATTCCAAAGCGATGGAGCGCTATATACTCCTTTCTCAGACATTGGTTGATGATGCCGATCCTATCAACTATGCCAAGCCGGTAGCTAGGATGCAGCGCTCTTTGATCTTTGAGGTCCGAGGGGATGAAGTGATACCAAACAGCATACCGGGCTATCCTCTAAGCGGCACCGATCCGCTTATTCGAGTAATGGGGGCCAAAGCTTTGCCTATTCAAAACGCTCCGGGACTTATAAAAGTGCCCAAAGTTACCTATTCTCGATTTATCGTAGGAGAGCATAGCTCCATTTTACGACCGAGCTTTCCTGAGGTGACACAAGAGATGCATCGTCAAATGGTCTCATTTATTCAAAGCGGCGGTACAAAAGTATTAGTGAAAGATTTGAGTATCTTGGAGTAAATTGGTGGAGCATGCCGGGCTCGAACCGGCGACCTCCACGCTGCCAGCGTGGCGCTCTCCCAACTGAGCTAATGCCCCTTGTGTTTTTGCGATGAAAGTATATCATAAAATTTCAAAAATGCCAACCCCAATCCATATCCCAAGCGTCATAAGTAGAGTAAGCAGCACAGCCGCAGCACCCATATCCTTGGCCGCTTTGGCTAAGGGATGAGGTTTTTGGGTGCATAGATCCGTTAGATGCTCGATGGCGCTATTGAAAAGTTCGGCGATAAGAGGCAAAAAAAGAGAGCTTTGCAAGATCACCTTGGAGAGTAGATGCAAAGGCGCAAACCATATCGCCAAACTTAAAAAAGAGGCTACGAAGAGTTCGATCCTAAAACTGGTCTCCTCTTTGAAACAGATACGAAATCCATCAAGAGCGTAGAGGAGATTTTTGATCGGATGAAAAGAGGGTTTATATCTCATATCATAAATTTCCTCGCCTCTTCTTTGCTTTTTAGAGGTGAAGCGAGGATACTCTCCTTACCTATTTGGACTGTATAGTTTTGGTCGGGTCTGGCTTTGGAGTAGGTCAGAGCGATGCGGGCGGCCAACTCTTTGTCGGCTTGGCTTGCGTTTTTGCTCAGTATGGAAACCGGACCGGGCAGAGGGAGATTGAATCGTTCATATTTGCTAAGCTTCAAAGCTTTGAGCCGCTCGTTCTCCTCTTGGTTTCGGCTCACCACAAGTTTAGCGCCCTCTGGTAGCCTAAAATGGCGGCCCCATTTGAGTAGATCCGCATCCTCGCTTGTAAAATTATCATATTTGATATGCTCTTTGAGCTTTTGGCTAAAGTACTGATCTGTGAGCAGACAGCCGCCACTTGGACTCTCATACTCCTCGATCCCCCACTCTTTGGCCAACTTCATCTGCACCTCTCGGCTACGCCCTTGGATATCGAGCAGCTTTTCTCTATCCACCCACCCTTTTTGCTCTGGGATAGTGGGAGGTAGAAGTTTGGCTGAGAGGGGGCGCAGGATCAGCCCGTCGGCGGTGGAGAGGTTTGCCACCTTTTTAAGAGCGTCAAAGCGCTGGCTCATAGGTCGTTGTCCTACCACCTCGCCGCTGATGATAAATTTAGCCTCATATTTTGGCAACAGCGCTTTTGCCACTCGGATCATATTGGCGTGGCAGTCGATACAGGGATTGAAATTTTTGCCGTAGCCATATTTGGGATCGAAGAGGATCTCTTGGATAAATTGATCCTTGATATCGATGATTTCTAGCTTCGCTCCGATTGTATCGGCCGCTCTTTTGAGATAGGCTTGTTTCTTCTCCTCGGCCTTGCCCCCAAATCCGGTATCAAAATACAGACCGATAACTTCGATGCCTTGTTCGATAAGCAGTTTCATAGCCAGCAGGCTGTCCAATCCCCCACTAAAGAGGGCGAGTGCTCTGATTTTACTCAATGACCGGTTCTCCTCGTTTGAGTTTGATGATATTGTCTTTGTATTTTCGGATAAAAAAGCTCTTTTGAGTAAATGGGATATCCTCTTTGAGAATCTTTTGTATCTTTTGCTCATAGTATTGTATCAAAAGGCGCAAGAGGGCTTGCGTGAGCATATCGGGGGCAATGGGATGGATATCCTCGTCGAGTAAAATCTCCCGGAGTTTTGGATGCTCAAGTTTATCCTCAAGCAAAAGTTTAAACTCCTCTTTATGATAGATGAAATGCTCGGGAGTAACGATATCCAAGACGCTGTTTAAAAGATCAGGATTGAGGAGTATTGTTTTGAGTATGCTCTGCTCTTCGATATCCTTAGTCTCTAGGCTCGGGCTTTTTTGGTACTCTTTTTTTTGGGGACGCAGGGGAATTTTAGATGGCAAAATCTCTAGCAAAGCCGCAAGGTAGTGTTTGTACTCCTCTTGCAAAAGGGGCGAGAGGGTGCGCAGATACTCTACTGCGGCCAGCAGCGCCTTTTCTTTTTCTTTTGGATTGGAAAGATCGTACTGCTTAATAGTCGTCTCTAGGACAAATTCGATAAAAGGGCGTGGAGCGTTAAAAAGCTTTTCAAGCTCTTCTATCGCCCCTTTTTGTACCATATCCGCCGGGTCTTCTCCCCCGCCAAAAAGCACTACGCCGCCTTCGATATCGGAGACGCTCAGTAGTTTTGCGGCTTTGAGTGCGGCGCTCATCCCAGCTTTGTCGCCATCGTATGCCACGATCACTTTGGGCTCGCCTCTTCTAAGTAGCGGCAGATGCGAGGGGGTCAAGGCAGTTCCCAAAGTAGCTACTGCGGTGGTAAAGCCGGCTTGATGGAGCATCACCACATCCATATATCCCTCGCACAATATAAGCCTCTTTTTGGCATAGATATCTTGTTTGGCCAGATGGTAGCCGTAGAGTACTTTGGACTTGTGAAAGATTTTTGTCTCTGGGGAGTTGAGGTATTTGGCCGGATGATTACCAAGGGTTCGCCCCCCAAAGGCTATAAGAGCGCCGTTTGGGGAGTAGATGGGGAAAGTGACCCGATCTGTAAGCCTAGCGTAGATTCGACCCTCTTGCTGGGCCAGTATCCCCGCATCAATAGCCTCTTGCAAGGGGATAAAGCGGCTTTTGAGGTAGTTGATCTGTTTGGGGCCATTGGGAGCATAGCCCAGCTCAAATCGCTCGATGGAGCTATTGAGCACACCGCGCTTTTTGAGGTACTCCAAGGCCTTTGGCGTATGGATGAGCTCTTTTTTATAAAGTGCGTTGATGCTTTCTAAGGCTTTAAATAAAGAGCTCACAGACTCCTTTTGGCTTCCATAAGAGAGGGTGAAGTTGTACATTGAGGCGAGTTTTTCGATCGCTTCTGGGTAGCTAAGCTTCTCATACTCCATCACAAATTTTATGGCATCACCCCCTTTTTGACAGCCAAAGCAGTGAAATATCTGTTTAGAAGGACTTACTACGAAGCTTGGAGTATCCTCGTTGTGAAAAGGGCAGAGGGCTTTATAGTTGGTGCCAGCCTTTTTGAGCTCGATATAGTTGCCGATCACATCCACGATGTCGATGAGGTTTTTAAGCTGTTCGATGGAGCTTTTTTCTATCATTTCTTACCACTCCTCAAAAATTGCCACATACTCTTTGATCTTCTCTTTGAGTACTTCCACAAGCTTTCGTTTTTTTTGGAAATAGGTCTTTGCTTCGATGGCATCATAGGCCTCTTTGGAAGTAATGAGTTTTCTAATAGCGTCGCTTTGGGGAAAAATATCGGTATAAAAATATCGTTCTATAATTTCGTGCAACCTGTTGCTATTGAGGTGATACTTTTGGGCAAGCTCTTGCAAAAACTCCTCTTTTTGTCTATCCCAAAACTCATCGAAATGCTTCTCGATCTCCTTAGTCTCTATTTTTGGGAGAGTGTGCTCAATAAAGCGTTTAATATACTCCTTTTTTGAGCGCAGTCTTGCATCGGTGTCGAATTTTTTCAAAAAATCGGCCACATAGGTGTTGTACTGCTTCTTGCCCTCTTGCTCCTTGATCGAAGCGAGCAGTTTGATGATATAGTCGTAGTTGATGTAATCTTCTCGCACCAGTTCCAAGGCAAAATCTAACTGTGCTAGGGGCGTACTCTCTTTGTCTTTTTGGTTTTTGTTTCTCATCTCCTCGTAGATATCGAGATATTTGCTCTTGTACTCGTTGAACTCCTCTTCCTCAATTGTCAAATCTTTCCAATTAAACTCTATAAAAGTCTCTAGCGAGACCTTTTTTCGTAAAAGCTCACGAAAGAGGCGCACAAAATGCTCTGTATCCTCTTGACTGGCTAAGTCGTCTACTTTATAAGGCGTTGGAACATACTCTTTGAGCTCTTGCAAAAGAGACAAAAACTCTTGTAGCTGCTTCATATACGATTTTTGAAAAACCACCTCTTTGGCCTCTTTATTCCCATAAAGTTCGAGCGCCTCGTCCGTGTTGTGCTTGAGGTCTTGGAAGCAGACGATATTGCCGTGGGGTTTTGTACTATCATGGAGCCTATTGGTTCTTGAGTATGCTTGTATAAGTCCATGGTATTTGAGGTTTTTATCCACATAGAGAGTGTTGAGTGTTGGAGAGTCAAAACCGGTGAGCATGATATTGACCACGATTACTATATCGATCTCTTTTCTTTTGAGGCGTTTTTGCACGTCGGCATAGTATCCATAGAAGTCTTGGGTGGAGTAGTTGGTCCCAAAGAGCCGATTGTAGTCTTGTATGGCCTTTTCGAGTTTCTGTTTGGCAATCTGCTCGCTCTCTTTTTGTTCCTCTTCAAAATCAACCCCTTCATTTGGAGCAAAGGTGAAAATTGTGGCGATTTTGAGATCGTGATGCAGCTTTTGGAAAGCTTTATAGTACTCGTACGCCATTTTTGTCGATTGGGTGGCAAAAAGAGCGTTAAATTTTCTGTTTTTGGTCTTTTTGTCGTGGATCTGGAGGATGTAGTTCGCTATTTTTTGGATGCGTTGAGGATTGTGCAGATGTTGCGTATCAATATCGCTGAGTACTACGTCTTCGTCCTTTTGTTTGTACTTGCCTATGTACTCCACGCTAAAGCCTAATACGTTGGCGTCTTTGATTGCATCAGTGATAACATATCTGTGCAGACTTTGACCAAAAATGTCGGCGGTAGTCGTTCCATCCACCGAATTGGGCTTAAAAATAGGTGTGCCCGTAAATCCAAAAAGCCGAGCATTTTTGAAAAATCTTTTTATGTTGGCGTGGGTTTTGCCAAAATGGCTCCGATGGCACTCGTCAAATATAAGCACTACTTTTTCATCTTGTAAATGGGCAAACTCTTTGTAAAAGCGTTCGTTTTTTATCGCCATATCGAGTTTTTGGATGGTGGTGACGATGAGCTTGTTGTTTTTATCCTTGAGTTGTTTGGTCAAATTTTTGGTATTGTGCGTGCCGTCCACGCTTCCGGGACTAAAGCTGTTAAACTCTTTGATCGTCTGGATATCTAAGTCCTTGCGGTCGACTACAAAGAGCACTTTGGCAACATCGCTCATTCTAGAGATAAGCTCAGAGGCTTTAAAAGAGGTCAAGGTCTTACCGCTGCCAGTAGTATGCCACACGTAGCCGTTTGTACTCCAGTTTTTGACCCTTTCGACCAATCTCTTTACCGCATAGTATTGGTACGGGCGCAGCACCATAGGGATCTGTTTGGCTTGGGCCAAGACCACATACTTGGCTATCATCTCAGAAAGAAAGCAAGGTTTTAAAAAAGCCTCGCAAAACTCGTAGAGGTTGGTGATCTTTTTGTTGTGCTCGTCGCTCCAGTAAAATGTCTGCTCGAAGCTTTGCTTAGGATTGTTGGCGAAATATTTTGTGTTGACTTTGTTGGAGATGACAAAGATCTGCACATAATCAAAAAGCGTTCCTCGAAAACTTTGCTCATGATATCTTTGTATTTGATTAAAAGCCTCTTTTATCTCCACGCCGGCTCGTTTGAGCTCTATTTGTACCAAAGGCAAGCCGTTGATTAGAAGCGTCACATCGTAGCGATTGGCAGAGTCTCCTTTGATGGTGATTTGGTGGGCTACTTGGTAGCGGTTTTTGCACCAGTCAGCCATGTTGAAAAACTCGATATACTCTATCTCTCCATTGTCTCGGCAAAGTTCAAACTTGCTTCTTAGCTTCTTGGCTTTTTCAAAGATCGTCCCGCTGTTTAGGTGGTTGAGGATTCTTTCAAACTCTTTTGGGCTAAAGGTGGTATTATTGTGTTTTTCGAGTTGGGTTTTGAGGTTTGTGATTAATTTTTCTTCGTTGTTGATGTTGGCCTTTTCGTAGCCAAAGCTTTGTAATTGCTCCATAAGTTTATCTTCAACCATATGTTCTGTTGTTGCCATAACTATCCCTATACAAACATTTTTTGTAATAATCCTTTTTTATACTCTTTGATTTTTTTTAGTTTCTCTTTTTTAAGCTCTATTTTTTCATCAATACTACTTAAAAAAGAGGCTATTTTTTCCTGTTCGGCGAGGGTTGGAGGGATGAGGATTTTAATTTTTAAAAGAGGTTGACGAGTAATCTGAGGTTGGCCTGAGCCTTCCACTATTCTTTTAAAATTATATTTTAATAAATTAAAATATAAAAAAGTTTTATTTACCGTATCTAAATAGTCATCAACATTAACTACCATAGCATTGCCTGTAATCCAAGATTTTGGTAATGATTTGTTAACTGTTCCACTAGTAGAACCCCGACAAGTAATTAATATTTGCCAAGTTAAGTGATTGTATTTCTCATAATAACCAATAAGACCATTAGCTCCAAATACTGGAAAACCACTTTTTTTCATTTCTTTTTGTGAAATTGTCATTGGTTGATAAATATTTCCAATCTCTCCCAACCTCTTCTCCACCCACTCCCCGCTAAACTCAGGAAACCTTAGCTCTGGCACTTTTGTATCCTTTGTGGGGAAGAGCTTTTGCAAAAGAGCTTTTTTATATTTTTCAAGCTGATTTATTTTTCGCTCTTGCAAATCGATTTTTACATCGATAGCACTCAAAAGGGAGGCTATTTTTTGCTGTTCGGCGAGGGTCGGGGGAATGAGGATTTTAAGAGATGAAAACTCTTGACTATTTATACCTGGTTGTCCACTTCTCATAGAAACTATTTGAATCCATTTCCAGTACTTAGAGGTCTCTGTATAAAATTTGATAAAACAAGAATCTACTAAATTTTTTATAGGAGTAAATTTAATTAAATATCCTGCATACACTAATAAACCATCTTTTGGATTATAAAGATAGGTTTTCCCTACCGTAGCACCTGTTCTTGCAAAAACTATATCACCATCTTGTAAAATATATTTTGATGCCTCTAAATTATCTATAGAAACCTTTTTAGATGGATTATATTTACCATTATCATTTATATCTGTTATACGCAAATAAGTTGGAAGTTGTTCATTAAATTCAACAGCAGGTGCATTAATTCCATACTTAGGTGGACTACAAACCTCCCCCAACCTCTTCTCAACCCACTCCCCGCTAAACTCAGGAAACCTTAGCTCTGGCACATTAGGCATTACTATCCTTTAATGTTTATTTAGATAACGGGAGACTTTTTGATTATAGCTTATTTGGATGTTATAGAAGTTTTGGATGTGTTCAAGCTGTTCTTGGAGAGTCAAAGGAGGTTTTGTATATTTCACAGCGACCCCTCCATTTGAGCTTGCCTTTCGGCAGAGGCTTGAGGGGTTCTGTTATTGTTATTATAGCATACTCCAGTAAACTTCAATAAACTCCAATAAACTCTAAATCTAAAAAGGTGTGGCAATACCAAGCTCCTTGCAAAAGCTCTCTATTTTCGCATCTACCTCTTTTTCTTGAGACTCTATCTCTTTGATAGCTTTTGCCACTTCGTCTATATC
>Ga0256831_1001221_pt1 | contig 13606 bp, 21 predicted proteins | sample 132544metaG_FD_189087 | JGI IMG/M metagenome (GOLD analysis project Ga0256831, IMG submission 189087) | Hydrothermal vent microbial communities from Lau Basin, Pacific Ocean - 132-544 | ecosystem: Environmental > Aquatic > Marine > Hydrothermal vents | place: Pacific Ocean: Lau Basin | collected...
CTGGTAATTTTTTCTCCTTTTTCTTTTAGCTCTTGGATAGCTTTATATACTTTTTCTTTTGTTTTTTGAGCTCTCATTTGGGAATTTTTAAGGGCTAATTCTCTTTTTTGCATTTCATACTCCTCAATCTCTACTTAAAACATCTTTGGCAAAAAACTTTACCATAATCTACCTCTCCAAAAAATATTCTTGCTTTTGCAATGGTAAAATGCTCCTCTGCATACCATATTTGGTTATCAGAAGTTTTATATCCGTTTGGATATTGAGATAAATCAATATCCCCTATTTTAGCTCTTATTGTCTTACAATCTTTTTTATGGATAGAGATTGTTTTATTAGGTTTGTTTAGTGTCAAAATCATTGCAAACTCCTTTATGTTTTTTTCGTAAAAAATTATATATAAATATTAACAATAATTCAAGAGTAAATGCCCTATATATAGCAAATTATATAAAAATTTCTCCGAAAAAATATTGACTATCTTTTTCAAATTATATATAATTTCTATATAAAATATTTGAAAGGAGTTAGTATGAGAGTTAGAAGTTTTGAATTAAACGCTCAATTAATCAAAGACATATTTCACGCTGTTATGCCAATAATCTTAATGTATATCCTACCCCAAAGTTGGCTCACTCTCGGGATTATTTATGCTTATGTAGTTTTAAAAGCGTATGTATATGCTTTTTTAAGAGACCCAAATGAAATGAGTGTAGTTGCAATGTTTGGAATTTTATTAAATGCTATATTTATAGTTGGATATATAGAAGCATTATAAGGAGGGAAAATGTATAACAAAGTAATTTTAGCCGGAAGACTTACAAGGGATATTGATTTAAGATATACGCCAAATAGCACTGCTATTGCAAAAAGTGCAATAGCTACTTCAAGAAAATATAAAGATACAGCTACAGGAGAATTGCAAATCAATACCTTAAAAAAGGCTCTTTGGTATTAATCGAGGGAAGACTTGTGTTTAATCAGTGGGTTGCAAGTGATGGAAGCAAAAGACAAAAACACGAGGTAGTGGTAGAAACTCTAAAAATGCTTGGCGGAAATTCGGATAATCAAAACAATTCGCTTCCAAACCCAAAAGAGCTTGAAGAAAAAGAAAAAGCAAAACATCAAACCTCATCAGCTTCAAGTATTGATATAGATGAGGAAGACATACCATTCTAACCTGCCCTCTTTTTCTCAATAAATAATCCAACTTCTCAAAAATTATTCCAACTTTTTCAAAAAATAATCCAACTTAAATTTTGTCGGAATAACTTTTGAAAAAAATTAAGGTTGTCGGATTATTTTTTGAAAATAATTCAATTTTAAGCCCGTAGAAGAAAAAAAAGAGATTTTGAATATAAACATACTTAAAAAAGATAAAAGTTTAATAGAGAGGCTTTTAAAAGCAAATTAGAAGTATAAAATGAAACTCATCTCACTTTATATTTCTAACTTACTCATTTACTCTCACAAGGAGAGTTCCCCAGACCAAGTCTTGGGGATTGTAGCAATTTTAGTCATTTAAGTTAAGAAATTTTTTAATTCTTCTAATGTTTCTTTTTTTCTTTCAAAACATTCATCATCTTCGCATTCATAATAGTTATCAAACCATTCTATTACATCATTAGTATTATCAGTTACATCTACCCACTCAAAACCATCACAGATATAATATCTGTGATTATCAATTTCAACAATGTTTACACACATAGCAGTGTCAATATTTTCTCCAAAACACTCAGATTTTTTAATTAGATTAGTTTCACCTAATCTTTCAATAAATTCATTATTAAATTCCTCATTTTTAAAATTTTTAATTTTATTGATTATTGCTTCCATACTAACTCCTTTCTAAATAATTTTTTAAAATTTTACAAACATCTTCATCAAACTCTAAATTTCCATATTCTACTATTAAATTTTCAACAAGCTCTTCTTTTAGAGCTTCGAGGTCGGATACCTGTTCTGTTATATTTTTTCCTTCTATATTTGTAATTGAGATTGCTACATTTTGAGGGTCAATATCAACTTCGTATCCGCAACCTACTTCGTGAGTTATTTCCCCATCTATATTGTAAAGTTCTAATTCATATTTATCACAACTATAATTTACACTTTCATTGCTTATTGTATAAGTTGTTTTTATAATTTCAATCATTTCTAACTCCTTTCAAAATCAAGCGGATTTTTTAACCGCTCAGATTTCTAATTTTTCTAAAAGAAACTCAACCGCTTTAAAAGTATGTTTTAACACGCTATAAAACCTTTTATTTTCAACCTCTCTACCCCAGCTTTTCAAATATCCTGCGTGTCTTTCAAGGGGATATTCAATCCCAAAATGTTTGCATAGAAAAACACTTCCAAGCTCTGCTACAAGCTCCTCTTCGGCTTTGCTTAATTTACTTCTATCAATAAATTCCATTGTAGAATGAGTAAGCTCGTGGAAAATAGCCGCAAAGTAAGCGTCAATGCTTTCAAAATCTTTTATATGAGGCATTGTGATAATGTGTTTTGCAGGATAATAAGCCGGGTTGCCGTAAGCTATATTGATATAGCTTTTGATATTTTCTAACAACTTACTAAACTCAGGCTCTTTTACCTCATCTGCTTCAATTTCAAAATCTCCCTCAATGTCTTCAATGTTAAATACTCTGTATTTTTTTAAGATAGGAATTGTTACTTTTTTAATCTCAACTTTTTCTACTTCGTTTCCCTCTTCGTCTATATCAAGGTATTTCTCCTCAATTTCTTTCTCAATAGGTTTATAAAAGAATATAGGATAGCTTTTAGCTCCCTTTTTAACTTTCCAGCCTTTTTCCTGTGCTTGTTTAAATGTTACAAAATAAGGCGTTTTGTGTTCTTTCATAGCCATAATTTTTGAGAGAATGAGGATATTGATACCGCTATAAGAGGTTTTTGAAACGAAGTTTTTAAGATTTATATTCCAATCTTTTATCCATTGAGGGTTATTTAACATTTCTTCTTTAAGTTCTTTTAAAATGCTTTCAAACTCTTTTCTAATTTCTTTAACTTTACTCATAACAAACTCCTTTCTAAATTTTTAATTTAACAACAAATCTTTTCAAACTGATTTAATAAAGAATAGTGTCAGCGGCTTGGTGTGTTTTGAAGAAAAGAAAAACACCAAGCCCAAGGCTTTGGTTTAAGCAGGTTTAATCCAAGATTTGAGTTCATTATTCCATTTAAACCCTGCTTGTTTGAGTAATTCTTTATTTTTAAAAATTGCACCTTTTTGAGTTTCTACCGCAACTAATCCGTTTTCTGTTTTTTTAAAACTTATTCCTAATTGTTCCCAACTTTGATTTTTTTCACCTTGATTTTGTTTTTGCTGAGGTTTTGGATTTGGTTTTTTATCATTTTTTGGACTTGCGTCTGTATCTTCTTCACTTGCTATCGCAAAAAGATTTGCTATTGAATAACGACGGAGATATGTAATCCCTGCTCCTACAACTTGAAAACTATTCATCCCTTTTAAGTTTTCAAAAGGAGCTGAAGCTGTTACCTCTATCCATTCCCCACTTGTGTGAGTAAGAAGAGTTCTTACTACAATCTCTCCGTCTTTAATTTCTTGTGACTGAAGTAAAGCAAGCCCATTTTTTGCAAGTAAAGGTCTTAACATTTTTAAAATATTATCTAAACTTGCATATTTATAACCAAATCCATTTTCTGTTTTTGCTACATCTTTAACCTCAGCAATTACTTTATTAAGTGCTACACTGATATTTTTAATTTCATTTGACATTCTCATTTCTAACTCCTTTCTAATTGTTTTTATTATTTTTTAAATTAATCCAGCGTGTGCCGCTTTAACTATTGCAAAACAAATTGCGGCATTTAAAATCATCATTGTTACTAACATTGCTAACTCCTTTCAAAAACAAAAAACTTATTTGATTTTTAAGCTCCCTTTTCTTGTGATAGTTTTGCCGAATTTAGCAATTAATTCTTCATAAAGTTCGGGAGCTTCTTCTTTAAGTTTTTTAGTATCAAGAGAAGTGAAAGAACTATCAGCACTTAAAGACACTACATAATCAGCAACCTTAGCCTTTTTGATACCTTTTACTTTAAAAAAGTTTTCAATATCGGCTTTGATTGCTTTTATTTGGGCGTCTAATTCTTTTTTTTGTGCTTCAAGCTCTTTTAAAGTCTCAACACTAAAAATAATTTCATCATTTTCAATTTCTTCTTCAACCTGATTAAAAAGAGGACATTTATTTTTAAAAGGACAACTACTGCAATACAACTGCTCTTCCGGCTCTGGCAATTCATCGGTAAGCATTGCATTTGCAAGTGCTTCCGCTTTTTTCAAAGCCACATTAAACAAATTCTCATCAAATTCAACAGGAAACTCCATTAAATTACCGCTATTGAGGTCTAATGCAATAATATAACCTCTAACATTTTTTCCAGCGGTTTTTTTAAGAAGTCCCATTTGAAATTGAATTTGTAAGAGCCAAGAAGAGTAAGGTGTTTCAAGTGTCCTGTTTGTAGTTTTTACTTCTAAAACTACAAGCTCACTTTTTGTTTCAATAACAAAATCCAAGTGAGCTTTTACAGGAACACCTAACACCTCATCAATTATTTCGTATTGAGTAGTATAATTAAGCCCTTTTGATTTGAGAGCTTTTTCAATAATTTGCTCTGCGATATGCCCTCTTTCAAAGATAAGAAGTTTATTTAACTCATATTCAACATTTTCTTTTTTTGAAAAATAAGCATTAAGAAGACAGCCTGAAATATCACTTGCACCGATATAGTCGGCTCTGTTACCAAGTGTGTTTTCAGTCTCTTCTTTACTAACTTTTGCTAACTCCATTTCTAAAAATTCTTTAAATGCCATCATAAGCCTCCTTTTTTTATTTTTTTTCGGAACAAAGTTCCGTCGGAGGCTACGATGGCACTCTGCCCCGCAAGGGAGCTACGAGTGCAAAAGGGATAAACCCTCATCGTAGCCCCCTGCGGAGCTTTGTTAAGCTATTTTAATTTCTTTGCCATTCATACTATAAGGTTTTCCATTAATTACAACCAAATTTCCGTAAAGATACTCTTCAATAAGGTCTGATGGAATACCTGCTTTTTCAGCTTCGTATGACATTTGCAAATACCAAAGGTCTTCACTTAATCCGCTATTTATAATTTTTTTATCAATTTCTTCTAATGTTTTTAAATGTTTTTTCCATTCTCTTTTCATTCTAACTCCTTTCTAATTAAGATAAGTTTCAATATCTTCTTTTGTAAATGCAACTTTTTCATTTTCAAGTTTATTTAATGCAAAACTTTTGAAATAGTCTTTCCATTCACCCTCATCTATACAACCTGCAACCTCTAATGGTTGCACCTCTAATGTTTCAATTTCAACTAATTTCTCATACGCTTCTTCACTTGTATAGACTTTTTCTTTTCCACTTAAAGTTTTTACTGCATACATTTCAAACTCCTTTCTAATGTTTTTTATTTAAAGATTTAAAGAGCCGAAGCTCTTATCTAAAGATTTTTCTATAAACTTTTACAATTAACATTATTGCCAATTGAAATGGATTAATTAAATTCATCCACCAATATTTTGCATATTTGCTTAAAAACAATCTGTAATAAGCAATTCTATTGAATTGTAAATCTGCTAAAGTAATTAAAAGAATAAATGTTTCTAAAATCATCATTCCAAAACTAAATAAAGCCACTTTAAACATATCATAATGAAGAAATTTTAAAAATTCATCTTGATGGCTTAAGAAAAAATATAAAAACGGAATAACTGCACTAAAAGTTAAATTAAATAAAATTTTTTTTCTTTCCATAACTAACCCTTTTCTAAAAATTTTCAACTTTTGCTAAAAAACCATAGCTAACCCCTTTCAAATAGGTAATAAATGCCTGTATTTAGGATTATCACATTTAACATCCAATTCATAATGATTTAAAAAAATGAAGTATAAAAAATCTCGCCAACCCGCCTCGGAGAGGTAGTGTAAGGGCACACTACCCCTGTTTGCTATTCTCACCGCTTTTGCGGTGGAACAGCCTTCTCGGGCAATCCCCGAGGCATCCTACCAAAGCTCTCCGAGCGGAGAGCCTTCCAAAACGCACTTGCTTTGACAGGTCTTTCCTGTCGTGCGGGAGCAGGCGTGCGTCGCCTGTTATTCTCCTACACTTTACCCTACCCTTGCGGTAGGGGCACACGCATAAAGCGTGAAAGTATTGTTATTATAGCACTTTTGATTGTAGATTTCAAGAAAGTTAAATTGAGCTTTGTAAAAACTCCTCCGCTTCTTCTATTGTAGAAAAACTAATAGGAGCTAAAGGAGTATCACATAAAAGATATATTTTTATTCTTCCATCCTCATAAATTATATCGCTTACGGCACAATCGGCTTTTTCGCCGTTTTTGAATTTTACTTTTATTTGTTTGTAAGTCTCTTTAAGTTCTTTAATTTTTTCATAAATATCTTGGATTTTTTCAAACTCTTCTTCCTGCTCTTTAATGAGCTCTTCAAATGTTTTTATTTTTATCTTATCTTTATTCTCATACAATTTCTCCCAAATTTCTAATGCCGTTTCATTTTTTAAAATTTTCCCGTCTTTAAATAAATATCCCTTTTTAAGTTCATATACCTCATCATCAAGATAAATAAATATATCATCTCCGGCTTCTTTTGCTTGCTTTAGGAGGTTTTGGCGGAAAGTTTTGAAGTCTATTTTTATATCTTCTATTTCAAAATTCCTCTCTTTTAGATAAAATTTCAAATGAGTTATTTTCCTGCCTGTTTTCTTTGTTTCAAATTTTTCTATTATAAATTCTACTAATTCATTTTCATTCAAAGATTTAATAGAGGGATTTAAAACCCTTCTTCTAAATTCTCCAAAATTTTTTCTTAAATAATCATTTTGCTCTATGGAAAGTTTTTTATAAATAATTTCTAAATCTATCCAGCCCGTCTCAATTATTTCATTTTTAGGTTTTATTCTTTTTTGCATTAAACCTTTATTTGCCTGATATTTATCAAGTAATATCTCATATAACTCCAATGCGTATTTAGAATTTATCATTCCTATTACAAATAAATTCATTTGCGTATAATTTTTAGAATAATACAAATACTGATTTACTTCAGGAGGCAATGCAAAATAAACCTTTTTCTTTTCAAAATCCACCTTTACATAAGTTATCATACTTGTAATTATCAGTTCTTTTACATTAGATAACTCTTCTTCGCTTATATCCACTAAATCAAAATCATACTTAAAATCCATATTATCTTTAACTTTTAATTGAATAACTTTAATATCTTTCATCTCTTTTAAAATTTCTATTAGCTTATCATTTGAGTTTTTGCCGTAATTAATTATTTTTTTAAAAAAAGCTAAATCCATTTCAAATACAGGCATATTGCTCTTTAAATAATCTTCCCAATATTCATCAACCATATTTTCTTTAATATATTTTCTTTTTAGTTCTTTTAGATTTAAAATTTCTTTTTTTGCTTGATATAAAAAGGCTATAAAAGCTCTTTTTTGAAAGAGTTGAGGAAGTTTAGAGAATGAAAGATAAATAGTTTCATTCGGTCTATTTACTTTATACTCTTTTGGCAATAAAGCTCCTTTCATCCTTTCTCCTTATCATATAAAATTTTTAGTATTTAAGCAAATTATGGCAATCAAGTCAATATAAAGTGCCACAAATGGTATTAGGACTGCCATAATTAGGTATTAGCACCGCCATAGTTGGTATTAGCACCGCCACAAATGGTATTAGGACTGCCATAATTAGGTATTAGCACCGCCATAGTTAAACTTTATAAACAACAAACTAATATTTGCGTATTTTCGGGGGTTTTAAAGCAATTTTTGAAGCAAAATTTTCAACCGACAATATATTACAATATAATTACAATATATTACACTCTCTACAGGGGGTATTAAGAGAGCCACCTTTAAAAAATTTTTCCCAAAAAAGTCATATTTATTCCCCAAAAAGTCATATTTAAGAGCTTAAAATCCCTAAATTTCGGGCTTTTTAAGTCTCTACATATTACATAATATACATTATTACAATAAACACTCTCTATAAGAGAGCCAATTTTTAAAAACTTTCTTTCTTCCTAAAAAAGTCATATTTGTGTAAGATTTAATCTTGCAGTTACAAATTTATTTTTTATCTAACTAAAAACATATCAAAATTCCTATCTATTAAGCCCGTAAAAGCAAGAAATCCTTTTTTAAATATAAAAATACTTAAAAAAGATAAAAGTTTAATAGAGAGGCTTTTAGAGGGTAAATTTAATAAATATGCTGATAAGAAATTTCAACTTCTTTTAAATCAGGATAATAATCAATAGCTTCACTCCCCCAAGCCATTACCATATCTGCTTCATCTTCCTTTGGAATTACAATAATAACTCCTTTGTAATTTAGATGAATTTCATCCTCCACCTTTTTATACGCTTCATCTAAATTTTCAAAGTTTTCTACAAATCTTTCTTCTGTATGCAAGTCTATATATCTTAACTCAATCATTTTTTCTCTCCTAAAAATCTAATTATTTCCCCTACCTCGTCTGCAAGGGTTTTTAATTCTTTTGCATAATTGCTCTTGCATTCACTCTCAACTAAACTTGCAAGAGCTTTTATTTTTTTTATTTTTTCAAATGCCTCATTCTCTTTAAGTAAAAAATACCCCCTGACCGCCTCGTATTGAAGCGGTTTTTCTTTTTTCCAAATGACTATACTTTGTGGTGTAAGACTGAGAATTTCCGCCAATTTTTTATCGGTAAGTTTTTTCATTTCTATACCTTTAAATTAAATTAATTCTTACTTTATATTCATTTGCAAGAGCTTTTATGTTAGCTCCTTTTTTGCCTATAAAAAGTCCTTTTTTTTCGTTTGGAACTTTTACATTCCAAACTTTATCTTTTTTGTTTGCTATGAAAAATCCGGCTCTACTTTCTACAATAATCAAATCATTGTAAATTTTTTTATACTCTTTTTCAGCTTCTTCCCACTCTTTTGCAAATGGAGTAAATTTTACAAAACCTTTATAACCAAAAAAGTCAAAGGGTAATGTAGCAAATCCGACTTCATAAAGTCTTATATTTTTAAGTTCTTCAATTCTTTTTTTTACAGCTTTATTATAAAACTCTTTATCAGTTTCATATTTTAATTTATATATTTTTTTAACGACATCATATCTTTTATCAGCTCTTGCTTCAATTTGTAAAAGCCACATCCAATCTTCATATTTATCAGCTTTTAAAATATATTCATATTTTTCATTTAATTCTTTTTTCATTTTATTTTCATCAATAAAATAAAATTTGTTTTTTAAATGCCCTAATTCAAGGCTATCAGTAGGCTCAACCCCGCTTTCAGCGTGTCCTTCTTCATACCATTCAAAATTATCAGGAATATTCCATAATTTATTCAAAAATTCAGTTCTAATTTCCCCCAATTTAGTTTCTTCATAAGGAGAAAACTCAGGAATGCAAGATACCCAACCCACAAATCCGTTATCACTCCAAATTTGTTTTTTTATTACAAATAATTTTTCTATAAAGTTTTTATCTGCAATAAATTTCTCTCCTGCTTGATGAGGTTGATAAATAACCTCGATAACAGGATTTTCTTTTGTTAAATAGATTTTATCAATATCTGATAAAACTTCAATAGAAGTAGGTTTAGAAGAGAATAAAGATGGGTCATATTCTACTTGGCTTAAAAGCCAATCAAAAGCACAATGGTCGTCATACATTGTGCCTACTCCTAATTTTACACAATCGCTGTAAGGCTCAAAAAATAATCTAATCTCTACACCTGCATTTTCAGGTGCTTTTTTTAAATTTTTAACTTTAACTTGATTAAAATATTTTGTTCTTTTCATTTCTAACTCCTTTCTAATAACCTTTTTAGAATTATATTAAAAAATATTTTAATTTGTCAATAAAATATTAAAATATATTTGAATAATTTAGTAAAAAATATTAAAATATTGAAAAAGTTATTTTAAAAAGAAGAAAAAATAGGAATTGAGATAGGAGAAAGCTACTAACACTTAGATTTTATCTCTTAAAATAGCAACCGATATAGGCTCGTTAAACTCAATATTATATTTTTCAGCCTGTTTTTTAAAGTTATCGCTTATATTTACTATCAGCTTATTAAATCCCTTTAAAAGTTTTATTTTTTCTTCATCCGGGATAGGTAATTTCTTAAATTCACTTAAAAAATTATCTATCTCGCTTGTTAAATCAAACAAAGGCTCTGCATTTGGAGTTTTTAATTTTGCAAACTTAACCTCTTTTTTAGCTAAATCAATTTTACTTTTTTTACTTTTTTTCATTTTTTCCTCTCATATCTGTTCTCTCATTTCTCATCTCTCTTTCAACTTTGCTTACAATATAGTTCCTAAGCATTGCCGAAGCACTTAAACCTTTATCCTGTGCTATTTTTTTAAATTTCTCCCAAACCTCGCTATCTATTACAAAATTTACCATTTTCCTATTCATACCAGCTCCTAAATATAAAAATTCCCGCCGCTATAATAAAAAACAAAGCCCCCCAAGTGCTTTTTAGAGCTTCTTTAATATCTTCCCTGCTTGGAATGCCGTTTTCTATCATAATCCACTCTATTATAAAAAACACTAAAATACTTGCTTCATTTAAGCTAAAAAATAAAAAATAGTATTTAGCTATAAAATATCCCGCTATAAGCCATATTATAGGTGCTATTCCTATAAAGAAGCCCGTAAATTTGTTTGCATAAGCCCTTACATTTCCAAAGCTCCAATATACATATCCGTTATACTCCACTTTTTTAGGAATAATAGATAACCCCTGCGGTCTTCCTCCAAGCAATGCGGCTACTAAATAGTGAGCCGCCTCGTGAGGAAGAGTTGTTAAAAATCCCATAATAAACATTCCAAAGAAATTTTGCATATATATTAATCTATGTTTTACATTGTTTAACATTAATAAGATAAAAATGCCTAAGTATAAATATATTGAGTTAATATTTTCTATATACATTTTAAATCTTTTATCCTTGATTTAGTAAAAATATACAAATATACTTTATACAAAGTATAAAGTATATATATATTTATTAACTAAGTAAAAATCAACTAAATATAAAATTGCAACTATTACATATTCAGTTGCCGAATTAGTATAAAATGCAAACTCTTTTGGTAATAATCTTATAGTTTTCTCTTTTAAAAAAGGATAAAAAAATCCTTTAATTCCGCCTTTTGTTAGCATATCTCCTATATCGTGCATTAATATCCCAAGTGCAAGCCCAAATCCCGCTAACTGATAAATACCGCTTAAAAATAAAGATATTAAAAATACCATTAACGGAAAAATTAAATAATGAGTAAAAGTTCGGTGTTTAATCCCTAAAATTTTTAAAGGAATTGAAATAAATTCAAATCTTCTGCCTATATAGGAATTTGGCTCGTCTATATCGGGGAGCAATGCCCCAAATCCAACTGCTCCTAAAAAAATCATCTGCTCTTGTGAATTTAAGTTAGCCGCAATAGGAATTGCCGGTAAAAGTGCAAGTGCTAAATGTCCTTTTGCTGTCATTCTTCCTCCTCTATCTCAACCTCATCGCAATTTATATTACTTACATCAAGCCCAAGTGCTTCATCGTTTATAATTACTAAAACGAGCTTATAATCTTTATTAAAAGCTCTTATTTTTAATTGTTTAACATATCCCTCTTTAGTTTCTTTTAATCTATCTACAAACTCTTTTTCTTTATTATTTAAAATGCTTTTTAAATAAATAAGAGAAATATAAATCTTATTCTCTTTTACAAATACCAGCTCTGCTAAATCAAGCCCGTATCCGCCTTTTTTTAAATTACATAATTTATCTTCTATCTCTTTTTTTATTATCTCTTTATCCCCCTCATAATCGCTTTCATCTTCATCGCTAAAAAGGTCTTCTATATCAATAGCCAATGCCTCTTCATCTTCTTTTTCTTCTTCTATCTCTTTAACCTCATCTTTTATATCTTGTTGAGTTAAATTGTCCTCATTTTCTTCGTTTTTGTTTTTATCATTTATGTTTTTATTTTCATTTTCTTTATCTTTATTTTCTTCTTTATCTTTTAATTTTTTATTATTAATAAGCCATTGTTTTATTTCTTCTTCTCTTGCTTTTTTATCAGCTTCTAAAAGAATTTTTAAAATAAAATTATTTTTATTCTTAATAGCCCCGTGATGTTGTTCTACCGCTTCAATTACATCTTTTTCAAGCTCAGGATATTTTTCCCTTAAAATTAATGCACTTATTACATTATGAGGAGCTTTTTTAAATAAATCATATGTAACAGCTCTCGTTAGAGGAACTTGGATTTTGCCTATATCGTGGGCTAATGCGGCAATAATTGCTCTTTGAAGATAAATTGTCTTCTCTTTTTTAAATTTCTCTTCTATATATTTTATGCTCTTATCAATTACATTAAAAGTATGTGTATATAAATTAACCTCACTTAAAATATCATAGCTTGTTTTATTCGCTATTACTAATTTTTTATAATCCTTATAGTTTGGGTCTTCTTTAAATTTAGAAGCTACGCTTGAAGTAGGATTGTTTTCAATTATTTTTATTAAATCTGATATTATCTCAACTCCCTCTAAACTAAAAGCTTCTTTATTTGAATTTATATATTCAAATAAACTATAACTTCTTGGATTTTTAAAACTTGGAATAATAAAAGCGGCTTGTTTTTCTTCTTTTGAATTTGGATTATGGCTCTCAATAATTTCCTGTTTTATAATCTCTTTATAGCTCTCATTCTCAAGCCAAAGTTTTGCAATCTGTTTTAGCTCTACTTCTTGAATAGCACAATTCTTTCTCTTTGCTATTTTATTCTGTAAATAGAGTGCAAGGGACATATAAAAAAGAGTTATAGCAATTCCTAAAAGGGCTATCTCTTTTTTATAATAAAGTGCAAGTTCTCCTAAAATCTCTTTATTAAAAAATATTGTAAAGTCTATATGTCCTGTGGCTTTAAAAAAAGCTAATTCAATAAAAATAGCCAAAATAAAAGCTAAAAATAAAAAATATCCTATTATCTTAAATAAAACGCTTTTTATAAAAAAATCAACTATATCGCCTATTAAATCTACCATTTTATCTCCCTACTTTATAGTTCCCGTAGCAAGAGCATTTGGCATTTTTATTACTATTTCTGAGGGCTCTACTCTTGCTGTCTTTCCTCTGTATTCCCCCTCAAATCCAAAATAAAAAAACTCCCTCTTTTTAAGTCTTAATACATCTTCGGGATTTATTGCATACTCTTCCACTTCTCTTGTCATTACCCCTCCGTTTGTATTTAAAATAGATGAATAAGTCTTTCTCTTACCTCCATAACTTGCAATCATTCTTGCACTCTCTTCTTCGTTTAATCTCATTATGATTTTGGTTGAGGTTAAATCCATAAGTCTTCTTGCACTATCTTCACCTATCTGAGCTATCATATCCGCTGGAGATTGAGTAATAAACGCAACGCTTACATTTGCACCCCTACCTTGTGCCGGTATTGTCTCAATCCCCCTATATACCGCACTCGCCGCCTCGTCTAT
>Ga0256831_1001222_pt1 | contig 13606 bp, 8 predicted proteins | sample 132544metaG_FD_189087 | JGI IMG/M metagenome (GOLD analysis project Ga0256831, IMG submission 189087) | Hydrothermal vent microbial communities from Lau Basin, Pacific Ocean - 132-544 | ecosystem: Environmental > Aquatic > Marine > Hydrothermal vents | place: Pacific Ocean: Lau Basin | collected...
TTATCAAATCATAGATTGTTTTTTTTTATTTTTCCTCTAACTAAATAAAAAATCAAAATGCGATTATGTGTTTTATTACAAGACAATTACATGTGTGTTAGCAGGATTCTTGCATAATTCAGGCTAAATGTTGTTTTGAGGTGCTATGAAAGATATTTAGCCATATAAACACCTCTTTTAAAGCGTTGAGAATTGCCCTTTGGGAACAGAGTGTTTTTGTCACAATTTTTGCATTTGTAAAAATATGCGCCAAAAACAATTACATTTTGCTTTTTATACCCGGGGTTTAACCCCGAGCTATTATTGTTTCGCTCTGATGGGGCTTCTAATTCGTTATCAAAATATGATACTCTTCTATCCTTTTTTTCTATCAAAATTCTCAATATATCATTTTAGCTTTCATCAATTCAACCTTCTTTTCAATTCATCCTTTCAGCATCGATTAAACTGCCTTTCCCACTTTATCCATCTCTCCATGAAGAGGGGGAATAAATGTCAGCCACAAAGTGAGATTCTATTATTTCAGACTGTTATTCAGCCTGTTAAATCACTTCCTCGTAAGGAATAAAAAATTCAATTCTTGTTCCATGCTTCTGCTCATCGGCCAAATCAATAGTCTTTAGTTCAACCAAATGACCTTTCTCGCCACTGTTAATGAGTTTTAATCTTTCGCGTGTTATCTCAATTGCAATGCTTTCGTGCTCATCTCCGTTGTTTGATGATGGAGTGCTATTTATTCCAACACCATTATCTTCTATTGAAAGAACCAGTTTATTCAGCTTCTTTTGAAAAGAGAGTATAATCTCTCCATTGTCAAAGTCTGATAACTGGCCATGTTCAAGGGCATTCTCTATAAAAGGTTGTGATAGCATTGGAGGTATAAGAGTTTTTTTATCTGAGATGTTTGAGTCGCTGATTATCTTAAAGGTTATTTTATTATCGAACCTTCTGTTTTGCAGATTGAAATATGATTGGAGCAGCTCTTTCTCCTCTTTTAATGTAATCTTCTCCTCCCTCGAATATTGCAATACCTTACGTATTAACTTTGAAAGGTCAGCAATGTAATTACTTGCTTCTGAAGTTTTGTTGTCTAATACAAGGCACTGAATAGATGAAAGAGTATTGAAGATAAAGTGGGGGTTCATCTGAGACCTGAGGACTTTATGCTCCAATGCCAAAACTCTCTGGTTTTCTTTAAGTTTGTTGTTGCTTATTAAAATAATCAGGAGGATAATTATTAGTGCAAAGAATACAATAGTACCTGCATATGCAATTTTTTGCTTCTCGTTCTTGGCTTTATAAATGAGAGCCTCTTTTTTGCTCTTTTGTAGGTTGTATCTCTTCTCCAGCTCTGCCAGAGTAGTGAATTTATCATCGTCAAAAATAGAATCCTTTAGAGCCATAACCTTCTCAAGAACCCTGTTTGCATTTTTGTAGTCTCCCAGTGATTTGTACGATTGGTAAAGAAATTCCAGATTGGTTTTCTGTATCTGTTTCAATCCTAGTGATTTATTTAGCTCCTCACTTTCAAGATAGTACTTAACAGCCTTGTTCTTCTCTCCCTTTTTAGCAAAAGCTTCACCCAATGCTGTGTAGGTGTGTACAAGCCCCCGTTTGTTGTTAGTCTTTTTAAATATTTTTATTGCACTGTAAAAGCATCTGATAGCCGATTCTATACTATTCTGATAGATAAATATATTTCCGATATTTGATAAAGCGGATGCTTCGCCTGACTTGTCACCCACCTCTTTAAATAGCCGGTGAGCTTTTTTATAGTGTTTGAGAGCTTCGGTATACTCTTTCTGCTGTACGAAGGTAATGCCCAGATTATTCTCGAGGTTGGCAATTGAGTTGGTGTCGTTAAGTTGCTCATATATTTCAATGGCAATTTTAAAGTGTTCTAGCTCCTGTTCACTCCTTCCCCAAATGCTGTATATCAGACCAATGTTCTGATGTGACTTGGCGACAACCAGTAGGTTATTGGTTTTCTTGGCGAGGTTAAGGGAAGCAAGATGTGCATCGAGAGCAAGACCATAGTCAGCCTTGTAAAAATGTAGTAATCCAATATTATTATATGTGGACGATAACATTGCTGTGTCGTTAGTGGCGATAAAGTAGTCCAATGATTTTTTGTAAGCATCCAGCGCTGAATCATACTCCTGTATGTAATAGTAGCCTTCACCTAAGCCATAAAAAGAGAGACCGTTTAACTGTTCTCTGTTTTCAGTTGATTTAAGTAAGAGATCTTTAGCAATATGCAAAGAGCTATCGGGGTGCTGAGAAGCAATATCTATGGAGTGTTGGGCTAACTCCATATCCATTTCTTCGTTCTGCGCAGCCACCGGAGCTGTATTGATTAAAAGGATTGCGATTAGATATAAAGGATTGCGGTAAGAGTAAACTTTAGTGAAATGTTTTATTAAAGAGGTGTTTATCATAATTAAGGGTTAGACTAAATAACTTATCGATTATCTCAAGCAGTATAAATTTTACTTTAAAGGTAAAACTTTTTTTACAAAGTAGTAGAGGGGGTTAGGATATTTGTTTGCAAAGTGGGTCAATAACACAAAGAAGCTCAAAGAATAAACCAAGTATCACAAAGTGAAGATTAAATAATATGACTTAGAATGAATTGTCGTATAAGATTTGTGAATATGTCATTGATTAATAAAAGCCTTTGAAACACAAAGTTTCAAAGGCTTTTATTGTTGAGGTTCCGAGCGGATTCGAACCGCTGTACGAGGTTTTGCAGACCACTGCCTAGCCACTCGGCCACGGAACCATTTTTTTGAGGCTGCAAATTAAGCAATTATTTAACTATTCCACAAATTTATTTGCCTTAAAGTGAATTAGCCATCCGATGACTTTTACTACGTTAAGTAATCTATTAATTCTTAAAAAAATAATTCCACTTCGCATTTTTGCGCCTAAGCGAGGAATTTTTATCCTCAGTGCCTCAGTGTTCATCATTAGAAAAACTATCTTGAAAAAGTTACACTTACTTTTTCCATTCGTCCGCCCATCGGTGGGTTTAGTTTTGATACTTTTACCTTTGAGTGAATAACCTCAGGGAATTCTGAGTGTATGCGGTTGATGATTTTGCCCACAAGATGCTCTAACAGATAGGATTTTTTAGACATCTCCTCTTTGGTTAACTCATAGATGGATACATAGTTTAGTGCATCCTCCAGTATGTCTGTTTCGGCTGCTTTTGTACAGTCTGTTTCAATAGAGATGTCAACAAGAAATTTGTTTCCCACGATTTGCTCCTCTTCAAAGTGCCCATGGTAGGCGTAAAACTCCATCTCTTCCAGTTCTATTAAAGCCCCCCTCTTACCTTCGCTATGGGCGGAGGGGTTAATGTGCGTGTCGGAATCTTTGTTCATTATTTTGATTGTTGCTTATTTATATTTTGATGCAATATACAATTTTCATTGCATTGTATCATTTCCAACTAAAAACAACTATTTTTGTATCCTTAAAATTTAAACTAAGAGAAGATGAGTAAAGAACCCGTTGAGTTAGCAAGTAATGAAGTTATAAAAGGAAACTTTATAACACATGAGATAGAGAAGGATTTGCAAGAGGGGAAGAACGGAGGTGTTGTGCATACACGTTTTCCGCCTGAGCCAAATGGATATCTGCATATCGGTCATGCTAAATCGATATGTCTGAATTTTGGATTGGCTCAACAGTTTAACGGAACTACTAATCTTAGGTTTGACGACACTAACCCTGTTAAGGAGGATGTTGAGTATGTTGACTCGATAATGGAGAATATTAAGTGGCTTGGTTTTGATTGGGAGGGAGAGCCAAAGTATACATCCGACTATTTTGGGCAGCTTTATGAGTGGGCAGTGAAAATAATTAAACGGGGGAATGCTTATGTCGACAATCAGTCAGCAGAGGAGATTGCATTACAAAAAGGAACACCTACAACACCGGGAAGTGAGAGCCCGTACAGGAATCGTTCCGTAGAGGAGAATCTTGAACTTTTTGAAAAGATGAAGAGTGGTGAGTTTGAAGAGGGTGAGTGCGTACTACGTGCTAAAATTGATATGGCATCACCAAATATGCACCTTCGTGACCCGTTAATGTATCGTATTCTAAAAAAGGACCATCACCGTACAGGTGATAAGTGGAGTATCTACCCAATGTACGACTATGCTCACGGTCAGGGTGATTTTATTGAAGGTATAACCCACTCTGTTTGTACTTTAGAGTTTGAGGTTCATCGTCCGTTATATAACTGGTTTCTTGAGCAGGTTACTGAGGGTGTTGAGACAAAACCGGGGATATTGCCACGTCAGATTGAGTTTGCACGGCTCAACCTGAACTACACTGTGATGAGCAAGCGTAAGCTGTTGCAGTTAGTTGAAGAGAAGTATGTAAGTGGGTGGGACGACCCACGTATGCCAACTGTTTCAGGGCTGAGGCGAAGAGGATACACTCCGGACTCTATTCGTGTATTTGCCGATCGTATTGGTGTTGCTAAGCGCGATGGCGTGATTGATGTTGCTGTTTTGGAACACTGTATTCGTGAGGATCTGAACAGTACAACCCCGCGTGTTTATGCCGTGCTGAATCCCGTGAAGATGATAATTACTAACTATCCTGAGGGCAAGGTGGAGATGATGGAGGCTATAAATAATCCGGAGGATGAGAGTATGGGGTCGCGTGAGATTCCGTTTTCGCGTGAGATATATATTGAGAAGGATGATTTTATGATTGATCCGCCAAAGAAATTCTTCCGTCTAGGTCCTGGGCGTGAGGTTAGATTAAAAAATGCTTACATCATCAAGTGTGAAGATTACAAACTGGATGATAATGGTGAGGTTACAGAGATTTACTGCACCTGCGACCCTGATACCAAAAGTGGTATGGAGGGCAGTAAACGTAAGGTGAAAGGTACTCTGCACTGGGTTAGTGTTGAGCAGAGTGTTCCTGCCGAGGTACGTTTGTACGATCGCTTGTTCAGTGATGAAAATCCTGATGGACACGAGGGTGTGGATTTTAAGGATTTCCTGAATACCGATTCGCTAAAAGTGCTGACAACTGCAATGGTTGAGCCCGGATTAAAATCAGCGAAGCCTCTGGATAAATTTCAGTTTCAGAGGTTGGGATATTTCTGTGTTGATAAGGACAGCAGAGAGGATAAACTTGTTTTTAACCGTACAGTGCCTCTGAGAGATTCGTGGGCAAAGAAGGCGAAGAAAGGAAAATAGAGGAACTCGGCAAGCCCTTCCCGGCCTTCCCAAGGGGAGGAGAAAAAAATAAATAGCAAGTGGTTGGCTTCGAAGTCACCCGCTTATTTCATACACTTACGCTCCCCCTTTGGGGGAGTTGTAGGGGGCTGTTGTCATGGTCATCTCTTTAATCAGGTTTTCTGCCCCGGCAAACTTATCAATAATAAATAGCACGTACCGGATATCAACACAGATGGTTCTTTGCAGGTCGGGTTCAAAAGCCAAATCACTAGTCATTGCTTCCCAGTTACCATCGAAGGCAATACCAATCAGGCTTCCGTATTCATCTATTACCGGACTGCCGCTGTTACCTCCGGTGATATCGTTATCGGTAATAAAACATACAGGCATGTAACCCTTGGCATCCTCGTATTCGCCATACTCTTTTTCATCGAACAGGGTTTTCAGATATTCAGGAACGATAAAGTCCGGATTGTCTTGATTCTCTTTCTCCATCACACCTTTAAGTGTTGTTTTGTAGTCGTATACAACACCATCTGCCGGGTCATAATTCCCAATCTTACCATACGACATACGAAATGTGGAGTTTGCATCAGGATAAAAATCCTTATCGGGAGACATCTGAAAGAGCCCCTCAGTATATTGTCTCATGGCCTTGTTTCTCTCCACATCAATTTGGTCGAGCACCGATGAGATACCAAAATAGCTACTTAGTACTGCATTGGCAAATGAGAAAAAAGGATCGTCATTAATCTTATCAAAATTCCCACTGTTAATGAAATTGTTGAAGTTTTCAGGGGTGCTAAAAAGAGATTTAGAGTAGAGGCCTGAAGTGAATTTGGAGTAGTCACTCTTAAATTTCTTAGGAAATAGTTCACTATTCTTTGCTCTATGCTCTTCATCTACATTGTTTACGTAGTATTTCAGCATCGCTAAAAACACCTCTTCATCCAACGATTGGTCATAATCTTTATAAAACTTAGCTGCATCTTCTTTGATGCTATTTAGTGCTTCGGTGTACTCAGGTGTATTGCTCTCCAGTGCTTTTAAGTCGAATAGTGCATACGATGTGTTAAGAACAAACAGAGGCAGGTCTGCTCCCGCCAGAACTGTTTCTTCGGCTATTGTTATCGATTTAGTAATATCACTTGTTAACATATAGGCTGCTTGCAAAAGAGGAAGTGTCTTTGCGTAACGCTTTTTTCTAATGGAGTCCTCTTCTGTCCATGTCGTGAATTTGTCTTCCAGCTGAACCCGCTTCTCAATTACATTTTGGTGCTTTAACCCTTCGTTCTGTCCAATACTGTATTTCCAGTAATTACTCGATTCGGAAAATTTTGATGCGTACTGGATCTGTACTTTGGGGTCTTCCATCATCGCCTTTTTCCAGATATCCTGCTTGATTCCATGCACCTCTGCTATTACAGGATTTACGTACTCTTCAGTCTGTTTAATGCCGTAGGATGTCATGTAACGATCTGTAGTTCCGGGGTAGCCCAATACCATTGTGAAATCACCTTCGCTAATTCCCTCAAGAGATATTGTTAAGTGTTTCTTTGGAGTGAAAGGGATATTGTTTTTTGAATATTCGGCGGGAGAGCCGTCAGGAGCACAATAGACTCTGAAGATACTAAAATCACCTGTGTGACGAGGCCATACCCAGTTGTCGGTATCACCGCCAAACTTACCAATATCGGAAGGTGGAGCACCTACAAGTCTAACATCTTTGTATGTTTGAGTAATAAAAAGCAGATACATGTTATCGCTAAAAAAGGACTCTATTGATGCCTCCATTCCGGTAGCCTGCATAACTGAATCCTCAATTACAGCAGAGAGACTGTCGGTTAATTCTGTTCGGCGCATCTCTGAGGTAGAGTCGTTAAACATTGACAGAAATCGGCTTGTCAGATCTTTTGCATCAACAAGTATGGTTGCCGTTTTATCCGAATTTGGCAACTCCTCACCCATAGTCTTAGCCCAGAAACCATCTTTAAGGTAGTCGTGTTCAATACTACTGTGATTCTGAATGTCGTCATACCCACAATGGTGATTTGTAAGAAGTAGCCCTCTCGAGCTAATGAACTCAGCAGTACAACTACCGCCATCAAGAGCAACAACAGCATCTTTCAGGGAAGGTTTATTAGGGTTGTAAATAGAGTCGAAAGGAATGGATAAACCATTTTTTTGCATCGCTTCAATCTGGCTGCCACTCAAAAGATATGGTAGCCACATCCCCTCGTCTGCTTTCGTGTTTGCTGATGCTACAAGAAGTAGTATGTAGAAAATAGTTGTACGGCAATTCATACTATGATAAAAATTTGTGTTTTGGCGAAACTAAACTTTTATCGGGAGTATACTAAGGCTACTGCTGTAATTTAATTTTTTTTAACAAGTTCTATTTCTTCCTGAAATGAATCTGAATTGTTGCACCAGTAAAGTTCCAGTTATTTCTGATTTTGTTCTCAACAAACCTCTTGTATGGATCCTTAACATACTGAGGAAGATTACAGAAAAAGACAAATTCAGGTGTAACCGTTGGAAGTTGAGTGATGAATTTAACCTTAATATATTTACCTTTTGTTGAAGGAGGCGGATTATTTGTTATGATAGGCAGAAGGTAATCGTTTAGTTTCGATGTTGTTATTCGTCTTATCCTGTTTTCATAAACTTCGTGAGCCAACTCCAGCACCTTATGAATTCGTTGCTTTGTCAGTACTGAAGTAAAAACAATAGGTACATCTGTTAATGGAGCAATCTCTTTTCTTATTTTCTGCTCATTCTCCTTTGTTGTCATGGTGTCTTTCTTGATAAGATCCCATTTGTTAACAATGATTACAATACCTTTTTTATTTCGTTCAATCAGGTGAAAGATTTTCTGATCCTGCCCCTCAAACCCACGGGTTGCATCAACCATCAACATACATACGTCAGAACTCTCTACTGCTCTTACCGCCCTCAGTGTGGAGTAAAATTCAAGATCCTCTTTTACCTTTGTTTTTTTACGTAAACCTGCGGTGTCCACAAGAAAGAAGTCATAGCCAAACTTATTGTACCTTGTGTAGATAGAGTCTCTTGTTGTGCCTGAAATTGGTGTAACAATATTTCTGTCTTCGCCGATAAATGCATTTATGATTGATGATTTTCCGGCATTAGGGCGACCCACAAATGTATATTTAGGTATGTCGGGAATATCCTCCTCTTTTTCATCGGGGAGTAGTTCTACAACTCTATCTAACAGATCTCCTGTACCGGAACCATTAATTGAAGATATAGAGAAAAGATCTTCAAGTCCTAGAGAATAAAAAAAGCTGGTGTCATTAATACGCTCGTTGTTGTCAACTTTATTTACTGCAAGAACCACCTTTTTGTTTGAGCGGCGCAGAAGATTGGCAACCTCCTCGTCGTAGTCTGTAACACCGGTAGTAACATCGGTAACAAATAGAATCACGTCTGCCTCTTCAATTGCTAATAACACCTGCCTGCGAATCTCATCCTGATAAATGTCGTCGGTATTTAATGCATAACCACCTGTGTCGATAACAGAAAACTCCTTACCGTTCCAGAAGGTTTTACCGTACAACCTGTCTCGTGTAACACCACTCTGCTCATCAACAATAGCTTGACGGCCACCGGCCATCCGGTTAAAAAGAGTTGATTTTCCTACATTTGGGCGTCCTACTATGGCAACAATATTTCCCATGATATATCTGTTTTTGGGCTGCAAAGGTAGTAAAAAAAGAGGCCGATTTAATATATTGATTTTTTTTAATCCTACATCCCTACGTCCCTACGTCTTACATCCCAACATCCCACATCCCGCCATGCGGAACTTCGCTATCGCTCAGCATCCCCACATCCTCTACTCGTATCCAAATTGTTTTAGCTGATTGTCTTTATCGCGCCAATCCTTGCTAACCTTAACAAAAGTTTGCAAAAAGACTTTTTTCTGAAGGAACTGCTCCATATCTTTTCGGGCTTCGGTACCCACTCTTTTTAGGGCGCTTCCCTGATGACCTATTATAATTCCTTTCTGAGAGTTTCGTGTAACATGAATTACAGCCCTGATGTCAACACGCTCTTTGGTTTCCTTAAACTCTTCCACCTCCACTTCCACAGAGTATGGAATCTCCTTCTTGTAATGAATCAGGATCTTTTCACGTATTATCTCTGCAATGAAGAATTTCTCCGGTCTGTCGGTTAGCATATCCTTATCGTAGAATGGGGGTGACTCAGGCAGTATCTCAATAATCTGTTTTAGCAGATTGTCGATATTAAAATCGTGAAGAGCTGATATGGGGAATAGTTTAGAGTCGGGGAGCTCTTTTTTCCAGTAGTCAATAATCTCTTCCAGCCTCTCCTGATCAATGAGGTCAATTTTATTAATAACAATTATTACCGGGACGGATGTCTTTTTTACTTTGTTAAGGAACTCTTCGTTCTTGTCCGGTTTTTCGTATGGGTCGGTAATGTACAATAGGATGTCTGCATCAGAAAGAGCCGATTGCGAAAATTTCAGCATCGATTCCTGAAGCTTGTAGTTGGGTTTCAGAACACCCGGGGTATCGGAAAACACTATCTGGTACTCGGGAGTGTTAACTATCCCGAATATCCGGTGGCGGGTAGTTTGTGATTTTGATGTGATTATCGACAATCTTTCTCCAACCAATTTGTTCGAAAGGGTGGATTTTCCCACGTTGGGATTTCCAATGATATTTACAAATCCTGCTTTGTGTATCATGTGTTAATGTGCTAATTTGATGTTTTAAATTTAGGAAATATCACTTCCTCAATTCCTCAAAACTACTTTAATTCAATTTCATCTATTTCATTCAGTGTGTCAGGATTCACAACTCTCATTGTAATTTTATCTCCATCGATATAGAACAGACAAACGGCATTCTCAACACTAAAGGCTTCGGTGAAATCACTCCATGGCAATTTTTCCTGAGCGTAATAGGGAGCACCGCATGCACCATTGTTGATTTGGTATATTGGCCTTGATACGTCAATTTTTGTGTGCAGATAATCTTCAGGATAGATAGGAACTTCTTTTGTCAGTTTTAATCTGTTGTAATTGTGCTCGTCTCCGGTCAGAATGGCAACAACCTTGCTGCTTCCGTTTATTAAAATATCAAGATATTCATCCCGTCGTTCAATAATACCTTTGTCTACAGGCTTGCCACTGATATAAGGTCTGTAGTCATTGTTGCCATGATACCACATGTCATTGCCACTATGTCCTCCATTCGGGAAAACCGGGGTGTGTTGCGTTACAAATATATGGTCAATATCACTGTCTTTTTCCAGTTTTTCAATAGTCTGTCTTAACCATTCCAGTTGATTGTCCATGATGTAACCATGCAGGCCACCGCTGGTTTCCTTATCTCTCTTCAGATTTGGAGCATACCAGTAGTCGCTGTTTAGTACTATCATTGCAGTGTTGGCATAAGTGTAATAATATACATTTTCTTCGTAGGAGGGGAAATCAACCCTTTTCACTTTTGGGTCGTACTTGCTGTTGTCTTCACCTGAAGGGCCGTTGTTAGGATTTACAAAAGCATCTTTCATAACTGATTCTGCCGAATATGTTTTGTAGGGGAAACCATCAATGGATGTTTTGTAGCGCCCTTCATCATCATAAAACCTATATCCAAGTGCTTCATGGTTTCCCTTCCCGACATAAAATGGCATGTAGTGCCAAAAGGGCTCAATAGTTTTTTTCCAGTTAGAAAACTGTACATTCAACTCCTCTTTACTTGATAGGTATCCATTAATCAAATCGCCGGTAAACTGTACAAAGGCAGCTCCATTACTGTATGCTACAGCTGCCATCTTCTTAATGATGTAGGCGTTTGCACCGTAAATATTTCTCTCTCCTCCACCTGTCGCAGTCCTGCTATCGCTGGTATAAGCAAACATAAACGGTTCTCTTGAACCCTTCTTGGGAGCAGTTGTGAAATGATACTTTTGTGTCATCTCCCCATACTTTACGGTGTATTCATATTTTGTGTCCGGCTCTAATCCCGTTATCTTAAATTCATGAGCATCTCTTCTTTTCTTCTCGTATAATGTGTTGCTGTTTACTTCAACCGAAGCTTTTGTTGTTGCCGATGTATTAAACCATATTACAGCTGAATTTGCATCGACATTACTGACAAATGGTCCTTCGTAAATTGTAGGCACAACCTTAAACGGACCGGAGCCGGTTACTGAAACGGTGCCATCAAATACTATCAGCCCGGTTTTGTCAATTAATCGGTATCCTATTGAAAGTTTTTTATTCTCTTTCCAGTTGACAAAATCAAAGGGGTAACCAAAGTTTCTTGTGATATTAATTGATGCTTTGCCCCCCAATAACTCTTTAGTGAATCTGTATACCGGTAGTGGGTGAGGAGCTAGTCCGTAAGTTATCATGCCGTAGGTTATGGTTCCTTCAAAACCTTTAAAGTCCAAAATGAGCCCTCTGTTTGTTCCTACCGGACTGCCCAACAACTGTTTTAGGGTATACTTGTCTTCTGATTCACTCGCATAATATCTCTTCCCATCTTTTGAGTAGTAGAGATTATTGTTAGAGTCATATTTTATATTGCTGTATGATGCAGGAATTCTTGCTGTTTGTGCACCCAGAAGTGTAGATATGAGCAATAGAAGTACAACTTGAATGATTTTCATAATGTTAATGATTTAATGAGATAATCTCATAATATGTTATTTGTGTTTTTCGGTCAACAATTAAAACGGGCACAAGTTCAAAATGACATTGTATTATTAATTGGAATCTACGTTTTAGGTCTACAATTCAGGTAACTTCCATGGGCTTCTGTAGTGTGGCATTATCAGGTCAGTTACCTTACTGCTGTTGTTGAATGCCAAACTATTTTTGTTGGGCAGAAGTATCTCTCCGGTTCTATAAGCTATATTTCCCATGTGTGCAAGTATTGCAACGTTCTTTCCAACTTTAACCGATGCTCTTGGAGTATCATTATCTCGTATGCACTGCAGGAAGTTGGCAACATGTTTGTCCAAGTCACCACCACCCTTTGTAAAAGGAACTCCATCCTGTAATTCACCGGTCATGTCATGCTCGGGAATTACCTGCCATCCTCCTCTGTTTATTACCATCATTCCGTTGTTTCCTTCAAAAGCAATTCCAGCAGAAGAACCAAATTTCTTTTGACTTAGTGTGATTGAGTGTTCCCACTCTACAACAAAATTGTCAAAGTCGTACAGAACATTAAGAGTATCCGGAACCTGGCGTGCATCGTTCGGACGGCTCAGTTTTCCCCCCATGGCCATTACGCGGTCAGGAACTGTCGCTTTCATGCCGTACAGTGCAAAGTCAAGCATGTGAACACCCCAGTCAGCCATCAGGCCTCCGGCGTAATCCCAAAAATATCTGAAATTGTAATGAAACCTGTTAGGATTAAACGGCCGCTTGGGAGCAGGTCCTAACCACATATCGTAGTCAACACCTTCAGGAACTTTTCCATCCGGTTTTACCGGCAGTGGTTGTTTTGATGTGTATGCCCATGCTTTAACACGACTGACATCACCTAACTTTCCCGACCATAGGTAGTCTATCGCATTTTGCCAGTGCGGTCCGCTCCGCTGCCATTGACCTACCTGCAAAACTTTGTTGTATCTCTCTACCGCTTTCTCCATTATCACAGCTTCGCCAATTGAGTTAGCCATAGGTTTTTCAACATACACATGTTTACCGGCTTGCATTGCCAATACCGATATCAGAGCATGCCAATGATCCGGGGTAGCAATAATTACTGCATCAATATCTTTGTCTTCAAGTAACTTGCGGAAATCGGTATATAGGTCAGGCTTTTGCCCCGTTTGTTTCTTTACCCAGGCAGATTTCTGATCTAATTGTCTCTGGTCAATATCGCAAAGTGCCTTTAAGAAAATGTTGTTTGGGTTTTTGGTATTGTTCTGACGTAGAAATGCTCTCATGTCAGCATAGCCCATGTTCTTTATTCCTATCGCACCCACAACAATTGTTTTTGTTGAGCAGGATGTTAGTGTTCCTGCCATTGCTGATGTAAGAGTTGCTCCTGCAGTGAATGCAAACGAGTTCTTCAAAAACTTTCTTCTTGATTTAGCCATTGTATTAATTTATTACTCTTGATACTTATTTGGGGTAGGCCGGTTATCTGTCTGTTGTGTGTTTTGAAAATGTAAAAATAACAAAAAAAGAACAGTGGGAAATATTACTTGAGGGAAATTTTAAATGTAGTTGCTAATAACCGACTTCAATCACTTTTTTGGCACTAAAACCGCATGGTTATAAGTTGAATATTAATAGCACGATTGTCATGTGTAGAAACAATAAGTCTCAAAAGGCAAATAAAAACAGTTCACATTATTTTTCACTACATATCTCATTGATT
>Ga0256831_1001223_pt1 | contig 13603 bp, 15 predicted proteins | sample 132544metaG_FD_189087 | JGI IMG/M metagenome (GOLD analysis project Ga0256831, IMG submission 189087) | Hydrothermal vent microbial communities from Lau Basin, Pacific Ocean - 132-544 | ecosystem: Environmental > Aquatic > Marine > Hydrothermal vents | place: Pacific Ocean: Lau Basin | collected...
GTTAATAAGATATCTCAGGGTTTATTTACCCAATTTCAATATTAACTTATTTAAACTAAGTTCTATTATAATACGGCAACCATTTTAAAGGACTACTGTGATTATAGATAATACTGTATTAGAAAAACTAGAAAAACTCTCTATGTTGAAAATTGAAGATGAAAAAAAAGAGGAACTAGCAAATCAACTTAGTGAGATATTAGCTTATGTTGAAAACCTATCAGAGTTAGATACAGACAACCTTAGCCCCTCTTTCTCAACACTTGAGGGAGGAACACCAATGAGAGAAGATATACCTCAAAAGCAACCTGAAATTGTTAGAGATATCTTCACACATGCACCCAAAGCTGAAGATGATTTTTTTATTGTTCCTAAGATTATTGAGTAGCTATATTTGAGATTACAAGTACAGGTCGTTTACACCATGTTGTTCTCGTCCTATGGTTGGGTTTAAATCGACTAAATAGACATCATACTGTTGCATTAAAATCTTTCTCTATCGACATATTTGAAGTCTTCTTTAATCTCTTGCATATTAGGAGAATATAAAACATTAATAACAACTACACCCTGCACTATCTTCATTACCACCTGCAAAATATTCTCCATCAAAACTTACCAAAGAGTATTCACGGTCATCTCCAAGAGACTCTTTTAACCCCTCTATTGATAAGAATCCAAGAGAATCAGCACCAATGTATTTGGCTATCTCTTTAGGGGTTTTAGAAGAGGAGATAAGCTCTTCTTTGGTTGCTGTGTCTATACCATAACGACAAGGAAATTTAATTTCAGGGGCTGCGATTCGCATGTGAACCTCTGTTGCACCTGCTTCTTTTAGCATTTTAACAATCTGCTTAGAAGTTGTTCCTCTTACTAAAGAGTCATCTACAATAGCTACTCTTTTACCTGCTATCATGTCTTTAATTGGAGAGAGTTTTAGCTTGACTTTTAGGTCTCGTATCTCTTGGCTAGGCTCAATGAAAGTACGCCCTACATAGTGGTTACGTACAATTCCCATCTCAAAGGGAACACCCATACCATCGGCATAGCCTTTGGCTGCTGCCACGCCCGAGTCAGGGACAGGCAGAACCAAGTCAATATCAGCAGGAGTCTCTTTGGCTAACTGTTTTCCCATCTCTAAACGCATATTATAAACAGTTTTACCATCAATAATAGAGTCAGGACGTGCAAAGTAGATATACTCAAAAGCACATGGGTGTGGGTCTGGTTCAAATATCATTTTTGATATAGGCTTTTTATCTTTTTCAAAAATCAACATCTCACCTGCTTTGACATCTCGAATAAATTTAGCTCCTACTAAATCAAAAGCACAGGTCTCTGAAGCAACAATGTATCCACCACCTTTAAGTTTTCCTAAACTAAGAGGACGAATTCCAAAACGGTCACGTATAACAAACATTTTACTACGACTCTGAATAGCTAGACAATACGCACCCTCAATCTTTTTAAGCATACTTTTAATACGTGCTTTGAGTTGGTTTTTCTCACTTTTAGCAATTAGATGAACAATATTTTCAGTATCCATATCTGTCTGAAAGATAGCACCATTTTCAATAAGTTCATCTCTAACCTCATATTTGTTAGTCAAGTTTCCATTGTGTGCTACCGAGATAGCTCCTAACTTATACTTAGCATATACAGGTTGAGCATCTAAAACAGAGTCTTTTCCTGCTGTAGAGTAACGGTTATGACCAATAGCACAAGAGCCTTTTAACAAATCGAGGTCATCTTGTTTAAAGACTTCTGTCACTAAACCTCGTTTTTTAATCAAGTGAATTTGCTTCCCATCAGATGAAGAGATTCCTGAAGACTCCTGCCCTCTATGTTGCATGGCAAAGAGTGCATAGTAAGCAATCTGTGATGCATTCTCAGCCCCGTAAACCCCTACAATAGCACACATATTATAATCCCAAACAGTCGTTAATTGAGTAGAGACCACTCTCTTTGTCAACTAACCAAGCTGCAGCTCTAATTGCACCCTTTGAAAAGGTTTCACGACTTGTTGCTGTATGATTCAACTCTAAAAACTCACCATCATTGTAAAAACCAACTGTATGTCTTCCTACAATATCACCACCACGAAGTGCCATAACAGCAATCTCATCTTTGGTTCTAGCCCCAATCTGTCCATCTCGCCCAGAGATACGAACAGCGTCTAAATCTAGCCCCCTACCCTTAGCAGCAAACTCACCCAAAGTCAAAGCTGTTCCTGATGGAGAGTCTACTTTGTGTCGGTGGTGTTGCTCTACAATCTCAATATCAAAATCTTTAAGTGTTGCCGATACCTGCTCTACAAGTTGCTTAAGCAAAGCAATACCTGCTGACATATTTGAAGAGTAGAGTACTGCCATCTCTTTTGAAGCTTCTGCTAAAAGATTCTGTTGATGTTCATTAAACCCAGTAGTTGCAATGACCAATGGAGTAGGATTTTCAAGTGCATTCTCTAAAAGTGATTGTGTTGCCACAGGTGCAGAGAAATCAATAACTACATCACAGTTTTCAAGAAAAGTTTTCATATCGTTAGTAATAAGTGTTGTCTCTGGCACAGCCGTTTTCAACTCATCAAAGACATGTAAAACACTCAACTCTAAACCATCTGTCTCTAGTACATTCTTAATAAGATGTTCACCCATTCGACCTGTACTACCTAATATTCCGACTTTTGCCATATTATTTCCTAGCGTTAAAAATTATTTGGAATTATACATGATTTTTTATAAGGGGGTGTTTGTGGGGTTGGGTTAAACTAAAATTTAATATTATTACGAAAAACTGTAGGTGTGACCATGTCACACGTCCAAACAAAACATTGCATAGATTAAAAAGCAATCTTTCGAGAAATTTCAATATCTTGTTTAATCAAAGCATTTACAATGCTATTTAAAGAGAACTCACTACCTTTCTCTTTAAGTTTTTTCATCAAAATTTCTCTAATATCTCTGTCTAAATAGACAGGAATCTCTAACTCCTCAATAGGTCGATAAAATTTCCCTTGTTGGGCATTTGTAAAATCATACTCATCTTTCATCTTGGACACCTCTCTTTGTAAGCTTTTTCCTCTTTTTTTGTTGCTTTTCTTGCACTTATAATTCGTACAAACTCTTTACCATTATTATCTCTAAAGGTATGGACAACTAACAGAATGGTTTCATTAAGTGATTTTCCCAATAAAACCCATCTATCTTCATCTTCTGAATGTTCATCATCATAACGGTTCAATGCAAATGGGTCTGCAAAAACATAAGACGCTTGTTCAAAAGTAACGCCATGTTTTTTAATATTTATATTCTCTTTTTTTCTATCCCACTCAAATTTCATGTGTGATTATGCCTATATTATTTTATATCAGTATATCACAAAGTTCTTGAAACTTGAGTTCCATCGAATCATATAAAAATAAACTGTTAAAATTTGCCGTGTGACCATGTCACACATCAAAACCAAATAGGCATAAATTAAAATTTGTAATTTCCATATAATTCAAACAACCTCCCCCACCAAAACACTATCTGCCAAAAGATACCCTGAATATTCATTCTCCTTAACCCCATTAAGCGTAAACATAACCACTGTTGTTGTAAACTTATAGTTGGTCTGCTCATTAAAAACTGTGATTTTATTTTCCAAGTCAGAGGCGTATTTTTTTGTAATAACAAATGGGGTATTGGTAAACTTACACTCAATAATATTGGCAACACCATCAGCTCGAATAAGGAGTAAATCTATCTGAACGCCCTTTTCATCTTTGGCTTTTGGAGTGTATTGCCAATAGTGTGAAGTTGTCTGTACTGCTCCAACTCCTCTAAGGCTCGGTGTAGATATAAACTCTTCTTCTCTTGCGACAAAAGACATTTTACTTCCTTTTTTTCCTTATTACACTATTTTTTTAGGATTAATCTTTATATCTTAAATTAACTATTTAATCAGAGATTTGATAAATAAGATTTGACTATTTGTATATAAAAAAGTCTCACCTAAAACGGCAACTCCTCATTAGTAACATAAGCCTCACCTAACTTATTATAATACTCAATTACCCTCATATCAACACGAATAATACCATTAAGATAACGACTTAAATCACCACGGTTAAAATCTAGTCGTAAGTTTTTAGGGTTAATCGCTCGTGAGATAGCCACGTAAAATTGGCTTGGGGCAAAGATGTTGTCTACATTACAGACTAAGTTATCAATACTCATTCCTTGGCTTTTGTGGATGGTGACAGCATAGGCAAGTTTAAGAGGAAATTGTGAGAGTGTGGCTAGTTTTACTGATTTTATTTTTCCTTTGTTGTCACTCTTCATCTCTAGTAGCTCAAAGTCGTGACGCTCTACACGCACAAAGATATTCTCTTTTTCAACAATGATATAGTCCTCTTCAATCTTGTTGACAATGCCTCTTTCTCCATTGGCATATTTGCCCCATTTGTTGATGGTAAAGAGTACAGGAACACCCACTTTTAGGGTGAGTTGCTCTTCGATAGGTAGCATGTTTTTCCATGAAGCAAGACGTTTTTCGTGTACTCTGCCTTGGTGTTCTTCAAAAGTAGCAAAGAGTAGATGTTCTTCGGCATCTATGGCATCTAGTTTGGCTCTGTTGGTGGCATTGACCTCTGCATTTCGTCCAAAGAGAAAGGTAGGGTTTTCATCGGTTATGCTGTTGTTGGCTAAGCGAAACATATAGTCACCTACCTCTTGGTCACATTGACCTATGCGAACTTTGTGTAAGATATGGGTGAACTCTGCATCGGAGGTACGTTTCATCTCGGTGAGTTCTATGACCACAGGGGAAAAACTTCGCCATGCGTCAGACTCGAAAGCGTAAACTTTTTCACCAAAGAGGTCATTTGCTTGTCCAAATTTTTGCACAGGAGGGAGCTGAAAGAAATCTCCTACAAAGAGTAGTTTTCCTTGATAACCCATAGAGTTTAAACGGTAGTGTATCATCTCCATCATGGTTGCCGAAACCATAGAGATTTCATCTATGATAATAAGGTCAGTCGCTTTAAGAATCTTCTTAAGCTCCAAGAGCCTAGAGCGTGAACGTTTGTCATGTTGGTCAAGCTCTTCAAAGTTGTTTGAGATACCAAAAACAAAAAAGCTGTGAATGGTGAAGCCTCCAATATTGACAGCACTTACTCCAGTTGAACCAAGAGCAACCACCTGTTCATCGCTTTGGCTTTGGTAGAGACGGATAATTTCAGTGGTGGTATAACTCTTCCCAACACCTGCACCACCTGTTAAAAAAACATTATTCTCTTTTAAGTGGTGTAACACCAAATCGACATCGCTCACTATTTTCTCGCTTTTTTTAGTGCTATTATATAGGATAAAGATAAAAAGTATTACAATAGTTCTATATAACACTAAAAGGACAGATATAAAAGCACGATTTCAAAAGTTTTTTGGACATCATCCCTACTTAGAATTGGAACAAGCCATTGAGTTGTTCGCTGTGTTTGGTGGGGTAGGTGAGACGTTAGAGTTGGATTTTTTTGATGATTTAGATTCGATTATACGTTTTAATTTCGTGGAGCAGTATCGCCTTTTAAATGAACAAATTTCCCCCTCTTATCTTATTGAAGAGCCTTATCGTTGGTTGCTTGTTGCCATTGCTCGTGGAGATGGTCGTCTCTCTAATGTCTTTAGAAAAGCACGAATAGGTGAGACTTTGGGTTTACGTCTACTTAATGAATTAGTGGACTTAGATATTATAGAGTTTGAAGACTCACGAGAACCAGCTCTAAAAAAATACCCTAATCAGAAGTTAGAGAAGTCACTACGTAACTACAAAATAGAGCCTAAAATCCGTTTTAAAAAGCCTTTTCACCGTTTTTGGTTTGGATTTGTAGAACCTTATCATAAAGAGCTAAACAGTGGTAATTCTGTACGTTTTTATGAGAACTTTAATCAACACTTCGCACGGTTACACTCTTTTGTCTTTGAACAGCTCTCGCAAGAGCTTCTGAATCTTCATTTTGACAATCAGTTAGTGATTAACGGAAACTATTGGGACAAACACTCTGAGTTTGATATTTGGGCTACCCATAAAGATGGTAGAAATATCTTAGGTGAGTGTAAATATACCAATAGAAGAGTATGTAAAAGTGAGTTGAGTAAACTGCGTCAAAAGGCTGAAACCTCTGAGCTAAAAGCAGATATATTTGCACTCTTTTCTAAGAATGGATTTTCTAATGAGTTAAAAAACTCTACGGCTAAAGATTTACTCTTGTTTGAGTTAGATGATTTTAAGAAATTGTTATAAATATGCTATAATAAGCCTAATAAAAAATTATATTTAGATAAGGGAAGTACCGTGCAAAAAGAACCAATGTTAAAAGTAACATTTGATAGATTGTCCAAAGAGTTAGAACAACTGAAAACAGTAGAAAGAGGAGAGATAGCTCATGTGATTGATGTGGCAAGAGAGTTGGGAGACTTAAAAGAAAATGCCGAATATCATGCAGCAAAAGATAAGCAAGGGTTGATGGAAGCTCGTATTTTAGATTTAACTGATTTGGTAGGTAGAGCACAGGTGATTGACCCCTCAACTTTGTCTCATGAGCGTGTAAGTTTTGGCTCAACCGTTGAGCTTATAGACCAAGAAGATGACCAAGAAGATGACCCTGAAGTGACCTATACTTTAGTAGGCTCACAAGAGTCCAATCCTGATAAAGGGCTTATCTCTATTGGTTCTCCTATGGCTCGTGCTTTGCTTGGAAAAGAGGAAGGCGATGATGTTGAGATTGTTTTACCATCTGGAAAAAAAATATTTTATGTTGAGTCTATATCTTATGAAGAGATAGAGCTATAATGGTCAATGTAGGAGTTGTAGGAGCCAGTGGTTATACAGGGCTTGAATTGGTCAAAATGTTGGTGAGTCATTCTGAGTTTGTTTTGAAATATTTGGCAACAACTACAGGTGATACGGTTATTGAAGCCTTACATCCATCATTGGTGGATGTCATTACCTATCCTGTAGAGAAAGCTTCGGTAGAGGCTGTAGCAGAGCATTGTGAGTTGGTCTTTTTGGCACTGCCTCATAAAGCATCTATGGGGTTTGCTAAAGAGTTAATTGCCAAAGGGGTTAAGGTTGTTGACCTCTCGGCTGATTATCGACTAGAGCTTGAAACTTATGAAAAACATTATTGTGAACATGAAGATAAAGAGCATTTAAATGAGGCTGTTTATGGGCTTATTGAGTACTATCGTGAAGATTTAAAAAAGGCAAAATTAGTAGCAGGGCCGGGGTGTTACCCAACAGCAACACTATTGGGGATTTTACCATTTATCCCTTATCTTGACCATACCGCACCTCTATTTGTAGATGCCAAATCAGGAGTAAGTGGAGCAGGTAAAAAGCTTTCAGAAAGTACACATTTTGTAAATGTCAATGATAATATTTTTGCCTATAATCCACTCAAACATCGTCATGCTCCAGAGATAGCAGAGAAGATTGAAAAAATTTATGGGGTCAAGATGAATGTGAACTTTGTTCCTCATCTTATTCCTGCTACACGTGGTGAATTGGTATCGGTTTATGCAACATTAAAAGAAGATATTGAACCATTAGAAGTGCTTAAAGAGTTTTATAAAGATGATATTTTTATGCGTGTACGTGAAAAACCTGTAGATATTAAAAGCACAGCAGGAACACACTTTTGTGATGTTTTCGCAGCTAAAAATGGCAATGGACTTTTTGTCAATTCTGCCATTGATAATCTTTTACGTGGAGCATCTTCACAAGCGATGGTGGCTGCAAACTTAATGTGTGGTTTTCCTGAGGGAATGGGTATTCCAACTATTGCTTATGTTCCATAAAGAGAAGAGTTACTCCTTCTCTTCTTTTTTCTTATCATCCTCTTCAATGAGTTTTGGTGGAGGGGTTGGTGTTGCTCCCTCATCTGGAAGTCTAATAATAAACGTAGTCTTTTTATTTAAAATACTAATAGCTTCAATATTTCCTTTAACTCTCTCAATCATATTTTTTGACATATAGAGTCCTAAACCTGTACCTTTAGTTTTGTGTTTAGTAGTAAAGTATGGTTCAAATATATTTTTAAGAATTGGTTTTGGAATCCCTCCTGCATTATCTTGTACAGCAATGACCAATTCATCTTTTTCATGATAGACTCGAATAGAGATATGTCCATCTTCAATTTTACGCTCTTCCATTGCATCACGTGCATTGTTTATAAGATTCATGATAACATGTTTAAAATCGTTTTCAAACCCTTTATATTTGACATTTTCTGGACAGTCAAGGTCAATACCAATATCAGATTTGATAAGTGTCTCTTGAATAAGTGAAATGGTAGACTCGATGGTTTTCTTGACATTAAAGGTTTGTGCCATGTCTGAATGGTCAACAAAACGTCTAAAGTCTTCAACTGTTTCAGAGAGAAATTGAATGGAGCTGTTAACTTTTTTGGCTAACTCTGCTATATCAATCTCATCACTACGTCCAAGTTGTGCTTTTATAAGAGTATCATTCATAATCCAAGAGACAGTATTGAGTGGTTGTCTCCATTGGTGAGCAATATTTTCTAAAATTTCACCCATAGAAGCCAAACGAGACTGTTGGTTCATAATGGCATTTTGACGTTTCTCTTTTCGTACAGCATTTTTAATTTTTATTTGAAGGTCTTTGTTGAGATTATTAAGCTCTTCAGTTCGTTGCTCAACCATATTTTCAAGATTTTCAGTTAACTGATTGAGCTCATTGGCTGTTTTGTGCATAATAGAGTATAGGTTCTTATTGGCAATCTCAAATGGACCAATATTTTCATTGGTAAACTCTGTAAGTTCAATATATTCAGAAGTAGACTCTGTAATAGCAGCCATAATAAAGGTGTGGTTATGGTAGGTATTTGGTTGGTTTTCAGCATTAAAATACTCTTGTTTGGTACTGTAACCAAAAACATGGTTATTACTTTTAATTGTAGAGATGTAGTGTAAAATTGGAATTCTAAAACCATACTCATACGAGATACATGCTCCAATCCAAAGTGCTTGTGCAGGTGTTTTTGTTAAAAACTCATTAATCTTTTGAACTCTGTTCATCATGGCATTGTAGTTACCAATAGAAAGTTGAACTACATCTCCAACTTGAAGTTCTTGTGCAACCTTTAAACTTTGATTTTTAAAGTCAATATCTAAAATATGTGCTGTGGCTGCGATATTATTTTTTGTAATATAGAGTGGAACTTGAATTGAAACTGATGGGTCCTCTTGAATATTTGGAAAGTATTTTTTATAAATATTAAGGGCATTAATATTTTCAATAGAGATAATAGAATGCCCATCAACTTCTGTAATTTTTTTCTTTTTAGAGATAGGTTTCCAGTCAAATGCTTGAAAAAGTTCAACATTAAGATTTTCTCCATGAAGGAAGATAAGTATAACAGCTTTAGGATAGATAATATTGTTATGAAATACAAATTCATGTTTGTTTTGTTCACTATAGGTAGAACCCCCACCAAAAATTTTTAAATGACCAAATTGTTGACCAATTTTATTAATATAAGAGGTTGTAGATGATTCGTTATAGCTAGACAAAATCTCTAAAGCTTTGGTGTCAGCTTGAAGATGTTTACCAATTTTATTACAATCAAGTATTGGGGCTTCTCCTTTAACATAGTTAATACTTAAGTCAAGTACTTCAGATGTTAATCGGCTACTTTCAAACTCCATAATTGAGATAACAGGGTCATTTCTAAGGTCAGATATTTTATGGTCATAAAAAGAGGTAAAACTTTGCATCCCTACAATAGTGGCTTCTGAAAAGTGTTTATGTAATTTATTGAGTAATTTTTGCAATTTTTGTTGGTCAGAATCTGGAAAGTTAATCTCTATTAAAAGTCTATTACTGTTTTTAATCTTATGCTCTTCTGTCCATCTTAGAAAAGCTTGGTGTTTGCTATAGTAGTGTACAAGTTGTCTCATCTCTATTTCCTATTTAAATATTTTAGAACCAATACGTACGAGGTTTGAACCACATTTGATAGCAAGTTCATAGTCGTTACTCATGCCCATTGAACAGATGGTTGCTCCATCTTTAGTAAGTGTGTTATAAACTTTATGTGTTAATTTAAAGCTTTTTTGAATCTCTTTTTCATTGTCAACATGAGCCCCAATACTCATAACTCCTTTGAGCTTTAGCTGTGGACAACGCTCTTGAATCTCTTGATAAATGTCAATAGCTTCATCGGGGTGAACACCTGACTTTTGCTTTTCGTTAGCAGAATTAATCTGTAGTAAACAAGAGAGCTTTTGTTCTTTGTCTGCTAATTTTTTATTGAGTGTTTCAGCTAATTTTAGAGAATCTAATGATTGAAAAAGTGTAGGACGTAACTCAATGAGCTTATTAATTTTATTGCTCTGTAAATTACCTAACATATGCCACTCTAACGGTAGCTCTTCTAGGTTAGACATACGGGTTTGAAGTTGTTGCACTTGGTTTTCACCAAAAGCACGTTGTCCGAGTTCATACAGTGTTTTTATGTTCTCTTCATCTGAATATTTCCCTACAGCTACGAGTTTAACAATATGGTGTTCATTGATGGCGATTCGTGCTTGTTCAATGTTCCAAATGACTTTATCTAAATTTTTTCTTAATTGTTCTTTCATGTTGATATCCTATCCAAATAATCTATTTATATCGTTATAGAAGCCTAAAAGCATTAGACTAAGTAGTATTGCCCAGCCAAAAAGTGTCAATTTTATCATGATGGAATCACTAGCAGGTCTCTTTGCTATGAGTTCATAGAGATGAAACATTACATGCCCACCATCTAGTGCAGGAATAGGAAGTAGATTAATAACTCCTAAATTTACAGAGATGAGTGCCACAAACATAAGCATAGCTACCAATCCTATTTGAGAGACTTTAGAAGTGGTGTCGACAATTCCTATAACTCCACCTAAATTTTTCATAGGGATAATGCCTGAAATAACTCTTTTTAAACTTTCTAAAATATATTGTGATGCATGTAGAGTTTGCGTATAAGCAAAATCTACGCCTTTAAGAAAAGGATAAGAGATTGACTCATAAGCTTCAGGATTGGCACTAATCCCTAAAAGATAACGTTTTTCAGACTCCATAAATTGTGGGGTAATACTAAGGTCAATATAATTTCCATCTCTTAAAATAGTAAATTGATGTTGATTATGATTTTGAGAGATGTTCTTGCCAATATCTTCCCAATATTTGATATCTTGACCATCAATATTAATAATAGTATCACCTTTTTTTAACCCTGCTACTTGGGCAGGAGACTCTTTCATAACTGTTCCCACATTAGCAAGAGGTGTTGGTACACCAATCATGGAGATAAGTAAATAGAGTAAAAAAGCCAATAAAAAGTTAGCAAAGGGACCTGCTAAAGAGATGATAATTCGCTGAATAGGAGTTTTTGAGTTGTACGAGTCTTCATCATAACTCTTTTTGGTAGGGTCACTGTCATCTTGACCTTTCATTCGTACATAACCACCAAGAGGAATAGCAGAGAAACTCCACTCTGTTTTACCAAATTTTTTGGTTAAGATACGTTTTCCAAAACCAATGCTAAAAACTTCAATATGAACACCAAAAAAACGGGCAGCTAGAAAGTGACCTAACTCGTGAAAAAATATTAAAAAAGAGAATACCACTAACGATATAAGAATACCCATAAATGTCCTAAATTCAGAATTTGTGTAAAAAGAATTATACCAAGCTTAGGTTAAAATATATAGAGCATTTTTTAGATAGAAAATAAAGTTATTATGATAAAATAATTTTTAAAATATTAAAAATCTAAAAAAGGAACTGTTGTGAATGAAAATAGAGAAGAGTTAGAGAAGATTGTTCAAGAGAAACAGCCTGAGCCTCAAGCTGAAGAGCAAGTTATTGAAGAAGAAATTGTTGAAGAGAACACTGTCCAAGAGGCTGAACCTAAGCCTATTGAAACAGCTAAAAAGAGTAAATTAATGGAGGCTAAAGAGTTAATAGAGAACTCTAAAGAGTTGGTTTCTAAAGCCGAGACAGAAGTAGCAGAGTGTAAGATTGAAGTCTCTGCCGCAGCAGAAGCATTTGATGAAGCTAAACGTAATTTTAACAATACAACCTTTAAAAGTTGTGAAACACTTTTAGAAAAATTGGGTTTTGATTACAGCTCTTATGATGAAGTTGAGCCATTTGAATTATCACTTGATGAAGATGATGGTGAAAATTTTTCAGTTCAAGATATTAGTTCAGGTAGATTTACTGGTCTAATTTTAGCTCTTTTTGTTGCTTTGGCTACATTGGGAGTATGGATATACATCTCATTAACTAAATTAAAAGTTGACCCAAAAACACTTACCCCTGAAACAGCAACAGAGCAGATTAATCCTATATTGAATTGGATAGGAACACTTGGTGGTAATACAGGTGGTAATATAATGATAGGAGCTATTATTTTAGGTTTCTCAGCACTTATTATGGCTTGGTTGGTTTATGCAATTCGTGTCAATATGAAAGGAAAGAAAAATTTACGTATTGCCAAAGAGATGCATGAAAAATCTAAAGAGTACTGTATGACTAAAGAGGATTGTAAAAGAGAGATGAAAAAAGTTGATGCTCATCTTAGAGAAGCAACTGAAGAAGTAAGTAACTTTGAGACTATCTTAAATGAAAAGTTGGCAACATTAAAAAGAATTCTTCATATTGAGGGTGCTTTTGATGAAGTCAAAGAGTATCATCCAAGTTCAAAAAAATCTATGCGTGAGACAGAAAAAGTGATGCAAGGTATTGAAAATCTACTTAATACAGCTGTTACAAAAAAAGGGAAATTAAATTTCCAATCTGTTCAAGCATTGAGTAATGCTAAAGCAATTTATGCTGATTATTTAGCACGAATTTACGATTAATTTAGTGAAGATGTAGTTTTTACTACATCTTCACCTGTTTAAAAAAGTCTCTTACATACTCATATCCTGAGTACAATGTAAGAGCAACTGCTATCCATAAAAGTAACTCACCTCCATACCAATGCATTAATAAAAATCCAATAGCTATCATTTGGGCTACAGTTTTTACTTTTCCCATCCAAGAGGCTGAAATGTCTATACCCTCAGCTACAGCAGAGACACGTAAACCTGTAATGAATAGTTCACGTGTAATAATAAGAAAAATTGCCCAAGGAGAGGCAGAACCTAACATCATCAGTCCTAAAAAACCTGCGAGGGTGAGCATTTTGTCAGCGAGAGGGTCTAGTATCTTACCCATGGTAGTAATTTGATTAAAGGTACGAGCAATATAGCCATCAAAAAAATCGGTAGCAGAAGCGACGACAAAGATGAAAGCAGCAGCGTAGTTAAGCCAAGAGGGGTGAATACCCTGAAATATGGTTGCATCTTGGTTTACTAGAAGCATAAACATAATAGGTGCTAAAAGTAGGCGTATAAAGGCTAGAATATTTGGAATGTTTATAATTTTATTATTTTGCATAAAGAGGTTTATTCCTTTTGTTATTTGGAATCTGTTCACTCGTTCCCACCGTCTCGGTGGGAATGCATAGGAGAGTTATTTTATTAAACAAAGTTTTTTTGTAAATCAAATT
>Ga0256831_1001224_pt1 | contig 13595 bp, 13 predicted proteins | sample 132544metaG_FD_189087 | JGI IMG/M metagenome (GOLD analysis project Ga0256831, IMG submission 189087) | Hydrothermal vent microbial communities from Lau Basin, Pacific Ocean - 132-544 | ecosystem: Environmental > Aquatic > Marine > Hydrothermal vents | place: Pacific Ocean: Lau Basin | collected...
CCACCAAGTTCAGCAGCGTTTGCTACGGCTTGGTCTGGTGTGTTAGCAATAATACCTCTAGGTGTTGGTACACCATATTTAGCAAAAACTTGTTTTGCCTGATATTCATGAATGTTCAATGTGGACTCCTTCAATTTAGTAAAGTTGAAATTATTATACGATTATGGAGAATAATCTTAATTTAATAGCAATATAATTCGGAGTGATTTTGTATGATTGTTAATAATCTACACATTCTATTAATGAATAGGTTTTTATATATTTTTAATAGCTATTTTTTGGTTTTTTTATGTGTTAAAAGGTAACATATATTAAGGGCAAATATAGAAATTTACCCTTAGATAATTATTTTACTTCGTACTGTTCACGACCCATTTGGTAAAGGTCATTTCCTTTGGTGTCGTTTACAACTGTTACAGGAAAATCTTTAACTGTAATTTTTCTAACAGCTTCTGGCCCTAACTCTGGGTAGGCTATAACCTCAGCAGATGTAATCTGTTTACCAAGCAAAGCTCCTGCTCCACCTGTTGCACCAAAGTAAATGCCATCATAGGCTACACAAGCGTCTTTTACCTCTTGGTTTCGGTTTCCTTTTCCTATCATACCTTTTGAACCATTTTTAAGCATGGTTGGGGAGAATGAGTCCATTCTGTATGAGGTAGTAGGTCCAGCACTTCCGATTGGGTCACCGGGTTTTGGAGGGGTAGGTCCTACGAAATAGACGATAGAACCCTCTAAATCAAAAGGTAACTCTTCACCTTTTTCTATTAAAGCTACAAGTCTACTATGTGCAGCGTCACGAGCAGTAAAGATAGTTCCATTTAGTAGAACAGTATCTCCTGCTACAAGTTGTTTGGTATCTTCAGAAGTTAGTGGTGTGGTTAATGAATAAGTTGCCATCTCTTTTCCTTATATAGTAATGTGTGTATGTCTTGAGCTGTGACACTGAACGTTTACAGAAACAGGAAGAGAAGCGATGTGACAAGGGTTAGCCTCGATATGAACAGCTAGAGCTGTTTTTGTTCCACCCATACCCATAGCACCAATTCCAAGGTTATTAATTTCAGTTAACATTCTAGCTTCTAACTCTGCCATTTCAGGGTCTGGATTTGTGGTCTCTAGGTCTCTAAATAGAGCGTGTTTTGAGCTAATAACAGCTTTTTCAAATGTTCCACCAATTCCTACACCCACGGTTATAGGAGGACAAGGGTTTCCCCCTGCATCAGATATAACCTCTTTGACATACTCTACAATTCCATCTTTTCCTGCTGCTGGTGGGAAAACTCTAGCACGGCTTACATTTTCACTCCCACCACCTTTTGCCGCGTATTCGATATCTATTTTATCACCCTCTACAATATCAAAATGAATGATTGCAGGTAGGTTATAGCCTACGCTATCTTTTAAATTTAGACGAGAAAAAGGTTCACATGTAGAGGCTCTTAAGTATCCCTCTGTGTAACCTTGTTCTGTTCCTTTGTTGATAGCATCTCTAAGAAGACCACCATTGATGCGTACCTCTTCACCCACGTTTACAAAAAAAACGGCTAAACCTGTATCTTGGCAGAGTGGTCTTTTTTCATTTTTTGCAATGGTCGCATTTTCAAGAAGTTGGCGAATAACCTCTTTACTTACAGGAGACTTTTCCTCTTTCATTGCTTGTTCTAATGCATCATAAGTATCTTGTGGTAAGTCTGTACCACAGTGCATAATCATATCTTTAACGGCTTTGACTACAACGTCAAACTCAATCTCTCTCATAAAAGCTCCTGTTTAATTATTGATATAAGTTTACTCTTTAGGTTGTTAAGAGTCTATGAATGAAATAGGGTAGTTTGAAAGATTTAGCCAAGTGGGTAAGGTGGTAATCTATATTTTTGGGATTAAATAGGTCTCTTTTAAAGTTATATAGTGCTACTATATTGATAGATTATCATATTAATAAGGAAACGTAATGTCGAGCAGAAGAACAGCAATAGTTAGAATGGAAGAGGGATATATGAGATTAACTTTGGAATATGTAGACCCTACTTTTAAAACAGAAATTTGTAAAAATATAGGTGAGGCAGAAAAAAGCTTAGATATTTACCCAGAGGTTTTACATAGACGAGATAATCAAAAAAAGTGGTTTACCTCTGTAGAGTTTTCAGGAGATGAGTATATCTGTAGTCGTACTTGTGGAGAGTTTATTGAGCGTGTAGTTGCTGGACTTGGAATTGAAGAGTGTGTTACTGATTAGTAAAAAATAATAAATAAAGGGTAGAGACATCTCTCTACCCCTACATAGCGTGTTTACCACGCTTCACCTTTTAAATAGGCATCAATAGAGTCAGCAGAATCTCTACCCATTCCCATGGCTAAAATAACAGTGGCTTGTCCAAGTGTAATGTCTCCACCTGCCCAAACTCTCTCTTTAGTTGTTTTTCCTGTCTTTTTATTAGCTTCTATATTGCCCCACTTGTTGAGTTCTAACCCATCAGTGGTATTGGTCAGAAGTGGATTGGCGTGTGTTCCAATAGCGATAATAGCTAAATCACAGTCAAAATAGTCATGCTCACCTGTTGGAATAGGGCGTTGTCTTCCACCTTCGTCAGGTTCACCTAACTCCATCTTCTCACAGTTAATTCCTACTAGCTTACCATTTGCATCACCTATAAACTCTAGTGGAGAGGTTAGGAACTTAAACTGTACACCCTCTTGTTCTGCATGGTGAATCTCAATCTCTCTTGATGGTGACTGCTCTTTGGTTCGTCTGTATACAATAGTTACAGTTTCTGCTCCAAGTCTAACAGCCGTTCGTGCCGCATCCATTGCCACATTTCCTGCACCTAAGATAGCCACATTTTTCCCTGGAATAATAGGGGTATCATAGTTAGGGAAATCAAAAGCTTTCATGAGATTTGCACGGGTTAGGTACTCATTGGCAGAAAATACACCATTTAGGTCTTCACCCTTAATATTTAAAAAAGTTGGAAGTCCAGCACCTACACCGATAAAGACAGCATCATAACCCTTTTCATCGAGAAGCTCATCAACATCAACGGTTCGACCTACAACGGTATTACAGACGATGTTAACTCCTAAATCTTTAAGCTGTTCCATCTCATAATCAACAATATCTTTTGCCAATCTAAACTCTGGAATACCATAAAGTAGTACCCCACCTGCACGATGAAGTGCTTCATACATAGTTACCTCATGACCTTTAATAGCCAAATCTCCTGCCACTGTAACCCCTGCTGGTCCACTTCCTATGACGGCAACTTTTTTGCCTGTGCTTGGTGCTATCTCAACATCATTTTTAACTTCGTTGTCTCTAGCCCAATCGGCTATGAACATCTCAAGGTTACCAATTCCTACAGGCTCTTTTCCTTTTTTCAGACCAACCACACAAACCTGTTCACACTGTATCTCTTGTGGACAGACTCGACCACAAACAGCAGGTAGGGCAGTTTTTTCCCATACGCGTTTAATAGAGCCATGAAGATTTCCCTCTACAATCATCTCTAAAAAGGAGGGAATATCAATATTGACAGGACAGCCAATGACACAGGCAGGTTCTTTACACTGAATACATCTAGCAGCCTCATATTGAGCATCTAAAATACTATATCCCAATGTCACTTCCGAGAAATCTTTGTTTCTTATGGTTGGAGCTTGTTCAGGCATCTCTTGCCGTGGAATTGCTCGTCGCTCTTTTTTATTTAAATACTTTGCTTCTTGTTCTCTATACATCTTTACGCCCCCAATTCACAAGCACAGTTTGCTTTGTCTTCTTCTAGTCTATAAGCTTGAAGTCTTCTCATCAATCCATCATAATCAACTTGATGTCCATCAAACTCTGGTCCATCGACACAAGCAAATTTGGTTTTTCCACCTATAGTTACACGGCAACCACCACACATTCCTGTTCCATCTATCATAATAGGGTTCAGACTCACGGTTGTTGGAACATTAAACTCTTTTGTTAGTAGTGAGACAAATTTCATCATAGGAACAGGGCCTATGGCTACAACTTCTGCTACATCTTGTGTCTCTAAAATCTCTCTAAGCTCTTCGGTTACAAATCCATGTCTCCCTTTTGAGCCATCATCGGTACATATTCTAAGCTCATTGGAGACTTTTGCCATCTCACTCTCCATAATAATATAATCTTTATTTCTAGCTCCAACAATAGAGATTACATTGTTACCTGCTTCAAACATTCCTCTAGTAATAGGATGTAAAACAGCAGTTCCTGTCCCACCACCAACGCAGACAACAGTTCCCTTTTTCTCTATATGTGTAGGCTGTCCCAATGGTCCTACTACATCACTGTATGACTCTCCAACTTTTAGTGAAGCAAATAGTTTAGTACTTTTACCAATAAGCATATATATAATAGTAATAGTTCCCTTCTCTTTATCTACATCTGCCATGGTTAGAGGAATTCTCTCACCTTGTTTATTTGCCATTAAAATAACAAACTGTCCTGGTTTTGCTTTTTTAGCAATCTGTGGAGCTTCTATCTCATTTAAGACAATAGTTCCATGTGCCATCTCTTCTCGTTTAACAATTTTATACATGAGTCTTTTCCTTATTAAGTATAAATGATAATTATCATAATTAAAATATATTATAAATTAATATTGATTAAAGAGTAGTATATAATGATGATAAAAGATAAAAAAGAATAAAAAAGAATTGTTTTGATTGATAAGTAACTAAAGAGAGCTTCTCTAGTTACTTAGAAATTATTTATCGAAGAATCCACCATCACGTAAAATAGCAATATTCTTTTTGATAGAGTCAACAGATTTTGCAAATTTTGCTTTCATCTCATCATCAAACTCAAGTTCAACGATTTTCTCAATACCCTTTGCACCGATAACACATGGAACACCTACTGATACATCTGTGTATCCATACTCACCATCAAGAATGGCAGAAGATGGAACAACTTTACCCTCATCACCCAAGATAGCTTCAACCATCATAGAGATAGCTCGTCCAGGAGCGTAAAATGCTGATGTCTTAAGATACTTGACAATCTCTGCACCACCATTTTTTGTTTTATAGACAATATCATCCATATCCTCTTGTGATACTATTTGTGAAAGTGGTACACCACCTACATTAGTTATTTGTGTATATGGAATCATATTCTCACCGTGGTCACCTATTACCATAGCTCTCGTTTGTGCCGCACCAAATCCTGTCTTTTGATAGATTTGGTATGCCATACGTGAACTATCCAAAGCTCCACTCATCCCAATAATTCTATGTCTATCCCAACCTGTTACCTGCTGTATAACATAGGTCATAACATCAAGAGGGTTAGAGACACAAAGTATAATGGCATCTGGAGAGTAGGTTTTAACATGCTCTGAAACCTCTTTTACAATACCAGCATTTATATTGAGTAAATCAGCTCTAGTCATCTCTTTTTTTCTAGGAACTCCTGCTGTTATAACTACAACATCACAATTTTTTAAATCTTCTGGTTTTACTGCTGCTCTAACAACAGTACCTCTTGGAGCATAGTTAGTTGCTTGTGCAATATCTATAGCTTTACCAATCGCTACCTCTGGAAAGATATCATAAAGTAATATCTCATGACATATTCCACTTAATGCTAAAGCGTATGCTGTACTAGCTCCTACTGACCCTGCTCCTACGATTGCTACTCTTCTTCCTGTCATATAATCCCCTTTTGAAATTTTATTTGTATATTATAGGGCAGATACACGGCTCTGCCCTCTACACTATTTTGTCTCTAATCCAAATGTAAATCCTGCTTTTACTCTATCTATTAGTTCTGGTAGTATATCAGAATATTCTCCAACTATAGCAAAGTCTGCATTAGTGAAGATTGTCTCTTTTGCATTGTTATTAATCGCTACAATAGTCTCTGACTCTTTCATCCCTGCGATATGTTGAACAGCACCACTTATACCGATAGCCACATAGACTTTTGGACGAACTGTTTTACCTGTTTGACCGATTTGTCTAGCATATTCAGATACACCCTCATCGACCATAACACGACTCGCAGCCCATTCAGCATTTACGCCTTGCTCTTTTAGTGCTTGGGCTAAATCTTTTACCATCTGCATACCATCACTAGCTGTTCCACGTCCACCTGCTACAATTATATCAGCTTCAAATAGACCTTGCATTCCACCCTCACCAATAACAGTTTCGATGATTTCAGATACGAACTCTGAATCGTCTAGTGTTGGTGTAAATGGAGTGACTTTACCCTCTTTACTATCATCTCTTGCTGGTACTTCAAATGTTCCTGCTCTAGCAGTTGAGATTTGAGGACATACAAAACCGATAATAGTAGCCAGTTTAGACTCACCATAGGTTGGTCTTCTTGACTCCAAGATTGGAGCATAGATAACTTGCTCTTTTGTCTCTTTATTTCTATGTTTATGCTCACCAATAAGAAGTTGAGTACAGTCAGCTGTTACACCTGAACCTCTTTTTACACCAATTCTTGGAGCTAACTCTCGCCCAGCTGTAGTTGCTGCAAATAGAGCAATTTCTGGATTTCTCTCCTCTATCACTTGTGAGAATATTTCAGAGAATGGTAATATTCGATACTCTTCAAGTCTCTCATCATCAACTACAATTACCTCATCAGCACCATGAGCTATAAGCTCTTTTGCCAAATCACCAACATCTTTACCTATAAGAAGTGTAGTAACAGTAGTTCCCTCTTCTAATGAATTTGCTAAGTCTCTTGCAGGTGTTAACAGTTCTAAAGATGGTCTTGAAATCTCACCTTTTACTACCTCTGCCCAAGTTAAGATACCAGAAGCACCTTTTCTAAAGTCTACTCTTGGGATAGAATCATCTGTTTTTTTAGCCTTTTTAGCTTTTTTCTCTTTTACCTCAATGGTATTTTTACCATCTTTCATATGAGAAAGAAGTGAATCTACTAGCTCTACTTCATTGTGACCCTCACAGATTTTAGCAGGAGCTCTTTCACTTTTGATGGTTGCTACTTTAGATACAATGGTAGGACTTCCACTCTCACCAGGAGTTCCAAGTCCGATAAGTTCTGTTCCTAGATTTACATCATCAATATTTAACATTTTAATTTCAGTGTTTCTAGCTCGAACAGCACCACTTAGTTTCGCTCTTCTTGGGTCGATTCCTGTTGGTGTGAAACTCATGGCACAAGGAAGAGGGAGTCTCATCATCTGATATCCACCTTCGATGATTCTTTTTGCTTCAACTTTACCATCTACAAAATCAGCAGTTTCGATAAAAGTAGCTTGTGGAATACCCATAAACTCTGCAACTTGTGACGGTACGTGAGCTGTATCGCCATCTGATGTTTGACGACCTGCTACAATGATATAATCTTCATCTTGACCTTTTCCAAAACCTAAATGTTTTAGTAGGTGGGAGAGTGCCAAACCAGTAGCATAAGTATCTGACCCACCTAGTCGTCTGTCACTTAAAAGATATGCCTCTTCATAACCCATAGCTAAAGCATTTTCAAGTGATTCTGTAAAAGAAGGAGGTCCCATTGAACATACTATAAGTTTTGCTTCTGGGTACTCATTCTTGATTTGAAGACCAGCTTCTAAAGCATATTGACAGTCAACATTAATAATTGATTTTGCTTTTGTTCTATCCATTAGACCATCATCACCCATTCTCATTTCAGATGGTAATGGTACTTGTTTCATTAAAGAAATTATTGTCATATTTATTACTCCTTTGGATTACATATATGTATATTCTGGACCATCGCCACCATAAGGTGTTGTCCAAGTGATTCCACCGTTAGGTGATTTGATGTCACATGTTTTACAGTGTACACAATTCTCTGAGTGCATTCTTAACGATTTTGCTCCAGAGTTTCTGTTGGTATGAAGTTCGTAAACCTCAGCAGGACAGAATGATGCTTCTGATAGTCCATACTTTTCAATATTTGATGATTGAAAATCTGCTGGGTTATTTACAACTAGGTGGACAGGTTGATGTTCATCATGCATAGCTTTTGAGTGGAATACTCCTGTTACTTTATCAAAAGTGAGTTTTTTATCCCACTCTAATTTTCCTGCAAATCTCTCTTTAAAAGGAACACCTTTATAATCAGAAAGTGTTTGTGTCTCATTTGCATCAGCGATGGTTTTTGGCACAAATAGACAAGTACCACCAGTTAGTAACTGAACTCCCATCTTAAGTCCACCAAGAACCATACCATCTTGCATAACAGCTCTCATGTTTCTAATAGGGTACATCTCTTTATAGATGAAAGAGGCATTTACCAACTCTTCATATTTAGCAAGGGTACTTTTAGAAGTGTCACCTTTTGCAAGTGCCTCTACAGCAGTTTGAGCAGCATACATACCAGAACCAATAGCAAGGTGAACACCTTTAAGTCTAGCAGTTGTTAAGAACCCAGCACTATCACCAACTATCATAAGGTTATCCTCATAATACTTAGGCATTGAGTTCCAACCACCCTCAGGTAGTGTTTTTGCTCCAAACTCCATAATGCTTCCATCTTTTAAAAATTTAGATACATAAGGGTGAGTTTTCCAAATCTGCATCGCTGCATGAGTATCAAAACTTGGGTCGGCGTAATCAAGTCCTACAACCAATCCAAGAGCAACTCTATTTTCACTAAGTCCATAGATAAATCCACCACCAAACTCTGATTTGTCCTCTAATGGATAACCAAATGTATGGTAGACAGCACCAGCTTCAATATTTCCCTCTGGAACTTTCCAAATCTCTTTTACTCCTAGTGAATAAATCTGTGGGTTTTTTCCTGAGTCTAGGTTGAATTTATTAATAACCTTTTTAGCTAAGCTTCCACGTGTACCTTCAGCTAAGATAGTAATATCAGCTTCAACTACCGTTCCCTCTTGGTAGTTTTTCTGTTTTTCACCGTTATGGTCAAGACCTGTATCTTTGGTCTTAACACCTGCTACTTTACCATCGTTGTCATAGAGCATATCATCTACAGAAAAACCTGTGTAAATCTCTACACCTTTAGCTTCAGCGATAGTTGCTAAATACTTACAAACTTGTGCAAGTGAAGCTATCTGATTACCTGCATTGTTCATGTAGGGTGGGTGAAATGGAAGTTCCATCTCTCCATTGTCATTTAATTTAACAGTAACATCTGTTGATACTTTAGAGTCAAAAGGCATAGCTTCAAACTCTTCCGTAGTTAACAGCTCTTTAAATACCTCTGGCATTAGTACAGCACCTGATAGTATGTGTGAACCAATGGCAGAACCTTTTTCTATAAGAACGATTCTTCTCTTTTCACCTTTTTGCTCTAACCTATTAGCAAGTTCTATTGCTGTGGCTAAACCAGAAGGTCCACCCCCAACAATAAGCACATCGGTTGAAATAATATCTTTACTCATTAAGCACTCTCCATATTATTGAAATTTGTTCACTAAATATATTTGATAATCGTCAATTATACTCACTGAACGTCATCAAAAATAGCATAATAGTGTATAATAATGCAAATTACAATAGATTATAATATAGAAAAATTGGAAATTTGTGGAAAAGGGTAACAACTATTTATAATAGTGATGATAAATATAAACGCTATTTATTAAATAGGAGTAAGTTACTCCTATTTGTCTCTACTCCTCATCAAAAAAATTCTGTGCATATAGTGTATCAATCATCTCTTGAACAGAGTCTACAGAGCTAGCAAAATTTCTCTTTTGAGGAGGAGTTAAACTCATCTCAATAACTTTCTCAGCTCCACCAGCACCAATCATAACAGGAACACCTGCCACTTTGTGTTTGTATCCATAGCAACCCTCTAACATAACAGCACATGAGTGAATCTGATTTGTATCTCTTAAAATTGCTTCAACCATTACAGTAGTAGACTTAGCAGGTGCATAGTAGGCTGACCCATCTCCAAGTAGATTAACAATCTCTGCTCCACCATTTTTTGTCTTTTTAACTATCTCAGCAATCTGTTCAGAATCCAATAAATCATCAATCTGAACACCTGCAACGGTTGTAAATCTAGGAAGAGGAACCATAGTATCACCATGACCACCCATTACAGTTGCACGAATTTGACCAGCACCATATCCTAGTTGTTCATAGATAAAGTGAGCCATTCTAGCAGAGTCTAAAATTCCTGCCATACCTAAAACTCTCTCTTTTGGAAAACCTGTCTCTTTAAGTACTACATAGGTCATAACATCAAGTGGATTAGAGACAACAATTACAATGGCATTGGGTGCATACTCTTTTATCTCTTTGGCATAATTTCTTACAATCTCTGCATTTTTTATTAGTAGGTCATCACGACTCATTCCAGGTGTTCTTGGTGCTCCTGCTGTAATAACTACAATATCAGAGTTTGCAATATCTTCAGGACCTCTTGCTGCTTTTACTACTGTATGCTGTCTTGCTGCATTGGCAGCTTGAGACATATCAAGTGCTTTTCCTTGTGCTACCTCTTTATTTCTTCCTCTCAATACAACATAGTGACAAAGACCATTCATAGCCAATATAAATGCTACTGTTGAACCAAAATTACCTGTTCCTATTACTGTTACTTTTTTACCTTTTGCCATTGCTATCCTTTTGGGTTAAATTATTTATTTTAAGTGTTTAAGTGATTATATCGTGGGAATATAACAAAGATGAAACATTGGAGATAGAAGATGTTACTTTTTAGAATATTGCGAACAGAAGAAACACTCTTTATAAAAAATTAATATATTTTATAACAAAAACAAATTAATATTTATACTTTTATTTTTATTTTGTAATTTAGCCTTTAAGCCCAATTTGATATAATCCCAGCAATTAAATTTTATAAAATAAAAGAGAAAAAATATGTTTGATACATTAACCAATAGTTTCAAAGGTGCTATAGATAAAATTCGTTTCTATGATGATGATAAAGCCCTAAAAAAAGCGATAACAGAACTTAAAAAATCACTATTAAAAGCAGATGTGCATCATAAGGTAGTCAAAGAACTATTGGCGACCGTAGAGAAAGAGACAAAAGAGAAAGGTATAGGGAAAGAGAATTTTCTTAAATCACTTCAAGGTGAGTTAGGGAGAATTTTAACAGCAAAAGGAAACCAAGGGTTTGTTTTTGCATCGAAGCCTCCAACTGTTGTGTTAATGATAGGTCTTCAAGGGTCAGGTAAGACAACCACTACAGGTAAACTAGCACACTTCTTAACCGAGCAGAAAAAGAAAAAAGTGATGATAGTTGCAGGGGATTTACAGCGTCTAGCAGCCGTGGAGCAGTTACGTCAAATTACAGCAGATATGAATGTAACTTTGATGGCAAATGAGGAGAGTACTCCTGAAAAAATTGTTAAAGAGGCACTAGGTAAAGCAGAAAAAGAGCTTTATGATGTAGTTCTTATAGATACAGCAGGACGTTTGGCTATTGATGATGAATTAATGGATGAACTAGCAAGTATCAAAAAAATAGCAAATCCTGATGAACTTTTTTATGTAGCAGATGCCATGACAGGTATGGATGCCGTAAGAACAGCACAGACATTTAAAGAGAAGATTGGGATTACAGGTGTGGTTCTCTCCAAATTTGATGGTGACTCAAAAGGTGGTGTGGCTATGGGTATCGCTCATCAAGTTGGTGTTCCTCTTAGATTTATCGGTGCAGGTGAGAAGATGCCAGACTTGGAGCAGTTTATCCCTGATAGAGTTGTCTCTCGTCTTATGGGGGCAGGGGATTTGGAGTCTTTAGCTGAGAGAACAGCGAGTATTATAGATGAGAAAAAAGCTAAAAAACTGACCCAAAAGATTAAAAAAGGTAAATTTAATTTCAATGACTTCTTAGAGCAGATGGAGTCTATGAAGAAGCTTGGAAGCATGAAATCTATTATGGGAATGATTCCTGGTATGGGTGGTATGGCAAAACAGATTGGTGATATGGATTTGGAAAACTCTAAAGAGTTAGGACAGATAAAAGCACTGATAAGCTCAATGACTCCAAAAGAGCGTGAGAATCCAGAATTACTAAATAATACAAGAAAGAGAAGACTAGCCTCTGGTGCAGGACTATCTCAAATGCACGTTAACCGTGTCTTAAAGCAGTTTAAGAGTGCAGGAAAAATGGCAAAACAGCTCTCTAGTAAGGGTGGCATGAAGCAGATGCAAGAGATGATGAAACAGGCACAAGGTGGGGGAATTCCTCGTTAATATCAGTTACAAGTTTTATCTAATAAAAAATTAGATAAAATTCCATTTCAAAAGTATTGATGAGTACTTTCTCATTAAGGGTAGTTGTCAGTACTTTAAATTAACTATTTAAAGAAATCAAGGAAACAGCATGACAACAATTAGACTTACAAGAATGGGTAGAAAAAAGAAACCATTTTACAGAATCGTAGTAACAGACAGTAGAAAAAGAAGAGATGGTGGTTGGATTGAATTAATTGGTCACTATAACCCAATGATTAAAGAGGACAACTTAACAGTAGATATGGAGAGACTTAACTACTGGACATCTGTTGGTGCTCAAATGAGTGATAGAGTTAAAAAAATTACAGCTGGTAAATAGTAGTTATGGTTACTCAATTCGTCTCTGAATATACAAAGCTTTTGGTAAGTCATCCTGAGGATATTTCAGTCTCTGTAAAAAATCTTGAAGAGAATTATGATGAGATTACTATTACAGCAAATCCTGATGATGTTGGTAAGCTTATTGGTAAAGAGGGACGAATGATTAACTCCATAAAAACAGTTATATCTGGTTGTAAAGCCAAAGGTGGATGTAACTATAGAGTTAATGTCGAATCAAAAAAATAGTCTATGAGTAAGCATCAAAAGTTTTTCATAGCACAAGTGGGTAAAACCCACGGACTACATGGAGATTTAAAACTCCATCTTCACACAGATTTCCCCGAACAGTTCAAAGCAGGTTATACGTTTCAAACAAGCTCAGGTGAGTTAGAGGTTAAAGAGGTAAATTTAACACGAGGCATCATCTCCTTTAGAGGTTATGAGGGTGTTGATTATGCTAAAAAACTTACCAATACCAAAATCTACGCAACCATGAAAGAGACCAAAGAGCGATGTGAGCTAAAAGATGGCGAACATTTTTGGTTTGAGATAGAGGGGTGTAGCATCAGCGAAGATGGTGAAACTCTTGGTGTTGTAACTGAGATGCAACGACTAGCAGAGGTAAACTATATGTTTATTAAGACAGATAAAGGCTTAGTTGATGCAGGGTTTGCTACCACTTTTTTAGTACCTTATATAGATAGATATTTGGTTCGTACTGATATTGATGCTAAGATAGTTTTTACTTGTGATGCTAAAGAGATTTTAGAGGCATCCTAAACTCCTTATGAAACTAACCTACCTAACCCTATTTCCAAACATTATAAAGGGCTACTTTACTGATTCTATTTTAAAACGAGCCATAGATAACAAGTTTATAGAGTTAGATTACATCAACCCACGAGACTACACCAAAAATAAACACAACAAAGTAGATGAGCCGATGATTGGGGGTGGGGCAGGGATGTTGATGACTCCTCAACCACTTTTTGATGCTATTGATGCGATTAAAAAAGAGTCCCCTGATGCTTATGTGATTGTGGCTACTCCTG
>Ga0256831_1001225_pt1 | contig 13589 bp, 11 predicted proteins | sample 132544metaG_FD_189087 | JGI IMG/M metagenome (GOLD analysis project Ga0256831, IMG submission 189087) | Hydrothermal vent microbial communities from Lau Basin, Pacific Ocean - 132-544 | ecosystem: Environmental > Aquatic > Marine > Hydrothermal vents | place: Pacific Ocean: Lau Basin | collected...
ACATCAATGACTATCTTATCTACTGGACAATAGGATATGAACTTTTAGCAATGCTTCTCATACTACTTATTATTAAAAGTGCCATAAATTTCAAAAAAACTACCTATTTCCGTGAAAATAGCTATTAATGCCTTCTGCTATTCCCTTAGCTATAAGGTTTTGATAATGATTACTTTGCAAACGTTTTCGGTCTACACTATCTGTAACAAAACCTGTTTCTACCAAAATAGAAGGCATTTTAGTTCCTGTAAGTACCCAAAAATCTGAAGCTTTTACTTTAGATACTACTGCTCCATAACCTTTACGAATATTTTTACCTATCTTTTTTCCAACCCTCGTAGCCAAATATCTTGAGTATGACCTCTTTTTAGAGCTGGTTATCTGACGATAGAGATTTTGACGAGAAGTACATACTACTTTCCCTTTATGAACAACCTTCTCTTTACTAACATGTACATTTGCATAAGAGGGACAAAAAGTCTCTAATCCATGAAAACGATGTGTTCGATTTGTAGCTCCTGCATTAACATGAATGGATACAAAAATATTAGCACCTCTTGCGTTGGCATATTTGGTACGTTTTAGAAGAGATATATATCTATCTGTTTTACGTGTCATATAGACTTTGTAACCCATTTTATCTAACCGTTTTTTCACCTTATATGCCATTTTTAAAGTAAGGTTTTTTTCATAAACTCCTGAAGATGAAGCACCATTGTCTCGTCCACCATGACCTGCATCTATTACCACTATTTTTTGACGTTTTTTATGAGCATCTCTTTTGACTCTGCGAGACACCCCTACTCTCTTCTTTTTGCTATTTGAGTGAAGTCGCTTTCCTGTAGGCATAGGTATGGTCAAGACTTTAGAGTTGATAGAGTACTTAGCATCTACAACTTTTGTAGTCTCAATAACAATACGAAGTGTCTCTTTGTTGTACTGTCCTATACGAAAAGATTTTACATTTTTATGTTCAAAAGGCAATCTCTGCTTAGGAGGCAATACCCCACCTTGAACATCATAAATGTGTTTCGTAAACCCATTTTTAGCTATCATAAAATGTTTCACTTTTTTAATAGGAAACTTAAATGTTATTTTGAGCTTATCCCCTTTTAACTCTGTTCCCCTTACATAGTTTGCATCAGCAAACAGTGCTGTATTTGCTCCTAATATCCACAAGAATAATAGAAAAAAAAATCTGTACTTCAAAATCGTCTCCCCTAACGTTTATTTTTTAGATACTGGTCAATCCCATCTGCAATCCCCTCTGCTAACAGTTTTTGATAGTATCCATCTAAAAGGTTTTCACCCTCTTTTTGATTGGTAATGTACCCTGTTTCGACTAAAATTGCAGGCATCAATGCACCTACAAGTACCCAAAAATTGGCTGGTTTCACTCCACCATTTAATACAGAACCAAAGTGTTCTCTCGTATTTTTAAGCATCTGACTTGATACATCTAATCCTAACTTATGAGACTCCACAATCTTCTCTCTATTGATAAGTGATACATAAGCATTTTTTGTAAAAAAATCTTTGCCCTCTAGCACCACACTATTCTCTTTTTTAGAAGCCTCTTTGGCTCGTTTTGTCTGAGCAGGAGAGAGATAATAGACCTCAATACCTTTAAACATTTCAGCTTGTTCCTTATTGGGTGAAGCATTAGCATGAATCGAGATAAAGATATCTGCCTTTTTCTCATTGGCAAAGGCTGTACGCTTACGCAGATAGACAAAATCATCTGTAGAGCGTGTCATAAAGACCTTATAACCTTTATTTTCAAGCTTATTTTTAAGCTTTTTAGCAACAGATAAAACAACCTTTTTCTCTTTTCTAACCTCACAACATGAAGCCCCATTATCTTTACCTCCATGACCTGCATCTATCACCACTCTGTAGCGTTTTCTTCCACTATTTGATAATGACTTTTTATCTATATTTGCTATTGTTTTTCCCAACAATGTAGAGGTATCACCATCTATCAATGGAATCGCCAATATATTTGCTTTATACGAGTGTTTATCTAACTGTTTTTGTGTAGACTTTATAACAACACGAAGTTTTTCTGGACTATTTTGAGCAATACGAAAGGAGTCTACCGTTCTAAACGTATGTTGTGATATTCCTTTATTTGGAGGCAAAACTCCACCATAGATATCATAAACATACTTAGTAGAGCCATCACTTTGTGGGATAGAAAAAAAAGTAACCCTATCTATATCTGAACTAAAATAGAGCTTTAATTCCCCCAAAGTTATCTCGCTTTTTTGAAAACTATTTCCCCCAAAAGCTAGATTTGTAAAAAATAGATTTAAAAGCAGTATTAAAAATAGTACTACTCTTCTTTTATTAATTTGTCTCTCCATTAACCAATTTCTCCATAAGCTCTTTGACGGTTATAATCTCATTGAGTTTATAACCATTAGCACCTGTGAAGAAGAGACCACTCTCTTTAATTCCATCATAAGCATCGCTCAATCTATCAGCAATACAATAACCAACTATTTTAGCCTCTTCTCCACGATTACATGGTGCAACACAGTTTGAGATACAAGCTACCTTGGGTGCTGTTCCAGCTTCAATATTAGCATGAAGCTCAGACTTAACACCACGAGCAGGATAACCAACAGGTGATTTAAAGAGTTTAATATCCTCTTCACCTGCTGAAATTATCATCTCTTTCATCACTTGACTTGCATCACATTCGATTGTACCAATAAATCGTGTACCCATTTGTACAGCATCGGCTCCAAGCTCTATCATCTTAACAATATCATCATGACTCCATACTCCACCTGCTGCGATAACTGGCATCGAACCCCAATTTTTAGCCTCTTCTATTACAGGTGGTAAAATTTCTTCTAGTTGATTCTCAGGTAAGAAACACTCATCGTACTTAAACCCTTGATGTCCACCACTAAGAGGTCCTTCTACGATAACCGCATCAGGCAATCTGTTGTGTGTCTTTTTCCAACGTCTACATAAAATTCGTAATGCTTTTGCTGTTGAGACAATAGGAATTAAAGCAACTTCAGGGTAATCTTTAACAGCTTCAGGCATGGTCAAAGGAAGACCTGCCCCTGTGATAATCATATCAGCCCCTGCTTCACAAGCATCTTGGACTGTTTGGTTGTAACCACTTTGGGCATATAGAACATTACATGCTAATGGTCTATCTCCACATATTTTTCGTGCATTTTCAAAAATATTTATCAATGCATCTTTGGAGTAAAAATTTATCTCACTATGAGGTCTATTTTTAACCACTTTATGTGCAAATTTTCTATTTTTATAAACACCTGTACCAACAGCAGATATAACACCAAGACCACCCTCTAAGCTCACATTTCCTGCCAATTGATCCCAAGAGATACCCACACCCATTCCACCTTGAATAATAGGTTTTTCTATAGTATGTTTCCCAATTTTAAAAGATTTTAATTCCACTACTTTACCTTTACTTTTGCAAATTTTCGTTTACCTACTTGAAGAGTGTACTCTCCAATTGCCAAATTCAACCTCTCATCAGAAACTTTCTCTTGATTTAGTCGAACTCCACCCTGCTTAATATCTCTTCTAGCTTGTGATGTTGAGGGTTCTATCTTGGCATCTAACAATGCCTTACATATCCAAATACCCTCTTCCATCTCAAACTCTGGTATATCAGTAGGTATTTTATTTGATTTAAAAACGTTGTCAAATTCACTCTTAGCTATAGTAGCAGACTCTTCATTATAAAATCTAGCAGTTAACTCTAAAGCCAAATTTTCTTTAGCTTTTTTAGGGTGTAGGTCTCCATTTGCTACATCATCTTTTATCTTAGATATCTCCTCTAAAGATTTTTCACTTAAAAGGTCATAGTATCGCCACATCAACTCATCTGAAATAGAGAGTGTTTTTCCATAAATATCTTTTGGAGTATCAGTAATACCAATATAGTTGTTTAGAGATTTACTCATCTTCTGAACACCATCAAGACCTTCTAAAATAGGCATCATAAGAACTGCTTGTTCTTTTCCTACATTGTAAACACGTTGAAGATGTCTTCCCATAAGCAGATTAAACTTCTGGTCAGTTCCACCTATCTCAATATCTGATTTTAACTCAACAGAGTCATAACCTTGTAGAAGTGGATAGATAAACTCTGAAATAGAGATACTTTGACCACCTTTATAACGCTTTTCAAAATCATCACGCTCTAGCATTCTAGCCACATTATAGGTAGTCGTTAACTCAACCATACCTCTTGCACCCAATTTTTCTAACCAAGTTGCATTCCATACCACTTCTGTTTTAGACTCATCAAGCAGAAGAAATAGTTGCTCTTGATATGTTTTAGCATTTGCAACAATGGTCTCTCTATCAAGTACTTTTCTAGTCTCACTCTTACCTGTTGGGTCTCCAATGGTCGCAGTGAAATCACCGATAAGAAGCTGAATAATCGCTCCATGTTTCTGAAAGACGCTTAGTTTATGAAACAAAACGGCATGACCTACATGTAGGTCTGCACCTGTTGGGTCAAACCCTGCTTTTACACTATAAGTTTCTCCCGTCTCATAAAATTTTGTCACCAATTTCTCTATACGCTCCATATCAATAATCTCAGCAGTCCCTCTACTGATTTCATCTAATGCTATTTTAATGTTCTCTTTTGACATATTTCCCTCATACTTTTTCTTCTATTTTATTTTCTATTTATTATAAGCATCATTTAGACTAATCATATCCACTAGTTTAAATTTTTTACTTAACTTCTCTCGTAATTTTTTAGCATTACTCTCTTTTGTTTCAACCTCTATCTTACAAAACTCTGCTGAGTCTGAACTCTTAATACCAAGCTCAACACTCAAAACATTTAAATCCAAAACAGCCAACTTATGTAAAAGGTCTGCCAAAACCCCCTGCCTATTTTGCAAGGATATAATAAGCTGATATCTCGATGATTTACTGTATCGCCATGTAACGTAAACCATTGGGCTAAGATTTTGCATCTTAAGATATGCCTCTTTACATAACTTGTGATGAATAATCACTTTTTTATCAAGCTCATCATAAAATGCTACAATCTCATCCCCCATTTTAGGGTGACAGCAGTAGTCAAACTCCAATTTTTCAATTTCACTATTTGAGATAAACTTAAAATTCTCTTTTTCAAACTCTTGTGGATAGGTAAAGTCATCACTTAGCTCATCATACATTTTAATAAAATTATCCAACACCTCTTTATATATCTGTCGGTTACTTGTCAATCTATAAGCATTCTCTTTAGAGCTACATCTCTCAAAGAGAGTCTCTGTTTTCAAAATTGACATATGAAAAAGTTGAGAAAAGATATTAATCGCACTTAGTTGGTCACACTCTTTTATCTTCTGTTTACAGACACTACGTATGCCCTCTTTTGCTTTTGAGGTACGAACTGTATCTAGCCAAGAGCAGTGAACATGGGTACTCTCTTCTGTATAAATACGAACAATATCCCCATTTTTCAATCGTCTCAAAAGAGATGCTTTCTGCTTGTTTACCAATGCAGAAACTGCTTTTTCACCGATTTCAGAGTGTATGGAGTAGGCAAAATCCAACGCCACAGAGCCTCTTGGCAAGGTATAATGGTCACCTGCTGGTGAGAATACCGAGATATCATCGGAAAAGAGGTCACCTTTTGCTAACTCATAAAACTCCTCTACCGATTCATTTTGATACTGTAACGCCTCTAGCCACTCTAAGTTAACTGTTTTATTCTTTTTTTGAGTAGCATCTTTCCCCTCTTTATATCTCCAATGTGCTGCTACACCATACTCAGCTGTTTTGTGCATATCAAAAGTTCGTATTTGGGCTTCTACAATCCCCTCATCATCAAAAAGTGTAGTGTGAATGGTACTATATCCATTCTCTTTAGGCAAAGTAACATAATCCTTAAAACGTGAGATAATAGGCTTGAAATTGATATGTATGAGACCCAAGGTTTTATAACAATCAATCTTATCATTGGTCAAAATTCGTATCGCCAAGAGGTCTAATACCTCATCAATACCTATCCCTTTTCTCTGCATCTTCTGATACATAGAGTAGTAGTGCTTCACACGTCCAAAGAGTTCAAACTCATCCTCTTTAAAACCATTCTCTAGCATCAATTTTCTAATTTTCTGAATAAATGTATTGAGCTTTAAACGAAGATTTTGACGGTCTCCCACAATATAATCATCTATCTCTTTATAGGCTTTTGGGTAGATGTAGTAGAAACTCAAATCTTCAAGACGATTTTTTAACTGAGAGATACCCAAACGGTGTGCAATAGGAGCATAGACCACCATCGTCTCTTCTGAAATTCTAAGTTGCTTCTCATGAGAGAGGGCATCTAAAGTAGTCATATTGTGAAGTCTATCACAAAGCTTAATAACCAATACTCTAACATCTTTAATGGAAGAGAGAAGCATCTTTCTAAATGTTAAAGCAGAGGAGGTAAGTTTTTGGGTAGAGCTTGACGGGAGAAGCTCTTCATCTCTAATCACCTCTATTTTGGTAAGCCCCTCTACTAAAAAGGCGATATCTTCACCAAAAATTTCAGTTAAATCTTCAATGCTATAATCTGTATCTTCAACCACATCATGCATAAGTGCTGAGGCTATCATCACCTCATCATTGGAGATAAGTGCTGTAAATGTTGCCACCAAAATAGGGTGGATAATATAGGGTTCACCACTTTTTCGTGACTGATGTTGATGTGCAATTTTAGAGAGGTCTAATGCCTTTTGTAAAATATCAGAAGAGATATCACAATGTAAAAATAGAAGAGTCTCAGCCTCCTCTACAGTTTTAACCTCTCGTGCTTTACTGAGTACAGACTCCATAGAGATTAAACCTCTTCTGTGACGATAAGTTTACCTTCAGCAATTTCTACTAGTGCAATATCCGTGAACTTATCAATTTTGGGGTCCATGTCAACTAGAGGTTTTGCACCTTGTGAAATCTCCTCTGCTCTTTTACCTACTGCTACTGCAAGTAGATATCTATCAAATTCAAGTATTTCAAGTGCTTTTGCTGTTAACTGTTCTATTTTCATATTTCTATCCTTATATCATTTTATTTACTACTCAACAATAGAGCAGAGTTCTCTGTTTCCATTAACTATCTTCAAAAGATTTCCTTTTTCAAACATATCACAGACAACAATAGGCATTTTATTATCTCTTGCAAGTGCAATAGATGTATCATCCATTACTTTAATATGCTCACTTAATGCCTGTTCATAAGTGATACTATTTAACTTAACTGCATCATCAAATTTGTTTGGGTCTCTATCATACACACCATCTACTTTTGTCGCTTTTATCACCATCTCTGCACAAATTTCTGAGGCTCTAAGCGTAGCTGCTGTATCTGTAGTAAAATAAGGGTTTCCTGTACCCCCTGCAAAAACAACAACTCGACCTTTTTCAAGATGTCTCTTAGCACGACGAATAATAAACGGCTCTCCAATCTCTTGCATATCAATAGCTGATAGGAGTCTTGTCTCTAAGTTAGCGTGTTCAAACGCCTCTTGAAGAGCTATACCATTGATAGCTGTTGCTAACATTCCCATATAGTCACCAGAAGTTCTTTTGATAACACCATCTTGGGACGCTGTTACTCCTCGGATAATATTTCCACCACCAATAACCACAGCGACCTCGATACCATTTTCAATTAATGATTTAATCTCTTCAGAGATAAAATAAAGAATTTGAGTATCTATACCATAACCATTTTCACCTGCTAACGCCTCACCTGAAAACTTTACAAGTACTCTTTTTTTTGCCATATATGCCACCTCTATTTTAAGAGGGGATTATAGTGAAAATCACTTAATATTGGTTGATTTTGGTTAAATCTAATCTAAATCTTTTTTTATCTCATCAGCTATAAATTGTGCATTTGCCAAAAAGAAAAAATGGTCACCATCAAGAGGGTAAAACTTCGAGTTTTTAATAAGATTGGCTATTTTTTCACCTGTATATAGAGGTGTTGCTGTATCCTCTTTTCCCCAAAAACATAATGCTCTACTCTTTGATTGTGCAAAATTATCTTCAAAATCTTCATCTACCACATTTTTAAAGGTCTCATACATCTCATGACTCATCCCTTGTGCATCAGGAGCAACAAAAAGCTCTCTAATTTTTTTCATTCCTAATGGTTTCAAAAATTTAAATGTGGCTATTTTTAGTTTAACAGACCAAGGCTTTTTTGTTACAACTCCTGCTGAAGATAGAAGTACTAAGCATGGAGGATTTAGCAGAGTTGCAACTTTACCACCAAATGAGTGACCCATAATTACCGTAGGATTAACTCCAACTGTTTCTATAAAGAGTTGAACAATAGAGGCATAATCTACTGTGGTTAGTATCATATCATTGCTACTTCCACCAAAACCAGGGAGGTCAAGATATACAACACAATACTCTTCAAATCTCTTATCAAAAGCCTGTTTCATAATCTCTTTGTTACTACCCCAACCGTGTAAAATCAAAATAGCTTTTTGTGCATTTGGGTTATACAACTCATAACTTAGTTTAAAAATCTTCTCTTTATATATTATCTCTTTAATTGCCATCTTTTTATCATACTCTCTTTGAAATTTAAATTTTATTTAGCTCAAATTGGTGTCTCTATTGTGTTATGTTGGCTAAAGCCAACCCTACAGTATCTAAATTTTGTTATGATTTTGTAGGGTTGGCTTTAGCCAACATTATCTCTATTTTACTCTATAGCTTTTGCACAAACATAAGCACTAGAGAAAGCCCACTGAAAATTATATCCACCAAGTTCACCTGTAACATCCAAAACCTCTCCTATAAAATAGAGGTTTTCAACTTTTTTACTCATCATACTACTAGCATCAATCTCATCTGTAGAGATGCCACCTTTTGTAACCTCTGCTCTACTATACCCAAATGTTCCAGCAGGTGCAAATGTGTAGTTTTGTAACAGGGATAGAAGATTCCACTCTTGTGGGTTCATCTCTTTTGCCACTTTATCCTCTAAATTTAACTCCAACAAGAGTAGCTTAGATAGGCGTGATGGAAGCCCTAAGAGATTCGATATTTTTCTCTTAGAGTTCATTATCAATTTAATATTAATATGTGGTAAGAAGTTAATACTTATTGTACCTCTATCCCAATATAAAGAGGCATCCAAAACGGCTGGACCAGAGATACCTTTATGCGCAAATAGCAATGCTCCTTTTGCTACTCTATCCCCTACAGTTATCTCTACATCTGTAGAGATACCAGCAAGAGATTTAAAAAAGAACTGTTTAGGTTGCACTGTCAATCCAACCAATCCTGCTGATACTCTTTTTATAGTGTGTCCAAAAGATATAGCGATATCATAACCAATAGAGGTAGCTCCAATTTTTGGAAAGCTCAATCCTCCAGAAGCAATAACCACCCTTTTAGCTTGAAAGCTCCCTTTTGAGGTAAACAGCTCAAAAATCCCATCTCTCTTCTCTACCCTTTCAACTTCACAATTAAGAGAAAACTGCTCTTTTGGGATACTTTTTGTCAATATATCAACTATCTCTTTAGCCGAAGTTTTACAAAAGTATTGACCTCTTTGTCGAATCTCTGGAGTTAACCCATGTTCACCCAACCAATGTAGTAGCTGATGTGATGTAAAACGTTTAATAACATTATGAATAAATCTCTGCTCTCCTAAGTAGTTATATGGACTAATTTTCTCATTGGTAATATTACATTTTCCACCACCTGAGATAAGCATTTTTGAAGCGACTTTTGAATTGTGCTCAACTATCAATATATTCTGTTTTTTTTCATTATTGAGCATGGTAGCTAAAAAAAGTCCACTAGCTCCTGCTCCTATTATTATGGTATCTACTATTCTATTCATGGTCACATTATAACATATTTAATAGTGTATAAGTTGTGTATAAGTTTCGTAGTATTGCACAAATATTAATATTATATTAAAGATTAATTGGCTAGAATTAGGGCGTAAAATTAAAATTCAAGGGATATTTATCATGTCAAATAGTAAAATTATCACATTATCAGTTGTAGCAATTGCACTGATTGCCACAGGTTGTCAACAGAAAGCAACAGTTAATACAAAATCTACTTCTAAGTCAGTTACAGCAAAAGTAGCTACAAAAGCTGCTCCAGTATCTCAATCTTACTCTTCTGTTCCAGCGGCTGCTATACAGTCAGCAAATGGTGAGTTTGTACTTCCAAATGCAAAATCAGGTGCATGTTATGGTAAAGTTGTAATTCCAGCAAAATACAAAACTGTAACAGAAAAAATATTAGCAACACCAGAGAGTACAAAACTTTCAATTATTCCAGCTGAGTACAAAAATGGTACAGAGAGAGTTTTAGATACTGCTGCTTCAACAAAAATTGTAACAGTTCCTGCTACTTACAAGACAGAGAGTAGAACTATTGTTGTTTCTCCAGCATCAGTTGAGTGGAAAGATGGACTTCAACCAGATGCTAGAATCGCATCATCTTCTGTTTTAGCATCTGCAAGAGCTGGTGGAATTAACTTAGAGTCTGCACCAGCTGGTTCTTGTTACTATGAGTTCTACGCTGCTCCTCAGTATAAAACAGTAACAGAAAAAGTTTTAGATACTGCTGCATCAACAAGACTAATCTCTAAACCTGCTCAATTTAAAACAGGTACAAAAAGAATTCTTGTAACTCCTGAGTCAACAAAACTAGTTAAAGTTCCTGCTGAGTACAAAACTGTAACTGAAAAAATTAAAGTTGCTCCAGCTAAAAAAGAGTGGAAACAGACAAAATGTCATGACCAAGATTGTGCTATTGAAGAGATGATGTGTTTAGTTGATATCCCTGCTCAATACAAAACTGTTACTAAACAGGTTCTTGTAAGACCTGAGACAACAAAAAGTATTGTTATTCCTGCTGTATACAAAACTGTAACTAGTAATGAATTAGCAGCACCTGCATCAACTCAAACAGTTAATATCCCTGCAACATACAAAACTTTAACAAAAACTCAAAAAGTTTCTGGTGCTAAGTATGTATGGTCAAACTCTTTAGCTGAAAAACCTGGTATGCAGAGAACAGAATCTGTAATCTGTAAAGTGGCTACTCCAGCAGTTACTAAAGTTGTAACAAAAAAAGTTGTAGCAACACCTGCTTCATCAAAAACAATTAATATCCCAGCAACTTACAAAACTGTACCTAAAACAATACTTGTTAGACCAGAGACAACAAAGAAAACTGTTATCCCTGCAACATATAAAACTGTATCTAAACAAGTTTTAGTATCTCCACAGTCAGTTAAATGGATGCCTGTTCTTTGTAAATCAAGTATGACATTTGAGACTATCTCTAAAATTCAAAGAGCATTAACTAATGCTGGATTTAATACTCCTGTAACTGGTTCTTTAGATTCTGCTACTAAAGCATCTGTAGAAGCTTACCAAAGAAAATCAGGACTTGTAGTTTCTGGTCTTTCTATAGATACTCTTAAATCTTTAGGTGTATTTTAATAGCTCACCTAAACTTATACAATTGTGACATCTACAATCACTAACAACTCTTTTTGAGTTGTTAGTACCCTTTCTTCTCACTTTTCATTAAAAATTTATTATATTTCGATAATAATTAATTTTTTGTATGCTATAATCTTTCTACTAAATCAAAAAGGATGATAGAGTATGACAAAATACACAAAAATGGCACTAAGTGCAATAGCTTTAACACTTATTCAAACACAAGCAATCGAGGCACAAGAGTTTACACTTCCAAATGCACAATCAGGTTCATGTTATGGTAAAGTTGTAATTCCAGCAAAATACAAAACAGTAACAGAGAGAATATTGGCAACACCTGAGAGTACAAAGCTTTCAATTATTCCTGCACAGTACAAAAGTGGAACAGAGAGAGTTTTAGATACTGCTGCTTCAACAAAAATTGTAACAGTTCCTGCTACCTATAGAACAGAACGTAAAACCATTACTGTTTCTCCAGCATCAGTTGAGTGGAAAACAGGACTTCACCCAGAGGCTAGAATCGCATCATCTGCTGTTTTATCATCTGCAAGAAGTGGTGGAATTAACTTAGAGACTGCTCCTGTTGGTTCTTGTTACTATGAATTCTATGCTGCTCCTCAGTACAAAACAGTAACAGAAAAAGTTTTAGATACTGCTGCATCAACAAGACTAATCTCTAAACCTGCTCAATTTAAAACAGTTACAAAAAGAATTCTTGTAACTCCAGAGTCAACAAAACTAGTTAAAGTTCCAGCACAATATAAAACTGTAACAGAAAAAGTTCAAGTTGCTCCTGCTAAAAAAGAGTGGAAACAGACACAGTGTCATGACCAAGATTGTGCTATTGAAGAGATGATGTGTTTAGTTGATATCCCTGCTCAATACAAAACTGTTACTAAACAGGTTCTTGTAAGACCAGAGAGTACAAGAAGCACAGTTATCCCTGCTCAATACAGAACTGTAACTAGTAATGAGTTAGCAGTACCTGCAACTACTCAAACAGTTAATATCCCTGCAACATACAAAACTATAACAAAAACTCAAAAAGTTTCTGGTGCTAAGTATGTATGGTCAAACTCTTTGGCTGAAAAACCAGGTATGCAAAGAGCAAACTCTGTAATCTGTAAAGTGGCTACTCCAGCTGTTACTAAAGTTGTAACAAAAAGAGTTGTAGCAACACCAGCAACATCAAAAACAATCAATGTTCCTGCAACTTACAAAACTGTAAATAAAACTCTACTTGTTAGACCAGAGACAACAAAAAGAACTGTTATCCCTGCAACTTACAGAAATGTAACTAAACAAGTTTTAGTATCTCCACAAGAGGTTAAATGGATGCCTGTTCTTTGTAAATCAAGCATGACATTTGAGACTATCTCTAGAATTCAACAAGCATTAACCAATGCTGGATACAACACTCCTGTAACTGGTTCTTTAGATTCTGCGACTAAAGCATCTATAGAAGCTTACCAAAGAAAATCAGGACTTGTAGTTTCTGGTCTATCTATGGATACTCTTAAATCTTTAGGTGTATTTTAATAGTTAAATGTTAATGTTAGAGTTGCTATAAAATAGCCTCTAACCCCTCTTGCCCTCCAAGGGCAAGACCAACACCTATATCCTCATCTATCTCATAATCTCGTGGATTTATTCGTATCACAAAAGCACCCAAGTCTCTAGCTGTATGCTCACTCTCACCACGAACAGTAGGAATATGCTCCCCTGCTCCAATCTCAATAATAACTAGTTTATAATTATTTTCAACAATAGAAGTTTTAAATGAATGTAGTCGCATCTCCTGTTCTATAGTACGACTACTTTCCCAACTCCAATCACCAAACATCAAGATATTAGGACGTACAATCTCACCACAGTTTGGACATTTTGGAATATTTTTGGCTTCAAACTTTACCATATCTACATCAACTACCTCATCTTTGGCACTGTATACCCCCTTATTACAAGCGACACACTGAAAATGATGGATAGAGCCATGACACTCTTCTATTTTATCATCATCAAACCCAGCTTTTTGAAACTGCCCATCTACATTTGAGGTAAAGATAAAATAATCCTCTTT
>Ga0256831_1001226_pt1 | contig 13588 bp, 25 predicted proteins | sample 132544metaG_FD_189087 | JGI IMG/M metagenome (GOLD analysis project Ga0256831, IMG submission 189087) | Hydrothermal vent microbial communities from Lau Basin, Pacific Ocean - 132-544 | ecosystem: Environmental > Aquatic > Marine > Hydrothermal vents | place: Pacific Ocean: Lau Basin | collected...
ATACTTAGCTGCTAACTATCGCTCAATCGTGATAGAAAAAGCTGTATGGGAAAATCTTGTAAGTGAGGCTAAGTAATGGCAGATATTACAGATATTAAATCTATACTATATACAGAGAAGACTCTTGGTCTGCAAGAAGATGGTGTTATTGTTGTTCAAACATCACCACGCATGACTAAAACTGGTCTTAAAGAGGTGTTTAGAGAGTATTTCGGAATTATTCCAACAAAAATCAACTCTTTAAATCAAAGCGGAAAAGTAAAAAGATTCCGTGGTGTAGCCGGTAAACAAAATGACTTTAAAAAGTTTTATGTTACTTTACCAGAGGGTGCACAAATAGAAAGTTTGGCGGTATAAGATGGCAATTAAAACTTATAGACCGATAACTCCATCTCGTCGTTTTTATACGAATGTAGATAGTTCAGATATCACTGCTAAAGCTAGTGTTCGTTCTTTATTAGTTAAGTTACCAACACATGCTGGTCGTAACAATAATGGTCGTATCACTTCTCGTCACAAGCAAGCAGGTGCTAAAAAACTTTACCGTATCATCGATTTTAAAAGAAATAAATTAAATATTGAGGGTACTGTTTCTACTATTGAGTACGATCCGTACCGTAACTGTAGAATCGCACTTGTTACTTATGCTGATGGTGAAAAAAGATACATCTTACAACCAAAAGGTTTAAATGTTGGTGATACAGTTGAAGCTGCTGAAGCTGGTTTAGATGTTAAACCGGGTAATGCAATGAAACTTAAAAATATTCCTGTGGGTACACTTGTTCATAATGTTGAGTTAAAAGTTGGTAAGGGCGGACAAATGGTTCGTTCAGCTGGAACTTCTGCTCAAATTATGGGTCGTGACGGGAAATATGTTTCACTTCGTATGCCTTCAAGTGAGATGAGACTTGTTCTTGGCGAGTGTATGGCAACTGTTGGTGTAGTTGGAAACGAAGAGTATTCTAACATCGTTTTAGCAAAAGCTGGTCGTACTCGTCATATGGGTATTCGTCCACAAACTCGTGGTTCTGCGATGAACCCAATTGATCACCCGCATGGTGGTGGTGAAGGTAAAACGAATTCAGGTCGTCATCCAGTTACTCCTTGGGGTAAACCAACTAAGGGTGCGAAAACTCGTCGTAAAAAAGCAAGTGATAAATTGATTATCACTCGTCGTAAACCAAATGCAAAAAGGGTAGGCTAATATGGCTCGTTCAGTAAAAAAAGGTCCATTCGTAGATGACCATTTAATGAAAAAAGTTGAAGCGGCAAAAGCTAGCGGAGACAAAAAACCTATTAAAACTTGGTCAAGAAGATCTATGGTTCTTCCTGAAATGGTTGGTTTGACATTAAATGTTCATAATGGTCGCCAATTTGTTCCTGTATATGTTACAGAGAATCACATTGGTTATAAACTTGGTGAATTTGCACCAACTCGTACATTCAAGGGCCATAAAGGCTCTGTTCAGAAGAAGGGGTAATCATGGCTAGAGCATTATTGAAATTTATCCGTGTATCACCTACTAAATCTCGTCTTATTGCTAGAGAGGTTCAAGGTATGAACGCTGAAGAGGCACTAGCAGCTTTAGAGTTTACTCCAAATAAAGCAGCAAAAATTATCTCTAAAGTGATTGCATCTGCAGTTGCTAACAGTGGTAGTGAAGCTGAAGATTGTGTAATAACATCTTGTCGTGTTGACAATGGTCCAGTTTTAAAAAGATTCCGTCCTCGTGCAAGAGGTATGGCATCTGGTATAAGAAAGCCAACAGCACATATCTTAGTAGAAGTAGAGGGTAAATAGAATGGGTCAAAAAGTTAATCCTATTGGTTTGCGTCTTGGTATCAACCGTAACTGGGAATCAAGATGGTTCCCTAACTTCAAATCAGCTCCGGCTGCTTTAGGTGAAGATCACAAGATAAGAACATTTTTAAAGAAAGAGCTTTACTATGCTGGTGTTTCTAACATCATCATTGAAAGAACAGTTAAGCGTCTGCGTGTAACTATCGTTGCAGCTCGTCCTGGTATTATCATCGGGAAAAAAGGTGCAGATATTGAGAAGCTGAAAACTTCTCTTCAAAAATTGATAGGGAAACAAATCTCTGTTAATATTAAAGAAGAGAAAAAAGCACAAACTTCTGCCCAACTTGTAGCGGAAAATGTAGCGACTCAATTAGAGCGTCGTGTTGCATTCCGTAGAGCTATGAAAAAAGTTATGCAAGGTGCGCAGAGAAGTGGTGCTAAAGGTATCAAAGTAGCAGTTGCAGGTCGTCTTGGCGGTGCTGAAATGGCTCGTACTGAATGGTACTTAGAGGGTCGTGTTCCTCTTCATACACTTCGTGCTAAAATCGATTACGGTTTTGCTGAAGCTCATACTACATACGGTATTATCGGTGTTAAAGTATGGATCTTCAAAGGGGAAGTACTTACTAAAGGTATTCCTGCAGAAGCTAAAGAAGAGAAAAAAGAGCGCCGTGGAAGAAAACCTCGTCGTGAAAATAGTGAAAAGGCTGAATAATCATGTTAATGCCAAAAAGAACAAAATATCGTAAGGTAATGAAGGGTCGTAACCGTGGTTATGCTCGTTCAGGTTACAAGTTAGCTTTTGGTGACATCGGTTTTAAAGCGGTAGAAGCAGGTCGTATCAACTCTCGTCAGATTGAGTCGGCTCGTATCTCTGCTACGCGTCACATTAAAAGAAATGGTAAGATTTGGATTAGAGTATTCCCTGCAAAACCATTAACTGCTAAGCCTCTTGAAACTCGTATGGGTAAAGGTAAAGGTGCAGTTGATCAATGGGTAATGAACATCAAACCAGGTCGTGTTATATTTGAAATGGCGGGTGTACCACATGATGTAGCGCGTGAAGCGTTAACTCTTGCAATGCACAAGTTACCATTCAAAACAAAAATAATTACTGCGGAGATGAGCAATGAAATATTCTGATTTAGCAGATAAAAGTGCAGCAGAACTTCAAGCTATGCTTAAAGAGAAAAAAACTGAGCTGTTTACATTAAAAATTAAACAAAAGATGATGCAATTACAAAATACTAGCGAACTTCGTGTTGCTAAAAAAGATATTGCTAGAATCAATACTGCACTTGCTGCAGTAGCAAACTAGGGGACGAGCGATGGCTAATAAGCGTGAAATTCAAGGTAATGTTGTAAAAATTGCCGGTGATAAAACTATAACGGTTTTAGTAGAACGCCGTGTAATGCATCCTCGTTACCATAAAGTTGTAAAGCGTTTCAAAAAGTACTTGGTACATGATGAACGAAATGAGTGTAAAGTTGGAGACGAGGTTGTTGCAATTGAGTGTCGTCCACTTTCTAAAACAAAATCTTTTAGACTTAAGTCAGTGGTAAAAGGAGCGTAGTATGATACAAAGTTTTACTCGTTTAAATGTAGCTGACAATACAGGTGCTAAAGAGATTATGTGTATTAAGGTACTTGGTGGTTCTAAGCGTCGTTATGCAACAGTAGGTGATGTTATCGTTGCTTCTGTTAAAAAAGCGATTCCAACTGCTAAAGTTAAAAAAGGTAAAGTTGTTAAAGCTGTTATCGTTAGAACTCATAAAGAGATTCAAAGAGAAAATGGTTCATTGATCCGTTTCGATGACAACGCAGCTGTAATACTTGATGACAAGAGAGAACCTATTGGTACTCGTATCTTCGGACCAATCGGTCGTGAAGTGCGTTACGCTGGATTCATGAAAATTGTATCTCTTGCTCCGGAGGTTGTGTAATGGCAAAATTTAATTTCAAAAAAGGCGATATGGTAGAGATTATCGCTGGTGATGACAAAGGTACTAAAGCAACTGTACTCGCTGTTATGCCAAAGAAAAACAAAGTAATCGTAGAGGGTTGTAAGGTAGCTAAAAAAGCTGTTAAACCAACTGAAGAGAACACAAAAGGTGGTCATATCAATAAAGAGATGCCTATCGATGTTTCAAATGTACGAAAAGTGGAGGCATAAGTAGATGGCTCGTTTAAAAGATAAATATTTAGCATTGAAACCGGAAATACAAGCAGATTTAGACATTAAAAATGTTATGGAAATTCCGGCATTAGAAAAAATTATCATCTCTGTAGGTGCTGGTTTTGCTATGAAAGACAATAAGTTGATGAAAAATATCGAAGATACTATCACAACTATTGCAGGGCAAAAAGCTTCTACTATCATCGCTAAAAAATCTGTAGCAGGTTTTAAAGTGCGTGAGGGTATGCCTGTTGGTGTTCGTGTAACACTTCGTGGAGAAAATATGTACAATTTCTTTGATCGCCTTGTATCAATCGCACTTCCTCGTGTGAAAGATTTCCGTGGTGTTCCAAGAAATGGTTTTGACGGTCGTGGTAACTATAACTTCGGTCTTCAAGAGCAACTTATTTTCCCGGAAGTAAGTTATGATTCTATTATGCAGATACACGGTATGAATATTACGGTTGTAACAACTGCAAACGATGATAAGGCAGCGTTTACTCTTTTAGAGAAACTTGGTATGCCTTTTACTAAAGGGAGCAACTAATGGCTAAAAAGTCTATGATCGCAAAAGCGAAAAGAACTCCAAAATTTAAAGTTCGTGCATATACAAGATGTCAGATCTGTGGTCGTCCACACTCTGTACTTCGTGACTTCGGAATTTGCCGTATCTGTTTTAGAAAAATGGCAAACGAAGGAATGATCCCAGGCGTTAGAAAGTCTTCTTGGTAGGCAAAAGCCTTCCAAGTGGAAACTTCTAAATGTAAGCAGTCGTAAGACTTGCAAATATAAGGAAAAAATAGATGGCAATTAATGATTTAGTATCAGATGCGTTAACGCGTGTTCGTAATGCTGGTATGAGAAGATTGGCTACAACAACTTTGGTTCACTCTAAGAGTGTTGAAGCTGTAGCAAATATCTTAGTTGAAAAAGGTTACTTAGAATCTGCTAATGTAATCGAAGATGGTGTAAAGAAAACTATTAAAGTTGTACTTAAGTATGATGAAAATGGTAAGTCTGTAATTAATGAACTAAAAAGAGTTTCTAAACCGGGTCGTCGTATCTACAAAGGTAAAGAGGACATTAAACGATTTAAAAATGGTTACGGAACTATTATTGTTAGTACATCACATGGCGTTCTTCCAAATGACAAAGCGTATGAGCTTGGCATTGGCGGTGAAGTTATGTGTACGGTATGGTAGGAGTATAGCATGTCAAGAATTGGAAAAAATCCTGTAGAATTTGCTAGTGACATAACTGTTACTACAAATGGAAATGTTATTACTTTTGCAAAAGGCAAAAATAGTGTTGATTTAGATACAAAAGGGTATGTTACTTTTGAAGTAGAAGGAAATACATTAACTTTTAAAAATTTATCTGAATCTCGTGAACATAGAGCGTTTTGGGGTACATTTAGAGCATTGGCTCAAAACATTGTTACTGGTTTGACTACCGGTTATGAGAAGAAACTTGAAATCAATGGTGTTGGTTACAGAGCCGCTGCTAAAGGTAGAGTACTTAACTTACAACTTGGTTTTTCTCATGATATCGATTATGATTTACCAGAAGGTGTTGAGGCAAGTGTTGAGAAAAATGTTATCACTTTAAAAAGCCATGATAAGCAACTGCTTGGTCAAGTAGCGGCACAAATCAGAGCTTTCCGTCCACCAGAACCGTATAAAGGTAAAGGTGTTAAATACATTGATGAGCATATCGTGCGTAAAGCCGGTAAAACTGCTAAGAAATAAGGGAGGAAGATAAGATGAATGCTAAAGTATTAAAAAGCAAAATCGCGAACCGTTTAAAACGCAAGCGCCGTATTCGTGCAAAAATATCTGGTAGTGCTGAACTTCCTCGTGTTTCTGTATTTAGATCAAACCGTTACCTAAGTGTACAAGCTATTGACGATGCTACTGCAACGACATTATGCGCACTACACTCAAAGGCTACTGGTCATAAGGCTAACAAAGAGGGTGCTGCTGCACTTGGTGAAGCATTTGCTGCTAAACTAAAAGAAGCAAACATCACTGAGATTGTTTTTGACCGTAATGGTTACCAATACCACGGCGTTATTGCTGCATTTGGTGACGCACTTCGTGCAAACGAAATTAAGTTCTAGGATCAGATGATGGAAATCAATAGAGATGAATTTGAAGAATCAATTGTAAATATTGGTCGTGTAACTAAAGTTGTTAAGGGTGGTAGAAGATTTCGTTTTACTGCGCTTATCGTTGTTGGTAATAAAAACGGTACTGTAGGATATGGTGTAGGAAAAGCGAAAGAGGTTCCTGATGCTATTCGTAAAGCTGTTGATAATGCATTTAAAAACTTAACAACTGTTAAGATTAAAGGTACTACAATCGCTCACGATATTGAACACAAGTACAATGCAAGTACAATTCTTTTAAAACCGGCTTCTGAAGGTACGGGACTTATCGCAGGTGGTGCGGCACGTCCAGTTCTTGAGCTTGCAGGTTTCCAAGATTTACTTACAAAGTCAATCGGTTCAAACAATCCAAACACACTTGTTCGTGCTACTGTTGAAGCACTTTCACGTATTAAAGGATAGAAAATGGGTATTGAAAACTTAACACCTGCAGAGGGTTCAACACACGCTCGTAAACGTGTTGGACGTGGACAAGGTTCTGGTACTGGTAAGACTGCGGCTCGTGGTCAAAAAGGTCAAAAATCTCGTACAGGTTACAAAAGAAAAAGAAACTTTGAAGGTGGTCAACAACCACTTGCAAAACGTTTACCAAAAATTGGTTTCCACTCTAGAACAGAGAAACCATACGTTATTAACGTTGAAAAAATTAAAGCTGTAGCTGAACTTGAAGAGATCACAATGGAGACAATCCGTGGTGTTCATAAAGTTGCAAACTCAGTGGCTAAAATCAAACTAGTAGGTGCATCAGCGAAAGATCTTGCATCGAAAATTAAAGACGAAAACGTTACTACAACAGGTAACTAGTTGTGAATAAAAATCTAGTAAATAAGATACTTATTACTATCGGTTTTTTATTTATCTACCGCCTGCTGGCTTATGTGCCAGTTCCCGGCGTAGATACAGCTGTTATTGCTTCATTCTTCGACTCACACCAATCAGACGCACTCGGACTATTTAACATGTTTAGCGGAAACGCAGTGCAAAGATTATCTATCATTTCACTTGGTATTATGCCTTATATCACGGCTTCTATTATTATGGAGCTTTTAGCTGCAACATTTCCTACTTTAGGACAAATGAAAAAAGAGCGTGATGGAATGACAAAATATATGCAAATTATCCGTTATGCGACTATTGTTATTACTATTATCCAAGCTATTGGTGTTAGTGTTGGACTACAAAGTTTAACAGGCCCTAGTGGAAACAGTGCAATTCTCGCAGATCATAATACATTCATTCTGCTTTCTGCTGTTTCTATGCTTGCAGGTACTATGTTGTTGATGTGGATAGGTGAGCAAATCACTCAAAGTGGTATCGGTAACGGTATCTCTTTAATTATCTTTGCGGGTATCGTTTCGGCAATTCCTGGAGCGATAGGACAAACAATTGAGATGGTAAACACGGGAGCTATGAGTTTCTTAACTGTTATCGCAATTGTGGTACTTGTTCTCGCGACTGTGGGTATAATTATATATGTTGAACTTGGTGAGCGTCGTGTTCCTGTAACATACGCGAAGAAAACAATGATGCAAAATCAAAACAAACGTGTTATGAACTATATTCCTATCAAAGTGAATTTAGCTGGTGTAATTCCTGTTATCTTCGCATCGGCGATATTAATGTTCCCAATGACCGTTTTATCAAGTAGTACGAATCCAACTATTCAAGCTATTGCAGACTTTTTAAATCCTAACTCATACTTTTTTAACTTTCTAACTTTTGTTTTTGTTATTTTCTTTGCATTCTTCTATGCATCGATCACATTCAATGCAAAAGATATAGCAGATAACTTAAAACGTCAAGGTGGATTTATTCCGGGTATTCGTACAGGAAAAGCAACACAAGAGTTTTTAAATAATACAGCGAGTAATTTAACATTTACCGGTGCACTCTATCTTGGACTCGTGGCAACACTACCGTTTATGATCATAAAAGGAATGGGTGTGCCATTCTTCTTTGGTGGTACTGCGGTGCTTATCGTTGTTCAAGTTGCACTTGATACTATGAGAAAAATCGAAGCTCAGATATATATGAGTAAATATGAAACTTTAAGTGCAGTCGGTCTTTAACCATGGCAATTGCACTTAAAAAACCAGCGGAGATAGAAAAACTAAGAGCTGCTAACAAAATTGTTGGCGGCACACTGGAACTTCTTCGTGAAAATACAAAAGTCGGCATGACACTTAAAGAGATGGATGCCATGGCAGAGGATTATATCCGCTCTCATGGTGCAAAACCATCTTTTAAAGGTTTGTACGGCTTCCCAAACGCAGTATGTACTTCACTAAATGAGGTCATCATTCATGGTATTCCCTCAGACTATAAACTTCAAGAGGGTGATGTTATCGGCTATGATGTCGGTACAGAACTTGACGGGTGGTTTGGTGATGCAGCTATTAGTATGGGTGTAGGTAAAATTACAAAAGAAGACGAAGATCTCATCGCCTGTGCAAAAGATACACTCTACTATGCGATAGAAAATATCAAAGAGGGTATGCGTTTTAAAGAACTCTCTTATATGATGGAGAAGTTTATACAAGAGCGTGGCTTTGTACCTCTTCGCAACTTTTGTGGACATGGAATAGGAAAAAAACCACATGAAGAGCCGGAAATTCCAAATTATCTTGAAGGAAACAACCCAAAAGCGGGCCCGAAGATAAAAAATGGAATGGTTTTTTGTTTGGAACCTATGATATGTCAAAAAGAGTCTAAACCTGTTATTTTAGATAATGGGTGGGATGTTGTTAGTACCGATGGTTTACGCGGTTCACATTACGAGCATACTGTTGCAGTTATCAACGGTAAAGCTGAAATATTATCTCTTGCTTAAGAGTAAAAAAAAGGACTTATAATGGCTAAAGCAGATGTTATTGAAGTTGACGGCAAGATTATTGAGGCTTTGCCGAATGCAACTTTTCGTGTGGAATTAGAAAATGGACACATTATTTTATGTCATATTGCAGGAAAAATGCGTATGCACTACATTAAAATACTTCCAGGTGATAAAGTGAAGCTTGAGCTTACACCGTATTCATTAGATAAAGGCCGTATCACTTACCGATACAAATAGCAAAATATGCCTCGTAGGAGGCGTATTTCTCTTCTTAAAAGTTCCCACCGTTTCTAAATTCGGCTATTTCAGTCTCTACCATCTCATCTATCATAATTGTAAAAAGCTCTGATATCATATTTGGATTTATGTTGTACTCTATCGCCTTGCTACGTACCTTTTGCATAATATCATCAATTCTGTCTTGTGCTTTTACTTCATCTACAGAGTTTTTAAACGCAGCGGCCTGACGTATCAGATGGCTTCTTTTTGCGATGAGCTCAACAAGTTGTGCATCGATAGTATCTATTTCATCTCGTACTTCCTGAAGAGAGTTACACTTTTTAATATCTGACATATAAAGACTCCTTTTGTAATATTTATCTTTGTGTTAACACTATTGTAACAATTAAACTATATAATCTTTCTTACGATTCTCCATGTATATCTTTAAACTGATTCATTAAAGTTATACTGGAACCTTTATCTCTCAATATTCCTGTTTACCCAAGCCAAATACCCAACACCAATTACTAGAATACTAAACATAACGATCCAAATAAGAAAGTCACCACCGCTTGCTGCTTGATTGATCTCTTCGTGCATTTTTACCTACCTATTAGTTTGGTTTTACTATTTTTTTTATCTCTTTTGGAAGATGTGCAAAAGGGAAATCACGAATATATGTTTTTTCTCCATCTTCTAAACGCAGCAGTGAGAGTGTCATAAAATTTGGGTTAAAGCTCTCTAGTTTATAGAGTACTTTATCGAGTTTGAACTCAATATTTTGTGCTTTGAGATCTATAAGTTGTTTTTTCTTTGCCACTGCGTTTAGACAAGATAGATCCCGGTATCTTTGACCGTTATCTTCCCTTCCTCTTGAAGTTTTGTAAGTGAGCGTTTAAACTCTTTCTTACTCAGACCAAATACATCTTTGATAAGGTTTGCATCACTTTTATAGTTGTATGGCATGATACCTTTGTTCGCTTTGAGAAGTTCTAAAACCTTGTCACTTCCTTGTGCTGATTTTTTACTGCCGGGTTTACGCAGTGTCAGGTCAATATTTCCATCTTTACGTATGGTCTTGACATAGGCTTTTTTCTTATCACCAAGTGCAATATTTTCAAAGATCTCATTATGATAGATAAGGCCTTCATATTTGTCATTGACGATACATTTAAAACCAAGCGGTGTTTTGGTGATGATGAGAATGTCTACCTCTTTATGTGGAGAGAGGTCTTTCACGCGACGTTCAAAAAAGTCACCGAGTTTTTCACTCCCTACAAGTCTGTGCGTGCGCTCATCATAGACTACTTTGACAAATCGTTTCTCTCCGATCTGAAAAGGTGTCTTTTGGAGTTGTGTAGGCACAAGCAGATCTTTAGGCAGACCCCAATCCATAAAAGCACCAAATGGTGCAGTGTCGACTACCTCTAAAAGTGCAAACTCATCGAGCATAGCTTTTGGTTGGAGTGTTGTAGCTATGAGTCTATCTTCGGAGTCTGTATATAAAAATACATCGACAAGCGTGTTCTCTATCATATCTTCTGTTGTATATGCTTGTGGGAGAAGGACATCATTGCCATCCTCTGCCATAATAAAGACACCATGAGGCGTCTCTCTATCTACACGTAGTGTATTGATTTTTCCTAGCTCCAGGTAAGGGCTTATAGTTTTGTTATTCATTGGTAATTCCGTCTTTTATTTTATGTAATTATACCCATTTAACTCTCTATAAAGAAAGAAAAGATAAAATAAACAAAGTTTAATAAAAAATAATTTAAAGAGGGGTGTAGATGAGATTAGTAGGATTGAGTGTAAGTGCAGCTGTTTTACTTGCTGGATTAAGTGGATGTGGTATGGGGCCTTCGTTGACACCGGCGCAGATGCAAAAAGTACAAAGTTTTGATGTATCTCAAATTACGACACTAGGTGAGGCTATACATAAAGGAATGAACCAAGACGAGTTGCTCTTTTATGCACCAATAAGTATTGCACAGGCAAAAGAGGATTACGAAAGTGCTCTTGCTTCAGAAGATAAAGAGGAGAAGATGGCTTCTTATCTTGCGGCGAAAAAAGAGCTTGCCAATGCCTATGAGACAAAAAAACTCGTGAAAAAATACTTAAGCGATCTTGCAGAAATTGACAACAAAATGAAAGCACTCGATACACAGGAGATCTTTACTTCACGTTATAATGACTTTAAAGATGAATATAACGACCTTATAAAAATATTCGATGAGGGGAAAGTCTCGGATGCACTCGAAGATAAAAAAGAGGTAATGCAAAATGCAAAAGATCTCTATGGCGATGCAGTTGTTTATAGAAATATAAATAGAGCGAAAACGATTATGCAGAAGATGAGTGATGATGACCTTGATGAAGCCGTACCAAAACATTATGAAAAACTTGAAAAGTTATATGAACAGACTCGTTTGAAAATAAAACGCGAACCGGACAACAAAGATATGGTCAAAAAAGTTTCAAAAGAGTTGAACGAGTTTGCGCAATATACAGAGGTCTTAGCAAAGGACGTTGTCAAGTTAAAGGCTATTGATCCGGATGATTACGAGAGTTATTTGGACAGAATTCATCACGAATTTGCTTCACTCAACAGTGATGAAAAAATAGAGTCTATATTGCCACTAAGCATCGAAGAGAAGATTAGCTATATTAAAGAGCATAAGCCTCAGATAAGTGCTCAAAGGAAACCGTTAGAGAAAGAAAAAGAGCCTCAAGCGACAGAAGAAAGTGCCACAGTCATTACTCCGGCTGCAGCGCCTGTTGTAGAAGAGACAATGCCAGAGAGTAAGCAAAGTGCTGAGTTAAAAGAAAATGAAGCAAAAGCTGAAGAGGTGAAAGTTGAGGAAGCTGCAGCAGCTGCAGTGGCAGGAAAAGCGCCAGTAGAAGAAGCAGTCGAACAAGCACCAGAAGCTCTTGGGGCAGAAGAAGTGAAACAGTCTGAAAAAGCGCAAAACTCTGAGGAAACGACTAAGCAAGAGGAGGCTGTTCCTGCTGAAAAATCAGAAAAACCAGAAGCAGCCGTTGTATCAGAAGAAACAGTAAAACCTGAAGAAGTCAATAGTGTAGAGGAGACTCCACAGCAGCCTGAGCAAACGCCTGAAGTGACTACTGAATCTGTTAAAGAACCTGAAAATGTAACGCAAACGGAAGAAACAGTAAAATCAGAAGTGTCAAACGCAGTAGAAGAAGCTGCTCCGGTAGAAGAAGCAACAGTAGCTGAAACGCCAGCATTACAAGAGTCCTCTTCTGTAACTTCAGTAGAAAGTACTCCTTCTCAAGAAATGCCACAGAACAAATAACACTTATTGTAGGCTCTAAGTGAAATTACTTAGAGCTTAGTACCGAAAATGAGAGTTTTTGCATACCTTCCACCCCACATCATAAAGAGTAGAATCCAAGCCGTGAATGAAATGTCAAATAAAAATTCCGCTCCCCATCCAAACGCCGTGTTAAAACTATAGAGTGCTCGAAGGAGTACGACAACTTGTATAAAGAGAAAAAGAGCCGTAGCGAACTTGTCAGCATGAGGCGGCTGTGCAGAGTGACCAAGTGTAACGCGCGTACCAAAACCTATGAGCACGGTTGTTAAGAAACCTATTGCTAAGAGATGGATATTGAAGAAGTAAAGTGAGGTATTTAAAAAGAGTTCTGCTGTGAGTGAGAGAGCAGAGAGTGCAAAAGAGAGCGGCAGCCAAAAGAGTGCGAGGTGCAGCACCCACAAAATTGCCGGAGATTGGAACGGATGCAACTCCCAGCGGTAAAACTCACGACCAAGGTAGAGTGCAAGGGCAATATCAACAAAAAGTTCAAAAATTTTGAGTTCACTTGTGCTAAAAATAGACTTTAAAACAAAGAGAATAAAGACATTTCGGACAAAATGCTCCCCTTTTTGTGCAAAAGAGTGTGAAAAGAAGGGAATCATACGCTGTCCAACTGAAAAAGCCAAAAAGATAAGGTAGAGGTAAAAGGCACTGTTTATTGCTGCGTTTAGCAAAGCAGGAACAAAAAGAGAGATGATAAAAAGCAGATGAGAAAAGAGTCCTATATGGTTTGCTCCAAGTATCCAAAAAGAGTCACTCTTATCTGGTGTATTTGCATTTTTGTAGATGTGTGTGAGCTTTAAAACGATGAAAAACTGTGCTCCAAACGCAGTTAGCATGCCCAAAAGCAGGAAGTATTTGGAGAGAAATGCTCCAAGCAAAAAGAGAAGTGTAGCCGCTGCGTTTGCATAAAAAACTTTTGTGTAGTAGCTTTTTTGTATGACATCAGTCTGGTTAAAACGCGGAAATGTAGTAAATAAAAAACCGGTAAAAAAGTTTGTAAATACTAAATAGATAAGTGAGTAGCTATGGAGTGTTAAAGGGTCAATC
>Ga0256831_1001227_pt1 | contig 13584 bp, 22 predicted proteins | sample 132544metaG_FD_189087 | JGI IMG/M metagenome (GOLD analysis project Ga0256831, IMG submission 189087) | Hydrothermal vent microbial communities from Lau Basin, Pacific Ocean - 132-544 | ecosystem: Environmental > Aquatic > Marine > Hydrothermal vents | place: Pacific Ocean: Lau Basin | collected...
CCCCCCATTCGAACTCTATGTCGTAGAGAACTACTTCCTCAACGTTTGGCAAATTCAAAAGGATCGGATCCCCTCTGTTGCTTCTAAGAATCGCCACCTTCTTGTCTCTTAAGAGTTCTTTAAACTCCTCGTATAGACTTCTGGAATCGAACCTCCTTGGTATCCTTGCCTTTATTCCAGCCCTTTCGAGCTCTTCAGCTGTTTTCGGGCCTATAGCTATAACGTTCTCGTGACGGAAACCCCTCTCCAAGAGTAGCCTTGCGGAAGTTCTGCTCGTGACTATAACGAAGTCGTAGCGTTTTGGATCGAAATCGAACCCCCTCGGAACTATCCTTACGAAGGGAACGGCAACGACATCAAAGCCCTCCCTTCTAAACATCTCAACCGTTTCTTTAGAAACCTCCTTTGGCCTGAGTATCGCAACTCTCATGAACAAACTTAAGTTCTCGGTTAAACCTTTTACCATGCTCGTGAAGTTCGTGGGCGTCGGAACGGCTGTGGAGGGAACCCAGAGTTGCGTAGTGTTGGAAGGTGTAGAGACGAAAGTTGCGGTAGATTTAGGTGCCGGATGCATTTCCAAAGTCGATAAGGACTTGGATGCGGTTTTCATAACTCACAACCATTCGGATCACAACTCCGACCTGATTCCACTCCTCAAGGCGAGGTGGCTCTTGGGTTACGGTGAGCTCGAGGTTTACGGTGTTAGAGGAACAAAAGCCTTCCTTTCCTCCGCTTTGGAAACCTACTCCTACCTGAGGGGAAAGGTGAAGTTCAAGGTCAAGGAGTTGAGGAGATTTAGAGTTGGAGAGTTCGACGTTGAAGCCATACCGACGAAGCATTCGATAGAGAGCCAAGCTTACGCAATAAGAGATGGAGAAAACTGCGTTGTTATCAGCGGTGACACGTATCCGATTGAAGAAGTTGTTGGTTACGAATGCGACGTTTTGATTCATGAGATGTCCCTACCCTTCAATCACGAAACTTCAGACCACACGACTCCAGAGAATTTTGCCGATCTCTTGGATTTGTGCAAGGCCAAAAGGATCGTTTTCGTTCACCTCTATCCGATGGCTCGGAAGGTCGAGAGAGAGATTTTGGAGTATTTGAAGAAGAGGAGGGATTTGGATTACAGAATTGCAAGGGAGGGGGAAGTTTTGAGGGTTTAACCTTCGATGACCCTCCTTAGAATTTTGGCTGTTTTCGTCGAATACTGTATGGCCTTCTTATCTCTGTATGCAATCTCCTTCGGAATGACCTCCCTCGCAATTTCTCTTAAGAAGAACTTCCTTACGATCTCACCGTTCCTCTTAACTTTAAGCTCAACTGGCAACCCCAAAGCCAGCCTTATTATCTCCCACTGCAGGTAGGGGGTGTGAAGCTTGATGTAGTTTGCGTAGGATATTTTGTTGTCCCTAACGAGGTTTTTGACGCCTATCTCCATCAAATCCTTTTTAAGCTCGTATTCGAGTTCCTTGTAGCTCATGGTTTCATACCTCTTGTATCCCCCGAAGAGTTCATCCGCACCCTGACCGAAAACTATCTCGCTGTAACCGAGAGACCTCGCAAAGCTCATGCAGATGTATATGGGAATTGCTATTGAAATCTGGAGCTTGTTATCGGTTTCTATCGCCTTTATCACATCCGGCAAAACCTCTCTAACCTTGTCCTCATCGAACTCGTATATCTCTATTTCCCTACCAAGCCTCTTCGCACACTCCTTAACCCACTCCCTCTCCTCCTTCGATGCGGTTACCGTTACGAGTGGTAGATCGTAAATTCCAGCGAGCAAAGACGAATCCACACCACCCGAAAAGGCTATGCAACCGTTCTTAATTCTCCTCCCGTAACCTTCGAGGATTTTTAGAATCCTCTCCTTAGCTTCGTCGAAATCCAGCCTGATCGGTTTGAAAACTTCATCGAATCCAAATCTCTTTCTCTCGATTATGTTACCCTCGTAGTCTATCTTTATCACTTCACCAGCCAAAACCTCGAAAGGCTCTTCGTCGAAGTAGTGCTTGAACGATGAGAAGGTTAGAGTGGTGTTGTCGAAGTAGAGGGGTTTTCCAGCCAAAACGTCTCTTGAAAGAAGGATGTGGGAGGGTCTAAATGCAACCAGAGAGTAACAGCCCTCAATTCTGAGTGGTAGCTCGTCAGCGAACTTGAGGTTTACTTTGAAGTCGCAGTCCATGAAGACGTTTCCCTCTTGCTTGGACGGATACTTTGCACTCGCGTATATCCTCTTGGCTCTTCCGTTCTCCATCTCTGCAAAGGCGTATATCGACATCCCCCTAAACTCTCATCGGCTTTATATATCACTTGTGCCAAGTTAATGGATGAAACTGCTGAAGTCGAAAGGGCAACACATCCTCGTCGATAGGAGATACCTTTATAAGATGGTTAGATACGCTGATTTGAGTTATAGAGATGTAGTTTTAGAGGTTGGATGCGGTTTCGGAAACTTAACTGAACTGTTGCTCAGATACTCCAAGAGGGTTTACGGGATAGAGGTCGATAGAAGGTTCTGCAAGATTCTGAGGGAGAAGTTTAGGGATGAAATCGAGAGCGGAAGGTTCGTTCTCGTAGAGGGGGATGCTCTAGAGGTCGAATTTCCGAAGTTCGACAAGTTCGTTTCGAACATCCCCTACAACATATCGACACCCCTAACGTTTAAACTGCTCAAACACGATTTCAAACTCGCAATAGTTACCTATCAGAGGGAGTTTGCCGAAAGACTCGTCGCTAAGGAGGGAGACAAGAGGTATGGAAGGCTGAGCGTTGTAGTTAAAGCCTACTGTAGGGCGGAGATACTCGAAAGGATACCACCAAAGGCTTTCAAACCCAAACCCAAGGTCGAGTCCGCAATGGTTAAAATAGTTCCAGAGCCGGAAATCGATGTGAAAAATAAAGATATCTTCGAGGACTTTGTCAGGTTTGCCTTTTCGAGGAGGAGGAAGAAGTTAGGTAAGATTTTTGAGGAGTGGTGTGAGTTGAGGGGTTACAAAGCTTCAATACCTGAAGAGTATAAGGACAAGAGGCCAGAAGAGATTCCCGCTGACGTTTATGCGAGGATATGTGATGGAGTTCAAAAGCGATAGGGATTGGGAGATTAGGGTTTTGAAAAAGATGTTGAAGCGTAGCGGATACTTTAAGATTTTATTCTTTATTTGGATTCCGTTCTTCATACTGGAATTCTACATTGGATTTCACTACTGCACAAAATACGGACTCTTGTATGGTTTTCCCTACTTCGTTCAACCGTTCATCATCGCTTTAATACCGATATTACCTCACTTGAAACCGAAAACCTACAAAACTCATCTCAGAGGGATATTCATAAACGGAGCTTTGCACAGGTGGAAAAACTTCCACTCCTACTTCACCGACGACGAATTTTTATATTTAACCAAGAAGGTTCTCAGGTGGAAGGTCATCAGTTTGGTGCTACCGAGGGAGTTTGAGGTAGTCGTTAAGGAGTTCTTGAAGGGGGATGAGTATGATAGAGATGGCGATAGAGAAGTTCAACAGGTTTCACAGTCCAGAGGTTAAGGCGGAGCTTGTTGAGAAAGGGGATAGAGAGTTCGTTGTGAAGTTCACGGGCAAAATACTGTGGTGCACCTGCGGTCTCTACGATTACTTCGAAGACTTGATCTGGCTGTCGGGTTTGAATGCGGAGATAGTTGAATTTGAAGAGAGAGATGACGGCTTCTATGTTAGATACCGTCTATCCTCCGTCTGAGGATTCAGAACTTCTTTTGGAAGTTGCGCTGAAGGAAGTTAGAGAAGACGACATCGTTTTGGAAGTGGGAGTTGGTAGCGGTTTCGTGTCCGAAAGGATAAAGGATAGGTGCAAACTTTTGATAGCCACGGACGTAAACCCTTACGCTTGCAGAATTGCAAAGTCCAAGGGGATAAACGTTGTTAGAACGGATTTGGTCAAAGGATTGAAGTGCAAGTTTACGCTGGTTCTCTTCAACCCACCATACTTGGAGCTCGACGAGAACGAAAAGAGGGGAGATTGGCTTGAGAAATCGATAAACGGTGGAAAGGGGGGTATAGAGGTTATCTGTAGGTTTTTGGATTTGGTGAGAGACGTTTTGGATGAGAACGGGAGGATAGTTTTGATAGTCTCCTCTTTAAACGAGGGGGTCTTTGAGGAGATAGAAAGGAGGGATTTCGTCTGGGAAATAGTTGGAAAGAGGAAACTGTTCTTCGAGGAGCTTTACGCTCTGAAGATAACTTTAAAAAGCTCTAAGGGTAGTAACTTCGACCGATGACGATACGAGGGCGACCTGAAAGGTGATGAATCCACCCGTTTCTGAGGTTTTCGTTTTGAGTGACGATGAATTTAAATACTTAGAGATTCAATTTAAAACTTGGCAGATGAACGTCGTTGACGTCTTTGCTGGATGCGGAGGGTTCAGCAGGGGATTTAGGGAGGAGGGATTCGAGTTAGTAGTGGCCGTGGAGAACTTCAAACCCGTCGCTCAAACGTATGAGGAGAACTTTCCAGAGGCCGAGGTAATCGTTAGAGACGTTAAGGAGGTTAGGGGTGAAGACATTTCGAGGATATGCGGAGACGTTGACGTTTTGATAGGATCACCGCCGTGCGAACCCTTCACCTCTGCAAACTTGAGGAGGGCCAAAAGGCCGGAGGACAGGCTCTACAGAGATAGAAGAGGACAGCTCGTTTTGCACTTCGTGAGACTCGTGAAGGAGTTGAAGCCGAAGGTTTTCGTCATGGAAAACGTTCCGCAGATTTTGGAGTTGAAGAACTCTTTGATAAGGGAGTTCAGAAAGATAGGAGTTTGTAAGGTATTTTTCAACGTCTTGAAGGCTCAAAATTACGGAAACCCTTCGAAGAGGACGAGAGTATTTATATCTAACGTTCCGATAAACGAGGAGAAGGCCAAGAGGTATGTTAAGGTCTGGGACGCTTTGAAAGACCTGATGGAGTTAAACACCTTACCGAACCACGAGGAGATCAAGGTTTCGAGATCGAAGCTTGAAAAGATTTCTAAGCTTAGGTGGGGGGAGAGTTTGGTTAAGTTTGGAGGGAGGTTTGAAAACTGGTTGAGGTTGCATCCCTACAGGTTAGCACCGACGGTGATGGGTCACTCGAGGTTCGTTCATCCCTTCGAGGACAGGCTTTTGACTGTTAGAGAGCAGGCGAGGTTGATGGGTTTTCCAGACGATCACGTCTTTTTGGGTGGTAAAAACGTTCAGTTCGATATGGTCGGCGAAGCGGTTCCGGTTCCTCTGGCGAGGAAGGTTGCAAGGGATGTGAAGTTGAGATTGAAAAATACTTAACGAAATTTGCCTTCTCTACGAGTTCCCAAGCAGGTAGTATCTCTCCCTTCTGTCCTTGGAATCCTTAACCTTGAGAACCCTCAAGGGGAATTCCAAACGCTCGTCGAACGTTCCGGTTTTCATGACGAACAGAACTCTTCCACCCTCTTTTAGAAGTGGCAAAAACCTCAGTGTAGCTTTCAAAGCGGAAATGGGATGTAAGGTTAGATCGCTCAATATCACGTCCAGAGGCTCCAAATTGCTTAGATCGAACCTAAATGCGTCTTCTATGAAAACCTTAACGTTCTCCTTCGAACGCTCAACTCTCCTCAGCTCCTCCTCAAACTCCCTGCTGAACTCAATTCCGTAAACCCTCTTAGCCCTTTCACTCGCGTAAAGCAGAAACCCCCCGGCACTACTCCCCAAATCCAAAACGACGTCTCCCTCTCTAATTATCTCCCACTCCTCGTCCAACTCCTTCAACTTCCAGTATCCTCTCGGTTTCTCTTCTTCGAGCACCGCAATCTCTACATCCAAACCAACGTCGAGGGAGGGCTTTTTAACAACCCTACCGTTTACGGTAACCAATCCCCTCCTTATCGCCTCCTTGGCCTTTTGCCTCGTCGAAAAGTATCCCTTCAACACGAGCAGTTTGTCGAGCCTCATTCGAGTATGTATGAGGACAGGGAGACAATAGATAAAGATATCGCCACAGTTTCGATTAGTAGTGTGGTTAAATCCATGTTCAGGAGGGGCGAAACGACTGGAAGTGTGAATATGAACACTATCATGGGTATCAGAAAGCCCCTACCTTCGGAAAACATGACCAAGGCTGACGAGAATGCGGAAACCACCGCTACGTAAAATGAGAACACCACGAAGATTGGTAGAATTGCGATCAGGTTGAAGTCGTTTGAGAATATCGAAATTAGCAACAACTCCACAAGCCCCTGAAGGATTATAAGGGAAAAGGCGAATACCGTCTTGGAAAGGAACACTATTACTGGTGATGTGGGGATGAGCTTCAGTCCGTATATAGTTTTTGAGTCCACCTCTCTGATGAAGGAAGTAGTTGAAGTAAAAACCGCTATAAAAACTACGATTATAAAAAAGGAGGGAACGAGAATATCTTTAGTCGTTAAAAACGATGCGTATGCGGAGATAAGTGAGGAAACCGCTACGAAAGTTAAAGATGAGAGTATCTCGAACTTCCTCCTCAGTTCTACCTTAAAATCCTTGACCACGAGAGGTATCATGCAACACACCCTTCTCAATCCTCAACGTGTGGCATTCGAACTCAGGGTCCCTTGGAGATGTGAAGAGGACTATCCTATCTTTAGAAAGCTCTAACATCAGATCTCTGACCAGTTCAGTCGATCTCTCGTCCAAACCCGAGAGGGGCTCGTCTAAAAGGACGACCTTCGGATCGTTTATCAAAGCCCTAACCAAGTTTGCCCTCTTCCTCCAACCGAAAGAAAGGTCCTTCACCCTTACGTCACCGAACCTTTCAAGCTCCAACCTCTCGTAAACATCTTTGGCTGTATCGCTGTAAATACCGTAAACCTTCGAGTAGAAATTCAAGTTCTCGTCAACCGTAAGCTCTTCGTAGAGAACGTTCTCGTGAAACAGAACACCGATCTTTCTCTTGTAGCTCTTATCCCTTCTCAAATCCTTTCCGAATAGCTTAACAGTTCCTCTACTCGGTTTTACTATTCCGCAGATGATTTTAAGCAGTGTCGTTTTTCCGCTTCCGTTTTCACCTACAACCGCAATCAAATCGGGCCTATCTATCCTTAAGTTTACACCTCTAAGAACCCACTCATCTCCAAACCTCTTCCAAACGTCTGAGAGCTCTATCATTGCCTCTTCGAGGGACAGCTACTCTCAACGCTCTTGGCTACGATCGTTTTGTTGTTGGGATAGTAAACTCCCTTAACTACCACCGTTCCGTAACCGCTGACGTTGTCGAGGTTAACGTAGCCGTTGAATACAACTTTGACCTCGTAACCACCGTCGTTGATCCTGAAGTGCATGATTCCGTTCTCAAAACGAACGCTACCCTTAGTAACGTTTCCCATCACAACTACACTTTTCACATCCTTCACGCCTTTGAGATCTGACACGCTCGAATAACCCGTTGAGTTCAGCATCAGAAATCCCAGAATTCCAAACGTTAAAGCCAGAGTAACCACCGGGACGAACTTGTTCATAACCTAACCCCCCTCCTCGCTATTAAAAACGCGATGATCACGGTCGCCACATAAATCGTTAGAGATGCGTAAACCCCCCAATACATTAAACCTCCCCCTCCACCCTTCTATAGTATAGTCTGAGTATCGTAAGGAAGGCTATGAAAGACACTAAAACCCTCAAAGTCAAGAGAGCGTATCCTTCCATCCCTATCGGTTGCTGTGGTAGTTCCCTGTGCAGACTTCTGAAAGTCACAGCGGACAGGTAACTCAGTGGAATCGTAACGTAGGCGGAAACTCCGAAGACCGAGGAAACGTTTCTCGCCTTTTCAACGTCTGGAATGGAAGTCCTTAGAGCGATGTAACCCAAGTAAGCGAGTAGAGCAGTCAAGGTTGAAGTTTGCCTTGGATCCCAGCTCCAGTAGGAGTGCCAAACCTCGTTCGCCCAGAGCATACCGCTCACTATCGCCCCGAAACCGTAAATAACTCCCAAAACCGCAGAACAGAAAGAGAGGGTGTCGAACCTCTCCTTCTCCTTGATCAGATACAGAAGGCTGAAGACGAACGTTACTGTGAAGGCGAAATACATGTCCCAAGCGAGGGGGACGTGGATGTATAGGATTCTGTAACTCGTCGCGTCGAAGAGGGAAATCTTAGGATAGCTACCGAACAATGCGGAATAAACTGCGGTTGCCACATCCAACACAAGCAACAACACCTCCATCATCTTCTCCACCTCGTTAAAACTCCTCCTATCACCATCAAACCGCACGATATCCACACGAGGTTTATCAGAGGAATCCTCTTGTGCAGTATGAGCACCTCCCCCTTGGGCTTCCAAACCCTAACCTTCTCCAGAAGCTTGTCGTAATCGACGTTTAAGTTTTTGGCAACGAACCTCAAAACGTGGGTCTCGTTACGCTCGTAGAGGTATCTGCAGGTGAACATGACGAGGTCGTAGTTGAAAATCATATCGTTCGGCAAAACCAAGTAGTAGTCGTCCAAACCCACGTTCAAAACGCTCGGCTCCGAATACACGAACTCCCTACCGCTTAGGAGGTAGGGTAGGTTCAACCTGACGACGTTTTCAACGCATCTCCCATCTACCTTAACCTTCACGATCTCAACGAACTCCTCCGGAATTACAACTCCGCCAAAGTAAACAGCTCCTACCTCTTTAAAATCGATGGATGAGAGTTCAACGTTTAAACCGTCCAATCTGGTCTTTCCGACGATTACGGATTTGTAATTCGAGTAGTAGGTGTATGGCCAGCTTACGCTTACCGCTATAATCAGAAGTGGAATCGATACGTGAATAAGTTTCAATCCCAAGCCATCAACCTTAAGGGAATGGACGAGGCTGAAGATCGCCAAAGGTATTACGAAGGAAACAGCAACGTTTACCGCTTTCGGTGCGTAAACACACCATTTGAAGTCGAAAATGATAGTTAAAATTGCCAGCAGAGTTGACAGAGCGTAAACCGCCAAAAGTTTATTCCTGCATTCCCTCCAATCCCCTCTGCACATCGGAAAGAGGGAGAGAAACGCTACGAGGAAAGGCATGTTTGCAAAGTTGTAGTAATCCACGCTCACGCTCACCCGATTGACTATCTGATATACTACGCCCAAAAGGCACACGAGGTAGCTTCCGAGGAGGGAGTAGGCTACAGCGTTTACGGGTTTCAAGCTGTCAATTTTAAAATCCTTAATCGCCCTTATCAGGAAGGGGATTCCCAAGAAAACTATGACACAGCTCGTCGGATTTATCGCGAATCCGTGAAGGGTGGAAATTCCACCCCTCGTGACGAATCCTGCAAACGCTATCGAGAAACCCGTTAGGGATATTAGGTAGCTCCTCCTGAGGTGGAAGTAAGCGGTTAAAGACAACCAAGGTAGAAGTAGGGAAGTTTCGACTGGATCCCAAGCCCAGTAACCTCCCCATCCGAGGGTGAAATACGACCAAACACCACCCAAGACGTTCGCAAGTGTCACGAAGAGCCAAGTCATACCTATTGCAAACTCGCTCTCCACTTTGGCGAAAACGTCTATTGCTATTAGAAAACCTAAAGCGTAAGCGGTGAAGGTTGCTGGTGGGTGGAAGAGCATCCATACAGTTTTTAAAGATGGATTCAGTCCCATCCCGTCCTTCGGAATGAAGCTCAAGCTGTCGAAGGCACCGTTGATTAAGGCGACGAGGAAGAGTGCGACTATCATTGGGTTGTAGTGAACCAAGCCTTTGATCCTTCGCGAGAGTGAAAGTGTCGTGAAAACGAATAGCCACCAGACCAAAAACCCTCCGCTTCCCGCCCAAGAAGCGGAGAGCTTGAACTTCAAATCCAAACTCCTCGAGGAATGGAGAAAAACCTCCTTCAACGTAAAATCGTCAATCAAAAAGGCGGAAACGTATAGAAGAAATCCGAGGATTATCAGAGCGTAACCCAAAATCCAAAGCTTCGTCTTTTTGTAGTAATCGCACAGCAGTATCGCGGTTGCGATTGCGAAGGGTATGACCACGTTATGCATGCTCCCTTGGAATCGATAGGATTTTTATGGTTATCTGAAGTGTTAAAAACATGCAAAGGTGCAGTCCGATAAGCTGTTTGCTGGCTTGCGTATTGGGTTTGAACTGCGGAGAAGCTGAAGTTTACTACTCACTGCTTAACAAAGGATTCGCTGACGTTGACGAGATAGCAAAGACGATAGGAAAGGATAAGACGACTGTTTACAGGGCTTTGCAGAGTTTGTCGGAGAAGGGATTGGTTAGGAGGGAATACAGAATTTTGAAGAGCGGTGGATACAAATACTTCTACAAACCCATACCCGTAAAGGATTTGGAGGGTTTAATTCACAGGAAGGTCGAAGAGATATTGAGGGAGTTGAAATTTCTAACCTCGAAGGTTTAACCGAATATGACGTCGAGGATGTCCATAATTCTGTCTCCCTTCCCGTCTATCACGTTCTTCGAGTAAAGTTCCGTGTATCCGCAGTTTTCGCATATAACGGCGTAAAAAACGTTGGTCTGAAGGTCGAGCAACCTCGTTATTCCGGCACCGGTTACCGCTATCTTTTCAACTCTGCAAGAATTTCCACCGCATTTGGGGCATTTAAACCTACTTTCAACCTCCCTCTCAAAGTTCATAGAAAAAGGGACGAAACTTAAAATTAAAAAATTTAATCACTGGAAGGGTGGAACCTCTGGCAGAACCTTACCCTTGAACTTGAACTTGATTTCAAGCTCCTCCCTCTCACTGCTACCCTCGTATTCGACTTCAACCTTGACAGGCTCCTCGAAATCTACGTAAACCTCTCTCTCCTTGAACTGGCAGGTTATCCTTCCCTGATCCAATTTTTCAAGCATCTTCTGCAAGAATTGCTTCAACTCCTCTCTGTTCAACTCCATCTCCTTCTCGAACTCGCCATACTCTATTTTCTCTCTCATTCAAACCACCTCCAGAACCCTCTTACCTACACTAACACCTAAGTCGTAAGCCTTTTTAAGTTCTTCCTCCGTGGGTCTGAATTGAACCTGCAAACCCTCCACGACCTCCCATCCCATCTCTTCCATGACCTCCGATATCTCCTCGTAAGCCCCACTTCCCCATCCGTAACTGCAGAAAGCCATTCCAATTTTGTTCTTGAACCTCAATCCCTTGATATACGTCAGAAATCCTGCCATCGGCGGGAAAACGTGGTTGTGCATTGTAGGAGCACCTATGCATACCGCTTTCGCATCTAAGATCTCGGTCACTATGTCCGCCCATGCATCCTTTCTGATGTTGAAGACGAGCGTTTTCACTCCCGTTGACGCTATTCCGTCAGCAATTGCAAAGGCAATCTTCTCCGTTGAATGCCACATCGTGTCGTATATCACAACCGCCTTCTTCTCAGCTTCGAACTTGGCCCACTTCATGTATGCGTCCATTATCCTTTCAGGATTCTTCCAGATGACTCCGTGAGATGGGGCTATTATCTTGGGCTTTATGTCGAACTTCTCGAAGAGCTTGGGAACCCTCATAACTATGTTCGCGTACGGTGCTATTATGTTCGCGTAGTAAACCTTGGCCCAGTAGATGGCGTTTTCAATTCCCAAGTCCTCGTCGAACCTCTCCTCGCTCGCTATGTGTTGACCGAACGCGTCCATTGAAAATAGTATCCGCTGTTCGACCATGTATGTCATCATGCTGTCGGGCCAGTGGAGCATGGGCGTTTCCAAAAACCTCAGGGTGTTTTTACCGATGCTCAATTCTTCTCCACTTCTAACGACCTTAAAGTTCCAATCCGCGTCGTAATACTTCTCCAAACCCTCCTTAGCCTTCTTTGTGCAGACGAAGGTTGGATTTGCTATTTTGGCTAAATCGGGCAAACCGCTTGAGTGATCTGGCTCTATGTGATTTACGACGACGTATTCTATCTTCTTTGGATCGACGTATTTCTTTATCTTCCTTATCTGATCCCTAACGAACTTGTGCTTGACTCCGTCTATGAGTGTTACGTGCTCGTCAACTATAAGGTAGGAGTTGTACGTCAAACCTCTGTGAGTAGTGAAGTTGTGGAAGTCCCTCTCCGGGAAGTCCAAAATCCCGACCCAATAAACCTTCTCACCTACCTCCATAAAAACCACCTCAAAACACCAAAACGGTGTATCCCTCCTTCAAATACTTGTCGATGCTCGGATGTCCCTCCAACTCAGAACAAAGAGGTAACCCCTCCTTCTCGTTGTATTCCAAGGAGTTCGTTGCCATAGAACAGGCCCTGCAAACGCAGTCGATCCATCCCTTCTCTTTCGCCATCTCGTAGAGCTCCTTAACCTTACCTTCCGCACTCTTGGGCAACGCCGTCCCTGCACCTTCGAGTATCAGTTTTGCCGTTCCATTCTCGTTCAGCTCCTTCAGGTAGAGGAACACGTGAAGTGCGGTCATCGGATCGTTTTTAAAGAGGAATATAGCGGTTTTCATTCCACCTTCACCTCTTTATAGTTCTCCCAAAGGCCGTGGAGGTTGCAGTAAGCCAAAGCCACTATGGTTCCGCTCTTCTGCAGTTTTAGCTTAATGACCGCTTCAGCCTCGGCGTATTCGGGCGTGAACTTTACCTTAGCGACCTTCACGGGGTTGAAGGCCCTCCCCTCTTCGACGAAAAACACGTCCACATACCTTATGGAGTGCTCGACCTTGTTCGGATGTTTTGTTACGGAAATCTTCACCTCAAAAGGCTCTCCAGCCTTTACGACGTCTGGACACTCTATAACCGGTGTGTGGGTCTCAACCTTGCTGACAGCCTCTCCCTCGGCCCTCTCCCTACTGTATATAAACTTCTCCAACATAACCACCACCTCACAAACCCAAAGGAACGAACTTCGATTTGGGGCAACCGCAAACGGGACAGACCCAGTCGTCTGGTAGGTCCTCAAACTTCGTCCCCGGTGGAATGTCACTTAACGGGTCACCGACATCCTCGTCGTAAACGTATCCGCAACACGTGCACTTCCACTTCATCTCAACCCCTCTACAAACTTCTTTCTCTCCTCTTGACTCATCTTCCTCCACTTCTTCAAAAACTCCTTAAGCTCTTTCCTGCTCATGTCCAAGAGGGGGTAGAACATGTCCTTAGGAGCACCGCATATCGGACACTTCCAGTCGTCTGGTAAGTCCTCAAACTTCGTTCCCGGTGGAATGTCGCTTAACGGATCGCCCTCGTCTTCATCGTAAACGTATCCGCAGTAACTGCACTTCCACTTCATATCAGATCACAGCATCAACAAATCCCTCGCAACGTAGTAGGCTTTGGGATGACCGCATGACGGGCACCTCTCTGGAGGCTCCCTACCCCTGTGAACGTAACCGCATTCCAAGCAGACCCACTCTACCTCTTCGTCCCTCTTGAAGTAAGTTCCGTTCTCCAAAGCCTCGAGCAAGACCCTATACCTCTTCTCATGGTGTTCTTCCGCCCTTGCAATTGCCCTCAACCTTTCTGAAATTTCCTTCAAACCCTCTTCCTCGGCTATCTTTGCAAACTCGGGATACATCTGAGTGTTTTCGTAGTGTTCTCCTTCGATTGCGGATTTGAGATTGTCCATCGTGCTACCCAATACGAGCGGTGCTTCCGCCTCAAC
>Ga0256831_1001228_pt1 | contig 13583 bp, 14 predicted proteins | sample 132544metaG_FD_189087 | JGI IMG/M metagenome (GOLD analysis project Ga0256831, IMG submission 189087) | Hydrothermal vent microbial communities from Lau Basin, Pacific Ocean - 132-544 | ecosystem: Environmental > Aquatic > Marine > Hydrothermal vents | place: Pacific Ocean: Lau Basin | collected...
CAAAAAGGGCGGGCATCAGGACGGTGATGATCACGGGGGACCATCCGGAAACCGCGAGGAGCATAGCGGAAGAGGCGGGCATCCCGGCAAAAAGAGTGTTAACCGGGGAAGAGATCAACGGAATGGATGACGACGAACTCCAAGAAGCGGTGGAAACGGTTTCGGTTTTTGCGAGGATATCCCCAGAGCAGAAGCTGCGCATCGTGGAGGCACTGCGGAGAAACGGGCACAGGGTAGCCATGACCGGCGACGGCGTCAACGACGCACCGGCACTAAAGGCTGCGGACGTCGGCATAGCGATGGGCAACGGATCCGACGTTGCAAAGAGTGCTGCGGACGTGGTTCTCAGCGATAACGGCTACGAGCACATTGTAAAGGCCATTATGTGGGGGAGGAGGGTAATAAACAACATAAGGTCGTCCGTCACGTACCTGTTATCCGCCAACACCGCAGAAGTGGTGGCTGTATTCGCCGGTAGCCTCCTGGAATGGGTGATCATGCGCCCCGTACAAATACTGTGGCTGAACCTCGTGAGTGACGGTCCGCCAGCACTTGTTCTCACCACGGATCCCGCGCCAAGCAACGTGGAAAAGAGAAAACCTGCGGAGTTCGCCCAGATACTCTCCAAGGAAGACCTATGGAAGAGGGTTATTCTCTTCGGCACGACCCTGGGCATAGGCCTAGTGCTGATCTACGCGCTGAACGCATCAGACGTGGCAATAGCCCAGACCGCCGTGCTTACCGGGTTCGTAATCATGGAGGCCGTACGGATGCAGACGGTAAGGGATAGCCCCATATGGACGAACAAACTCCTGGCGGTGACCGTGGGTGCAATAATAGCGCTCCAGCTCGCCCTGGTCTACACACCGGCGGGGGTGGTGCTCGGACTGGTGCCCCTCGGCGTCGGAGATCTGGTAGAAATCATTGTTGTAGTGCTGGCCGTGCTCGGAATGTCAAGGTTTTTCAGCATCTAAGCCCATGGTTATAGTATGCGCGGCTGGAACCCGTGGATCATTGGAATGCTCGTGGTCTTTCTTGGAACGGTCGTATTCCTGAGCCTCGGTCTCTACGGATACCTGGCAAAGCAAGCGGCCCCCGTAGCGGTGAAGGAATGCCAACACCTCTGCTACTACGCGAAGGCTCAGGACATAAACCTTGCGCCAGGCCCGTGCCTCTCAGATCTATTCGCAAGCCAGTGGAACGTCCCCGACTGGGTCTGCGACGTGGCCCACTCGCCGAGGCAGCCCGTGGACAACTTGCCACAGAACCAGTGCACCGCATATAGGGAGGGGAAGGCGCACCACTTCGTGGAGGTTGACGAAAACTGCAGCGTGATACGCGTTGTTTAGCGTCTCAAGAGCAGAGTCCCCAAACGGCGGTTGCGCTCGGCGTATCAACGATTATGCAATCACGATCACCGTAGCTGCCAGGAACCTCAATAATGTAGGCATCGCCAGGATCCAGCACACCAGGTGCACCGGAATCCCTGACGAATCCGCGGTAAAGGGGGGTAACGGGGGACCCGTTGATAAGGACTGTGGCGTTGTTCACGTCGATCTGCCCCGAAATGCCCTTTATGAAGATGTTCGTGTCGGTACCATTGGAGTACACGGAAACGATGCTCATTTCAGTGGATACCTGCCGGCTGGCCTGCTGCGTGACGGATTCTGACGTTCCAAGTGCGGCACGAATCTGCCCAGTCATTGTGGTAACGGCAAGCCCCGCCACGATAACCACGCCTATGAAGAGGATCATGAGCTCCTGGGTGGACATCAGCCAACCACCACCGTTGCATCAACGTAGGAACCGTACTCGGTGTCCACGCGCACGCGGTAGCTACCGGCAGGAACGTTTGGATAGAGGATATTCACGTCGAGCACTTCATTCGGCGACAGGATGCCGTTGTTCGTCTCGTCGGTGCATGTGACCTTGGCGCTGTTGCAGGACCCCCACCACGATCCGTTGACGAATACGTCCATCCTATCCACGTTGAGGTCTGTCTTGCCAATGTTGCGCAGGTATACCCAGATGTGGTTGGTGTCGTAGCCCGTGTCCGCCACGGAAAGTATCGTCTGGGTCTGGAGCACCTGTGTGTTCGTCCTCGCCTGGAGCGCTCCCTGAACCTCCTTAAGCATGAAGCCAATGGCCGCTACGGCGAGGGATGTTGCCAAAATTGCCCCTATGAAGAAGATTATGCTGCTCATGGCTGTGGTAAACCCGCGCTTCACCATAGTATTACAACCTCCCAGGCTTTAACCTTTCCCTCAGCTACCGCGCACATAGGACTCAGCCACGGTGGACACGTAGACAGTGGGTGGGGGCTGGGTATAGCGGCGCACCAGGAAGTGGCCCGGATAGTAGGGGGTTGCATAGCCCCTGTTCCGATAGATCAAATCCAAAAGATCGGTGGAGATGGGTACGCTGAATACTGCCAGCTCATCCACCCTCCCGTTGAAGGGTTCCTGGCCAGAGATGCCAATACCGATGTACTCGTTGCCGTCGCTAGCCCCAATGGACCCGTCAAGCTTCTTAACCGTCACGTTGCCGTCAAAGAAGAAGCTAATCTCCGGCCGATCAAAGCTCAGGGCCACGAAGTGCCAGCTATCGCTGGGGGCGTAGAGCGGATAGGAACTATTGCTCTCCCAATCACCGGTGTCAGCATCGTAGAAGGCGAACCAGCCGTAGCCGCCAGAGTCGAGGATAAACTCGAAGTCCTGGTACTTGGCGAATACAGTGCTGTCCGTCACGAGATAGCTCGTGCTGCTCGTATTCTTCGGCACCCAGTAGACCCAAGAAAGAATCGTCATGGTGTTGCCCGTGTTAAACTGCGCGCTGGGAGCGATGTTAACGTAGCTCTCATTCGTGTTGCTGTTGTTGTTCATCTCCACCGCACTGCCCCAGTATCCAGTGGCCCAGCCGATGGCAGCCCCAACAAAGTTGCCATCGTAGGCATTACCCGAGCTATCGTGAACGACGGTGCCGGCGTTCTCATCCATAAAGTAGGAGGCGATCAGACCGTTAATATCGGCGAGGAAGACGTCCGCAGGCGAATACGTGCGAGCAGTATTGCAGTCGTAGTAGAGGTATATGTTCACCCTGCCGTTGGCAGGAATGGGGGTTTTTACCCAGATGCGTCCACCCGAGCTCCCCCAGTACTCCACCCAGAAGGGGGCAAGGGTGGTACCGTCGGAAAGGGCCAGGGCGATCCGATTCGCGTCGGAGGCGAGTATGTCCGGATCGTTGATGTCGATGGGCACCTGGTAGTCAGAGAACGAGCTGTTCGTGCCATTGTAAACGAGGATTACACGGCGATGGGGGCACCCGGGCACCCAGTTGCGCTGAAGAGTGGAGGTGTATCCCGCGGATACGGTTACGGAAGCGGCGTCGTGATCCAGGGGGGTAGCAACGTAGAGGTGCTCGCCGGGGGAAAGCACGTTGTTCTCCGTGGCGTCGACACAGTTTATCTCGCCGCAGCGACCCAGATACACGTGATTAACGTAAAGAACAATATCGTGGAGGCGAATGGGTACCGTTCCATCGTTCACAGCCTCAAGATAAAGGTAGTTGACCTCGGCGTTCCACTCATAGTGCAGAATGGTTATGTGCGCGGACTTCTGAAGGTGCTGAACCTCCGCGGAGAACCGTTGCGCAGACTCCACACTCCCCTGGCTGTGGAGATAAACGGCAAGAAAGGCTGCGCCAGCCACGAGGAGCACAACCATAATAACGAAGCCCGCCACCAGTGCCGCAAATCCGCGCACGCAAAGAAGAGGGCTGAAGGTTGTTATAAATGTAGGGCGCCGCTGTTACCACGGTAGGGGGAGAGAAACAAACGGCAAAACAAGGGAACAAGGATGAAAGAAAATAAAGGCGTGAAACAATATATGAACAATGGAGGGCAAGATTTGGCTGGGAGCTGGCGATATCAAGCTGAGGCCCCTTCAAGAAGACGACTTAGACTTTGTCTACAAACTCTGGTATGATGTTGATACGTCACCGTTTTCAGACGGTCCGCCATACAGACCAATCTCTCTCAAAAGGTTCAAAGAGTGGTTCAGCGACGAGTTTCTCCCAAAAGTAGACCAGAGTAGTGCTCCTGGAGGGAACGTATACGTCATAGAATATCGTGGGGAGAAGGCAGGACTATGTGGATTCAGTATAGAGTGGAAGAGGCTTTCCGCCGAAATTTGGTACGAAATTGTCAGGGAAATGCGGGGAAGGGGAATCGGATCGAAGGCAGTCTCAATCCTCTTGGATCACATATTCCGCGAGTATCCCGTAAGAATGGTAGAGGCTGATGTATATGACTACAACAAAACTTCGCAAAAGCTTCTCGAAAAGATAGGGTTTGAAACGGCGGGATTTGATAAGTACGCTGCGATGAAAAACGGGGAATATGTGAGTAGTACAAAGTATGCGATCTCCCGGGAAAAATGGGCAAGGATGGGTAAAAACAACAGGTGATGAAAACAATCAACCCAGCAGACCCTTTACCGCATCGCCGATGAACTCGCGGAACTTCAGGGCCAGCTGGGGACGCTCCTTGAGAGCCCGCAGAGCAATGGCCTTTATGCGGTCCACATCGCCGCGGGAAATTGCCAGGATATCCTCGTCCGTCAGCAGCTCGGCAAAGTAGTTGAAATCGTCGTCGCTTAGGCGCTCGAAGGCGTAGCGCATCTTCAGCGTGTTCTCGAGCTCGCGGCCGCGGACCTCCCACCATCTCCTGTTGTATTCGTCCAGCGTGGCGTCGCTGAAGTCGTTCTGCTCAAAGGCCTTTGCTGCAACCTCCGCCGCTATGCTGGCCGCCTCCATCGCAAGGGCCATTCCGCCGCCGTGGAGGGGGTGCACCTGATGGGCCGCATCCCCTATCACGATAAGGCCATCCATGGTCATCTTCTTGAGGAACCCGCCCACGGGGATGCCGCCGCCGCGCACCTCAATAATTGACGCCTTGGAAAAGCCGTACTCATCGTCGTGCTCCTTCATCCAGCGATCCAGGTAAAACTTGGCGGTCTTCTCATCCCTAGCATCGATTCCAATCCCCACGTTGGCAGTATCCTTATCCTTGGGGAAGATCCAGATGTAGCCACGGGGTGCGACCTCTGTGCCAAAGAAGAGGTGTATTGCGTCGTCGTCCTGCTCGATGCCGGACATTACATACTCAAAACCAGAGTCCACGTGGTATGCAGGCTGGAACGTGTTAAGGCCAGCAAGCCGAGCTATCGTCGATTCGAATCCGTCAGCTGCAACCACTAAAGGTGCGTAGAACTCGCGCTCCTCACCGAGGAATCGCGCACGCACGCCAGCAACCTTGCCATCCTCCTTGATCACGTCAAACACATCGTGCCTGGCGAGTACCTTCGCACCACGCCGCGTAGCCGCCTTTGCCATCTCCTTCTCCATCATGGTGCGTTCGACCACGTAGCCCTCGCCAGGAACGTACACGCTCTTGCCGTTGGGCGCGTAAAGGTAAGCGCCGTGCACAAGATGGCCCTTCCACTTCTCGGTGTCGGGAAGGCCGTGATCTACAAGCATGCGAACGGCATCAATGCCCAAACCCTCAGCGCAGCGCACGGGGGACCCTATTTCCTGCTTCTTGTCGAGAACAAGAACCTTCAACCCCTTCTCAGCGGCCTTGATGGCGAAGAACAGACCGCCGGGGCCACCACCAACCACAACAACGTCCCAATCACTTCTCATGAGAACCACCGTCCAGAACAATCTTCTTCAGCTCCAGGGCAGCCACAGGGCAGCCCTTAACGCAAATACCACATCCTGTACACTTTTCCACATCAATCTCAATACCACGCTCGGTGAGACGGATGGCGTTCACGGGGCAAACGCCCACGCAGAGACCGCACTGCAAACACTTAGTGGAATCCCAGACAGCCACCAACTTCTCAGCCATGTTAACGACGTGAAGGAAAACCTTGATAAACGTGGAAGAACAACTCTGGTTGTGGCGGAGGAACGAAGGAACAGCACCCCGAAAGCAGCGAGCGCAAGGAGAGATCTTGAACCCCTGGCGAGGTACGCGGCCAGCCCCGAAGAAAAGGACTACTGGAAGGTCTACGGGGCAAGATATAACCTTCTTCCAAGCGCTGCCCGCGAGATACTCGGTAAGAGGGGCTTCGCACAGTGGAAACAAAATAGGAAACAGTCTGCGCAGGAAAAGCGATTCAATCCGCAGGACATACTCGAGCTCTCACCCCTTGAAGACGAGGATCCATACAGTTGGGCTGGGGGACCCCACGAGTGGGTGGAGCAGCTGGTCCGCAGGAGGGAAGAGCCATATGTAATGGGTGTCAAGCTCGCAATACCTAAGGAGCGCCATGAAGCCTTCGAGCTGAAAAAGCTCAGGGACATGGGCGTCGCATCGAGGGATATTGCCGCCAAGTACTTCGGCAAACACTTCTATGGGCAACGATACAGGGAGTTCATCGAAAATACCCTGAGTAAAACGATGTACGGAACCGACCTCGACCTTGTAGACATCTACCCGTACGCGGCAGTGATCGAGGGACTTCTCTGGAAACTACGGGATGCGAAAACCGCGGACGAGGCAAGGGCAATAAAGGATGAGATAACGAACCGGTTCTGGCGGCTTGCGTTGGAATTAAACAAAATGGACGCGCAGAGGAGCAACGTTGATCCCTTGGAGACGTCTCCCACCGGAAGGAGCTGGAAGAGGACAAAACGGTATCAAATACTGGCACGCGGCGGCTGGAAGGCGCTTGCAGACGGTCTGGACATTCGGACAGCCACATTAAAGAACCTCGTCAGGTCGGACCGGGCAACGTACAAGGAACGGGCCAAGCTACGCTCAGCAGCGCTCAAGAGAATAGAGGAAGCGGTTAGAAAGGTAACGGGCTTTTCGCTGGAGAGCGAGGACAACGTGTGGTACAAGAAAAATATAGCAATAAGGGGCTCAACAAAGATCCCCAAGATTCCGCCAAGTGCCTTGGCACTCACTCACGTTATGGACGCGCTCAGGGAGGCCCAAGGAAAGAAGGAGGCGCCCCTATCGAAAGCAGAAGTGGATCGCGCCATAAAGCTGGGGATGGAGAGGGCAAGGATCGAAAGCGATCTGGGAAACTTAGGAACGCCCCCGGCAATGGTGGGACTTTTCAGAAAAGCAATCAATGACACGATGAATGCGTTCATCAAGAGGCACGGCTTCGACCCGCGAATTTGGAGTGTGGATGATGCGATAATTGCCCTCAGGCTTACGCAAAAAGAGATCGAGCAGGCCCTTGAGAACGGGCCGGATTACTACTACAAGGGCTACGTGCTCGCGAAGCTACGGCGGGCGAAGGAAGCTTTAAAAAGAAGCGGAGCACAATAGTAACGTGAAGGGTGTGTGCCTTCTTCACGCATGACGTTTTCTCCCCCAACTGGCCCAGTTTATCGAATTGGAGGTGTATGAATTGTCCAAGGACGTAATGCAGAGTATTGAGGAGAAGTGGCAGAAGCGCTGGGAAGAGACAAGGATATTCGAGGCGGATGCAGACCCGAACAGGCCCAAGATCTTCGTCACGTTCCCATACCCCTACGTCAACGGGGATGGACACCTGGGCCACCTCTACAGTCAACTACACGCCGAGTTCTACGCCAGATACAAGAGGATGAAGGGATTCAACGTCCTGTTCCCCCAGGGGTTCCACGCCACAGGTCAGCCCATAGTTGCGGCGGCTCGACGCATTAGAGAGGGGGATCCGAAGTACATACGTATCCTGAAGGCGTATGGCTTCAGCGACGAGGAGATCCCTGAGTTTGGAGACCCCAAGAAATGGATTGACACCTTTGTGGCGCGCTGGAAGAGCGCCCTGCACAAAATGGGCTTCTCCATCGACTGGAGGAGGAGCTTCCATACCACGGAGCTCAACCCACCCTACGACAAGTTCGTGCGCTGGCAGTACACAAAACTACGCGAGAAGGGCCTCGTGGTGAGGGGTACGCACCCTGTTGTCTGGTGTCCGGTGGAAAAGATACCGGTGGGGGATCACGACAGGCCAGATGAGTATGCTGGCATCGGCCCCGAGGAGATCGTGGTCATCAAGTTCCGCCTGCCCGACGGCACGGTAGTTCCCACGGGCACGTACAGGCCAGAAACGGTCTACGGAGTAACAAACATTTGGATAAACCCAGAGGTGGAGTACGTAGTGGCTGAAGTAGACGGGGAGCGTTGGATCATATCGGAGTGGGGTGCGAAGCACCTAAAGGAGCAGCTGCACGACGTGAAGATCATAGACCGAATAAAGGGCGCTGAACTCGTCGGAAAGACTGTTAAGAACCCCGTAACTGGCAAGGAAGTCCCCATACTCCCCGCGAGCTTCGTTGACCCGGACGTGGCTACTGGCATCGTCATGAGCGTGCCCGCCCACGCCCCCTACGACTGGATAGCGCTGGAGGACCTGAAGAAGGACGAAGAAACCCTGAAGAAATACGGCATAGAGGAAATCGTCAAGAGCATAGAGCCCATAAGCCTGATTGAGGTGGAGGGCTACTCCGAGTTCCCCGCACGGGACGCCGTGGAAAAGTACGGCATTAAGAGCCAGAGGGACGAAGAGGCTCTGGAGCGTGCAACGGAGGAGATATACAAGAAGGAGTTCTACACGGGGAAGCTGAAGGAAATCTTCGGGGAGTACGCTGGAAGGACCGTGCAGGACGTAAAGGACGAGCTCATCGAACGTTTTAAGGAGATGAACGCCGCTACAACCATGTGGATAACCCCAATACCCATAGAGGACCGCGCCGGGCACAAATGCCTCGTTAAAATTGTGGAGAACCAGTGGTTCCTCAAGTACTCCGACGAGAAGTGGAAGGAGATGGCAAAGGAAACGCTGAAGACCACAGAGTTTGATCCGGAGCCCGACGCGCGCAAGGCGGTAGAGCACACCATAGACTGGCTGCACGACTGGGCGTGCACCCGCGACGTCCGTTCATCCCTGGGTACAAGGCTCCCCTGGGACGATTCGCAGTATGTGGAGTCCCTGTCCGACTCAACGGTCTACATGGCGTACTACACCATAGCCCACTTCCTGCAGAACGCGGAGGAGTACGGAATAAACGTGGATGCGCTGGACGAAGAGTTCTTTGACTACGTGTTCTACGGCAAGGGAGATCCAGCCAAGATCGCGGAAAAGATCGGCACGAGCAGGGAAATCGTGGAGAGGATGCGCCAGGAGTTCGAGTACTGGTACCCCGTGGACCTGAGGAGCACGGGTAAGGACCTGCTGCAGAACCACGTGACCTTCTCCATCTTCCACCACGCGGCGCTCTTCCCCGGAAAGCACATAAGGCGGTGGACCGCCAACGGATGGGTGCTGCTGAACGGCCAGAAGATGAGCAAGAGCAAGGGCAACTTCATCACGATCATCATGGCACAGGAGCGCTGGGGAGCAGACGCCACGAGGTTCGCAGAGGCATACGCCGGAAACGTAACGTTGGAGGATGCGAACTTTGACACAAGCGTTGCTGACGCCATGGTGGAAGAGCTACCGCGCTGGATTGAGTTCATCCGAAGGTGGTACGGCAAGGGCACCGCAGAATACAGGAACATAGATCGCTGGTTCGAGAGCAAGGTAAACAGGATCATAAGGGAGGTCGACGAGGAGTACGAGAAGCTGAACACGAGGAACATCGTGAACCTAGCGTGGTTCGAGTTCTGGCGAACCGTCAAGTACTACCTGCGCCGCACAGGGGATAATCCGAACAGGGAAATCTTCAGCAAGGCGCTGGAAAACTGGGTAAAGATAATGACGCCGGTAACGCCACACACGGCAGAGGAAATATGGCACGAGGTCTTTGGAAGGGATTCCTTCGTCTCCTTGGAGCGATTCCCGGAGGCTGAGGAGGAAAAGATAGACAAGCGGGTCGAACAGCTGGAGGAATTCGTCCAGAGGACCGTGGACGACATAAGAGAGGTGCTCCGCCTGGCAAAGGTGGAGGAGCCCAAGCGCATCGTGATCATCCTGGGGGACGACTGGAAATACGATGCCTTCAAGAGGGTCAAGGAGCTCCTTGCAGAGGGTGAAAGGAACGTCGGCGCACTGATGGAGGCCATTCCGCCAGAGTACAGAAGGGAGGTTGCCAAGATCATTACCTCCGCAGTAAAGAACCCCAAGCGGATCCCAGAGATCATTGGCACGAAGGAGGACGAGTTCTCCGCGCTGAGCGAAGCCAAGGAGTTCATCGAGCGGGAGATAGGTGTGCCCGTGGAAGTTGTGAAGAGCTACGACCACCCCAAGGCGCGGAGCGCGCTCCCCTTCAAGCCGGCGATTGTGGTGGAGTGACGCCACCACTTTCTTTTTATTTCAGAAAAGCGTCATCTAACCGTGAAACTGTTTCGGCGAGTACATTGGGAAATGCCCGAAAGGGAAAGGGCGCTCAGGGAACACATCCGAGCAATCGAGCGGGAGGCCAGGGAACTCAACCCATACGAGGCAAGGGAGTGGCTGATCGGTAAAATTGGGGCAAAAATAGGTGCAGGAGAGAACAGGGAGCACGAGGAGTTCGAGGGGAACTTGCGGGCTGCCACGGTGGCGGGGCTCATCGGTGCAGGGAGCCTTGCCGCTGCGCAAGGCCTAAACAACGCGGGGCATACAACGGCTGCGTCGGGGCTTCTCAAGCTGGGAATAAGCGCAATGGTGCCGTACGCGTACTTCGGATGGAAGGCCCTGAGAACTGCGAACGACCTGCGAAAGAGGGCATACCGTCGAGCATACGAACAGATGAAAGGGGATGTGCAAAATATGGAGGATGCAGAGCTCAGACGGCTTGCATTACACGCAGCCGCCGCGAGGAGATCCACAGCAGACCCGGAGCTGGAGGCGTGGGCCACAGCAATAATCCACGCAGCCGTGGAGGAGATGCTGAGGAGGAGGAACCGTGGATAGGGCGGACCTTGGCCAAGCGGTGGAGAAGCTGCGCGAACTGGCGGATAGAAGCGATTTGGATGTCGGAAACGACAAAGGCGCACTCCTCCTACGGGCGAGGAACCTCGCTGCAGCACTCCTGGATCCATACGTTCTGTTCCACACAAAGATCGTTGTAAGTCTCGTGAGGGAACGGAGCGGGGATGTAATAGACGAGATTGCTGCGTGGCTGCACGATATCGGGCGCGCAGTGGTGGATTCGGGGCACCGGGAAGTGGGGGCGGCGTGGGCAGAGCAATGGCTAAGGCAATTCTACATAACAGATAACGATGTGAACCGCATGCTGGACGCGATAAGGAACCACGGGACGAGGGACAAGCCCACAACAAAAACGGGAAAGCTGCTGAAACTGGTGGACGCGCTGGCCGCCTTCGACGATGGCTGGGTAGCGATGATCGCGAAGTACGCCGAGGCTACGGGAAACGACGCGCCACTAATGCAGCTGAAGAAAAAGTTGGCCGTCGTGAAGGAGCCCGGAGATTCGGGGGATCTTGCACGAATAAAAGATGCCCTGGAACGCTACGGAATCTTGGAGAAGGTAATGGGAAGCGGGGGCGGGTAAATTGGTGTTGAGGCGTATCACGAGGCGCGTTTTGGAGACTTGGCGCACGAGAAAAATAAAGAAGGAGCACGAGCTATACCTCGAGGAGCATGGGATCCACCCGGTGCAGCGGCTGAGAGAGCATACAGAGCGCGTGGATCCTGAGTGGAGCGCAGAGATCTGGAGAACCATAGAGGAGCTCCACAAGAAGAACATAGGGGCGCTTATATACAAGCCAGACAAAGAGGATCTGCAGCGGATAGAACGGATCGCGCGGGAACTCCACGAAAGAATACCTAAAAGGATCGACGAGAAGGAATGGCTTGCCATCGTCGCGGGGCTCCAGCGCTACGAGGAACCGTACAACGCGCTGGGAAAGAAGCTGATGGAGCTGTGGAGAATGGCGAAGAAATAAAAGTAACTCCCGCCAAGTAGTTACATGGAAGCACTGCTCCACGATCTCCTGGTATCCATTCTCCTCTTTGGCTGGGTTGTGTTCGTGGTCTTCTGGCTCTCCAAGTGGTTCTACCGGCGCTACTCGAACTACAGGGCCAGGAAAGCAATACACTACTTCGCAGGAGGAGTTGTAGCACTCCTAGCACCCTACGTGTTCTACACAAAGTGGCCCATGGTCCTGGCATCCTTCGGCTTCTTCATAGTGACGTACATCCCGCACGCGCTCGGCAAGAGGTTCGAGTGGTTCCAAATAGAAGGAAAGTATGGAGAAGTCTACTTTACGTTCTCCTACTTCGTCCTATTCTCTATCTTCTGGGACCTAAACGTGTGGATAGCTGTTACGGCAGCGCTCTTCATGGCATTCGGCGACGGGATCACGGGCATCATAAAGGAGCACTATTACGGGCGCAGGGAAAACGAGCGCGCGGTCAAGGGGCTAAACCTGGGGAACCTCGCCATGTTCCTCGTTTGCGCCCCCATTGGATACGTGCTGATGGGCGTTCCCGGGCTCGTAGCGGCAGTCTACGCGTCGCTTATCGAGGCGTTCTACGGCGTGGATGACAACGTAACGGTGCCCCTGGGGTCCGCCGCGATCATGTGGCTCCTCCACGGGGCAGGGTTATAAAGCCCGTAGGTGAATTGATAGGCGGGCACTGCTCTGGATGAACAACGGTGATTACAGTGGGGGAGCCAGAGCGAAAGAAAATGAGGCTAGAGGCTGTCGAATTCCTAACGGCAAAGAAAGAGGACATCCTGGGCAAGCAGCTAGAGGTAGATGGGGAAGCGCACAGAATAACCGGCAAGGCAACACGGGCAGAGGGCTCTGCGATGTTTGAGGCAGAAATTGCAACAATTCGGTTGGAAAAGGAGAATACGGGAGCATACGCCAAGCTCGGATACCTCGGCGACGTGTACGAAACCAGGGCAGGACCACTGGGAAGGATTCTAGGGGATGCTGACGCCATAGCACTCCTGGCAACGGCAGGAAACGAAATCGAGGGAAGGACTACGTACCTACACAGGAAAGACGGCACGAGGATGCTCGCCCGACTGAGCATGCAGAGGGAGACAAAGGCGACAAAAGATCCGAAGCGGTTCCTGCGCCTGGCCGCGCTGGCGAGACTCGCCCCGGGGGCAATCGGCAAGGGGGACGAATACATAATAGTGGATACTAGGCCGGAGAACGTGGGCAAACACGGAGCCTTTGATCTATACATTGGCAGAAATCGCAGGGCAAGGTAGCTGGAGCAGATTCACACACACATATGGATGCAGCGGACTTTATGGAAACGTGATCCGTATTACGTCAGGGCGTGGCATGCGGGGGAGATAATGAAAAACCTCCTCAAACTATGGCTGATAAAGCAAAGGAGGAGGGGATTCGTCAAATCCCAGAGCGAAGGAGCTCCTCGACAACCTTCTGGACCATCTCGACGTCCCTTAGGTAGACGAACTCATTCTTTCCGTGGATGTTGTTCTCGGGGCGCATGGGGCCAAACTGGACCACGGGCATGCGATCCGCGAAGTGCACACCGTCGGTTCCCCCAAGCTCCACGAACACGTCCTGCGGCTCGCCGGTTACGCGCTGAACGATCTCCGCAAAGCGCTCAGCGTGGGGCCCCTCGGAAACCCATGGGCGCATGAGGGGT
>Ga0256831_1001229_pt1 | contig 13583 bp, 13 predicted proteins | sample 132544metaG_FD_189087 | JGI IMG/M metagenome (GOLD analysis project Ga0256831, IMG submission 189087) | Hydrothermal vent microbial communities from Lau Basin, Pacific Ocean - 132-544 | ecosystem: Environmental > Aquatic > Marine > Hydrothermal vents | place: Pacific Ocean: Lau Basin | collected...
AGTTACCGAGTTGAACCGTCGTTTGGAGTTGATGAATGAAAAATTCGAGAAGTCGGAAAATTATAAAAGTCATTTTTTATCGTTAATTACCAATGAAATCATAAATCCCTTTACCTCAATTTTGGGACTCTCAAAGGGCATTACACAGCTAAAGGATGATGAAATCGATAAGGCTCGAAAATTGGCGAAAATTATCTATACCGAAACCTTCTTTTTGGATTTTCAGCTAAATAATATTTTTATGGCTGCCCGCCTTGAGGCAGGTGAGGCAGTGGCTAATCCTGTTAAAGTTGATGTGTTGTCGGTAATTAACAGTGTGGTAAACGATTTTAGTGTTGAAGCAGGTAAAAAGCAAATTGAAATTGAAGTTGTCAACAAGGATGATGGAAAGCTGACGCAGTTTGTTTCGGATTCTTCTGTTTTAGAGCTTGTTACAGCCAATTTGTTGAGTAATGCCATTAAAGCATCCTCCGACAAGGGTAAGGTTATTGTTTCGGTGGAGATAATTGACGGTATTTTATATCTTTCGGTTAAAGATTTTGGAACAGGTATCGATGCCGGTAAGGAGCACGAGCTGTTTGACAGATTTAAAAAACTGGATGACACCATTAATTCAATCAATACCGGCAGCGGTATAGGTCTTGCTGTGGTACAAGGGGTACTCGACCTGCTGCATGGAAACCTTGAACTGGAAAGTGAACCTGGTAAAGGGTCGCTGTTTAAAGTTGCGATTCCCGAAGCCATTCGTACCGAGTGTGGTTTTGCCACCGATGACGGGGAGCTGTTTTTTGATATGGATGACGATTCAGAAAGCTTTTAGGTTACATGACTGAGTATAAAAAACACTTTTTGTATCCGGCGGCGCTTTATGCCAGTAAAGAACCTCATGTTATTACCACGCTTTTGGGTTCGTGTGTGTCAGTTTTTCTTTACGACTCGTATCTTAAAATAGGAGGGGTAAATCATTTTATGTTGCCGCTGTGGAATGGTGATGGGCTTGCCTCACCAAAGTTTGGAAACATCGCCATTAAAATGTTACTCGAAAAAATGAAGAGCCTTGGCAGCCGGCAGGATAATCTGGTGGCTAAGGTTTTTGGCGGAGCTGCCGTGTTAGAAACAAAAAAGCAGGTTTTCTTTATTGGCGACAGAAACGTTGACGTGGCTTATGATTACATGCGAAACGAAAATATAAAAATTGTGGCCGCCAGTACAAGAGGAAAACTTGGTAGAAAACTTTTATTTAATACTTTTACAGGCGAAGTAAAACAAAAATATATTGAAAAGGTTATTCAGGGTGCCATCAGGTAAATAACTTGTCTATTTGCCAGATAGAGAGATTGTAACGCGTTAGTGTATTTTATTGTATAGCTTTTTTAAATGAAAGAATACCTTTAATGAAACAAAAAAATGGGCGCTGAAAAAAAAATAAAAGTATTGATGGTGGATGATTTGGAGGTTGCCGTATTGGCAGTTGAGCATATTATTAACCAGCAGCCCGATATGGTATTGTATGCTTCCGCTTCAAATCCTTATGATGCCGTTAAAGTAATTAGTAAAGAAAAGCCCGATGTTATCTTGCTTGATATTCAAATGCCCAAGATGGACGGGCTTACTTTTTTGCGTAAGATAATGTCGCAGCATCCCGTGCCCGTAGTCATGTTTTCAAGTGTTGCCGAAAAGGGTTCTGCCAATGCCATAAAAGCGTTGCAGTTTGGTGCGGTTAGTATTTTACCAAAGCCGAAGAGCATCATTAACAATTTTGAGTTTCATAACGAACTAATTACTGCGCTACGAAATGCTTACGCTGTTAAGGGACGAATAGGAAAACTTATTGACAGGCATAATCTGGTTTCTAAAGATAAAACACACACACACACTATGCCGGCTGCAAAGCAGAAACTGCATGAGGATACACCAACCCAAAAGGTTATTGCCATAGGTGCTTCAACAGGAGGTACACAGGCATTGCATTATATTTTAGACAGGCTTCCGCCTGATGTTCCCGGAATTGTTATTGTGCAACACATGCCCGGAAACTTCACCCGTTGGTTTGCCGAAAGTCTGCATGACTCTTCTGCCTTGAATGTTTTTGAAGCTAAACCCGGTATGGTTTTACAACGGGGTATGGCTGTGGTAGCCAATGGCTTTTACCATATGGTTCTAAAAAGTTCAGGCGAAAATTTTGTTGTTACTACCCACGATGGCCCTGTTGTTAATCTGCATAAACCTTCGGTAGATGTGTTATTTGCCTCTGTTGCTAAAAGTGCAGGCTCAAACGGAATAGGAATTCTTTTAACAGGGATGGGAAACGACGGTGCTTCCGGGTTGTTGAAGATGAAAAACGCCGGTGCATATACTATAGCGCAGGATGAACACTCATCCGTTGTGTTCGGGATGCCTCAATCTGCTATTAAAAATGGAGCGGCAGAAAAAGTTATGAACTTAAATGAAATAATTAATTTTATTAAAAGTTGTTGTTGATTACTAAAAATTTAGTACTTTAACCTGCTAAATAAATAATTGATATGCCGCATCAAAAAGAAAATAGTTTTAAAATACTGGTTGTAGATGATGTTGAGTCAAATTTGAACATGATTACTGAAATTCTGAGTGCAGTACCAGAGTACAGAATAGTGTCGGCAACATCAGGTAGAGCTGCCATTAGCAGGGCCAAGGCAAACTATTTCGATTTAATAATTCTGGATATCATTATGCCCGATATAAACGGGTTGGAAGTTTGCCAAAAATTAAAAAAATATCCGGTTACCCGCGAAATTCCCATTATCTTTTTAACTGCGGATACCAAAGACCCGAAAACCATTCAAAAAGCTTTTCAGGCTGGTGGTTCCGATTACATTCCCAAGCCATTTTCGCGTGAGGAGTTATTGGGCAGGGTAAAAATGCAAATCGACCTCAAACGGAACAGAGAAGAACTCGTAAAAGCAAAGAATGCTGCAGAAATGGCCGCCCATGCAAAAGCCGTTTTCCTTGCTAACATGTCGCACGAGATAAGAACTCCGATGAATGGAATAATCGGGATGGCCGAACTGTTGAAACGTACACCTCTTAATGCCGAACAAAAAGAGTATATCGATATTATTAGTGCTTCCGGCGAAAATTTGCTTACGGTTATTAACGATATTCTCGACTTTTCAAAAATTGAAGCCGGTAAGATTGTACTCGAAAGCATTCCCTTTTCTGTTCGCGATGAAATAAGAAACGTTATCAGTATTTTAAACTTTCAAGCCAAGAAAAAAGGCCTTAACTTAATTACCGAAATTGATGAAGAGGTTCCTGAATACGTTAAAGCTGACCCGGTTCGCTTAAAACAGGTAATCATCAATCTTGTTAACAATGCCATTAAATTTACCGAAACAGGTAGCGTTACCGTGGAGGTTTCCTGTCAGCAAATAAACAACAAAAAAAGAAAGTTTCTTTTTAAAGTAATTGATACCGGCATTGGTATTTCCGAAGAGGGTGTTCAGCGATTGTTTAAATCGTTTTCGCAGGTTGATATTTCGGTTACCCGAAAATATGGCGGAACCGGCCTGGGCCTTGCCATCAGTAAAAATCTGGTTGAGTTAATGGATGGCGAAATTGGTGTTGAAAGCAAAGAAGGAGAAGGGTCAACCTTTTGGTTTACAGCCGGCCTTGAAGTAATGACTGATGATGAGGTTAAAGCGTTGAAACTTAAAAAACAGGAAGGTCAACAAAAAGATTCCAAATCGGAAATCAGAAGCAGTAGCATTTTGCTTGCCGAAGATAACCTTATTAATCAGAAGGTGGCCATGGCACACCTGAAAAAATTTGGTCATAAGGTTACCATTGCAAACAATGGGATTGAAGCAGTTGACTATTTTAGTAAATACAGGTACGACCTCATATTAATGGATATTCAAATGCCTGAAATGGATGGTCTCGTGGCTACTAAGCTCATTCGTGAGTTCGAAAAAGAGAACCATCAAAAGGAGCGAACACCTATTGTTGCCATGACTGCCAACGTTATGGCCGAGGATATAAAAAAATATATGGATCAGGGAATGGACGATTTTATTGGCAAGCCTTTTAAGGCTGAAGAGCTAAAAGAAATCTTTCAAAAGTATCTTGAATCGTAAAGTTGTTATTTTTGCAGAAAATTAGATAGAAAATGGTATTATCAAAAAGTCCGAATTTGGAAGGAATCGCTATTTTAATAGTGGAAGATGTAGAAACAAGTGCACGCTTTTTTGAAGCTGCCCTTAGCAGAACCAATGCTAAGCTTTATTGGGCCAATACGGGAGAAAAGGCAATTAGCCTTTTCGATGCAAACCCGGATATTGATTTGGTTGTGTTAGACCTTAACTTACCCGAAATAAGTGGTTTTGATGTGCTTAGTCACATTCGTAGTAAAAATAAAGACATTCCGGTTATTGTTCAATCGGCTTATGTGCTTTCGGGTGAAAATGAACGTAGTATGGACATGGGCGCCAACTTCTTTCTTGAAAAGCCTGTACGCCTTGACGTTCTTTTTAATACACTAAATCAGTGCGTTGTAAAATAAACCGCAATTTAGTTTTTTATAAATTGACCTGAATATACCTTGCTGTTTGTAGTAAGCTTAAAAAAGTAAATTCCCGGTTCAAGCCCGCAAACCGATATGGGTTGGCCTTTGTAGCTGTTTATATCAATCAATGTTTTTCCCATGGCATCAAAAATAAGTACACTGTCGTTGGTGCCATAAATTATTTCGTCAGGAAACATTAATTTTTTGTTAACCGGATTAGGGTAAATACTCAGGTTTTCTTCTGTTCTTCTCTCGGGAACGGCATTTACCCAGTTGTTAAAGAGCCACAAATAAGCCTTTTGAAACTGTTCTCTCCATAACTTTTCATTATGCTGGCCGCCTGCAATTACATCGGTTTTTACATCCTCGCCGTTAAAACCAATATCGGTTAGCAACATCGCCATTCTGTTCATATCCTGAACGGTGGTGGCCACTTCATTATCACCACACATCAGATAAAACCGTACGCTGTTTTGTTTGCCGGTCTCTTCGGTAAAAGTATATACCGAATCGGAAAACCAGTAGGAAGGCGAAAAAATGCCTGCTTTGCTGTAAATGTCCTGATATTTAATTGCCCCGTAATGTGATATCAACCCCCCAAGCGAGCTTCCCATTATGGCAGTGTTGCTCCTGCCGGGAAGGGTTCGGTAATTTTGATCGATGTATGGTTTAAGGGTTTCCGTTAAAAATGCCATATACTTGTCGCCCTCGCCACCGCCGTATTGTGTGTTTGTCCAAGGGGTATATTCGTCAATTCGTGCGGCTCCTCCATTATCAATTCCTACCACAATGGGTACTTTAATACCGTTGTTCGACAGTGAGTTAAGTGTTTCATTCACTTCCCACTCACCGGCATAGGAGGTTTGCGCATCGAAAAGGTTTTGGCCATCGTGCATGTATAAAACAGGATAATGGTTACCGGAAGTTTCATAATCAGGAGGGAGATAAATCCACACTCGGCGGGTTTTGTTCAACTGTGGCATAAAAAAATCATCGGAAACAATGTGTACATTTTCAGTAGCTGTTGAACCACCACCGCCACCATCACTCCGCCAGTTGTAAATTATTGTATGTGTGGTGTCGCCATTGCCAAAGGTAAAAACACGATTGTCGATTTCTTCGCCGTTTGGCCCCTTCTCAACTGTTTCCCAGCTGCCCCTTGTAAACTTAAATTCTATTTGGGTTCCGTCGGCCTGTGCGTCCAATGTAATTTCAAAGTACCCGCCACTGTTTTTATGAAGCACATAAGCACTATCACCGGGATTCCAACCGTTAAGGCTTCCTGCAAGAAAGATATTGCTGCCGGGAGGGGTGTAGGCCGGGATTGAATCAACAATAAAAACAGCCTGTGCCGATGTTGTAAAAGCAAACAACATCAGCAGCGCTGTGTAACACAATTTGGTCGCTATTGTATTGGTCAATTTCTACAGGTAATTTAATTCTGTCAAACATGCCTTTATCATTTCCCACGTGCGCTCTATGTCGTGGTCAAGGCCTACGCTAAATCGAACCAATCCCGGCGAAAGACCCATCTCCTGCTGAATGTGTTCCGGTACTTCCGACGAGGTACTTTTGCCTGAATTGGAAAACAGGGTTTTAAAGTATCCAAGGCTCACTGCATGATATCCAACACCTTTTTCCTGCATTAGTTCCATAAACGGAGCTGCTTTTTCGGCAGTTTCAAGGTCGATGGCAATCATACCGCCAAAGCCGAAATCGCTGTTTCTTATGTTGTTAAAAAGCTCGTAATTTGGGTGTGACGGCAAACCGGGGTAAACAAATTTTAATCCTGCCTTTTCAAATTTCTTTGCAAGATACATGGCATTTTCGCTGTGTTTTTGCATGCGGATATGTAAGGTTCCGAGGTTTTTTAAAATCATGGATGAACGCAAAGGGTCGAGTACCGGCCCTAACAACATGGCTGTACCGTCGTTTACGCTGCTGATGGCTTCAATAAAGGCTTCCGAAGCACATATAGCTCCTGCAACCATATCGTTTTTCCCGTTGATAAACTTGGTCATGCTGTAAACAACAATATCGGCGCCAAGTTGTGCAGGCGAGATAATCATGGGAGTGAATGTGTTGTCAACTACTAACTTAATGTCGGTTCCTTTAATAATGTCAGCCAATGCCGGAATATCTGAAATTTGCAACATCGGGTTAGTCATGCTTTCGGTATAAAGTACCTTGGTGTTGGGACGGATGGCTTTACGAATGCTTTCGTGGTCTTCAATGTTGACAAACGTTACGTCAATATTGAATTTTTTAAGGTAGTTGTTTAAAAAGGCAAACGTACCGCCATAGGTGGTAACGCTGGTAATGATGTGGTCGCCACTGTTGCAAAGCTGAAGCAGCGTGGTGGTTATGGCTGCCATTCCCGATCCGGTAACCCAGGCCAGTTCGGTTCCTTCCATGGCTGCCAACGCTTCCGACAAGTAGCGGTTGGTTGGATTCCAGTGGCGTGAGTATAAGAAACAGCCGGGAGCTTCACCATGAAAGGCATTTATCATCTCTTCTTCTGACATGAATGTAAAGGTTGCTGAGTCGGTAATGGAAGGATTTACTCCCCCAAACTCGCCAAAGTGTTTTAAATCTTGTATGGCCGAGGCCGGATTATGTTTTTTCGACATTTTTATTGTTTTTTTGGTTATGGATACAAAAATAATCAACAATGATTACCTTCGCTCTGCCAAACTCAATTTAAAATGGTTTTGAATATAAAAAGATCAACGTTTTGGAGCGTTTTACTTCCGGTTACGCTTTTACTGTTTCTAACGGTTAATTTTGTTTGGCCTGATGGTTCTTACCGCAAAAAAACGGTTGACGGTGATGGAAAAGGCTATTATGCCTACCTGCCGGTTATATTGCTGCAACATACAGTTGATTTTAATCAAGCGCTCAACCGGGAAAAGAAAAACAGGCCGCTTGAGTATTCCTCACACTATTTTCATAAGGTGGGTGCGGTATATGATAACAAGTATTCGACAGGTACAGCGTTGATGATTTTACCTTTTTTTCTTGCTGCTCACATTATTTCCTTCCTGTTTGGTTTTCCTGTCGATGGGTATTCTGTTCTATATCAGTATGCTGTGGCGCTTGCTGCCTTGTGGTGGCTTTGGGTAGGACTTTTCTTTTTAAGAAAACTGTTACAAAGTTATGGGGTTTCGGAGCGCATTACTGTTTGGGCTGCCTTGTTTTTATTGCTCGGAACCAATCTTTTCCATTACGCTTTTATGGAAGTTGCTTTTTCGCATGTTTACTCTTATACTGCCATTACGGCATTCCTCTGGTTTTCAAGGTTGCTTTTTAAGAGTAATGGTAAAAAATATGCTTTTATAGCGGCTTTTGCTCTTGGGATTGTGGCGCTTATAAGGCCTGTAAACATTCTAATTGTTATTGCCTTGCCATTGGTGGCTGAAAATAGCCGGATATTAAAAACACGGTTAATGGGGCTTTTTGGTTCGTTTAAAAATGTGCTACTGCTCAGCCTTGTGTTTTTGTTTGCAATATCGCCGCAGCTGATAATAAATTATTTGCAAACGGGTAACCTCATTGTTTATGGCTACCGTGGTGAAGGGTTCGATTTTTTACATCCCCGTTTGGGAGCTTTCTTATTTAGCTTTAAGAAGGGATGGTTGGTATATACGCCCGTAATGTTGCTACTGCTTCCGGCAACTATTGCTTTATGGCGACAGTCTAAATTAATGTTTTACGGGTTTGTACTTTTTCTGTCGATACTGGTTTACACATTCTCTTCATGGTGGAACTGGTACTATGGCGATGGTTTCGGTATGCGCCCCATGGTTGAGTATTACGGACTGTTTGCCTTGGTAATATCGCTTTGGGTTAATAAATTAAACCCTTTGGCAAAGGGTGTGTTGCTGATGGTTGTGTTACTGTTTTCTGCGCTTAACATTGGACAAACTTATCAGTATTCTAAAGGTATTATCCATGTTGACTCGATGACCCGTGAGGCTTATAAATACGTTTTTTTGCGCACCTCCGATCAATATCGAAATGTGGTTGGTTCCGCTGATGAGGATTTTTATGGGAAACTTTCATCTCAACCGTTGCTTACTACAACCAGCGATTTTGAGGGGCATTCTGTGGGCTGGACAGCTTCAAAGCACAACGATACCATCCTGTTCAGGTCATCAAAAAACAGCTATCGTTTTGACGAAAAGACACCCTATAGTACATCGTTTAATGTTGTAATTGATAGTGTGTTGCATCATCGAATCTATTTGATGGCAAGCTTGTACTTTTTTGAGCCGTCTGAAAATGCAGCGCAACAGGCACTCTATGTTGTTGATGTCAGAGATAGTGATAATAATCCAAAATTTTACAAAGCTTTTAAAGTAAAAAGAGTTCCCGACAAGGTGGTTAATGTTTGGCGGAAATCACACATTGGCATTGTGCTTCCCAATCTCGATGAAGGAGATAAAGTGAAAGTTTATTGTTGGAATAAAGCCTTGAGTATTTTTAATATAGATGATTTTTCAATCAGGTTCATTCCAATTTTGATGCGTTAAAGATTAATAGGACACTGATTTAACTGATTGTTATGATTTGCACTGATTATTTCTCTCACACGCCTACATGCTCGTTTGGATTTGCCTGCCCGCTTGGCAAGGCGGGCAATCCGGATGATGCCTCCATTCGTTCCGATTTACTGAGTTTGGATATCGGGTTGGTTGTGTGGAGAAAAATTGTAGCTTTGCTCTCTTTTTTTAAAACGATACAGATATGAAGAAATTAGCAGTTGTTGCATTTGGAGGCAACGCTTTGTTGCGTGCCGGACAAAAGGGAACCATCGACGAACAGGAAGAAAATGCTTTTAAGGCCAGTGAAAATCTGCTTAAGCTGATGAAGAGAGATTATAACCTTGTGCTTACTCATGGTAATGGTCCGCAGGTGGGAAACATATTGTTAGCCAATACGGCAGGATATAAAATGTATGGTGTGCCTGATATGCCTTTGGATATCAGCGTGGCTTATTCGCAGGGTTTTATCGGTTACATGTTGGAGCAGCAACTGCGCAATGTTTTGATGAAAGAGGATATGGAGCGCGACATCATCAGCATTATCACACAAGTATTGGTTAATAAAGATGATAAAGCATTTAAAAACCCTACCAAGCCCATTGGCCCCTATTATACCAAAGAGGAAGTTGAAGCATTTGCAAAGGAATCGGATGCTGTTTACAAAGAGGATGCCCGTGGCAGAGGTTGGCGTAAGGTGGTAGCTTCGCCCAAGCCCATGATGATTTATAATCAAAAAACCATCGAAAAAATTGCCCGTGAAGGGCACATCGTTATTGCTGTTGGCGGTGGTGGTATTCCCTGCTTTTTTAAGGAAGAGAATAAGTTGCAGGGCATTGATGCCGTGATTGATAAGGATTTGGCTTCATCGTTGCTGGCTTCACACATCAGAGCGCACAAGTTCTTTATTTTAACCGATATACCCAAGGTGTTTTTAAATTTTAACACACCACAGGAAAAAGCTTTAGACCGGATTAAAATTGCCGATGCCAAACGTTATTTAAAGGAAGGCCAGTTTGGCGAGGGGAGCATGGCTCCGAAAATTAAAGCGGCGGTTAAATTTGTTGAACATACCGGCCGCGATGCCATTATTACCGAAACCAGCCTGCTTGGTGTTGATAATGGAGGAACCAGAATTACTTTAGTATAAAAAAAGGGTTTACCTATAGTCGCTAAAAACCAAAAACCCCGAGTGAGTAATCATTCGGGGTTTTTTATATATTGAGAATTAATTCTCTATTTTACGGCATCCACTATGGCTTTAAAAGCTTCGGGATGGTTCATGGCGAGGTCGGCCAATACTTTACGGCTCATCTGGATATCCTTTTTATGGAGTTTTCCCATAAATTCAGAGTAGGACATACCATGAAGCCTGGCACCTGCATTAATCCTTTGAATCCATAACGATCTAAAGGTACGTTTTTTTGCTCGTCTGTCGCGGTAGGCATATTGTAAGCCCTTTTCCAGCGAATTTTTCGCTACCGTCCAAACATTTTTTCTGCGTCCAAATTGACCCTTGGTCATTTTCATGAGCTTTTTTCTTCTTGCTCTTGACGCTACTGCGTTTACTGATCTTGGCATTTTTTTTAATTTTTATCATTACAGCGTTCCCAAATCTCATCGGGAATCTTTAACGGCTGTAACAAAGTTTAACATTGTTTAATTAGCGAATCATGCTTCTGATGGTTTTCTCATCTGCTTTGTCAATAATGGTAAAGTAAGTCAGGTTGCGTTTCCGCTTGGTTGACTTCTTTGTCAAAATGTGACTTTTGTAAGCATGCTTCCTCTTAATTTTGCCGGAGCCGGTTTTTACAAACCTTTTTTTGGCGCTGGCTTTCGTTTTCATTTTTGGCATCGCTTAAATGAATTTTAATGATTTATAAATAGTTTAAAAAAACTCTACTTTTTAGGCGCAACAATCATAATCATGCGCTTTCCTTCCAGTTTGGGCAAACGTTCTACTTTTCCGTACTCCTCAAGTGCCTCGGCAAACCGAAGCAGTATTAACTCTCCTTTGTCTTTGTAAATAATAGAACGTCCTTTAAAAAACACATCCACCTTTACTTTTGCCCCTTCCTGAAGGAATTTGATGGCGTGTTTTAGTTTGAAATCAAAATCGTGGTCGTCCGTATTGGGACCAAGCCTGATTTCTTTAACGACAATTTTTGCCGACTTGGCTTTAATTTCCTTTTGTTTCTTTTTTTGTTCGTAAAGAAACTTTTTGTAATCCATGATTTTACAAACCGGTGGATTTGCTGTGGGAGAAATTTCAACCAGGTCAAGTTCCAATTCTCTTGCCTTTTGTAAGGCATCGCGAAGCTGATAAATATCGCTTTCCACATTGCCGCCAACCAGTCGTACAACCGGTGCTTTAATGCGTTCGTTAATTTTATGCGGGTCTTCCTTTTTTTGATATGGTCTTCGTGGACCCCGTCTGCCTCTGTATTGTGCTATTGTTAAGCCCTCCTATATTAGTTAATACTTTATTTTATTGAATATTCATCAATTGTTCACATTCGTTGTTTACCATGTTGGCAAAGTCTTCAAAGGAGAATGTACCCATGTCTTCGCCGCCATGTTTTCGTACCGAAACCGTGCCTTCGCTCTCTTCTTTCTCGCCCACAATCAGCATGTAAGGAATTTTTTTCATTTCCGCATCTCTGATTTTTCTTCCGGTTTTTTCACTTCGTCCGTCAATGAGGGCGCGAATTTCGGAATTTTTCAGCAAAGTTAAAACTTTTTCGGCGTATTCCTGATATTTTTCGCTGATTGGCAAAATAATAGCCTGATCAGGAGTAAGCCACAAGGGGAAATTTCCGGCACAATGCTCAATGAGCACAGCTACAAATCGTTCCATAGAGCCAAATGGTGCACGGTGAATCATCACCGGACGGTGTTTCTCATTATCAGCACCAATGTAAGTCAAATCAAAACGTTCCGGTAGATTGTAGTCAACCTGAATGGTTCCCAATTGCCATTTTCTGCCAATTGCATCGCGAACCATAAAGTCCATTTTAGGACCGTAAAAAGCTGCTTCGCCATACTCTACCTTAGCATCTAAGCCGCGTTCTTCAGCAACTTCCATAATGGCTCTTTCGGCTTTTTCCCAGTTTTCATCGCTACCTATATACTTTTCAGGTGTATCGGGGTCGCGCAGCGAAATTTGAGTGATGAAATTGTCGAAGCTCAGGGCTTTGAAAATTCTCATAATAATGTCGATAACACCGTTGAACTCGCTTTTTATCTGGTCGGGTGTGCAAAAAATGTGTGCATCATCCTGCGTAAAACCCCTTACTCTTGTTAAGCCGTGCAGCTCGCCGCTTTGTTCGTAACGATAAACGGTTCCAAATTCGGCAAAGCGTACAGGCAGGTCGCGATAGGAGTGAGGAGTAACCTTGAATATTTCGCAGTGGTGCGGGCAATTCATGGGCTTAAGAAAAAATTCCTCTCCCTCCTGCGGGGTGGTAATGGGCCTAAACGACTCTTCACCATATTTTTGATAATGTCCTGAGGTTTTGTACAGGTTTACGTTGCCAATGTGAGGTGTAATTACCGGTTCGTAACCGGCGGCACGCTGTACCCGTTTTAAATATTGTTCCAGCAACTCACGAAGTTGTGCTCCTTTGGGAAGCCACAAAGGTAACCCTTGTCCTACGGCATCCGAAAATGCAAACAACTCCATCTGCTTGCCCAAAACCCTGTGGTCGCGTTTTTTGGCTTCTTCAAGCAGGTTTAAATATTCGGTTAACTCTTTTTTCTTTGGAAAAGTGATACCGTAGATTCTGGTAAGCTGTTTTCGGGTTTCATCGCCACGCCAGTAAGCACCTGCAACTTTAAGCAGTTTGATGGCTTTGATAAACGAAGTGTCGGGCAAATGAGGGCCACGGCATAAATCGGTAAAACTACCTGTTTCGTAAAAGGTAATTTGTCCGTCCTCAAGGTCGTTGATTAATTCAACTTTATATTCATCACCTTTTTGGTTAAAATAGTCAAGCGCTTCCGCTTTGGAAACCTCTTTTCTTACAAAAGATTGCTTTTGCCTTGCAAGCTCCTGCATCTTTTGTTCAATCTTGGGAAAGTCCTTTTCCGAAATGGAATAGTCGCCAAAATCAATGTCGTAGTAAAATCCGTTTTCAATATCGGGGCCAATGCCGAACTTAACACCGGGATAAAGTGTCTCAATGGCTTCGGCCATCAGGTGTGCCGACGAGTGCCACATGGTGGCTTTACCCTCATCGTCGCGCCATGTTAAAAGCTGAACGGTTGCGTCTTCGGTGATGGGACGGGTGGCCTCCATCACAACTCCGTTTACTTTGGCCGACAACACATTGCGTGCCAGCCCTTCGCTGATGCTTTTGGCAATTTCAAGAGCAGTGGTGCCCTTTTCAAATTGCTTTACGCTTCCATCGGGTAAGGTTATATTAATCATGCTTTTATTAAGTCTCAAAAAAATTGGGTGCAAAAATAATAAAAAAGGCTTAACAGACAACAATATAAGG
>Ga0256831_1001230_pt1 | contig 13581 bp, 12 predicted proteins | sample 132544metaG_FD_189087 | JGI IMG/M metagenome (GOLD analysis project Ga0256831, IMG submission 189087) | Hydrothermal vent microbial communities from Lau Basin, Pacific Ocean - 132-544 | ecosystem: Environmental > Aquatic > Marine > Hydrothermal vents | place: Pacific Ocean: Lau Basin | collected...
GATGCTCACAGAAGGCTTTATTTGTGATAATTGCTCAAAACCATCAACAAACTCAGCCATAATTTGAAAAACACGCCAAGTCTCACGATTTAAAGAATTCTCTTTTATTGGAATAAAGGCAGGATCGCGTCGCTTATTGTTGTTCATTAAGTACCTCGAATTAACGGTAGATGTGTTTATTTAATTGTAGTCAATTGTGCTAGAAATTCAGGGAAAATGATACTTAAGGCAACAAATGCAGGTAATAAAATAAAGTAGGAATGCACACCATAACGGATAATGGGTATTGCTTCACGTAAGCCCATAAATTCATCAATCACAATGTGGCCTTTAATAGAAATAGTCAGGCAAATAATAATCACAATAAAATGACTGGGTGTTGCTTCTTCAGCAATAAATGTGGCAAAAAAGGTCAGTGCTAATAATATCAACCAAAAAAGAGTAATACGTTTTTTGTCATTGCTAGCCATTATCAAGACACCTATCTAAGAACATAAAGCAGAGGGAAAATAATAATCCAAACCAAATCAATCATATGCCAATACAAGCCAGCACTTTCGAGTGTGGCATGATGACGAGCGCTATAATGACCAGAATACAGACCAATTATCACCCATAACACCACACTCATAGCCATTAATACATGCACAAAATGATTAAATGTGAGGTAATAATAGACACCAAAAAAATAATTAGTTGAGGAGTCAAAACCCGATTGAATGTTCCATTGATATTCCCATATTTTTACACCACAGTACAAGGCTCCCATAACAAAAGTTAACCAGAGGAATAATAGCGTTTCCTGACGTTGATCCTGCTTAATTGCACTGACAGCACGAGCCACAAAAAAACTTCCGCTAATTAGAATCAGAGTATTAATCATACCGGCAATGGTATTAAGTTTGGTTGGTCCTTGAAAAAAAATATCAGGATAATGTGCCTTACCAATTAAAAAAACCACAAAGAAAAAAGCAAATTCAGTAAATTCGATAAAAATAAGAAACCAGATGGCAAAATTGCCAATACCATAGTGTGTTCTATGTAATTCAGCACTATCTATTTCAGTATTATCTATAGAGGATAATTCAGATGTTGATAGTGTGACTGTACTCATAGGATATTCCTTTGCAGTGTTTATTGGTCGTATTTACTGACAAATACAGTTTCTTGGTAATAGCCAAGCAGAGTAGAAGCCTAGCATATCTATAGTATGTGATCCTTAATCTATAATAAGAGTTCTTAGTAAGATGTATTGCTTGTTAAGCTAAATTCTGGATAAGATGATCTGGAAAATAAATTCAAAGTATTGATGACAGTTACCATGAGTAAAACCGGCATTGTGGAAACTGACTGCATCCTACATAAGTTTGGCCGATTTTATTACCTCGAATGGCCTGACGATACTCCAAGACTTGTCCGCAGTTAGGGCATGAATCGCCTTCTTTATAGGTACTTTGTGGTGGGTGATTAGGATGAGGTTGTTTGATTTGCTGAATAATACTGCTTAATAAGGTGACTTGTTGCGCTAAAAAACCATCAATCGTCTGGCCATTATTTTGGGCAATATCATCTAATTGTTGTTCCCATTGAGCGGTGAGTAAGGGGTCTTTAATTGTCTCAGGTACGGCATCACAGAGATCAAACCCAAGTGGGGTTGCTTTAATGAGTTTGTTCTCTTTTTTAATAAACTTGCGCTGAAATAACGTTTGGATAATATTGGCTCGGGTTGCCTGAGTTCCTAGACCTGCGGTTTCGCGTAAAATTTTTTTCATTACCTTATCATTCACTTGCGAGCCAATGGTTTCCATCGCTTTAATCAATGTGCCCTCGGTGAAATGTTTGGGTGGTTTGGTTAATTTGTTTTGTAATTCAAGGTGATCGCAAAGCAGTTGTTCATTTTTTATAAGCGCCGGTAATTCTTTATCAGAGTGGCTATTAGATAGGTTATTTGTGGTTGCTTTATGATGACTAGAAGTGCTTTGAATGGCCTTTTTCCAACCTTGTACTCTTGGGATTCGGCCACTGGCTTTAAATTGATCACTCTTAATAGCAATAAGAATAATGCTTTGATCGTACTCATAATCAGCAAAGAATTGAGCAATATAACGTCGCCGAATGAGATCGTATAGATTACGTTCTTTCTGATTAAGTACACTAAGTCCTGTGTTGATGACTGCTTGAGTGGGGATAATTGCATGGTGAGCGGTAATTTTTTTGTCGTTCCAGACACGAGAGCGTTGCTTGCTATTAGCCTGAGCCAAAAGAGCGCAAAGGGTGGGATCATTTTTACCTAAGGACTGAAAAATAAGGCTAACATCATTGAACTGGCTTAGAGGTAAATATTCACAATCACTTCGAGGATAGCTGGTGAGCTTGTGTGTTTCATAAAGTGCTTGCGCTAAATTTAATACCTCTTGTGCGCCATAGCCCCAACGTCGTGATGCTTCTTGCTGCAAGCCAGATAAATTATAAAGTAACGGAGGGGCTTGTTTTTTTCTTTGGGTGTTTGCTTCAATCACCGTTCCATATTGGTTTTGACAGCGTTTAATAACTGCTTGAGCTAGGTTTTTATCCAGACAATGTTTGGTTTTTGTCTGATGCTTATTCAGTGTTGCTTGTGTGGCATTATATTGCCAGTGAGTGATTAATAATTGCTCTTTCTCCTGAGTGTTAAAGTCGGCCTGTATCTCATAATAAGGCTCGGGTATAAACTGGCTTATTTGCCGATCTTTATGAACAATTAATGCTAATGTAGGTGTTTGTACTCGACCGACGGATCGTACCTGACGATCATTGGCTAAGAGTGTATAGGCACGAGTTAAATTCATGCCCATAAGCCAGTCAGCACGCCCTCTAGCTAAGCCAGAATGATAAAGTGGCAGTGTTTTCTGAGCAGGCTGTATGTTGTTAAGAGCCCGTTTTATGCTGATTGTATCCAATGCCGATAACCATAAACGCCGAGTGGCACCTGAAAATTTTAAATAATCCAATACTTCTCTGGCAATGATTTCTCCCTCTCTATCTGCATCCGTTGCAATGACTACACTATGGGATTGTTGTAAGAGCTTTTTTATAATGCTCAGTTGTTTTTTGGTGGATTTTTTGACTTCTAATTGCCAGTGTTGCGGTAAAATAGGTAGATCCTGCAATGACCAGCGTTTATAGCGTGGATCATAGGCATCGGGGGGAAGCATTTCTAATAGGTGGCCAATACACCATGTAACCAATAAGCTATTGCCTTGAAAATAGCCATTATGACGTTGTTTTACGCCGAGAGCTTGGGCAATATCTCTGCCCTGAGAGGGTTTTTCACAAAGGTAAAGCTCAAATATTTTTTGCTTGCCAGCCAAGGTGAAACCTATGCCATTGTCGATGTGTTGAAATAATCAGGGCTCTAGCTTCACAAAATGAGTGGCGTTAAAGTCCTGATTATTTGTCTCTATGATTGCTCTAGGGTGAGTTTAAGGAAAAATCTCTGGTACAAATGTCTGATCAGAAATAGGGGGTCTGACATAGCCGGATGATTTTGGTCGCTCAGGTAGCTTTATCTTTTCTGGAGTAACATCCTCATAGGGAATTTGGGTCAGAAAATGTGAAATACAATTAAGACGTGCGTGTTTTTTAATATCTGAATTGACCACATACCAAGGTGCCTGTTTAATATCGGTATGGGCAAACATTTGATCTTTGGCTTTGGAATATTCGGCCCATCGGGTACGAGACTCTAAATCCATAGGACTGAGTTTCCAACGTTTTAATGGTTCAACTAAGCGGCTTTTAAAACGTTGATCCTGAACTTCATCAGAAACAGAAAACCAATATTTGATTAAAATAATACCAGAGCGTACTAACATACGTTCGAATTCTGGGCAGGAGCGTAAAAATTCACGGTATTCATCATCGGTACAGAAGCCCATAACACGTTCAACTCCCGCACGGTTATACCAACTACGATCAAATAAAACAATTTCACCGGCTGCGGGGAGATGGGAAACATAGCGTTGAAAATACCATTGAGTGGTTTCTCTTTCTGTCGGTGAGGGTAGGGCTGCGACCCGACAAATACGCGGGCTTAGGTGTTGTGTTATGCGCTTAATGACGCCACCTTTGCCTGCAGCATCACGACCTTCAAAGATAACAACTACTTTAAGGCCTTCTATCTTGACCCATTCTTGAAGTTTTACCAATTCATTTTGTAAGCGCAATAATTCTTTTTCATAGCGCTTATTATTGATTTTTTTCACTTTTTTTCTGGTGCCTTCGTTTTTATCTTTTTTTCCCATAACAATTCTCACTTTTTAAACGGTAAATAATAATTTTATTATTGTGTACAGCTCTTTACCTTAGCGAAGATGCCTTAAAAAATAAAGTGTTTTAGTGGATTGCTTGGGCTTATTTTAGAAAATAATTCATATAAAACTGTATTTTCATTGGCATACTTAATTGTGCTGGAGGGTGAGGCATGGGCAGAGCATTAGCAATGGCCTCTTTGGTAGCCTTCTTCAACACGCTGCGTTTACCATTAATCAGCAGGTTTTTAATTGAGCCATCAGCCAAAAGTGTGAATGAAACCTTAATTTTTCCTTCAATATGTCTTTTTCGAGCAATACGAGGATAGTGTTTATGCGCTCCGATATGATTTCTAACAAGTTGCTTATAGCTTTTTCGAGTTTGTTCCAGCAAGCGGGGATCAGGTTTTGCTTGTACAGGAGAAATACGGATCGGTTTTGTTGGAATCTTATCACTATGAGCTACCGCTTTTACTATTGGCTGTTGTTTCAGCAAAGGTTTTTTCTTAACCACTTTAGAGTGCTTTTTTATTTTTGGCTTTGGTTCTTTTGGGGGCTTCTTGTTAAGTTTTTTCTTTGGCTTTTTCTTGAGCTTTGGTTTTGGCTTTTGTTTGGCTGGTTTTTTAATGATAGGCTCAGGCTTTTTTTCTACCATTACTTTTTCTTGAATAGGTTCAGGTTTTGGTAACACAATGGGTTCAGGCTTAGGTTGTTCTATTGGAGGCTCAATAACAATAGGAGGAGGGGGGGCGATATTGGCAAAATGTACATGGGTAATGGTTTGCTGAATCACTTGATCAGGTACGGCACTACTGGTTGTTTTTGCCTGAAAAAATAAAAGAAAATGCAAACTGAATGATAAAAATATAGCCACAAACCAGATGAGTGTGTTGGAGTGACTCATTGAATGCCAGAGTGAAGGTGCTTGAGTCATTTGTTTGTGTTAGTTGGCTGTGTTTTTACTGTTTGAGCTGATGACTTAGGTTCCATGGTGACAATATCAACCCCAGAAGCACCGGCTTTACGAGCGGCATCAAACGCACCAATGGCAATACCCAGATCAACATTTTTATCACCACGAATACGAACCACTTTTTCTGTTTGTTTTTGCAGTTCTTCTACTAATACGGTTTCTAATGCCTCCAATGGGATGATTTGGCTATTAATTGAATATTCCCCAGCTTCGTTAATAATAATTTCAATTTGTTGTGGCTCATCCAGTGCTTCACTACTTTGTGCTTCGGGTAAGTTAATGCTTAATACTTCATCACGGACAAAGTGTGAGGTCAGCATAAAAAAGACCAAAAGTAAAAAAACAATATCAATTAATGGGGTGAGATTGGGCACATTACTGGTGCGCCTGCGTCCTTCAAACTGCATGGCTAACACCGCTGCGATGGTGGCTTGCCTCACTCTCTTCGGTTAGTGATGGAGAATTGTTTCTAGGGAAATATTCCAGCATTAAAGAGGCATAATTGCGCATACTATGAGCACGTTTATCCGCGGCTGATTCCAATAAGTGCAATAATAATAATACGGGAATAGCAACCGCCAGACCAACGCCTGTGGTGAGCATTGCTTCCCATATACCGCCGGCTAATGCTTGGGCATCAACTTGCCCCCCTGCTTGCTCAATAACCATAAATGCTTTAATCATACCGATTATTGTGCCTAAAAGTCCCAATAAAGGGGCAGTATTACCAAGAAATGAGAGTGTGCGAAAGCCTTTTTCCATTTTATTAAGCTCAAAACTACCCAAGCGTATGGCTACTCGGTTAAGATCCATAATTCCTTCTTTAGACGCTTGCAACATGCCTTGTAGTAAACGTCCTTCAGGGCCACGCATCTTATTGATAACAGCATCGGGCTGGCATTCTCTAAGGGCTTTGAGTAAGTGTTGTTCAGCCTGCTTTCCTGGGCGACCCATAAAGGTAAAACGGATCAGTCGTTCAAATAAAATACTTAGGGCAATAAATGAGTAGCCTGCTAGTATCCAGACAATAATGCCGCCCTTATCAAATATATCGGTCACAATCATAGTAGTAAAATCTTTAAAGTAAGTGGTTATTTAGGAACAAAAAGAGGTATAATTTTACCTGAAACCAAGGGTAAATGTCTTGATTTAAAGCATAATTTAAAATTCTATTAGGCTATTAATGGTTTCTATAATCGTATCGGCTTGGTAATAGTCTACACTAATAGGCCAATAACTATGCTCTAATTTTAGCACCAATGAGGGGTAAGATTGTACCTTCATTTGTTGGCATAGTGCCAGATGTTGCTCTAAGGTACGATGTGTTTGTGGGGCGCTAAAAACACTTTGAAAAGCCTTGTGAGCCAAACCAATTTGTTTTGCTAGAGCTTCTAATACCGTATTTTCTGATGGGTTAAGAGCTTGCTGGTAATAAGCGGTTTGAATGGCGTCTATCATACGATCTTCATAGTGGTGAGTGTCGTCTGTATCAAATTGATGAGCGGCAATAACGGCACGACAAGCAGGATAGGTTGAGCGTCTGGGCTTGCTAACTTGCCAATGCTGCCAGAAATCATAATTAAACTGGGTGTTAGGCAATTTCTTTTCAATATGCAACCATGTGTCATGTAATTGCTGGCGTAACTCTGCGGACATTGGTTCTTGAGTATCGCCAGCCAAACCACCCAATAGGCTAGTAAATTTTAAGGCATCTGCGTATTGCTTGCTTAATTGTAAACGTAATTGTTGTAATACGGGTTTGAATGCATAACACCAACTACACATGGGATCATGAATGTAAAAAAGCGTGTTTTTTGTCATATTGGCTTAGTCTAATAACTCAAAACAGGTGATAACCATCGTTCGGCTTCACTTATTGATATTCCTTTACGCTGGGCGTAGTCGGTAACTTGATCCTTATGAATTTTTCCAGTGCCAAAATAACGTGCCTGAGGATGAGAAAAATATAGGCCAGAGACAGTAGAAGCAGGCATCATGGCATAGCTACTGGTCAGTTCAATGCCGGTTTGCTCTTTAACTGCCATTAATTCCCATAAGGTGGCTTTTTCTGTGTGATCAGGGCAGGCAGGGTAGCCTGGTGCAGGGCGAATGCCTTGGTATTGTTCAGTGATTAGCTCAGCATTTGTTAACTGTTCATCTTGGGCATAGCCCCAATAGTGTTTACGTACTTGTTCATGCATGGTTTCAGCAAAGGCTTCGGCTAATCGGTCGGCCAGTGCTTTGAGCATAATAGACTGATAGTCATCATGTTCGGCTTCAAATTCAGCTAATTTTGTTTCAATGCCAATACCGGTTGTGACAGCAAAGGTACCAATATAATCAGCAATACCGCTGTCCTTTGGTGCAATGGTATCGGCAAGACATTGATTGTATTTGCCTTGCGGCTTTTTCATCTGTTGGCGCAAAAAATGAAAACGTGTTAATACTTCTTTACGAGAGTCGTCTTTATAGAGTTCAATATCATCATCATTGATGCTATTTGCAGGGTAAAAGCCAATGATCGCATTAGCACTGAGCCATTTTTGGGCAATAATTTTATCCAGCATGGTGGTGGCATCTTGGTAAACCTTACGTGCTTCAACACCATATTTTTCATTATCTAAAATGGCAGGGAAACGTCCTTTGAGCTCCCATGTCTGAAAGAAAGGTCCCCAATCAATACGCTCTTTTAAGTCACTTAATGGGAAGTCAGTAAAGGTTTTTGTGCCTAGAAAGCTAGGCTTATTGGTTAAATCAGTCGTGTGATCCCAGCTAATTGGTAACTTGTTTTGTCGAGCCTGAGCCAGTGTCATTTGATTTTTCTTGCTGGTTTTTTTTGCTCTGGCATCTCGAATAGCTTGGTAGTCATTTTTAATTGAGGCAACAAAGTCTTTTTTTAATGCCTTAGATAATAAGCTTTGACTAACACCAACAGCACGAGAAGCATCGCTAACATGTATGACTGGGTGCTCATATTCGGGTTCGATTTTAACTGCCGTATGAATGCTAGAGGTTGTTGCACCACCGAGCATAATAGGAATGGTAAAATTTTGGCGTTGCATTTCTTTAGCAATGTGTACCATTTCATCCAGTGAGGGAGTGATTAGGCCTGACAGACCGATAATATCGCAATTTTCTGCTTTGGCTGTTTTTAGAATATCTTCGGCAGGAACCATAACCCCCATATCGATGACTTCAAAATTATTGCATTGTAAAACGACACCTACAATGTTTTTTCCAATATCATGCACATCCCCTTTAACGGTGGCCATTAATATCTTGCCATTATTAGAAACGATGCTTTGGCCTTTTTCAGCAGCGGCAGCTTTTTGTGCTTCAATATAAGGCATGAGCCAAGCGACGGCTTTTTTCATGACTCGAGCTGATTTTACGACTTGGGGTAAAAACATTTTACCGCTGCCAAATAAATCACCTACGGTATTCATACCATCCATTAAGGGTCCCTCGATGACTTCAATTGGCTCTGCAAAAGTCAGGCGTGCTTCTTCGGTATCTTCATCAATATAATCGGTAATACCTTTGACTAAGGCATGGCTGAGTCGCTCAGCAACATCTAACTCACGCCATGAGAGATCCACCACACGACCTTTGCCACCAATAGCATCACCTCGGTAATCTTCGGCAATTTCTAATAGGGCATCGGTGGCATTAGGACTACGGTTTAGCACCACGTCCTCTACCTTATCTCGTAATACTGTAGGGATGTCATCGTAAATAGCTAATTGCCCAGCATTAACAATTCCCATATCCATACCTGCTTGAATGGCGTGGTAGAGGAAGACCGCATGAATTGCTTCACGTACTGGATTATTGCCTCGAAATGAAAATGAGACATTGGATACACCGCCCGATACTTTGGCATAGGGCAATGTTTGTTTAATAATTCGGGTGGCTTCAATAAAATCCACACCATAATTGTTATGTTCATCAATACCCGTTGCAACGGCAAAAATATTCGGGTCAAAAATAATATCTTCAGGAGGAAAACCGACCTGTTCAGTTAAAATGGTGTAGGAACGGGTGCAAATATCAATTTTACGTTGCTGGGTATCGGCTTGCCCATCTTCATCAAAGGCCATAACAATGGCGGCTGCACCATAACGGCGTATTAATTTAGCATGGTGAATAAATAGCTCTTCCCCTTCTTTAAGGCTAATGGAATTGACAATACCTTTGCCTTGTATACACTTTAAGCCAGCCTCAATCACTTCCCATTTGGAAGAATCAACCATAATGGGTACTTTGGCGATTTCTGGTTCAGCAGCAATTAAATTAAGAAATTTAGTCATGGCAGAGACACCATCGAGCATGGCCTCGTCCATATTAATATCAATGATCTGAGCACCACTTTCAACTTGTTGCTGAGCAACAGAAATGGCTTCTTCGTAGCTTTCTTCTTTAATCAAACGTAGAAAACGAGCGGAGCCAGTGACATTGGTACGCTCACCAATATTCACAAAGAGTGAGTTTTCATCAATGCTAAAGGGTTCTTGGCCTGAAAGTCGACATGGTCGTTTACCCTGCGTGATATCGGGGATCTTTCGTGGTGGGTGTTTTTCGATGACCGCCTTTATAGCTTGTATGGTCTTGGGTGAGGTACCACAGCAGCCACCAATAATATTAATAAAGCCGGATTCTGCCCACTCTTCTAATTGCTCGGCCATTTCTTCTGGGGATTCATCATAACCACCAAGTTCATTAGGTAGGCCGGCATTAGGGTGAGCGGATACGGCACAGTGGGCAAGACCGGATAATTCTTTAACATAAGCACGTAGTTCATCAGCACCAAGGGCGCAGTTAAGGCCAATGGATATAGGCTGGGCATGGTTCAGAGCGTTATAAAAAGCCTCTGTGGTTTGACCTGATAGGGTACGACCTGATTTATCGGTGATGGTACCTGAGATCATAATGGGATATTCGATAGTATGATCATCAAAATATTTTTTAACAGCAAAGACTGCTGCTTTGGCATTCAGCGTATCGAAAATGGTTTCGATTAATAGGATATCAGCACCACCTTCAATTAACCCTTTGGTGGCATCATAGTAGGCATCTACTAGCTGATCAAAGGTGACATTGCGAAAACTGGGATCATTAACATCAGGAGAAATACTAGCAGTACGATTGGTGGGGCCAAGAACCCCAGCAACAAAACGTACTAAGCCATCTTTTTCTTGTGCTTCATTGGCTGCTTCACGGGCAATTTGTGCCGATGCAACATTCATCTCATAAGCCAAATCTTCCATATTGTAGTCGGCCATAGCGATAGTGGTCGAGCTAAAGGTATTCGTTTCAATGATGTCAGCACCGGCATCGAGATATTGGCTATGGATACTTTTAATGATGTCTGGTTGAGTAATTGAGAGTAAGTCATTATTGCCTTTAACATCAGATGGCCAGTCTTTAAAGCGTGTGCCTCGATAATCGGCTTCAGTGAGGTTATATTGTTGGATCATAGTGCCCATAGCACCATCTAAAAACAAAATACGTTCTTTGAGTTGGGCTGTTAATAAGGAAAAATGTTTGCTCTGATTTTTCTTGGGAGCCAATGGCGTAGAAGAAATATGTGAAGGCATGCGATGAACCCATTTGTATTGATGCCCAAGCTACTTGAAACTATCTTTTCAAGTGGCTTGGGATATGCTAAAAAATATCGTTTGAAAAATGTCTACTGAACCGATCATTTTAGCAGGAATTGGGTAGTGTGTAGTCTTTTTTTCTGAATTTGCGCTTAATTATTGCTTATTTTGATAGATGGTATGAACAAAGTGAGTGTTATTACCATTTTAGTGAGTATGGGGGGCAATATACTGCAAAATACCTTCTAATAATGTGTGATCAGGTAATGAGGCAAAGATAAAAAACATCCAGATAGGGGCAAAGATAAGTGAGTATAGGCGTAACATCCAATTGGATTGCTCCTGCCACCATTGTGCCATAGAATCAAGACTTTCATCCGACATAAAAGGCATGGTCATGCCTAAAAAGATAACGGCAATGCCTAAAAAGAGCATCATATTGGGGAAGCCGGTAAAGGGGGCTGCGGCAATAATAATAAAGCCCATGAGCATGCGTAAAACAATGACGGCATTGATCCATCGAGGTGAGAAAAAGAAAAAGAGAATTTTTTTCATAGGCGTAGTAAAGAAAAACAGCATAATACTGATAAGAAATAGAATGCTGGCGATGGAAGTGATTACATAGGCCATTAAATAAAGAGTCTCCGAATAATTCGATGACTTGATTATAACGCCTTAAGAATTGCTGGCAATTGATTTAATTGATCTATCTCTATGAAAGGTGAATTAAGTTCTTTTGGCCAAGTTGTTTTATTACGATTTAGCCAAATTGCCTGAATGCCCGATTGCTGAGCGCCTTGAATATCGCTAATGGGATCATCACCAATATGAATAATTTTATTTGCGGCTAACTGACATTTTTGCATCAGAGAATGAAAAACGATAGGGTGTGGCTTTTGTTTGCCCGCATCGGCTGCTGACCAAGAAAATTTGAATAAATGTCCCAGTCCTACTTGGTTAATATCGGCATTGCCATTACTAAGAGCTACTAAATCATAGTGTTTATTTAATATCTCTAAGGTTGGCAGTACATCACTATAGAGACTGACTTTATTGCGTTCTTTAAAGTAAAAACTAAAAGCATCATGAATAAACTGTTGTTGTTGCTCGCTAGAATAGCCCATCTCATGAGCCAGTTCGGCAAAAGAGTGCTTTCTGAGGGCACTTAAATCATGTGCAATATGAGGATATTGCTGAGCCAATTTTTGACGTTTGTTACGTAAGTCTATTATTGAATAGTGTTCACTAATAAATGGGTGATACTGAGTAAACCATTGGTGCAGTTTTGTTTCTGTTTGTTGTATGGTTGCTAAGCAGGGCCACAACGTGTCATCTAAATCAAAAGTTAGTAATTTGATGGTCATGCAAACATCATTAATGCGTATGCAATAGTAAGTAGTGAAAGAGAAGAGATAAAAAATAGGACAATAAAGATAATGGCGGAACGGACGGGACTCGAACCCGCGACCCCCTGCGTGACAGGCAGGTATTCTAACCAGCTGAACTACCGCTCCGAAGTGATGCATATTATAGGGAAGTAAAAAAAAAATACCAGTTCTTTTTTAAAAAATTTTAAACTTTTTTATTCGACTTGCTATTCATTGTTTTTATTGATAATTATCAAGCAAGACAAGTGCTTGAAAAACAAACATTGCTTTTCATTATACTGAGCTGAATGTTATGCTTAGCGCTGTTTTTAATTTATTTGGTTTGACTCCTTAATCATAATTAAGAGTGGTATTATAATGGCTATTGTGGTTTCACAACTTTGGGTTTACCCCATTAAATCGGTGACGGGGATTTTATTAAATTCCGTTCAGCTAGAAAAAAGAGGGTTTCAATACGATAGGCGTTGGATGTTGGTTGATAGCAATCATCGTTTTATCAGTCAACGGCAATATCCGAAAATGACTTTGATAAAGGTCGCTTTGTCTGAATTTGGTTTGGCGCTCAATGCACCGGATATGCCGACACTGATTGTGCCTTATCCTGATCCTCAAATAGAACTTTATGAGGCGCTCGAAGTGATTTGTTGGGATGATCAGATTATAGCCCACCATATTAATAGCTCAATTGATAATTGGTTTAGTGATTTTTTAGGTATAGACTGTCAGTTGGTCTATATGCCGGATGACAGTCTTCGCCCTGTTGATCCTCAATATGCTCAAAATAATGATATTGCCAGTTTTTCTGATGGTTTTCCTAACTTGCTTATTAGTGAGGCCTCATTAGCTGACTTAAATCAGCGGGTTGATATTGAACTGAGTATGAGCCGCTTTCGTCCTAATATTGTTGTTTCTGGGTGTGCCGCCTATGCAGAGGATACCTTTGGACACTTTATGGTGGGCGATATGAATTTCTTTGCGGTAAAACCATGTTCTCGCTGCGTTGTAACAACAATCAATCCTCAAACGGGGAAAAAAGAAAGTGCTGAGCCTTTAAAAACTTTAGCGCAATTTCGCAAGCAAAACAATAAAGTACTTTTTGGGCAGAACGTATTGCATCAATTGAGTGCTACAAATAATAATCAGCTCAGTATAGGTGATAAAGTCAAGATCATTCGTCTAGAAAAACAATTAGAATTTGACTCAAGTCAATGAGAATACTTTATTCACAGAGCCTGTGGATAAGTCTGTGAATAAACTTTGGGTAAAAGCCTGTAACTGTATTGTCATAAAGCTATATTACAAATTGGTTACAAAATGAACAGATATAATGA
>Ga0256831_1001231_pt1 | contig 13577 bp, 10 predicted proteins | sample 132544metaG_FD_189087 | JGI IMG/M metagenome (GOLD analysis project Ga0256831, IMG submission 189087) | Hydrothermal vent microbial communities from Lau Basin, Pacific Ocean - 132-544 | ecosystem: Environmental > Aquatic > Marine > Hydrothermal vents | place: Pacific Ocean: Lau Basin | collected...
ATAGAGCGTTCACTTATCTTCTCTACCCTTGAAAATGGAAAAATAAATTTTAGAAAAGAGATTTATAGAGTAGGTAAAAAGATACATTTTGTAAAGCTTTTAGATGACTACTATCTTGGAACTCATTATCTTTTTACTGAGATTGATGAGGATAGAGGATGGGTAAAAGATACTATTTTAAATATTGTTATTTTTGGGACAATTGCTCTGATTATTTTGGGTATTTTTGGACTCTTTTTTGTTAATCTATTTTTAAGACCTATGAAAAGCTCTATTGAACTTCTTGATAATTTTATAAAAGATACCACTCATGAGCTAAATACGCCCATCTCTGCTATCTTAGCAAATGTTGAGATGATGGACAAAGAGGTGATGTCTGAAAAGAATATTAAAAAACTTCTACGTATTAATGTAGCTGCAAAAACAGTATCACATCTCTATCAAGATTTGACCTACTTGGTACTAGGGCATCAAAAAAGTGTACGAGATGAGTGGGTAGATTTAAAGGCTCTTATATTGGCACGAGTTGAGTACTTTACACTTTTAGCTGATGCAAAAAATATAAAATTTATCTTGGATTTAGAGCCTAAAGAGATATGGATTGATGAGGCAAAGATAGCACGTGTTATAGATAATCTAATCTCAAATGCTATTAAGTATAACAAACGTTCAGGTGAGATTGTTGTGGTTTTAAAAGAGGAGTTTTTGATGGTGTCAGATACAGGTATAGGTATCGAAAAAGATAAAATAGCTGAGATGTTTGAGCGTTATAGAAGATTTAATTCAACGGAGGGTGGTTTTGGAATAGGTCTAAATATAGTCAAGAGTATTTTAGATGAGTATAAGCTTGAAGTAGAGGTAAACTCTGTGATAAAAATGGGAACAAGCATTAAGATATATCTTCCACAAAGGAGAAGAGATGATTAAAAAAGTTTTTTTATTTTTATCTTTTACTCTACTACTATTTTCAAATGAGATAAAAGAGAATAATAAGACAAAAGCGACTATCTTTGAAAAAAAATGTGTACCTTGCCATGAGTACCTCCCCTCAAGTTTGGAGAGAATGTTTATGTCTTATCTAAAAGCATACAGTGGAGAGTTGGCTTTTAAGGAGTCTCTGAAATCTTTTTTACGTGAACCAGATGAGATATCCTCCACCATGTCCGATTTGTTTCTTAGCCGTTTTGGAGTCAAATCTAAAACAGAGCTTAGTGAAAAGGAGCTAGATGAAGCAATTGATATCTATTGGGATAAGTATAATGTTCGTAATAAGTTGAGGTAATTAGTATAAAAATCATTTAATAATTAAGAATTATAAGATATAATAAATCATATATATTAAAAGGAGTTTTATGAAGAAGTTAATTTTAATTTCAACTATAACATCAACTATGCTATTGGCAACAAATGGAGATAATCTTATTGGAGTAGGTACAAAATCAAGAGGTATGGGTGGAGCAGGTATCGCTGTAAGCCATTGTGCTGAATCAACTCTAAGCAATCCAGCACTTATTACTTGTACAAAAGGTACTTCTGTTTCATTTGGTGGTACTATATTTATGCCTGATATGTCTGCAACAATGGGACAAGCCGATTCTCATGATAGTGATGCAGATATGAATATTATTCCAGGAGTTGCTATCTCTCATAAGCTTGATGAAAATTGGTATTTAGGTATTGGTATGTGGGGAACAGCAGGAATGGGTGTAGATTATCGAGATGCATCACAGAGTCAAACTGATTCAGGAAATATGCACATGGTTTCTAATCTTCAGCTTATGCAGTTTGCACCATCTGTTGCCTATAGTACAGGTACATTTGGTGTAGCAGTAACACCTGTCATTCAGTATGGTGCATTGGATATAAACTATCAAGGCTTTGATGGTTCTAATGTTGGAGATGGTGTTGCACAAGATTTAGGTTATGGTGTAAATTTAGGTGCATATTATGATGTCTCAAATGGTATGACTTTGGGTGCTGTCTATAAGTCAAAAATAGATATGGAGTATAAAAACCAACTCTCAACGGCAACTAAGCCTTTTGTAGACTTTGGTATTTTCCCTGAAGCTATGGATGACCATTTGGAGCAACCAGCCGAAATAGGTGTGGGTATTGGATATGAGGTAGATAAGCATACTTTAGCTTTTGATTATAAAAAAATTAAATGGGGAGATGCAAAAGGGTATAAGGATTTTGGTTGGGAAGACCAAAATGTTTACGCTGTAGGGTATCAGTATAAAGAGGATAAATGGAGATTACGATTAGGATACAATTATGCTAAACAACCGATTTCTGAAAAACCTAGTGGACCAGCTGTTATTCCAGCAGGTAGCTATGCACAAGCAGGAGGAAACGCTTTAAATTTATTTAACCTTTTAGGTTTCCCTGCTACGTCTGAAAAGCATTATACTTTAGGTGGTGGTTATGAGTTCTCAGATAATTTTTATGTAGACTTAGCATATGTATATGCACCTAAGACCACAACCACAATGAATACTATTGTTGGTTTAAATCCTCAAACAGGAGATATGTATACAGGAGAATCAAGTGTTGACCACTCTGAGTCAAGTCTTTCATTCCAACTCTCTTACAGATTCTTTTAGATTATAAAATTAAAGTACTCCCTTTATTGGTCATCTTGAAGGGAGGCTATAATATTATCAATAGTCTCCATATCACTATTTTTTTTGTTATAGACTATATGAAATTTTCGTTTCATAGGAGTGTTGTTAATTTGTGATTGATATAGCTCTTTATAGGCTAGTTCACTCTCAATGGCTAGTTGTGAAACAATGGCTATGGTAGGATTATCTTGATTTGGTTTTGACCATTTGATACTCTGTATCATGGCTGTGGGATTATCTATTTCTAAGAGTGACTTGAAGCTATTATAAGAGAGATTGAAATTTTTTAAAAAATTGGTTACATAGTCTCTTGTAAGTGTTCCCTCTGGTCTACAGATGAGTTTGCAAGAGGCTATCTCTTCTGCTCCAAAGTTATCAGAAAGAGGTGCTTTTGAGCAGACTACTAGTTCATCACTCTTCCACTCTTTAAATGTTAACTCTCTATCTTCAAGTGGAGATTCTATTAGAGCTATTTCAAACTCTCCTGCTCTAACTCCTGCTAATATCTCATCGCAAGGAATAATGGAGAGTTGTATTTTTTTATCTACTATCTTTTTAATCCTATCCATAGGCTCTCCAGGTAGTATGTATGAGCCAATTGTATAGGATGCTGCTAGTTTATATGTCTCTGAAATATCTTTCACCATTATTTCACCTTATCTATATTATAGTATTATATTATAATACCATATTTATCTTGTAATAGAGGTGGAATATTAAATTACTCCTCCTCTTTTTTGTTCATTGCACTTGTATTATCCATTAAAACAGGAACAAAGATAAGTGATACAAAGACAGCAGCGACTGTTCCTGATATAAGTGCAACACCTAGCCCTCCAAAAATTGGGTCTCCTGCGAGTAGGGCAGACCCTAAGATAATAGCAACGGCTGTAAGCATAATAGGCTTAGCACGTGTAGCAGCAGCCATAGCGATGGCTCTTGTTTTCTCTACACCTTCATTGTTGATAAGTCCCATTGCAAAATCTATCAGAAGCAGTGAGTTTCTTGAACTAATCCCCATGAGAGCAATAAACCCAATAAGAGATGTTGCCGTTAGGAAGAATGTCTGTGGTGTAAACAAATCCATAACCCAATGACCTACAATTACACCAATAAGAGATAAGAATGAGCCAATAAGTATAATTCCACTCAGTGCAAAACTCTTATAGTAGATAACTAGCAAGAAGAAGATAAGAATAAGTGCTGCTATAAAAGCAGCACCAAGGTCTCTAAAGGTATCCAAAGAGACTTTCATCTCTCCATCCCAACGGAGCAAGAACTTCTCATGTGTCTTCTTATCTGTAAGATATAGGTCAAACATATAGGTACTAAACTCTGCCTCCTCTATATCATACTGTTTAGAAAAGTAGCTTTTCATCTTCTCTCTAGCATCTAGTAGTGGGTAGAGTTGAGATACCATATCTGTTTCTGCAATGACATTTATCACTCTATTTAGGTCTTTGTGCATAATCATAGGTGTTGATTTTACTTTTTTAATCTCAACCATTTCAGAGAGAGGAACCATCATACCTTTTATATTCATTAAGTTTAGTGATGATAGTTTTGACTTTAAAGCATCTTCTGAACTGTTGTATAGTTGACTCGTTTTCTTACTTAGTACTAAAAAAATTGGTATCTGATTTGAGTGGTCTTTTGAGTTTTTTGTAGCAATTACCATTCCTTCAAAGGCAAGATATAGGATATTGTTAACCTGTTTTATGTTTAACCCACTTCTTGAAATCTTTTCAGCATCAGGAATGAGGTTAAACTTATCATAAATCTCATCTGCCATGATATCAACATCAACTAGCCCCTCTGTTTTTGCGAGAATATTGGCTACCTCTACAGATAATTTTCGGCTATGCTTAATATTCTCTCCATGAACTTCCATAACGATTGAAGCTAGAGTAGGAGGACCTGATGGTTGTTCAATTAGCTTAATTGAGGTCTTTGGAACAATATTGGCACACTTTTTATTTATGACGGGTCTTAGTCTCTGTGTCATAAGAAATGATGGCTCTTGGCGATGGTGTTTATCTGTCAAGTTAACTGCAATTTCTGCTACATTTTCTGTCTGTTTCATACTTGCACCCTTAACTAATCCAGCATAATCCAAAGGGATACCTTGATTATAAAAGGCTTCCATGTTTAGAACTTCATTCTCTTGTCGCAAGATATTAAGTACACATGAAGTTACTTTTCTAGTCTGATATATAGAGCTTCCTGTTGGAGTATCTATATAGACAGAGTATGTATTTGCACTTTTTCCTGGTAGCATTTTTGCTAAAACAATCTCATTTGTAAGCATTGTTAACGAGGCAAAAAAAGCAACAGCCGTTGAGATAATAATAAAAAATTTTATAATCTTACTGCTAAGTGAAAAGTAAATTAGCCTCTCAAAGAGACCCACTTTATGTCTATTTCTCATTATCTTTTTCCTCTCTTTTTAGGTCTGTTATGTTTATGTTCAGGTTTCTTAAGTAGCTTTAGACTTAAGTAAGGGGTAAATATATAAGCAACAACTAAAGAGGCAAAGAGTGCGACAGGTACATTGTAAGGGATAGGTTTCATAAATGAACCCATCATCCCTCCTACAAATGCCATTGGAACCATTGTCATGATAATCGCTAAAGTTGCGATGTTTGTAGCTCCTCCTATCTCATCTGTAGCTTCAACTAGTAAATCTTCCATATCTTTATCTTTTGCACTCTCTTGATGTAGGTGTCGGTGAATGTTCTCAATAACAATAATCGCTGCATCAACAAGTAGTCCCAAGGAGAGGAGAAAGGCAAATAGTGTAATCCTATTCATTGTCTGACCACTAACATAAGCGATAAAGAGTGTAATTGCCAAAATAGCAGGAACAGAGAAGGTAACAATAATCGACTCTCTCCATCCTAGAGCAAAGATAAGCATAACAGCGATGATAACAATAGTAATAACAAGGTGGTGCATCAGCTCATTAACAGCCTCATTGGCTCTGTCTCCATAGTTTCTAGTGACTAGATACCCTATGCCCATCTCTTGAAACTTCTCATGATACTCTTTTAGAAGCTCGTCCACATCTTGAGATACAAAAACGGCATTTGTTCCTGCTAGTTTTGCAACACTAAGGGTGACTTGTGGGATATCCTCTTTGTAGAAAGGGTTTGAAATATTGTTATCTTTTCTATGGATAAGGGTGACATCTTTAAAGTTCTGTTTATCTATTCCTGCTTTAACACTAGCTACATCTCTAAGATAGATGGGTGAACCCATATATTGTGCGACAATCACATTTTGAACATCAGAGATACTCTCAATGGCATTGGTAATACCAAATATGACAAGTCTCCCATTGTTACTTCGACCTTTGACACTAGGTACAGAGACAGCAAGTGATTGAATCGCTTGCATAAGTTGTCCCATGGAGAGATGATAGGCTGAGAGTTTTCCCATATCAACCTCAACATTGAACTGCTCTATATGTTCCCCTTTAAGTTTAGTTTTAGCTACATTTTCAATAGCATTTATCTTGTGTTGTAGATTTTGAATCTCTTCAAGATATTCGGAGTCAGATAACTTTGAGCTTGGTTTCCTGTATAGAGCTACGGTCATAATTGGAATATCAATGTCAATATCAAATGGTTTTATCAGTGGTTGCATCGTCCCTTTTGGAAGTTTGTCCATATTCTGCATCACTTTATCATAAAGTTTAAGGTTTGAGTCTTCTCGGTTCTCTCCAATGTAGTACATAACATTTACAATTCCGACATTTTCTAATGCCATACCATAGACATGCTCTACCCCTTGAACCTCACGAAGTTTTTTCTCTAAGGGCTTGACGATGACATTCTCTATCTCTTTGGGTGTTGCCCCAGGTACAGGAACAATAATAGTACCACCAGAGATAGCAATCTGTGGGTCTTCTTCTCTTGGCATTGTGTTTAGTGCTATCCATCCAATGAGAATTAGTACAATTCCCAAAACGGCAGTTAGAGGGTTTTTCAAAAACCCACTAGCTAGTTTACCTGCAACATCTTTTATCTCATACGGTTTATTTTGGGGCATTATTAACCTTTAATATAGACTTTAGCATACATACCTGGGTAGATAGATTTGCCTTTTCTATTAAATTTAACTTTCATCTTAAACTTATGTGTCATTGGATTTGAGTTTGGAATAATTGAGTAGATTGAACCTGTTGTTTTAAAGCTTATAGAGGGAACTTCTATTTTGATTTTTTTCCCTAATTGGATATATTTGAGATTTGTTTCTGAAATCTCAACGATAATACTAAGTTTGCTTAAATCGGTAAGAACAACACCTGGCATACCAGGTATCGCCATCTCACCAACATTTAGTGTTTTCATAATAATAACACCATCATTGGGAGCTTTTAATTTAAGGTAGTTGTATTGGTTCATCACCTCTTTTTTCATCGCTTTGGCTTGTGCTACTTGCTTCTCTGCGATAGCTACCATATCATCCATATTGTCAGCTGCTAGTTCAAGATTTTCAAGCTCATACTTGGAGACCATCCCTTTTCTGTATAGCCTCTGAAAACGTCCAAGGTTGGTAAGTACATTGTTTTTTTGATTTCGGTTCATCTGAAGAGCTAGTTCTGCTTGAGAGATACCTAAGTTAACCTGCTCTCTTTTTGCATCTATCTCTTTTGAATCTATTCGATAGAGAAGTTGACCCTTTTGGACGATATCTCCCTCTGCTACATTCATCTCTTTTACAATACCCATATAACGGCTTGTAATCATCTTTTGGTTATCTGATACGACAGAACCAGCAAGTTCAAGCCTAATATCCTTAGCACTACTTAGTGTTGAGGCTAAAAGTAAGCCCATAGTTATTTTCGTGATTACTCTTTTCATATGTTTTCTCCTTTTTCTATGATACTATCTAATTTAAATACTTTTGCATTTCTATCATTTTTTTCGGTCAGAAGTTTTAGTAGTATCTCTAGCTCTTTTGACTGTTTTATAAGTACATCTGAGATTGATGACAGTCCCTCTTTGTAACGCTCTTGGTATGTCTCATAGACTTTTTTTGCAAAAAGAAGTTGTGTCTCTAGGCTCTTTATCTGTGCATCTTTACTTTTAATCTCTGTTACAAATTTTCTAACTTGAAGTTTGATTCCCTGTTTAGCTAGATTAACCTGCTCTTGAACTTTCATATTTTCGACTTTTGATTTCTCTATATTGCTCTTATCCATTCCACCATTGTATAGATTCCATTGAGCTTGTAGACCTATTGTATAGAAATCTTTATCAAGAAAGTCATTAAAAGGATTGTTGTCAGCTGAACCATACTCTGCCATAGCTCCTACCTCAGGAAGATAGTTCGCCTCCTGAAGTTTAATTGCCATTTTGGTAATATCTAAACCAAGTTTTGCTTTTTGTATGTCTATATTATTATTGAATATCTTATCTTCATTAACAGTAGGCATAGGTACTTTTTCAGGGACTACCTCTATGGATTTTACATCTTGATTGAGTAAAAAAGAGAGGTAATGGTATGCTAGTTGCTTATTATAAGATGCTTGATTGAGCATCGCTACTGCCTCAGCTTTTCTAGCAGCTACTTCAAGCTCATCAAGATTTTTAGCAAATCCTTCCTCTTTCATAGCCGTTACTATCTCTTGTAGTCGGTCAATATTATCTATAATATTTCTAAGATTAATAATATAGTTATCTACCAATGATATATCAAAAAATGTCTTAGCAACTTGAAAGTTTTTCTCATTTATAAGTTTAGAGGTATCAAGTTTACTCATACGGTGCATCGCTTTGGTGATTTTATCATATTGGTCTAGTTTACCACCTGTGTAGAGAGGGACTAGGTAGTTAAGTGTGGTTTGAAAATGGTTTCGTGTCTCTGGATAGTTTAGTTTATCAGGTGGGTTATCATACATTCTAGCAGCGGCAGCCATGTCACCCTGTTGAGCTGCTCCTGCATTGTTCATAAACTCTTCTGCTCCAAAATCTCCAAAATCAGCCTCTCTACTTTTGAGTTTAAATCCAAAGACATTCCCTGCATCATTTGAACGGGCTACTTTAAATGTAACATCAAGTTTTCCATATCGGTGTCCATTAGCAATCTTGTTTTCAAAAGCTTTCATCTGTTCATTAAATCGAGAAATTTTGATTTCAAGGTTGTTTTTTTTCATAACATCAAGTGCTTGGGGAAGTGTTAATCCCTCTATCCCTCTCTTTTGGGAGGTGTCACAGACAATGGTGCTACCACTCGTTATAGTAGGGCTTTGAAGTTGATTTTTAATATCTTGCCATTCACTATCATCTTCGATGTTTATATCGGACACCTTTGATGCTTTTGATGACTCTATAGAAGTATCCTCAGAGAGTCTAGCTCTTCTATTTGGTCTTGAGTCTACGGTTGTAGGGTTTGGCTCAATCGCAGAGTTGGCTATCCCTAACCACTCCTCATCTGACATGGTATCTTTAGAACTACTCGCTAGAAGTACTAAAGGTAGAGTTGCAAACAATAAAGACTTTTTTATCATATACTTTTCCTTAAATTTGAGAAACTAAAATGATTATAACTTATATTTTTAATAAATACAAGTTATATTAAAAAGATTATAGCTATATAATCTAAGATATTAGCATTATATGAATTTTTTAATAGATTTAAATTAAATGTAGAGAGACATCAAAAACAGACCTAAATTATAAAAATTATGGGTATTTTTGATGCTCGTTTTAACAGATTTGGCTAGATTTGTTGTCTCAAATAGTTACATATGATACAGAGAGACAGGCTTCTAGCTCAGATAGCTCTTTTATAAGTTTTTCACTAACTACTCCATCTACTTTTACCACAGCTAGTGCTTGTGCATTTGTATCTCTACCTAGTCTAAAGTCAGAGATATTTAAATTATTACTTGCGACAATGTGTCCTACATCACCTATAACACCAGGGATGTCAGTATTTCTAAAGAGAATCATTGTTCCTTTTGGAATTAGGTCTAACATATGCCCATCAATATCTATAATTCTTGCAGAGTTCTCACCCAGTACTGTTCCTGAAACACTAAAGGTAACACCCTCTAGGGTAGTAAGTTTTATACTAATCTTATTGCTAAGTCCAGAGTTGTTTATCTGCTTGTTTTTGATGATTTTAATATCACGCTCATCAGCTACGAACTCAGCATTTACATAGTTTACAGAGTCCTCAAGAGCCTCTGATAAAATACCAACAGTTGCAAAAGTAGTCAATGAATCAATATATTCAGAGACATCACCTTCTGTTGTAATTTTGATACTTCGTACAGCTGATTTTGTCACTTGTGCTGACATGTGACCCATTTTTTGAATTAGCTCAAGATATGGTCTTAAGAAATCAGGAAGCTCACTCTCTTTGATTGGTAAATTTAGTGCATTTGGAAAAGAGATACCTTTTGCTGACTCAATGGCATTTTGTGCTGCTTGAATGGCAATGTTTCTCTGAGACTCTTTGGTATTTGCTCCAAGGTGAGGAGTAACAGTTACATTATTTAAATCCAAAAGAGGGTGGTCTGTTGCAGGTTCTTTGTTGAAAACATCAATTCCTGCCATGTGGATTTTTCCAGAAGTAAGACCTTTTAGAAGAGCATCTTCATCATAGAGTCCACCTCTTGCACAGTTTATTAAAACTACACCATCTCTCATTTTAGCAATCTCATTATCACCTATCATTCCGATAGTCTCTTTATTTTTTGGAGTATGAATAGTAATAATATCACAAGCTAAAATATCATTAAAGTTGGTAGTATACTTGATGTCTAAATCAGTAGCTTTAGAAGGATTGATGTAAGGGTCAAAGGCTACAACATCCATCTCAAATGCTTTCGCTCTTTTTCCTACACGTGAACCGATGTTTCCAAAACCAATGATACCTAGCTTTTTATCTTTTAGCTCTGTTCCATACCAATCTTGTCGTCTCCAAACTCTCTCTAACTTTAAGTTGTTGTGAGCATAGGGAAATTGTCGCACACATGATAGCATATGTGTCATAGTAAGTTCAACCGCAGCAATGGTATTTGCTGTTGGCACGTTCATAACAACAATACCCTTTTTGCTTGAACCTTCAATATCCACATTGTCAACACCAACACCAGCACGAACTACAGCTTTAAGATTTTTTGTATTGTCTAAAAAAAACTGGTCAACATCTGTAGAGGAACGAGTAATAGCAACATCAGCTTGAGGAATAATCTCTGTGATGAGCCTATCTTTAGGTTCATCAGCAGCATTTATTAGGTTTATTTGTGGGTCATTTGCGAGTATATCCAACCCTGATTGGTGGATATGGTCGCAAACTACAATAGTAAATTTAGTAGGCATTTTAAGTGGTAAACCTTATTTCTTTAGTTGGTCTTTAAATACATCACCAAGAGTCATACTGTCATCTTGCTCTGCATTAAGTTGGTCAAGTGCTTCTCTCTCTTCTTGTCTCTCTAATCTTTTAACTGAAATTCTAATTCTATCATTAGGTGCATCTAAGAAAGAGATAACAGCTTTAATAGTTTGACCTTTCTCAATCTCATCCTCTTTTAGTGGACCTAAATCGTCTAGTCTAAGAAGTGCATCTACACCATTTTCGATAGAGACAAAGATACCGAAGTCTTTTTTATCTTTTACCGTACCCTCAACGATGTCACCATTTTTATGAGTCTTTGCAAACTCTGCTACAGGAGATGGCTCTAGTGCTTTTTTAGATAGTGAAACTTTACCATTTTGTCTATCAATTTTGATGATTTTAACTTCAACTTCATCACCTTTTTTCAATACATCTTTAGCATTAATCCCTTTGTCCCAAGATATCTCTTGATTGTGAAGAAGACCCTCAACTGCACCGATTTTAACAAATGCACCAAAATCAGTAATAGATGAGACAGTACCTGTAATTACATCATTTACTTTATTTGCAGATGCGAACTGGTCAATTGGCTTTGGAAGAAGTGTTTTTCTTGAAACTCTAAGTCTTCTTTGAATTTTATCAATTTCGATAATCTCAACATCAATTTTTTGGTCAATATCAATGTAATCTTGTGGGTGTTTAACATTTTTATCCCAAGAGATTTCAGATACGTGAAGGAACGCCTCTAAATCCTCACCAAGGTCTACAAATACACCGTAAGGCTCGATGTTTGAAACAGTTACGTTTACTGTATCACCAGCTCTTAATGTGTTATCAATATCTTTCCAAGGGTCGATACTTGCCTCTTTGATAGATAGAGAAAGGTGTCTTTTTTTCTTATCGTAATCAATAGCGATAACATTAACTTCATCCTCTTCTTTATAGTACTTAGATGGGTTAACTGGACCTTTGTGAGAGATTTGTGAGTAGTGAACAAGTCCGTCCATTCCACCAACATCAACAAACATTCCATAAGATGTGATTTTTTTGATAACACCACGAACAACAGCTTTGTTCTCTAGCAATTTATCAACAATCTCTTGAGTCTCAGCTTTATCTCTTTCTATAAGCTCTTTTCTTGAGATAACAACACTACCTTTCTCTTTATCAACCTTAACGATAACAGCTTTAACTTTTTTACCAATAGGGTTGATTTTATGAGAGATATACGAAAGTGTTCTTGGCATAAAGAACTCTAATCCACCAACATCTACAACAAAACCACCTTTGTTCTTCTTAGTGATTTCACCCTCAATAATGTACTCTTCTTCCTCATCATACTCTTCAATGAACTCTGCAAGAGCAGCTCTCTTTTCAGCCAATTCATAAGATACGCTTGGACGCTCACCTCTAAATCCTGTGATAACAACAGTGATTGCTTCTCCATTTTCAAAAAGAAGTGAACCATCTTCATCTCTGATTTGGTCAAGTGACATAATCGCTTCATTTTTACGACCCACATCAATAACTACTTGGTTCTCTTCTTCATCAATCTTAACGATAACACCTTCTACTAAATCACTACTTGAATCTGACTTTTTAAACGACTCCTCGAGCATCGCTCCAAAATCTACATCTTCTATTTCGATATCTTCGAATTTCATACTTACTAATCCTTGCCTAGCCTAATTTTGGGCTAATTATACTACATTCTAATTAATATGGAATAAAAAATGAGATATTTGAAGCGTTAATTGTCACCTTTGATTTTTTTAATCTCTTTAATTACATTTTGAACAATCCAATCAGGGGTAGAAGCACCAGCAGAGATACCACACAGCTTTTTATCTTTAAACCATTCAACAGATAGTTCAGACTCATTTTCAATAAGATAGGAGTCATTACAAAACTGAGAGGAGATACTATGTAGCTGTTTGGTGTTTGAGGAGTGTTTTCCTCCAATAACAATCATTACATCGGCATCTTTTGCCAAATCAGAGGCAGCATCTTGGTTCTCAAATGTGGCGTTACAGATAGTATTAAAGACACGTACCTCTTTATGTTTTAGGATTAAATAGTTGACTATTTTTAAAAAATCTTCAGGTTTTCTTGTTGTTTGTGCAACAACAGCAACTTTGTTTCGCAAAGGGAGTTCTTTTAGTTCAGCTTCATCCAAAACAATAAAAGCCTGTTCCCCCTCAGCATACGAGAAAACCCCTTTTATTTCAGGATGATTTTTATCCCCAAAGATAACCACAGAGTATCCAGAACCACTCATCTCCTCTACAATCTGTTGAGGCTTGGTTACATATGGGCAAGTAGCATCTATTACTTTATTATCTTGCTTTTTCAATACTTTTAGTTCATTTTTTGGTATGCCATGTGTACGTATTACTACTGTATCATTCTCTTTGATATCTTGCATACCCTCTGCTAATCCGATATTAAATCCATCTTTGAGACGATTTATCTCATCCTTATTGTGAATAAGAGGTCCATATGTTAGACTATCTTCATGCTTCTCTGCGATATCAATGGCACGTTTTACACCATAACAAAATCCATAACTATCTGCTACTTCTATTCTCATTTTTTACCTCT
>Ga0256831_1001232_pt1 | contig 13570 bp, 14 predicted proteins | sample 132544metaG_FD_189087 | JGI IMG/M metagenome (GOLD analysis project Ga0256831, IMG submission 189087) | Hydrothermal vent microbial communities from Lau Basin, Pacific Ocean - 132-544 | ecosystem: Environmental > Aquatic > Marine > Hydrothermal vents | place: Pacific Ocean: Lau Basin | collected...
AGTCTTAACCCTCATACAATTGTGTAAAACTTTTTTTCACAATTGAAAAAAGAGTATAATAAAACAGTTGCTTAGCTAAATGACTTAAACTTGAATTTGCGAATCGCAAGCAAGTTGACTAAAATAATTTCAACTTTTTTACTCCTTCTTTGTACCACCCACTTTAAGTAAATAGTAAATTTAGTTTTATGCATACTTAAGATAAAATGACATAAATAGAGAACATGACACAAGAAAAAAATAACTTCCAAGGTTTATCGGTTCATAACTTAACCTGTGAAAGAGGCTATCGTGAACTATTTACTGATTTAAGTTTTACGTTGGCCCCAGGTGAAATTTTGCATATAAAAGGTGAAAATGGTGCAGGTAAAACCAGTTTATTGAGGATTTTAGCGGGTTTGGCACTGCCTGTTAGTGGGGATGTTTTTTTTGATGGTCATAATTGTCGTAACTATCGTAGTGAATATAATGAAGAAATTGCGTTTATGGGGCATAAGCTGGGCATTAAACTGGAGTTAACGCCGGTAGAAAATATTAATAGTTATTGTCAGTTAGGCTCACCTTGTACTGAGCAGCAGATTATGAATGCCTTAGAGCAAGTGGGTTTATATGGCTTTGAAGATATGTATTGCAATCAACTTTCAGCCGGTCAAAAACGCCGAGTTGCTCTGGCTCAGACCCTATTGTCGCAAGCTAAATTATGGATCTTAGATGAACCTTTTACCTCTTTGGATGTCATTGGTGTAGACTATTTTTTAACAGTGATTCAGGAGCATGTATGCAATGGCGGTATGATTTTATTAACCACACATCAGGAGGTGAACCTTAATAACTGCACAACCCGATATCTGCAACTACCTTCGGGTAAAGTAACACACTAAAGAGTGGTTGCCATTTGTTTTTAGTGTTTAACTGTGTAACCATAAAATTAATAAGTCTATGATTGTCAATAATAAAATTATGATTGAGTTCATCACAGAACTCTGTAAAATGAGCGATTGTAAAATTAAGTAAGCACTAATAAATCGTTCGCCTTTTTTAAATCATCTTATAGTCATTTATGACTGTCATAGCAAAAGTCAAGGTAATAGTATTGTATAACGCTTTTTTTAGTTTGATAAAACGTGATTTGCGTATGGCGTTCAGACATAAGAGCGAGATACTCAATCCCCTGTTTTTTTTCGTGATCGTTGTCACCCTCTTTCCTTTAGGGATCAGTCCGGATAAACACATACTGGCAGAAATTGGCCCCGGTATTATCTGGGTCGCTGCATTATTGGCCGCGATGCTTTCTTTGGATTCCCTGTTTCGCTCCGATTATGATGATGGCACGTTAGAACTCATGCTTTTGAGTGAGCACCCATTATCGGTGCTGGTATTGGCAAAAATCATTGTCCATTGGCTGGTTACTGGTTTCCCTATTATTGTTTTTTCACCCTTACTGGGTACGGTTATGTTCCTTAATGGTGATGCGATAGAAACACTTATGATCACTCTATTGCTAGGGACACCTATTTTAAGCTTAATTGGTGCTATTGGTATGGCGCTAGTCGTGGCTTTAAAGCGAGGTGGTATGTTGTTATCACTATTGGTATTGCCTCTTTATATTCCCGTTTTAATTTTTTCTTCTAATGCCGTTGGTAGTAGTATGGCTGGCTTGTCTATCAGTGGACAGTTATACTTTCTGGCTGCATTTTTAGTTTTTTGTATCACGTTGGCACCTATCGCCACATCTGCTGCACTAAGAGTGAGTCTTGAATAATGAATGCTGTTGATAAAGCTAAAGCTAAATCTAATCCGGTTATGAAGTTTATTTACCACTTCGCCTCCCCCAAACATTTTTATCGTATTTCGGGTAAGCTAATTCCGTGGTTTGGCTGGCTGGCCGTTATTTTACTTATTGTTGGCAGTATTGATGGTTTGTTTATTGCTCCTGTTGATTATCAGCAGGGTGATAGCTATCGGATTATTTTTATTCATGTGCCAGCTGCATGGATGTCTATGTTTATTTATATGGTTATGGCTGTTTCTGGTGCTATTGGTTTGATTTGGAAGATTAAGCTAGCTGATGTGGTTGCCAGTAGTAGTGCTCCTATTGGGGCAGCTTTTACTTTTCTTGCCTTAGTGACAGGTGCTATTTGGGGTAAGCCTATGTGGGGTGCTTGGTGGGTTTGGGATGCTCGTTTAACAGCAGAATTAATTTTATTATTTCTGTATTTGGGCTTTATGGCGCTGGAAGCGGCTATTGAAGATCCAAGAGCTGCTGCCAGAGCATGTGCTATTCTAGCCATCGTTGGAGTAGTGAATATTCCAATTATTCACTACTCCGTAGAATGGTGGAATACCTTGCATCAAGGTGCCACAGTGACTAAATTTGATAAACCCTCTATTCATGTTTCTATGCTGATCCCCTTATTAGTTATGGCTGTGGGTTTTAAACTTTATTACGCTGCTGTGGTCTTAGTGAGAGCACGAAATAAAGTATTGTATGCAGAACAAAATAATCGTTGGGTTAAAGATCTGGTCAAATCAGGATATTAATCTAAAGCTATAACAATAGTTATTGAAAAACAAAGAGTTAACTATGTTGGAATTATTACAAATGGGTAAATATGGTGCTTATGTTTGGTCATCTTATGGCCTTGCTGTGGCATTAATGGCTTATGTTGCATTTAAGCCATTGTTTGATAAAAAAATAATTTTTAAAGAATTATCAATGAAATATCGTCGTGAAGTTAATCTTGCCAATAAGGCGAAGGAACAGGAATAATTATGAATCCTAAGCGTAAAAATCGCCTGATATTGGTGTTATTGATATTGGTTGGTACTGGGGTAGCTGTGGCTTTAGGAGCTATGGCTTTAAAAGAAAATATTCAACTTTATCTCAGTCCATCCGAAGTAAAAGCAGGTAAAGCCCCTGCTAATCATACTTTTCGTTTGGCAGGTTTGGTTGCTAATGGCAGTGTCAAACGAGAAAAAACAGGCTTAACAACACGTTTTGATGTGACTGACAATGTGTCGACAGTAACGGTAAGCTATACTGGTATTTTGCCTGATTTGTTTAGGGAAGGGCAGGGGATTGTTGCTATGGGTAAGTTACAAAATGCTACTGAAAAAGAGCTATTTGTTGCTGAAGAAGTGCTGGCCAAGCATGATGAGAACTATATGCCCCCACCTGTTCAGGATGCTTTAGACAATGCTAAAGAGCATACTAAGGATATCCCTAAAGAAAACAGCCAAGCCTCAGGAGACACAGCACAATGATACCTGAAATTGGAAATGTTTCTTTAATTATTGCTTTGGCTGTTTCTCTTGTTCTTGCAACCTTACCAATGATCGGGGCACAGAAAAATAATCTACAATTGATGCAACTCTCTCGTTATGCTGTTATGGCGCAGTTTCTTTTAATCTCTATTGCCTTTATCGCTTTAGCCTACTCCTTTAGTATTGATGATTTTTCGGTGCGCTATGTGGCCACCAATTCTAATTCAGCTTTACCGATGATATATAAAATATCTGCGGTTTGGGGCGCTCATGAAGGCTCCTTTTTATTGTGGTTATTATTACTTTCAGGTTGGACCGTTGCGGTTGCTTTTTTTAGCAAAAGTTTACCTTTGCCTATGACTTCTAGAGTCTTGTCTGTTATGGGCATGATCAGTATTGGTTTTTTGTTATTTATTATTTTTACCTCCAATCCTTTTGAACGTCTTTTTCCCGCAGCAATGGATGGCCGTGATTTAAATCCCTTATTACAAGATTTTGGTTTGGTGATCCATCCCCCTATGTTGTACATGGGCTATGTTGGTTTTTCAGTGGTATTTAGTATCACCATTGCTGGTTTAATTTCTGGACAACTGGATTCGGCATGGGCACGCTGGTCTCGACCATGGACAATTGTTGCATGGATCTTTTTAACCTTAGGCATTGCCCTAGGTAGTTGGTGGGCTTATTATGAATTAGGTTGGGGTGGTTGGTGGTTTTGGGATCCTGTAGAAAACGCATCCTTTATGCCTTGGTTGGTTGGTACGGCATTGTTGCATTCCTTAGTGGTAACAGAAAAACGTGGGGCATTTAAAAGTTGGACTGTTCTACTCTCACTGATAGCCTTTTCTTTAAGCTTACTAGGTACGTTCTTGGTTCGTTCAGGTGTACTAGTGTCAGTGCATGCCTTTGCTTCTGATCCTACCCGAGGATCCTTTATCTTAGCCTTTTTGGTTCTAGTGATTGGTGGTTCATTAACACTTTATGCTATTAGAGGAACGTCAATGGGTGGTGGCGGTCACTTTAACTTATTCTCTAAAGATACCTTTATGCTTCTGGGTAATATCTTATTAACAGTCGCCTGCGCTATGGTCTTATTAGGCACGCTCTATCCTTTGTTGGATCAAATGATTGATCTGGGTAAGTTATCAGTCGGCGAACCGTATTTTAATGCGGTGTTTGTGCCCATTATGTTGCCCGCACTGGTGATTATGTCTATGGCACCATTAATGCGTTGGAAGAATGATAATTTTTCCAGAGTTACTAAGCAATTAATTATTCCCCTATTGGTCTCTCTAGCTATGGGGCTAGCCATGTTGATGTTGGAACAAGGCTCGATTATGGTCTCTATCAGTATTGGTTTGGCGACTTTAATTGTCTCTTCTGTGATTATGAGCTTCATTGCTCGAGTGCGTAACAAAGGCAATGTGGTACAAGCGATGAAGAAAATCCCCTTATCTTTTTATGGCATGAATCTCGCTCACATTGGCATAGCCATATTTGTTGTGGGGGTAACGTTTACTGAATCCATGAGTTTACAAAAAGACTTACGTATGGAGCAGGGTGATACGATTTCTTTAGGGGGGTACTCATTTACCTTTGAAGGTGCAAAATCCCATCAAGGTCCTAACTACATTGCTTATGAAGGAGCGGTGAGTGTTATTGGTGACAAAGGTGAAGAAGTTGCTGTATTAACACCGCAGAAGCGTGTGTATCAGGTTCGTGGTATGCCAATGACCGAGGCAGGTATTGATGCTGGCTTATTTCGGGATTTATTTGTTGCCTTGGCAGAGCAACTTGATAATGGTGCTTGGAGCTTACGGATCTATTATAAACCTTTTATCCGTTGGATTTGGCTAGGATGTATTTTGATGGCGTTAGGTGGTCTTGTGGCGGTGTTAGACAGACGTTATCGTTTGCAATTAACAGATAAAAAAGCATTAAATTAGAGAAAAAACTATATGAAAAAACAATTTATGACCCCCTTGATTGTCTTTGGTCTCTTGGTTGTACTGCTGAGTGTGGGACTGATGAAGGCAAAATATGTGCGAGATGTGCCCTCTCCCTTAATAGGTAAGGCTGTTCCTGAATTCTCTCTTGCAACGGTGGAAGATCAGCAACAAGTATTCAGTAGTAAAGAATTGACCGGAGACATTGTTTTAGTCAATGTCTGGGCATCTTGGTGTGTTTCCTGTCGGGCAGAACATAAACTATTGAATAAAATTGCTAAGCAAGGCATAAAAATTTATGGTATTAACTATAAGGATGAATTAGCGGATGCTCGCCAGTGGCTGAGTGCCTATGGTAATCCCTATGTAAAAAATGCTCATGATATTACTGGACGAATCGGTATTGATTGGGGCGTTTATGGGACGCCAGAAACCTTTATTATTGATCGCAACGGTATGATCCGTTACAAACATACCGGCCCTATTTATGAGCAGGATATTAGCGATAAAATCTTACCTATTATTAAACAACTACAGGCAGAAACATAATGCTTGCTATGATAAGAAATATCATGAATCACCATTTTATAATGAGTTTAGCTCTATTTTTAATCTTGTGTTTATGCTCTTTATCTTTACAGGCAGGGTCTAGGGGACAACCTAAAGAGCCTATTATTTTTAATGATCCACAAATTGAAAGTGATTACCTTGAATTAGCAGAAGAATTGCGTTGTCTTGTTTGCCAAAATCAAAACTTAATTGATTCAAATGCTGAATTGGCTGATGATTTGCGCCGAGAAGTCGCCAAAATGTTAAAACAAGGCAAAAATAAAGAGCAAGTCACTCAGTTTATGGTGGCTCGTTATGGTGATTTTGTCTTATACAACCCACCGTTTAAAGCGCAAACGTGGCTGTTATGGGGTGGTCCTTTTGTGTTGATGTTTTTTGCTATTTATTGGTTGTTAAAAAAGATAAAAGTGGATGCAAAAGAAATTAATACAGACAGTGCTGAACTTTCTGAAAAAGAAAAAGAACGCTTAGCGAGCATTTTAAATAATAAATAGAGTTTTGTTTTGAAGTAAACACTCTTAGTTATCATCAGCACGAAAGAATGATGGAAAAGGTAAAATAAGTATGTGGGTATTAGGGTTAATTTGTGCAGTATTAGTTATCGTTGCAATGAGTTTATTAATAAAACCATTATTTGCCAGATACTCTATTACTGAATTGCAAGAGAAGCAAAAAAAAGCCGATCAGAGAAAAGCACTTAATATTGACCTGTATGAGCAAAAAAAGGTGCAGATAGAACAAGACTTTGCTAATGGCTTACTCGATGAAGAGGGAAGAACTCAGGCAAAAAATGAAATAGAACATAGTTTATTGAATGATGCCGCTCTCTCTAGTGAAACGAAATTGACACAATTATCAAATACGGATGCTAAAAAACTTAGTATTGCTTTTCTACTATTTGTGCCTATTTTTTCCCTTATTGTTTACCTATTTATTTCACCAGACAAACTTGAACAAATTGTCATGGCACAACCTGTTGGTGGATCAGTGGAAGCAACAAGTAAGAAGCAAGTACCCGATATTGCGACCATGGTAAAGTCTCTGGAGAAAAAACTAAATGAACAGCCTGAAAATGCTTTGGGTTGGAATATGTTAGGGCGTTCTTATGTGGTATTAAAACGTTATTCTGATGCCAGTAAAGCCTATGAAAAAGCACTTGCACTTGTACAACAAGGTAAGGCCGAACAGGAAATGCCGGAATTAGAGATTAATTATGTAGAAGCATTGATGCAGACGGGAGATAAAAACAATTATCAAAAAGCACGTAGGCAACTTACCACTCTTTTGCAAAACGATCCTAATAATGGTGATGCACTATGGTTTATGGGCTTTCTTGATTATGAAGCTGGAGATAAGCAACAAGCTATTACACGTTGGACACATTTATTATCTTTATTGCCTAAAGAGGGTGAGCAAGCAAAAATTGTAATGACTTACCTTAATCAGGTAAAAGGTGCTGTCAGTCAAGTAGCGAGTAAAACCACGACTGAGGAACTACCTCAAAAAAATTCTCCAGCAACACAAGCGCCATCTTCTGTATCTGAAAAACCACGTCCCAATCAGCAATTAATAGGGACATCACAAGAGCAAGCTTTTATTGCTTCTATGATTGCTAGGGTAGAAAAAAGGGTACTAAAAAATCCTAAGGATCTCAAAGGTTGGACATCACTGGGCAAGTCTTATGGCGTGTTGAATCGTCAGGTCGACTCGGCCAATGCTTATGCTAAAGCCGTTGCTTTAGATCATAATAATGCTGACCTTCTTATGGCCTATTCTAATGCAGTGATTAAGAGTGCTCGCCCCGATCAATTGGATAAAGCTCGTATTTTCTTTGCGCAATTAGTTGATCAAAATCCACAGCATTTAGATGCACTTTTCCTTTCTGGCTCGTTAGCTAAAGTTGCAGGTGATAATACACAGGCAAAACTATTTTGGAAAAAGCTTTTACCACAATTAGGTAATGACACTGAAGCGTATAAAGCCGTGCAGCATAATCTTGATTCTCTTCAATAAAAGCTAATTCTTGAGTAAATGACTAAATAATAAATAGCTGATAAAGCTTATTGAAGCTTGATTTAGGTCAAGGCTGTAATATACTGTTAGCGGTAACTTAAACACAGTGTTTTTTTAAGGTTTTAAAAGAGAATTGTCAGCATCTTAGATGGCTAATATTACCCGAATGCAATTATTAAGAGGGGATATAAAAGGAGCTAAACAGCCTTTTCGTCCGCCTTGGGCTATTCCAGAAAACTATTTTGTGGACTATTGCACTCGTTGCGACAAATGCGTTGATGCTTGCTTTGATGAACTTATTGTCAAAGGACGGGGTGGCTATCCTCAAATGGATTTTAGTAAAGGGGGGTGTGATTTTTGTGAAGATTGCCTGACTGTTTGTGAAAGCAATGCACTAAAGAAGATTTCTCTAAATAAAACCGCTCATCAAAAAAATACCACAAACCAAACTAATTCTAGAACCAATGATGTAGAGGAAGCGTCTGAAGCAGATGAGTTGGATTTATACGATCATTTATCATCTGATTTAGAACAATACCTCCCTCCTTGGCATATAAAAGTAGCTATTGACCTAAAAAAATGCCTTTCAATGAATGCCGTCATCTGTCGTTCTTGTGGCGAATCATGTGATGATGAGGTAATTAAGTTTAATTTGCAATTAGGTGGTGTTGCTGAGCCAATATTAGATGTTGAGCAATGTACTGGTTGTGGGGCATGTTTTTCTGTATGCCCAGTGCAAGTTATTCAACTCAAATTAATTGAACTATAAAGTCTATATTGTAGGCCTGATAGATAAACAGAATAAAAGAGAACCATATGAATATTTGTAGTGTAATTGTAAATGCAAAACCTGAAAATGCCCAGATGATTAGCGAATTACTAGCAAAAATGGAAGGTGTTGATGTGTTTGGTGGAATAGAAGAAGGGAAGATTATTGCCACTTTGGAAGACAGTGGTGAGAAAGCTTTGGCTGACAAGATGGCAGCTATGAATGATATCAAAGGAGTGATTAATGCAACAATGATTTATCATCAAGAAGAAGATAATACCGCGATGGAAGAGGAGATCGTATAGTGAGTATAACAAGGCGTGATTTTATAAAAAGTAACGCAGCCGTTGCCGCCGCATCGGTAGCAGGTGTCACCTTGCCCGTTAGTGTCACTCAAGCAGCAGAGTCTGCTGATGATGGCATTAAATGGGATAAGGCTGCTTGTCGTTTTTGTGGCACAGGTTGTAGTGTTTTGGTTGGTACCAAGAATGGCAAGATGGTTGCCAATCAGGGCGACCCAGATGCACCTGTAAATAAAGGTTTGAACTGTATCAAAGGTTATTTCTTAACCAAGATTATGTATGGTAAAGATCGTCTAACCAAACCATTACTTCGTAAGAAGGGTGGTAAATATGATAAAAATGGTGATTTTACAGAAGTCTCATGGGATGAAGCATTTGACACCATGGCAGACAAATGGAAAGCCGCTCTTAAAGACAAGGGGCCTACTTCTGTTGGTATGTTTGGTTCAGGTCAATGGACGCTTTGGGAAGGCTATGCCGCTTCTAAAATGATTAAAGCGGGCTTTCGTTCTAATAACTTAGATCCCAATGCACGTCACTGTATGGCTTCTGCTGTAGGTGCATTTATGCGTGGTTTTGGTATTGACGAACCAATGGGCTGTTATGATGATCTGGAAAAAGCTGACGCATTTGTCCTTTGGGGTTCAAATATGGCAGAAATGCATCCTATTCTTTGGTCTCGTATTACAGATACCCGCTTAACCAAGAAAGATTGTGAGGTTCATGTACTTTCTACTTTTAAACATCGTTCGTTTGAATTAGCAGATAATGGCATGATATTCAAACCTCAAACTGATTTAGCCATTCTTAACTATATTGCCAATTACATCATTGAACATGATGCGGTTGATAAAAGCTTTATTAAAGAGCATGTTGCTTTTCACCAAGCGACAACAGATATTGGTTATGGTTTGCGTCCAAATCATGCACTTGAGAAAAAAGCTAAAAACAATGGTAAAACTAAAGGCAAACATCCTAAAATTAGTTTTGAGGAATACGCCAAATCAGTTAAGCCTTATACCTTAGAAAAAGCCAGTGAACTTTCGGGTGTACCTAAGAAAAAGCTATTAAAATTAGCAAAACTTTATGCCGATCCAAAGAAGAAAATCACCTCACTTTGGACTATGGGCTTTAATCAACATACTCGTGGTGTTTGGGTTAACGGCTTATGTTATAACGTGCATTTGCTTACAGGTAAAATATCTGAACCAGGATCAGGACCTTTCTCTCTAACAGGCCAGCCTTCTGCTTGTGGTACTGCTCGTGAAGTGGGTACGTTTGCACATCGTTTACCTGCTGATTTAGTAGTTAAAAAAGAAGCACATCGTGATGTTGCAGAAAAAATCTGGAAATTACCTAAGGGTACGATTAATCCTAAGCCAGGCTATCATGCTGTTTTACAAAACCGTATGCTTAAAGATGGCAAGTTGAATGCGTATTGGGTGCAATGCACCAACAATGGTCAAGCAGCTGCTAACTTTAATGAAGAAACATGGCCGGGCTATCGTAATCCTAAAAACTTTATTGCAGTATCCGATCCATATCCAACAGTCACTGCTATGGCGGCTGATCTTATCTTACCAACGGCTATGTGGGTTGAGAAAGAAGGTGCTTATGGTAATGCTGAACGTCGTACTCAGTTTTGGCATCAACAAGTTAAAGCTCCTGGTGATGCAAAATCTGATCTCTGGCAGACTATGGAATTTACCAAACGTTTTAAAATGACCGAAGTCTGGCCTGAAGAACTGTTGGCAAAAATGCCTGAATATAAAGACAAGACGATGTATCAAGTGTTATTTGAAAATGGTCAGGTTAATCAATATCCCAGTCAGGAAATTACCGATGTTAATGGTAATAAGCATAATAATGATGAAATGGATCACTTTGGTTTTTATGTCCAAAAAGGTTTATTTGAAGAATATGCTTCATTTGGTCGTGGCCACGGTCATGATTTAGCACCATTTGATATGTACCATAAAGCTCGAGGTCTTCGTTGGCCGGTTGTTGACGGTAAAGAAACATTATGGCGCTTCCGTGAAGGTTATGATCCTTATGTGGCCAAACATAATCCTAAGGGTAAAAAGGGTGATGTTTATTTTTATGGTAATCATAAGAAAAATGGTGGTAAGGCGAAGATTATTTCAGCTCCTTATGAGCCACCTGCAGAAAGCCCAGATAAAGAACATGATCTTTGGTTATGTACTGGTCGTGTTCTTGAGCACTGGCATTCTGGGTCTATGACTCGTCGTGTACCTGAGCTTTATCGGGCAGTACCTGATGCAGTGATTTATATGAATAAAAAAGATGCCAAGAAGCGCAAATTGCGTAACGGCTCTAAAGCTAAGTTGATGACCCGCCGTGGTGAAATTGAAGCACGTATTGAAACTAAGGGGCGTAACAAACCACCAGAGGGTTTGGTATTTGTACCTTGGTTTGATGCTGGTCGTTTAATCAACAAGGCGACATTGGATGCAACTGATCCACTGTCTAAAGAAACCGACTACAAGAAATGTGCTTGTAAGGTTGTGAAGGCTTAATTTAATAGTAACTTTAAAATAAATTGGAGAATATAAATACAGCCTCAAATGGGCTAATGCATAATAGCCGATTTGATACAAATATTAGCATCAATTAACTTGGCTCTGCCTTTATTTGTAGAGCTAAGTTCATTAGATAAATACGAGGTGATTTTTTACATGTCTGAGAAACAAAGCCGGGGGGCTTCTGTTGAGTCAGGAACTGGAACTGTTCGTAATGGAACAGCAGTAGCACTGAATCGTCGTAAGTTTTTGGGTGACACACTCAAAACTGCATGCGGTGCAGGTCTGCTTGGACTTGGTATGGGGACTTATTCCCGTCAAGTTGAGTCTACTCCAGCCTGGGTTATTCGTCCTCCGGGTGCATTGCCTGAAAATGATTTTTTAGGTGCGTGCATTCGTTGCGGGCTTTGTGTCAGGGATTGTCCTTACGATATGCTGAGGTTAGCAGAATTAGGTGAACAAGTTGCTCTTGGCACACCTTATTTCATTGCTAGGGATAAACCGTGTGAAATGTGTGAAGACATACCTTGTGTGGCGGCATGTCCTACTAATGCGTTGGATCATGATTTAACAGTAATTGAAGATGCTCGTATGGGTCTTGCTGTACTGCTTGATCAGGAAGAATGCATTGCCTTTCAGGGCTTGCGCTGCGAAGTTTGTTTTAATGTCTGCCCTGTACAGGGTGATGCAATTACAATTGAAATGCACCATAACCGTCGTTCTGGTAAACATGCGTTGTTTATACCGGTGGTTCATTCAGACGCCTGCACTGGCTGTGGTAAGTGTGAAAAAGCTTGCATTCTGGAAGAAGCTGCAATCAAAGTGCTACCTATGGAGTTAGCAAAAGGCTTAGTAGGTAAGCATTATCGATTCGGCTGGAAACAGAAAAAAATGGCTGGCAAAAGTCTGGTAACACCGGATGTGAAACATCAATATAATTTACCTGAGGGAGTCAAGTATGACTTAAATGGGAGAGGGCTGTCATTGCCACCTGAGGCATCAAATGATAGAACTCCCTTTTCCTCAAATCCTCTTGATAGTTTGAAAAAACTGCAAAGTCAGGAGAATAAATGATGGTAAAAACAACACAAGATAAAACAGGACAGGAAGCTGTAGGCTTTCGTGCTATTACAGCAAAAGGTTGGTTTCAGGCACATAAGTGGTTGATTTTTCGTCGGCTCACTCAGCTTGCTATTCTAGCTTTATTTTTAATAGGGCCTTTGTTTGGAATGTGGATTGTAAAGGGTAATATGGCATCAAGTTTAACCTTGGATATATTACCTCTTTCTGATCCTTATGTGATGTTGCAAGGTTTGATGACGGGTAATATACCCGTAACAGAAGGTTTGATTGGTGTCGTAATTATTAGTATTTTTTATCTGTTAATTGGCGGTCGCGTTTATTGCTCTTGGGTTTGTCCCGTTAATATTGTAACGGATATGGCTGCTTGGGTACGTAGAAAATTAGGCCTCAAGGTATCAAGCCCATTTTCCAGAAGCACACGCTACTGGGTTCTGGCTTTGACCCTGATTTTGCCATTAATAACAGGTGCGATTGTCTGGGAATTATTTAACCCAGTGTCCTTGATGTTTCGAGGGATCATCTTTGGTCTTGGTTGGGCATGGATGGTGATCATTGCTATTTTTCTCTTTGATGTCTTTATCAGTCAGAGAGGATGGTGTGGTCATTTATGTCCTGTTGGTGCTTTTTATAGTCTGTTAGGTAAAAAAAGTATTCTTCGGGTGAGTGCTAGCAAACGAGAACAATGTGATGATTGTAATGACTGCTTTATTATTTGCCCTGAGCCAAAGGTTATTCGACCTGCGTTAAAAGGAGCAGATAAAGGCATCAGTCCTCTGATAGACGAGAGTAATTGTACTAATTGTGGTCGTTGTATTGATATTTGTGATGAAAATGTATTTCGTTTTTCCAACCGTTTTAAAAGTTAGATGATTAAATTTTAAAAACTGGAGCCTAAGTTCCAGACTTTAAATGGAGATAAAAAAATGTTTAAAACAATAAAATCAAAAACTCTTTTACAAAAGAGTCTCACGATTTTTTTATTAGCAATGACAGCAGTGATGTTTTCATCGGCAGCAATGTCGGTACAATCACTACGTGGTGATAGCCCGCTTGATAGCAAAGCCAATAAGGCCGCTAAGCATA
>Ga0256831_1001233_pt1 | contig 13567 bp, 16 predicted proteins | sample 132544metaG_FD_189087 | JGI IMG/M metagenome (GOLD analysis project Ga0256831, IMG submission 189087) | Hydrothermal vent microbial communities from Lau Basin, Pacific Ocean - 132-544 | ecosystem: Environmental > Aquatic > Marine > Hydrothermal vents | place: Pacific Ocean: Lau Basin | collected...
CCTTTAATCAGTACCAGTTCTTCAATAGATTCTAAAGGGCTGTTCGCAGGTGAATAGGGTGGCGTTTGCTGTTGATAATAGTCTTTTTCGGCACCATTTAAGCGTACTAAATCATCTCGGTCAAGCCAATCTTGCCAAGCATCCAATAAACTATCACTGCTTATATCATTGTCACTTATATTGTTTTGAGCCAATAACTTATCCAGAATGAGTTTGAACTTACGTCTTGGAAGATGGGCTAAGTTAATTCGTCCAGATAAATCATAAATGCGTACCACCATATCCGCTGGCAAAGGATAGGATAAATTCACTATCCGACCATCAAATAAGTCATTTGCTTTATTAGCAGAGGCTTGACTGCCTGATGGGGCAAAATGGATCATTAATTGCATTTTTGCCAGATTTATGGCGCTCATTAGTTTGGCTTTATTGACTACAGCCTCTTGCTGATGCATAACCGTGGTTGCTGACAGCCGAGCATTGGATGCTAAAATGGTCACCATCACTAATGACATAACAATGATCCATAAAACAACAATAAGAATAAGACCTTGATTATTGTGCCTAAGTTTAGGGTATTGAGTCCAAGACATAATCTTAGTGTGTCCGACGAGACTGATTATAATGGTTTTTAGCACTTTTTATTGCCACCAATAAATCAAAAGCCGGTAAATCATCATTTTGTCTCTGCCCACTAAATTCTAACCAAATAGCACGGGGAAAATTATTATTATTTTCCACTGGAACCTTATTAAGCCATTGCATTTTATGATCTACAGATTCAGATAAATAGTGCAAACTCAATTGGTAATTCTCAAACAAGGTCATGCTCGATTCCGGTATATTTTTTTTTGCATAATCAATTTGTTGTTGAGGGTCACCCTTTAAAACAGGTGTAACCAGTAGTTTTATGCCTTGTTCTAATACCTTAACCGACCAGATCGTTATCCTATCATTGTATGAGGGAGAACTGCTTGAAGTCCATTGTAATGTATCCTCTGTCCCCGTAAAAAAAGTTTTTTTCTTGGCACTTTCTTCATCACGATAGCTAAAAGCCACAGCACCCGATAAGGCTCGTTCAATTTCTACCAGCATAAGCGCATCATCAATCTGTTCATCTAAGGCATTATTTTGCTTTTGCCAATTTTGGCTTAATTGATAAAAACTACCCACTAAAATCACCAAGACAATAGCACTCAGTGCCAGTGAAATTAAGAGTTCTAATAAGGTAAACCCAATTTGTTTAGTTATTTTCATAGCTTATTGAGGTACATGAAAACGAATACTACTGAGCATGACGTTTCCCTGTTGATCAAGCAGATCAAATTGTTCTAGTTGCCAACGAATGGCTGTTGACTGTTCCTCTGGTTTTTCTAAAATATGGGCATTAGCAATATGAAATTGATTCGTTAAACGCTTTGGTGCATTGGGTAAATGAGCATTATTTAATGCGGCTCGTAATTCAAGGCTCTCATAAATCTTGGTCTGTGAGCGAAACACCAGTTGTTTACTCTGGCTTTGCAATACAAAAACACTGCCCAATACCATTGCCGCAAGCGTTATAGCAATGAGTATTTCTAATAAGGTAAAGCCTTGCCTATAGCGAAGTGAAGACTGTCTCATATATTAATTCTCAGGATAATGAATCGTCAGCTTACCAGTAAAGCTATTAACCACCAGTTGTGCCTGTTGCGCACCTTGCTGCAAGAGCAATGTGCCGCCTGTTGCACCACCTTGTGGAAAAAACTGAACCATAAGCATGGCTGGTTTCGCTTGATTATTTGTCTCTAATGGCTTTGCTACCATTCTTGTCTTATTAAGATTATCCTTATCAAGCCAGCGAACAACTGCCCCTTGGCTGTACCATTGCCCTTTTTTATGCCCCGTCTTGTTCCTTTGCTCATGTCCTTTTATCGTCTCTTGATCATCAAACAGGTTAAATAATTGAGCACTTTGAACCTCTCCGGTTACAACCGCATTACGGCGGTTATATTTTAAAATATTAGCTAAGTCTCTAAGCTGAGCAGCAAATAATTTGCCATCCGTATTACTAATATTGGGGATAATAATGGCACTGCCCAAAGTAATAATAGCCAATACCAATAAAAGTTCTAATAGGGTAAAACCTTTTTGTTCTTCTTTAAGACTAAACAACTGAGCATTCATAATAGAACCTAATGGTGAATATCTTTATCTTCGCCCTCTCCCCCTTCTTGTCCATCCGCACCTAGTGATAAAAGTGTATATTCTCGACCATTGTGATCGCCCGAAAGCTGATATTCATAGGCTTTTCCCCAAGGATCTAGGGGAATGTTTTTCATATAAGGGCCATCCCAACGGGCTTTACCTGAATTATTCTTAACCATCTCATCTAGGTTTTTAGGGTATCGTCCCATATCAAGGCGATAAGAATCTAAAGCGACCTCTATATTTTTAATTTGAGTTAAGGCCACATCATGTTTTGCGCCACCTAATTTATTCCATAAACTAGGACCAATAATCCCCGCTAAGAGTGCCAGTATTGCCATGACAATTAATAATTCAATTAGGGTAAAACCTGCTCGTTTAGTGGTTGCTTTTATAGGCATAATAATAGACTTCATTTTAATAGGACTCTTTGAGTTGCTTTAAAAGATAATGACTCACAGAGTCAAAGCGATTATTAAATTCATGGTTAAATTTTTTTAAATCGGTTTCTGGGCTAATAATTTTTGGGGTAATAATTAACACTAATTCACGGCGTTCGGTTTGTTCTGTTTGAGTTTTAAACAAAGAACCGACAATAGGAGTATTTTTAATGATAGGAATACCCGTTTCACCATCAACCGTAACCGATTCAATCAAACCACCTAAGATAATGGTCTGATTATTACGAGCAATTACCGTTGTGGTAATTTCTTGGTTACCAAAGGTGGGTTTAAAGCCTGCATCACTAGAATTTGTTGCCCCTTCGATAGAAGAAAGTGATTGTGATATTTGCATATTAATCACACCATCATCATTAATATGAGGGGTAATCGTCATTTCAATACCGGTTTTTCGATAGGCAATTTGTTGCGTTACCTGATTAACCGAACTCCCTGTACCTGAATCTAAATTGGTTGTTTCAGATGTTTGTACGGGAACTTCTTTACCCACGCTAATAGCGCCTTCTTGATTATTAGAGATCAATAAGGAAGGTCTGGATAAAATATTGACATTAGAGTCTTTAGCAACTGCATTTAACGTCACTCGCCAATCACCACCTAAGCGATTTAAAATCAGTCCCAACGGTTTGCCATCACTTGATACATTTTGTGCAACACCAAAGTTCGTTTGGATACTGCCATTGGATGACAGATAGCTCCAATCAAGCCCCAAACTTTGACTATCCGATAAGGTGACTTGAGCAATAACCACATTGACCAATACTTGTAGAGGGACTCTATCCAAGACTTTAATGGTTTCTAATAGTTGCTGATAATCTCTTGCCGTGGTACGGATCAGTAATGAATTTGAGTCCATATCCGAGACGATGGTGGCCATAATATTTGCTGAAGCCCCTCCTTGTGCAACGGTTAAGTTTTTTATTAATGGTCTTTTTTTCTTAACCAGAGGTTTGTTGTGTCTTTTTATCGCGAGTGCATCCTTGGGCACCGTTCTAAAGACGTTAGGAGACGATGCTTCAAGCTCTTTTTCTATTTTAGGTTTTTTATCATTGGCATTATTTAAAATAGAATTTAATGTACCTGAGAGAGAATCACAATCAATACTCTTGCAGCGATAGAAAAATATTTGTTCTTGTAATGAGCTTGATCCCCCATCATCAAGAATATCAACCCAACGATCTACAGATGTAAAGCCCCGCCCAGGAGGAGCAACAACTAATAAGGAATTAATCCGTTCCAGTCCAAGCACCTGATAGGCAGGCTGTGCGCCCTCAATAAGTTTTAAAATAGCAATTAGATCAGCAGCGACTTTCTTAGTCTCTGATTTTTGTATTTTATAAATACGGATGCCTCTGGCACGAAACGGATCGACATCAATAAGACTTAATAGACCATTAATTTTTTTTAACTGTTCTGATGAGGCAATAATGGACAATGCATTTAACTGAGCAATTTGTGATATTTTAGTATCAGATGCTATCAGAGGTTTTAAAACAGCCAAAGCGGATTGAATGGATATATTTCTCAGCGGTGTAATCTGCATGACTTTGCCCACACTGTTTTGAGTCAACATAGTGGCATAGCCCATTTCTTCTGGTAAAAAAACCGGTGATTTTTTAGCATAATAAACACCCGCTTTATTCTCTAGAGTGATCCCTGATTCACTCAGCAACATATTCAGCAAGGGCCATAAGTCTTTATACTTTAATGGCTTATCCGGTGCAGTACGCATGGTCACTTTATTATTAACTGAGGCATCAATCACAATACTGATCCCCAGCGAGTCGGCTATTTCTTGCAAAATTTGTCGCAGTTCAACCTGCTCATAATCTAATTGCACAATGTCCTGTTCTATCCCTGATGGATCATTGCTATACACTTTGGCAATACCGGGAGTAATGGCCTGATGAGATTTAATAATAGGCAGACTGCCACTGGTCTCTAGTTGTTTTATTTGGCTATCAAGATAATTTTGTGTCTCTTGTGAAATATGGCTAAGCTGGGTATTTTTATTGGCTACTTGGGTGCTAATCGCCATTGCTTCTGGCTCAATAGCAGCAGGCTTGCTGGTGCGATTCTCTATTGCCCTTTGCTCCACACTAAGCCTATTATTATCTTTATCTACGCCATGTTCTGAACTCTCATGCGAACGATTATGCACACAGCTAGTGAGCATAGGCACTACAATTAATAAGAGTATCATAGGCTTTAGCAAACGGTATGTAGACTGATTATTTGTATATGAGCGAAAGTGATAGACCATAAAGACGTTCCATTTTTATATACCGATATCATTCATACTGAATACCGCTAAAAGCATAACGATAACAATACCACCGACCAGTATTCCAAGAAGTAAAATTAATAAGGGTTCAATTAATGCAAGTAATCGTGCCAAGCGATTTTTAACACGCTGATTAAAGGTCTCTGCCAATTGATTAAAGATCTTAGCAGTTCGGCCTGTTTCTTCTCCCACAACAATAAGCTTGGCTAGTATCATAGGGAAATCCGTGTTTTTTTCCAATGCTTTGCCTAAAGACAGACCGGATTTTACATCCAGTTCAACCTGTGACACCTGTGCGGATAATTGACGATTTTCTAATACCCCCTGAGTAATCGAAAGGCTTTTAATCAGGGGCACACCAGCACTGAGCAAGGCTCCAATGGTACGGCAAAAATTGCTGGCATCTTTGTATAATAACAGTTTGCCAATGATTGGCAATGTTAATAAAAGTGCATCTTTTTGTTTACTATGCTGTTCATCACGAAACCACCATTGAGTAAAAAAATACAGCAAAACAGATGCTGGAATAAGTGTCCATGAATAATACAGCATCCAATCACTCATAGAAAATAAAAATTGTGCTGACGCAGGAATAGGTGCCCCAGTATCACTAAATAAGGTAGCAAATCGAGGCACAACAAATAGAATCATCAACACCACGGAAAGCACCCCCACAAAAAGTAGTACCAAAGGGTAAATCATGGCACTGATGATCTGCCGTTTGGTTTCTTGTGCTTCTTCTAAAAAGTGTTTTAATGGCACTAATAAATCCGCCAGAATACCGCCTTCTTCGCCTGCCCGAACAATACTGATATACAGTTTAGAAAAACTTTGGGGATTATCCTCCATTGCCTGAGTCAGCGTACCACCTTCTTTTACATAGCGGATCATATTTTCAATTAAATAATGAGTGGCAGTGCTGCTACTAAGGCTTTGTAATAAGGTTAATGCTTTATCAATAGGTACCTGTGCCTGAATTAAGGTCGTTAAGCCTTCAGTAAAATGGATCAGTTCTTCACTCGATAGATGGTGTGTTTTTTGCTGTTCACTATGCGTAGCATCAATGGGGTCAAGTTGTATCGGGGTGAGTTGCCGTGCTTTTAATGTGCCCAGCGCTTCGTTCTCATCCAATGCATTCAGCTGACCGGAAACCAATGTGCCCGTAATATCATAGGCTTGATAATGAAAGGAGTTAAGCTTCATTTATTCGTCGTCACTCGCACAACTTCTTCTGGGCTGGTAATGCCCTGAGCTAGTTTTTCCAAGGCATCTAAGCGCAATGTCTGCATACCTTCAAGCACAGCCTGCTGCTGAATTTTATTCGTATCAACTCCCCGACCAATCAGATCACGAATCGCATCGGTGATCACTAATAGTTCATATAAACCCACCCGTCCTTGATACCCCGTTTCACCACAATGAGTACAGCCTCGGCCATGATAGACCTTAGGCATATCGTGTTGGCTAATATCCAATAGTTTTGCTTCAATATCTGTCAATGTGGTTTCATAGCGACAATGTGAACAAATTTTTCTTACTAAGCGCTGAGCTTGAATCGCAAGCAAACTGGAACTGAGCAAATAAGGCTCAACCCCCATGTCTTGCAAGCGAGCAATCGTACCTGCGGCGTTATTCGTATGTAGAGTCGAAAAAATCAAATGTCCTGTAAGAGCCGATTCAATAGCAATAGCAGCCGTTTCACTATCACGGATTTCACCAATCATAATAATATCGGGATCTTGACGGACAATCGAGCGTAAGCCAGAAGAAAAACTCAGGCCAATTTTGGCATTTGTTTGTATTTGGGTCACACCATCTAATTGATACTCGACCGGATCTTCTATCGTGATAATTTTTTGTTTTCGAGAATTAATTTTTTCCAGTGACGCATATAAGGTGGTTGTTTTACCACTGCCGGTAGGCCCGGTGACTAAGATCATGCCATTGGCCTGTGTTATCAACTGCTGGTACGTACTGAGCAGTTTAGCAGGCATGCCTAAGTGTTCCAGACTGACATGAATATCATCCCTATCTAAGATCCTTAATACCACCGATTCACCATGAACACCCGGCAAGGTTGAGACACGTAAATCCAAAATGCGATCACCAATACTATGCTCAATACGGCCATCTTGAGGCAGTCGTTTTTCACCGATATCCAACTTAGCCATTAGTTTTAAACGGGAGGTAATGGTAGGCTGATGCACTAATGGCAAGGTTTTAATCGTCGTCATAATCCCATCAACCCGACAACGCACGTACAAACCACTGGCTTCTGGCTCAAAATGAATATCACTAGCTCGCAAATCAAGTGCTCGCTCAAATAAATGGTTAACCGTTCGGATCACAGGAGCATCTGAATCCGTATCAGTTAAGTCATCTTCTTTGAATAATTCAACCGCCTGTTGGTCATCCATTTCAGGTGCTAATTGTGCCCGCCAATATCGGGTTAATTGCTCCATTTCATGTGCCGAGCAAGTCATAAAGTGAATGCGAATATCTTTGATAATAAAACGTATCAACGCACGGGTTTCAGGCGTAGGTAAAAGCGCATAGCAGAGTATGCCACTGTCTTCAAAATCCCTCGCTGGCACTAAATGATTCGCTAATATAAGTTGTGAAAAAAGAGGCAATGTTAAGATCATTACAAATTATCCACTTTGGTATTTTTCTGGCTAAAGGCAGTCACACTAAGAGAGCCCCGCAATATTCTCCGGCTGGAACGAATTTTCATTTGGCTAACGATTAATTTTTTCTGTGAATGTTCTATGGCATTAATAAATGCCATAATACTACCCATATCACCACTGATGGACATATTTTGTGTGATCATTAACCATTGTGCATTATCTTTAAACTCTGGCAAACGACTTGACTGTATTTTTGCACCGCTTTGTATTGCTATTTTTTTAACTAGGGTCTGTAGTTTTGCTGCCACTAATTCTCTGGATTTAGCAGAAAATAATTGTTTTGTTCTATTCTCTTCCAGTTTTTTAATTTTAGCGTACTCATCCGCCCAAAATTTTTGTTTACTTTGTAGTTTATCCAAACGATCAACTTTACTTTGTAATCGCTCAATATCATCAAGACCTTGATGATAATAGCGAATACCAAGAGGAATACCTTTGAACAAGCCCGTTATGAGTAGCATTGCAAAAAAAAGGTATAGGAGTTTGCTTTCTTTTTTGGTCATGACAATACGTCCTGATCCCAATGCTTAACATTATTCATCACGGGGAAAAAATTCTTCATAGTAAGTTTTTTCATCATGATCAGCAAGGTGGAAAATAATACCAAAGTGTTCTTTATTTTTGCCTCGCTCTGAGCGAATATTCTGGTTAAACGCAGCATTGTCAAATTCTTTTTGTTGAGCCAATAATTCTAATAGTTTAGAAGGTGAGGGACTATAGCCTTCAATTTCAACCACACCATTCGCTAATTCAAAGGATGATAACCAGCTGTCTTTGGGGATCAAACGGTTAATTTTTAGCATCATTTGATATAAATCATGTTGCGGATATTGCTCAAAGGCCAACCACTTTTGCTCATAATTCAGCACATTTTCCCGTTCACTACGTACACCTTCTGTCTGTTGCAGGCGGGTCAGATAGTTCTGATTCACTTGTCTATAATCCAAACTATTTTTTACAAAGGGTAATGCAATTAACAAACAGATAAAACAGGCCATAAAAACAAATCGGCGCATTTTACGACGCTGGTGTTCTTTTTGGATTAAGTGCTTAGCCTGTGGAGGATAAAAAGCATAGTCTTTATTAGGCTGAAATTTATCAATATGCGCCAAAAATGTGTCTTTATTAGCAATTATATTTTTATTTGCAAATGGACAATGAGGATAATGAGCCTGCCATTGTTCCTTAAATTGTTGGTCAAACTCCGTTATTGTTAAATCACTCTGTATATAGAAATCCCAGTGTCGCAAATTCTGTTGGGCAAATTGTGTCACCAAAAGATAGTCTTTACCCTGCTCACAATAGACAATATCATCACTTTTATTATTCACAGAGAAAAGAAAACTAGCTGGAAAAATGGCCAATAGTATTGATCTGTGGTCTTTAAAGGTAGCAAATAATTGTTCTGAGCGTTTTTTTGAAAACCAGAGAGCCTTATTCTCATGATGATTACTATGTGTTGAAGCTACCACCAGAAGAGAATCTGTACAAGCAGGCAAAAGTTCACTTTGTTGGTAATGCAAGACAGGTACAATACGTTGCCGATCAATTTTTGGCAGTTGATAGGATGTAGCAATAAACTCATTAGCGGGCAAAAATAATGTAATAGCAGGCGTTTTAATATTTTTTGGAATAATTTTTTGAGCTGCTAAAGCAATACTCTGGGCTATATTTCCGCTCTGGGCAGTATTCCCGCTCTGGGCAGTCCCATCGAACTCTTCACTTAAATGACATGATGCACCTGTGGCTAAATTTATAATACTATTGTTAAAAACAAGCAACGAAACATTACTTTTCTTTAGTAGCGCCTCAGACTCATCAATAATAAAATAATTAACGAGGCGGGAGCTTATTTTATTATAAAATGAGTTCAATATAGCTTTCATCAGGCTATTATACCTAAGTTAACATCATAAGTGCATACACCAGTATTTATCTTTTGTGATACAGTCCTACTTAAAATACTTATTTTCCGTAGAAAAATTTAACCTAAACAAATTAATTAAACCTACTGAGCATTTTTAAAACGATTTTGGAAACGTGATTTAAATTCATTTTTCTTAGCTGTTTTCTGTTCTGGCGATGTATTTTGCCATTGTTTTTGTTTTTCATGAGCTTTGGCCTGAGCAGATTCCTTAGTCGCTGCCTTATCTGCAGATGACATACCTTGCCATTGAGATAACATTGCCTGCCGTTCTTCTGTCGATAATTGTTGCCACATAATATCTTCTTGACTGGTTCCTGCATAAGAAAAACCACTAAAAGCAGTCATACTGGCACTGAGCAGTATTGCAACCAATAGGTTGTGGTGTAAAAAGTGTTTATTATTAAATACTGACATAAATTTTCCTTCGCTATTTTTATCCTAAAAAAATAGCCTCATGTTCAATACACAAGGCCATTGGTTCTATTACTTAACAAGATATAATGAACTATAATGCCTTCGTAACGGCTGAAGAGGCCAATGCTTGGCTAATTTGTTCAACAATATCATCAATAAACTGCTTCTGTTCATCATCCAAAACCGCACGTAGGTCATGTTTTAGAACTTCTTTCCAAACAATAAGCTCCGTTAGCAAGTTACCTTGCATTGCCGCAATCTCTTCTACCGAAGCAATATCAAGATCATCACTGCCAGCAGTCGTATTTAATAATTTACGACGATTATTAAGCATCTCAATACCAATAGACATCGCTTCTGGTAGAGAAGAAGATAAAATAAGTCTCATTTGCATCTTTTGGACATCGGTTAATTGGTATTGCTCAGCGAGATCTGAGGCGACAGGAATAAGCTCCAAGGCCTTACCACCAAAACCACTGGCCTGCACTTGTGTAGATAACATAATGGATAATACAAAAAATAGACTTAATAATTTTTTCATTTTTTTCACCTGATTTGATTAGTTAAACAATTAAGGCAGAGAGTGTGGATTTGCCAACACCTATTATCTGCATTTGTTAGAACTTATTATTTACCTGAAATGTCACTGAAATATGATTAAAAAAATGAATTTGTAATAAAGTGTAAATAAAACCATAGAATAAATAGGTGTTATAGATTTTTAGTTTGCGAATAATCAACAGAACTTATCAGGTATTGACACCATGATCGTTCGTTAGCTTTTAGAAAAATGTGCATCCAACTTATCCAAAAGTTCTAACCCTTTATTAATGTCACCTGTAGCAGCAAGAGTACGGAATCTTACCTCACTATCAAATTCAGCCAATGCCTGTGTTGAGAGTTCATCTATCAACTTGTTTATACTAACATGCCGATATTGAGCAAGAGCCTTTAATCGAGAGTGTTTATCATCAGGAATTCGGATAGTTAAAGTTGCCATATTATTCACCTCTCAACAATTGTTCTGGAGTTAATACTTTTAAGTTTGGGAATGTCAATTCAGCATTAACAAGATCTTTAATATTATTGGTTACTATGTGTGTGGCATTGCCAGCTAAAGCTAATTCAATTAAAAAATTATCCCCTTCATCACGTACATTAGGTCGCCAAAGGTATTTAATTGAAACCCAATGACAAATACTATAAAAAGAGTTTAATAATTGTTGTTTTTCAATTTCAGTCAAAGGACATAAATTAATAATATTTTCCCTGTTACTAACATCTTGATACTCAGAAAATAAAGCATTACCAATCAATGGATTGTAAGTTCCTTTTAAACAATGTCTTAGCACTGCTCTGCTTGGATCTTTTTCTCCAATTAAAGCACTAATTATCACAGATGTATCAACTACTATTGTTTTATTCATAATCAATATGATAGCATATATGCAACCAAAAACAATAAAATCAGCTAAACCAGAAAATGCATCGGAGGCAAAAAGACGCCCAGATGATATAGGCGTTGAGGCTTTAAAAGGAGACTGGACAAGGGTATCATTCATCTCGACTAAATATCCAATATCGTGTTATCTATAAAATAGAGAATGAAGAACTGTATGTAAAAGTAGTCAAAGTTACTGCTCATAATTACAGGAGAAAGTAATATGAAAGACTATAAACAATCTAAGAAAAGAGTAGATGTATCAATAGGTGAATCTGTACACATAATGCGTGAGTTACAGGAATTAAGCCAAAATGCACTCGCATCAATGACAGGTATTCCTCAATCTACTCTATCTGCTATATTTTTTAAAGCATCTAAGGGATAATCTGGCCATACTTGTTTAAAATGCTTGAGTTCTTTTTGGGCATCACTTATTTTATTTTGCCGGTATAATGTTTTTATTTTCTCCAACCATTGTGCTGGGGGAAGTACTGATATTGAACGAGTTTTTTTCTGTATGACTATTTTATTAGCTTCCTGAAACTCTGCCTTTTGTTCTTGTTTCGCTTCTTTTTGAGCTTTATTTTTTATACGTTGTTGGGGCACTGGCTTTTCAAGTTTAGGTAATACAACTGGAGCAACCGTGTCATATCGTTCTAACCTATCCAAGTGGCGATCTTGCTCTAATACAGGGGCAGAATTAAGCGTAGGGATAGCTTCAGATACTTCTTTAGGCTGTTCAATTATTAATCGCCTCTTAGCCGATGGCTCAGCAGGTACATCAGCAGTAACGTGAGTAATAGCATCCTCAGATAAAATACTAGGCTCTGAAGTAAACGCCTCATTATCACGCTGTTTTGTTGCCTCTTCAATAGTCACTAATTGCAAGGTAACACTGACACCTAAAATCATTATAGCTGCCGTTGCAATATGTCTTAACCAAGGTGATTGCTGTTTTTTAAGCTGTGCCGATGCCTGTTGTAAGACCGCACGATCAAGTGCTTGACTCGGTTCTTCTTGGCGACTTTTTTGATACAGCAAAGAGAAGGCTTTATCATAATAAGCATCATTTTGTTGATCCGTCATAGACAATCCTTTAACACTTTTTTTAATTGTTTAAGGGCATAACGCAAGCGGCTTTTTATGGTTTCACGGCCAACGCTGACTACCTTGGCAATCTGTTCCAGAGTCAGTCCAGCTTCTTCTTTAAGTAATAAGGCATCTCGTTGTTCCGCTGGTAATTGGGCAATTTCTAAACGCAGACGATCATGGCATTCTCTATTACTATAGTGTTGTTCTTGAGGATAATCTTCTGAAATCACTTCTTCTACCTGTTCTGAATCACTGACAATATGAAGTGTCTGTTTGCGAAATAAGTCAATTTTAATATTTCGGGCAATTTGAAAAACCCATGCTTTAAACGAGCCTTGTTTAAACTGAGTTTTTGCTTTTATAACCCGTGACCAGACCTCTTGATAACAATCATCTGCTTGTGCTTGGTTATCACAGGTGCGACAAAGATAAATATAGAGGGATTTTCGATAGCGTTGATACAATATTTCAAAAGCATTTACATCACCCTGACAATACTGCTCTAATAATCGCTCATCGGAATATTCACTTGATATTGACATAAATAAAATAATTAACTCAAAAAGAGTCTATCCATTCAGAACAATAAATCAGAACAATGAATGGATAGAATAGGCTAATAGTAGTTACTTATTATCAAGTGATTTAGATAAATTTACAAGGCGGACAAATTCACCTCGATAACCATAAGGATCATCCCCTTTGCTCTGCTGTGCCAATTTCATTACCGAGTCATAATTCCATGCTTGAGTATATTTTCCTCCTCTCAGCAATTCAGCAAAACCCGCAACCGCAGCACTAAAGTTGAAATTATTACTATTTGTATCTCGGCGGTCTTTTTTTATCACTTGTGAGATCAGTTTTGATTGTTTGCCCTGTGGCTCTTTATAACGTAACTTTAAAAAAGCCAGTTCAGAGGCCTTATTCTGCCCTATAAACCGCCCATCCGAAGGTGTTTTTTTGTGCTGATTTTGTTGATAGTGATAAGGTTCAATTTGTTGTTTCTTACTACCTACTAAGGTGATTTCATATAGCGCCGTAACGGTATGCCCCGCACCAATATCACCT
>Ga0256831_1001234_pt1 | contig 13547 bp, 13 predicted proteins | sample 132544metaG_FD_189087 | JGI IMG/M metagenome (GOLD analysis project Ga0256831, IMG submission 189087) | Hydrothermal vent microbial communities from Lau Basin, Pacific Ocean - 132-544 | ecosystem: Environmental > Aquatic > Marine > Hydrothermal vents | place: Pacific Ocean: Lau Basin | collected...
GTTTAAGGCAGGACAGTTCATGTTTCTGCTATTCACCCGCGCCCTTCGACACGCTCAGGAAGCTAGCTCCCTGAGCGTGTCGAAGGGCGCGGGTTGTTTGCTATGACGTTACTTTTTTTCGCCTTAAGTTGGTAGCCAAATAAACGAACAACATGTTAGATTTACTGTATCCTCCTACTTACATGGATTCATATTATCACCCATTATTTTAATGCCTAAAATGGCGCATCTTAGTAAATATCATCGCCATGCCCGCCTTATTAGCCGCCTCAATTACGTCCTCATCACGAATTGATCCACCTGGTTGAATAACCGCTACAATGCCCGCCTCAGCCGCTGCTTCAATACCATCTTTAAAGGGGAAGAAGGCATCGGATGCCATTACAGAACCTTCCACCTGTAATTTAGCGTGCTCTGCTTTAATTCCCGCAATACGCGCTGAGTTGATACGACTCATTTGACCTGCCCCAACACCAATGGTCATATTATTTTTGGCATAAACAATGGCATTTGATTTAACAAATTTAGATACTTTCCAAGCAAATAATAAATCCTTCATCTCCTCTTCGCTGGGGGCGCGTTCGGTGACTACTGTAAGTTCATTATAAAGTGCTAAATCAGCTTCTTGCACCAACAAGCCACCATTAACGCGTTTATAGTCTAAACGTGGTTGTGCTGCGCTAAATTCTCCGCATTCCAATAAGCGTACATTTTTCTTGGTTTTAATAACTTCAATGGCATCTTTTGCAATACTAGGTGCAATAATGACTTCAACAAACTGACGATCAACAATTTTTTGTGCAGTTTCAGCATCTAATGACTGGTTAAAAGCAATAATTCCACCAAAAGCAGATTCAGGATCAGTTGAAAATGCACGGTCATAAGCTTCTAATATCGTGCCACCTGTTGCAACACCACAGGGATTTGCGTGTTTAACAATGACGCAAGCTGGTACATCATCAAACTGCTTTACACATTCAAGTGCTGCATCCGTATCACCAATATTATTATAAGAAAGTTCTTTTCCCTGTAACTGCTTGGCTGTTGCGATACAGGTTTCAGTCTGATCTTCAGCACTATAAAAAGCAGCGGCTTGATGTGGGTTCTCGCCATAGCGCATGGTTTGAGCTTTTCTAAATTGCATATTAAAGGTCGTTGCAAACCCTTTTGGCTTGTCATTTTCAATAATTTTGCCAAGATAATTAGCAATCAAGCCATCATATTTAGCGGTATGTTCAAACGCCTTAGTCGCCAGTTTAAAGCGAGACTTTTTGGAGATTGCGCCATCATTATTATCAAGTTCGCTTTCAATTATTTTATAATCACTAGGGTCAACCACAATTGCAACATGTGCATGGTTTTTAGCACTAGCGCGCACCATCGTTGGGCCACCAATATCAATATTCTCAATCGCCTCTTCTAACGTACAATCATCTTTAGCAATAGTCGCTTCAAAAGGGTAAAGATTAACCACAATAAGATCAATGGGTGGAATATCATGCTCCTCCATCACTGCATCATCCGTGCCACGGCGGGCTAAAATACCACCATGAATTTTAGGATGCAAGGTCTTAACTCGACCATCCATCATCTCAGGAAAGCCAGTGTAATCAGAAACTTCGGTGACAGGAATAGCATTATCAAGCAGTATCTTAGCCGTGCCTCCTGTCGATAGGATTTCAACACCACGAGCATGAAGCTTTTGGGCAAACTCTAGAATTCCTGCTTTATCAGAAACACTGATAAGCGCGCGGGTAATAGGGCGGTTGGTAGATTGGGGCATAATGGACTCTCACTTAGGAACGAGCACAAAACAACTTCCCGATCTCTAACTTGCTTTTTTATCCCAGCTTGAATGATCTCATTCGTCGCGTAGAGTGACTATGCGTCTCATGAGTTCATCCAATCTGAAATAAAAATTCTGTGTTAGAACTTCGGGAAGTTATTTCATACTCGTTCCTTAACAAAAAATGGGGAGTATCGCATAGCTTTGTTTAAGTTTCATTTTTGAATTAGCAAGATACTTGTGAAAAGTATGAAAGATGGAGATCTGTTGTCTTTTCTTGGCATGCTTAAAGGAGAGGTAATAAAGGAATGAAAGCTTTCGTTTTTTAGTCAAATACTAGTGTCTATAAATTACAGACGGCTAGAGCCGTTGTAGAATCTAAGTTATAGTTGCCGTTTTATTTATACTAACAGGAAACCCCAATGCGTGACGCAATTAAAGCTTCCATCAGAACCATTCCCGACTACCCCAAAAAAGGAATTCAGTTCCGTGATATATCCACGCTACTTGAAGACTCAAAAGCTTTGCGCATGACGGTTGATACGATTGTGCATCGTTATATGAATGAAAATATCTCAGCCGTAGCGGGGATAGAGGCGCGTGGTTTTATTTTTGGTACGGTGGTTGCTTATGAGTTGGGGGCTAGCTTTATCCCGATCCGTAAAGCGGGGAAATTGCCTGGTGATACTATTAGCCAGTCTTATCAATTGGAATATGGCGAAGATAGTATTGAAGTGCATAAAAACTGTGTTCATAAGGGGGCGCGTATCTTATTAATTGATGATTTAATTGCTACAGGTGGAACAGCCGCTGCAGCAATTACATTACTGCGTCAGTTAGAGGCAAATATTATCGAGAGCTGTTTTGTGGTTGATTTACCTGATTTGGGCGGTAGTAAAAAATTAGTCACAGAGCTTGATTGTCCTGTGTTTGCATTATGTGAATTTGCAGGAGATTAGTTCAAATGGCAGATGCAAAATCCCGCTATCTTATTGTTGCAGCACTTGAAATGGAAACGCCCAATTTGGAACGCTTAGCGCCTGTGGTTCATACGGGAATCGGAAAATTAAATGCGGCGATTCAGCTTTTTGAAGCGATACTTTTTTATAAACCAGCCTTGGTGATTAACTACGGTACAGCAGGTGCGGTAAGTGAACAATCAGGCTTGCTAAAAGTGGATACCTTCGTACAGCGTGATATGGATGTGCGTGGTTTGGGCGTGCCACGAGGAGTGACCCCTTTTATGGACGAGGCACTTCCTGAGGCGAAAGGCATTGTGCTGGCTTCAGGAGATTCGTTTGTCACCGATTCTGAGCTACATCTTGAGGGTTTGGATATCGCCATTGACCTCGTTGATATGGAAGCATTTGCCCTGCATAAAGTCTGCCAACATCATGATACGGCATTTGAATGTTATAAATATGTGACTGATCATACCGATGATGATGCATCGAATGATTGGCAGAAAAATGTTGCTAAAGGTGCAACGCTTTTCAAGGCGATGTTGGGAAGGGATTATGGGCGGTCTTTGTTGTTAGATAAGCAGGAGTGAAAACTTTAGTTGTCATACCAATATTGGTTTTTTTGTTGCAGTTATATAGCTTTGCACAGGTGTATATTAGTTATGAAAGCCAACATGCCCATATACCTTCTGCATTTGTAGAGTTAAATATATTGGTAGCCTTTAATATTTTATTTTTACTGATGGTCTATTTGTTCTCAAAAAAACAAGCCATTACTATTTTTTGGTTATTGCCCATAGTATTTTCACTGTTGATAATATCGATGCTTCTGTTTGCATATATTCTTATTGGGTTAGGTTTTTTATAGTCATACAGGGTGAACAGAGGAAATTGCCGACCCTAAATTAAGGTTACTCCAAGGAAATAAACACGTAAATAATGTCATGGAAGCGAACCTTCAATTAACAGGGAAATATAATATCTTTGCGTGTGTAGCATCTTTGCAAGAGACCCCTTTTTTTAAATACATAGCGTAGTTTAAATTGCGAATAGATAAAATACAGGAAAAAATATGCAAGAAATAATAAACCAATTCAGCACGCTACAACTCATCGCCATTGCCCTTATCTTTATCTGGACAGGCTTTGTGCGTACTGGCATAGGTTTTGGCGGGGCGGCTTTGGGTTTACCTTTACTGCTATTGGTTGATAGCAATCCCATTTTCTTCTTACCCATTATAGGGGCGCATCTATTATTTTTCACTTCCATAACGCTGAGTAGCCGCATACATAATGTCAATTGGTCTATTGTTGGCAAAGTCATGGCTGTGATTATTATCCCCAAGTTTATCGGTATTCTGGGTTTGTTTAATTTCCCTACGCAAATAGTGACGATCATGGTCTTTTTAATCACTTTATTCTACGGACTGACATGGTTATTTAACTACACCATTCGCAGTCAATCAAAATGGGTTGATGGATTGTTATTGGTATTAGGTGGTTATGTAAGCGGCACATCATTAGTAGGAGCGCCGCTGATAGCAGCGGTTGTCATGCGTTATGTTAAAAAGACAGAGCTTCGAGAAACATTGTTTATCTTATGGTTCATTTTAGTGTCCTTTAAAATGACAACCTTTGTTGTTTATGATGTACCGTTAAATTGGTTGGTAGCACTCTGGTTACTGCCATTTGCTGCGATAGGGCATTTTGTAGGTTTAAAGGCGCATGAGTATTTAGTACATTCTGATTCAACTACCTTTCATCGCGTCTTAGGTTTGGGCTTGATTGTTGTCTCAAGCATTGGTTTAGTGAAGGTTATTTGGTAATAAGTTATGAGTTTTTTAGGAGTTCATCATATCAGCATGATAGTTGCTGATACAGAATGGGCATTAGTGTTTTACCGCGATATATTGGGTTTGCAGGTTGCTACAGATCGACCTGATTTGGACTTTAAGGGGGCATGGTTGATTATTACCAATCAGCAGCAAATACATCTACTGGAAGTACCGAATCCCGACTCACCACAAAGACCCCAACACGGTGGGCGTGATCGGCATGTCGCATTGCAAGTGAGTGATTTAGAAAATTTACGCCAGCGTCTAGATGCCAATAAAATAGCATATACAATAAGCAAATCAGGCAGAAAAGCTCTTTTTTGTCGTGATTTTGATGCTAATACACTGGAGTTCATTGAATGAAATCAAGCGAAATGAAATTAACCAAGCACTAAGTAGGAGCATAGCAAAATGATCCTTTTTATGATGCCTATAAAGGGCACTTTTCAGGTGTGCTACGCTGGTATCAGCTTGATGATTTATGCGGAAAATTAACCAATAAAAAACAGGATGATTGGTATGTATATGCAGTTGGAGAGCAACCTCCATAGCAAACGCTTAATACTAAGAAGTTCGAACATTTCATTCAGGAGCTAGATCAGCTACTTCGTCGGGAACATAACGAGGATTACTGTGGCATTGTCTATGCTGACAGTCATGAGGAGCCTACGTTTACCAAGGTATTTGATCCCAATAATCTTGGGACAGCTTGCGGAACGAGTGGCATACCCACTTTATCAGGCTGGATTTTATCAAAAATAAAACCCGTCGATTTAGTATCTGCATTCCCTCAACTAGGGAGTAGGAAGAGATGGTGGAAATCTTTATTTGGATAAGTTAGCTCTTTGCTAATAGGCAGGTTCATTATCCAAATAAGATAACAAAGGATGAATGGACTTATGTTGCAAAGGGAAATGGATAATACAGCTGACTATGGAGTACAACGGGTTGAATCGAAAAAAGGATTTTTAGAAAAAAATTTTAAAATAGGAAAAAAATCAAAGCTAGCTAATAAAATTCCTATTATTACACGAAAAGCCACCCACCATATTAACGATAGCGCTTTAGATGCTGTACCAAAAAAAACGGTGACTTGGGGGGGGATGAAGTATCTAGGTCGCTTAGGAATTCCCGCTCAAATTTTTAGTATTGTGGTGCTTGGAACTCTGCTAGGTGCTACTTATGCCGTCACTATGCAATCGGGGGATAGACAACGAGGAGAAGGGGGGGGATCTGTAGTTGATAACGTGCCTATTCCACAAGAAAATGTTTTGCAGTTAGAACAAATATCCACTCCTGTTGCAATGCAAATAGAGCCAGAGTTACAACCACAAGAAATCCAACAGCAGGAAACTATCTCTCAGCAAATTGTTCCAGAGGAGGTCTTTTTAGAGCAAGATGTGGGGCTTGCTGTAGAATCCGAAACGACAGAGCTAAAAAAAGTCGATAGCGTAGAATCAGATCTACTGCTGTCTTTAAACACATCGATAGATAAGTTTCATAAAATAGTTGAGTCCCCTAGCAGTATTCGTCCAAAAGGATCAGCATCAAGCGCACCCGTAGCAAAGGAGGTGACTAATCCTGCACTCAATAAATATGATCGAAAAATAATCAAAGAACTAAAACAGAAAATACGTTCAGTAAAGCAAAAAGCAGAAAGATATGGTCAGCGTAATTTGCGTTTAGAAGGAAAATTGGAGTTACTGACCGTTAAGAATAGGGCGCTTTCAAATCAACTGCGTCAACTCGATAGTTTGTCTGATTCCTTAAAAAAGCGTTATCAGATTGAGGACTAAGCTTATTCTTCCGCATCTTTCCGATAAGCTCAGGATGTGCTGTCCTGAGTCTATCGTTTTTCACATAAATAATTGCACCCTTCGACTCCGCTCAGGGTACAGCTCCCTGAGCGGAGTCGAAGGGTGCGGAAATTTAATAAATGAATGTCTATACCTCATAGTCACTCTACGCAACGACTGATAGGGTTCAAGCAGGGGCAAAAGGGCAACAAGTAAGATGGGTGGAATCTATTCCACTATTTATTGTGTAAGTAGTCAATCATAGCCATATTCACATAACTATGCTCACCTGCATCACCTTCTAATACCTTAAATCCTTCCTCTGCTGTACCCATCTGGTCTAATACAATAGCTGCTCCACTAAAGTCATCATCTTTGGTATAGCCATTGACTGTAATTAAGGTTTTAAGATTAGCGGCGAGTGATGATTTAACGCCATTTAATGAGTCTTCAAATGCCATACAAGCATCAGGTGAAAGTTCCATTTGCTCCATTGCCCATGTGTAAATATCAGGCGCAGGTTTTTTAGCGGGGACAATATCACCCGCCGCAATTACTTCAAACCAATCATTCGATTCTTCGCCTAAAGTAGCGGTTAGAAGATAGGTAACATTGGCAGGTGTGGTTGTGGTCGCAATCGCTAAGCGTAAACCCGCTTCACGCGCTTCATTAATTAACGCTTCCACACCAGGGCGCAGTGGAATAGCCCCTGTTTTTAATAATTCTAGATAGAAATGAGTTTTGCGCTTATGTAAGTTGGCTGCAAACTCTTGTACGTCACCTCCAGCATCAAAATCTTGCAGAAATTTTTCAATATAAAGACGGATACGCTCTTTACCGCCTGTGACACTGAGTAATTCACCATAAAGTTCGACGGTCCAGTCCCAATCTAACGTTGCTTCTGCAAAGGCTTGATTAAAGGCGACGCGATGACCATCACGCTCGGTATCTGCGAGTGTCCCATCAACATCAAAAATTAATGCTTCCAGTTTTGCCATTTCTTTATTCTCTTGTTTATTATCTGAAGGTGTTTTTAAATTTAACTCTGGATAGAGTTTTTCAATATCCTGAATCTCGCTCAAGCTAGGTACTTGGTCAAGGGAATCAAGATTGAAATAATCTAGAAATTGTCGTGTTGAGCCATACATAGCAGGTCGTCCAGGCATTTCTTTATGTCCGACGACACGTACCCACTCGCGCTCTAATAAAGTTTTGATAATATTAGAACTAACCGCCACACCACGAATATCTTCAATCTCTGCGCGGGTGGTGGGTTGCCTGTAAACAATGAGCGCTAAGGTTTCTAGCAATGCGCGTGAATAGCGGGGAGGGCGCTCATCCCAGTGTTTAGAGACCCAATGTTTATATTCTTCACGGGTTTGATAACGGTAGCCACTGGCAACTTGCTTTAACTCAAAGCCACGATCAGCATTGCACTTTTGCAGGTTTTCTAATGCATTACGAATATCCTGCCGATTAACAAGGTCTTCTTCATCAAAAAACTTAAATAGGTTTTCTACTGATAAGGGTTTATCAGCACTTAATAAAAGTGCATCCAGTATATTTTGCAGTTTGTTGGAGTCCATTATGCTTCGATCTCTGCAGTAACGGCTTTGATGTAAATAGGTGCGAAAGCTTCTGCTTGGACCATATCAATAAGCTGTGATTTTAATAACTCAAGAATTGCCAAAAAACTCACGACGACCCCTAATCGACCTTCTTTTAAGGTAAATAATCCATGAAATTCAACAAACTCATCGCCATTAAGCTTTGCTAATACATGTGACATGCGCTCTCTTACTGAAAGCGATTCGCGCTGGATTTGATGACTCGTTTTATGATCAACACGTTTTAAAATATCCTGAAAGGCGAGGACAATATCCTTGAGGTCAATATTAGGATGGACTTGTTGCTTTTCTTTGCGTATTGCTTTGACTTTTGAAGGGAAATAATCACGTTCTTGTTGTGGTAGCTCACTAATATCCATTGCCGCCTGTTTAAATCGCTCATACTCCTGCAAACGACGCACCAGTTCTGCGCGCGGATCATCTTCGTCATCCACTTCTTCATGGCGTGGTAATAACATGCGTGATTTTATTTCAGCCAGTAACGCAGCCATCACCAAATATTCAGCGGCTAAATCAAGATTTATAGTCCGCATTAACTCCACGTAATCCATATATTGTCGTGTAATTTCGGCAATAGGAATATTAAGAATATCGAGATTTTGTCTGCGAATAAGATAAAGCAATAAATCCAGAGGTCCCTCAAAGGTTTCGAGAAACACTTCAAGCGCATCAGGTGGAATGTATAAGTCTTCAGGGAGCATTGTGATTGGCTCACCTTGAACTATGGCAAAAGTCTGTTCGCCTTCACTGGGTTGGGTTTGTAAATCTATTTCGTTCATTATTCATGGTAGTCTAATAAGGAAGTTCCAAGCAATGATTTTACCCATCTTACTTGCCCTTTTGCTTCTGCTTGAATCAGCTCAATATAGGTAAATTCATTACTTGAAACTTCCTAAGCTTTTAATTGGTACTTCTCAAGTATTTGCAACATAGCCTCTGCATTCCCCTTGGCATCATCAACAGGGTGATGGGTATGTTTGGTTTTTCGCAAATGTTTGAAGTTTTTAAACAGGCTGCCACAAGCGCCTTTGTAGAGAGAGCCAAGATTAGTGGAGCTATAACCAAAAGGATTTTTACCTATAAAATGATGGAAATACCAGTTAATAAATTGCCAATCAAAGCCATTATTATCGGATACAAATAAGGCGCTTTGATTGCCGCAATGTTGTTTTATCCACATTGAAAAATCTTGCATTACTACCTTAGGATCATTAAATAATAAGGTCTCCTCACGGCTATGACCGCTCACTGCTAACGCTTCGGGAATCCATTGTCTAGAAATTGGCTTTAATTGCCCGTAGAAAGATCGCTGTAGCGAAGGCTCTACAATGACGGCGCCAAAGCTAACCATAGAATAATCACTGGGTATTGGTCCATCGGCTTCTATATCGACCATAATATAATTCATAGATGTTTTATTTATAACCATTAAATTTAATTTTTTGCCTTTGTTTAGGCATAGTAAAGTTGCTTATGATACTTCAGTTAGCTGATATATAAGAGGATTAAATAGGGATTCTCTTCATGTAAATCATATTTTTATAAAATCGGGCTACCAACTTAAGGCGGGACAAGTAAAGTCATAGCAAACAACCTGCACCTTTCGACAAGCTCAGGGAACTAGCCCTTCGGTAGACTCAGGATACCGCTTCCTGAGCTTGTCGAAAGGTGCAGGTGAATAGGCAGAAACATTAGCTGTCCCGCCTTAAACTGGTAGTCTAAAATCGAATGCGATCCTTTAGGCTACTCCAAAAAAATAAACGCGCAAATAGTTTGATGAGGTTTTTCATAGGCAAAGTTTGGGATACAAGCTAAGGCTAGCTCTCTTGCTAGGTGTCCTAAGCGAAACCCTATGGGAAACCTAATCAAGCCTTCTCAGGGGCTTCTATTTGCGCATTTATTGTCTTGGAGTGGTCTTATAACGTGGGTAAGTTTGGAAAAAATATCAGGGAGATGACGGCTAGTTTAGTTTCGATCTAGAATAACAACTAATCAGTCGCTTCAATATTTCCCTTTAGTATGACTTTTTGTTACTGTTTGAAGTCCTATGAATAACGTGCGAACTTGCTATATTATTAGCTTAGGGATGGTGGAGTAAAAAGTAGTAAACTACTTTTCTTTCGGCTACCAACTTAAGGCGGGACAAGTAACGTCATGGCAAATAACCCGCACCCTTCGACAAGCTCAGAGAACTAGCTTCCTGAGCTTGTCGAAGGGTGCGGGTGAATAGCAGAAACATGAACTGTCCCGCCTTAAACTGGTAGCCTTTCTTTCTAATAAAGGATGTCCTCCTGCTTATATATATTGCCAAACTTATTATTTCGTTCCTCACACGTCTACTATCAAAGCAAGGATTTCAAATATGGCAAAAGTGCTAGCAATAGCTAATCAAAAAGGGGGGGTTGGTAAAACAACGACAAGTGTGAATCTTGCTGCCTCACTTGTTTCTGTACGCAGAAAAGTCCTTGTTATTGATATGGATGCGCAGGGAAATACAACGACAGGGCTAGGTTTGGATAAGCACAATCCACCGATGTCATTAAGTGATGTGCTATTGAATAAAGCGGGTCTTAGGGAGGCAATTCAGCAGGTCGATAATATCAGTATTGATGTGTTATCAGGTGGTCCTGATTTAACAATTGCAGAGCTTGGGCTAATGAATGAAGATGGGCGAGAATTTTGCCTACGCGAGGCATTGGCGCCAGTACGTGATCAATATGATTATATTTTGATCGATTGTCCGCCCTCGTTAAATATTTTGACCGTGAATGCACTGGTTGCGGCAGATGGTGTGTTAGTTCCTATGCAATGTGAGTATTATGCTTTGGAGGGTTTATCTGCTTTAATTAGCTCAATTAATACGATACGTGATAGCGTTAATCCAAATCTTGAAATATCGGGTATCTTGCGCACCATGTATGATCCACGCAATAATCTAGCGCGCGATGTCTCGCAACAATTGGCTGAGCATTTTTCTGATACGGTCTTTACTACTTCTATTCCACGAAATGTGCGTTTGGCAGAAGCACCTAGTCATGGCATGCCTGTGTTGATATATGATAAGCGTTCGAGTGGTGCTTTGGCTTATCTTGCGCTAGCGGCTGAAATGATTCGCAAGGAAGCGAGTGGTACGGTAGCCGCTTAGGCGTTTTAGTAGGGGCGCATAACAGGCCTCCTACATACCCGTAGGAAATACCCTCGGGTGCAACGATAACAATAATGCAGAAGATCAGGAAAATTAAAGGCTATGCCCTACTGCAGTTTTTCTACCTGAAACAGCGTTTAATTTTAACTGAATTTTAAAAAACAGCGCTATCAAGTCTTAAGAAATGTGAATATCCCTGATAAAATTCCCCTTGAAATAATTACCAGAAAAGGAACAAAAGACAATGGCAATAAAGCCAGGATTAGGACGTGGTCTGGATATGCTGCTTAGTTCAGCAACAAAAAAAGATGATGCGTCCGATGAAACCAGATTAAAACAACTCCCTGTCGAAAAAATTCAAAAAGGTGCTTATCAGCCTCGCTTGAATATTGACCCTGATGCGTTGCAAGAACTAGCGGAGTCTATTAAAGCACAGGGACTCGTACAGCCTGTTATTGTGCGCCGCCTTGATTCTGGTATGTATGAACTAGTTGCAGGTGAACGACGCTGGCGAGCGGCGCAGATTGCGGGTTTGCATGATATAGCCGCCATTGTGCGCGATATTCCTGATCAGGCTGCGGCAGCGATGTCATTGATTGAGAATATTCAGCGTGAAGATTTGAATGCATTGGAAGAATCAATTGCCATGAGTCGGCTTATTAGCGAGTTTGGATTAACGCATCAGCAAACAGCCAATGCAGTAGGGCGTTCACGCACCGCCGTGACTAATTTACTACGCTTATTAGAGTTAGAAGATGAAACCAAAGAACTATTGGATTCTCGACAGCTTGATATGGGGCATGCGCGAGCGTTATTGGCGTTAGACGGACAGACTCAACTAGATACTGCGCGTAAAGTAGCGCAACGCGGTATGTCAGTGCGAGATACTGAGCGTTTGGTCAAAACAATTCTGCATAATATTAACAATCCCGATAGCCCTAAAGAAAAGCTTAAGCCTATTGAAGTAAGCAAGCTTGAGCAATCACTCGCTGCAACGCTAGGTGCAGATATTGACATCAAATACAATTCACGTGGCAAAGGGAAATTGGTGATTGCCTATAATAGTCTGGATGAACTAGACGGAATTTTGGAGCATATTAAGTAAGATGGGTCTCAATCTATGTTTAACAAATGAAGAATTAGCGGTGATCGATACTTTAGATGATGGCACGCTTTATGCAGCATCTAACCTTGTTAAAGAGTTATTTAGCTACCCTTATCTCAGTGATTCCCGTCTCTTAGTAAGCCGCAATGCGCAGGGACAACCCACAGGCTATATTCCATTAGGTTTATACGCCAGTAATGAGGGTCAACTCATTGCCTCTTATATACCTGCTATTCCCGCATCACCTCCAATCTCGCCAACCTATACACCAGGCGCTGAAAATGTAATCGCAAATCTAGATCAATTGCTTGATGAAACCGCTACCTATTTTGATGTGGATGTGGTTGCGCAGCATGATTTTTCATACTTTGAAGAAACCGCTAGCGCCTATTGTATGCCACTAGATAAATACCTACCTTATTTATCAACATCACGTCGTAAAGACTTTAAACGTAAGCTAAAAAATGCCAATAAATATCAAATTGAAGCAGGCGATTTAAACGATGTATTAAACGCATGGTCATGGATGAAACAGGTCTGGGAAAAACGTGGTGCCTATGATAGTGATCATGTGAGGCGTGTAGTGCGCTGGCTAAGTGAAATACAAGCCTCTGGTCGAGCAATAATGAAAGTTGATAAGTATATGCTGAATGGTAAGACCGTTGGTGTAAATTGTTGTGTTATTCATCATTATTACGGCATTACCCATATCGATGATTATTTAACATGGTACGATGCATCCATTGCATCAGGGTTAGGGATTGTTAGCGCAATCAATAATCTAACTGATCCAAACTATTACGGTGCGCGTTATAACCTTGGCTTACCAGGATTTTATGGTAAGACTTTTGGTGGACATGAGTACAAATGGGATATTTTCCCTGAAAATATTCGCCTGAGCCAATCCATTGTTAACCTTGATCCTGAGTTGTCAGCAGAGTCTGATATTATATTTGCTGATGAGTTTTTATAGCAAAAGTCCGTACCCTTAGCTTGTCGAAGGGTGCAGATGAAATCGGCATAAATTTTTAACTATTTCACTTTAAACTGATAGCCCAATAAAGCATGAAAATTGCCATATCCATTATTGTTAAAATTATAATCATTTTTTCCTGTGCTTGTTGATATTGCTTGAGTTGCGTACTGTTAGTCATTTTCCAATAATCTTTAAAACCTGATGTTCTCGTTATTATTTTCTCGTCCCTTAGCTACTGACATAATGCTGTCAGTAGACTATAAGTATTATGTCGTGTAGTAGGATCGACCATAGATTGTGACATAGCTTGATAGC
>Ga0256831_1001235_pt1 | contig 13532 bp, 8 predicted proteins | sample 132544metaG_FD_189087 | JGI IMG/M metagenome (GOLD analysis project Ga0256831, IMG submission 189087) | Hydrothermal vent microbial communities from Lau Basin, Pacific Ocean - 132-544 | ecosystem: Environmental > Aquatic > Marine > Hydrothermal vents | place: Pacific Ocean: Lau Basin | collected...
TACTTATACTAATCTTGACACTCCTTTTATCATCTTGCTCCGAAACACATAAAGCACCTGATGTTGAGAATATAAGAGTGAATTTCAAACTTATACCATTCTACAAAGATTTGAGTGAGATCTCACCTGACAGTATGGAGCACTACCTGCCTACTTTAAAGAGCAAATATGGGGATTACCTAAAGGCTATCAGTATAAAAGTTTTGCGCATAGGCTCACCCGACGACAAGGATTATGCCAACAATCTGAAAGAGTTTTTAAAGTATGATGCCAACAGGGATGTTTTTAGAAAGATTGACTCCTTGTACCCCAACATCGAAATTTTCAGACCTGATATTGAACAGGCATTCAAATATTACAAATACTATTTTCCCAAAAATGATTGCCCTGATGTATACTTTCACATTTCAGGGTTTAATCAATCTATTGTAGTAGACTCAACCTGGCTATCGGTAAGTATTGAGAAGTATCTGGGCTCAGGATGTCAGTTTTACAAATGGCTGGAGATATACAACTACATACGCCGAAGTATGATTCCTGAAAAGGTTGTTCCCGATATTATGAAGGCTATTGCCTTAACGGGCTTTCCTTTCCAGCCCGACAAATATAACCTGCTTAACAACCTCATCTATCAGGGTAAGGTTCTCTATCTTGTACGACAAACTTGTCCCAGCCTGCCTGACACCCTGCTTTTTGATTTTACAGAGAAGCAGCTAACGTGGACTGAGAATTTTGAAGCAGGCATATGGGGGTATATGATTGAGCAAAAGCATCTGTTTAGTACGGATAGAATGGTCATTCAGAAATATATTGGCGAAGGCCCATTCAACTCATACCTCGGAGAGGAATCACCCGGAAAGATTGGTGGCTATGTAGGATACAAAATAGTAGAAAAGTATATGGGGAAAAACCCTACAATTACTCTGCAACAACTAATGAAAGAACAAAGCGGACAAAAAGTACTGTCGGACTCAGGGTATAGTCCGGGTTGAGGAGTTGAGGAACTGAGGAATTGATTATCGAACTACAAACAATAGCTCAATTAACCATTTAGCCATGTAACCCTTTAACCATGCAACTATCAATAATTCAATTCACACCCATTTTTGGTGATATCGACAAAAATATAGAGCAGTTAACCAAGCTTATTGAGAAGGTTGATGAGGCTAACCTTATTGTTCTGCCGGAACTTGCATCCACAGGGTATAAGTTTAAGGACAGAGATGAGGCAATGACTCTATCTGAAAGAGCTAACGACAGCAGATTTCTGAGTTTCCTCTCCGGGGTTGCTTCGCGTAAAAGTTGCTATATCGTTGCAGGATTTAACGAACGTGAAGGTGAAAAACTTTATAACTCATCGGCACTAATTGGATCGGGAGGCATTGTGGGAGTCTATCGTAAACTTCATCTTTTTTGGGATGAGAAGAAGATATTTGAACCCGGCAATCTGGGACTTCCTATCTTTGATACGGAGATTGGTAAAATTGGTATGCTTATCTGTTTCGACTGGATGTTTCCTGAAGCCTGGCGTACCCTTGCTCTGAAAGGTGCGTCAGTAATTGCCCACCCTTCCAACCTTGTGTTGCCTTATTGCCAATCTGTTACTCCATCCTATTCACTTATAAATCGTATTTTTATTGCTACAGCAAACAGGTTAGGAACAGAGCAAGAGCTGACATTTACCGGCAATTCAATTATCACAAACCCTATTGGTGAGGTTATTGCCCACGGTTCAACAGATAAAACAGAGATTATAACTGCTATTTTTAATCCCCTGTTAGCCTTAAATAAAAAAATCACTCCGGAAAATGATGCCTTCACAGACAGGCGAGCGGATGTGTATGGAGATCTGAGAGTTTAGGTTTGGTGCTGGGTGCATTAACCAACCTATTTTTTCAATAACCTTTTATCTAGCAGGTCTAATAGCCGGTTTTTTTATATCTTCATATCCTATATTTTAACTAATAATCTATGGATATTGTATTAATTGGAGCCGGAAATGTAGCAACCCAACTGGGATTCGCTTTAAATAAACATCACAACATAACTCAGGTATTCAGCAGACAATTGACTAATGCCTCACTGTTAGCCGGGAGACTGAATGCTAAAGCTACGGACAATATAGAAAGTATATCTGACAGTGCTGACATCTATCTCATATCAGTATCTGATGATGCTATTACTCCACTAATAGAGAAACTGCCACACACTAAAGGTACAGTAGCTCACACAGCAGGAAGTGTTTCGGTTGATGTTTTGAATAGATTTGAGAATCATGGAATCTTCTACCCTTTTCAAACTTTTACCAAAAACAGAGATATCTCGTTTAACAATATCCCTATTCTGATTGATGGAGATAAAGAGAGCACTACAGAACAACTATTAAAGTTAGCGTCATCCGTAACAACAAACACATACATAGTAGATAGTGCCCAACGCCTTCTACTACACATTGCAGCTGTTTTTGCAAGTAACTTCACAAATCATCTTTACCATATCTCCAAAACCATATCCAACAGTGCCGAACTACCTTTTGATATCCTTCAGCCATTAGTTGAGGAGACTGTTTCAAAGGCTTTTGAGACCGCTCCGGAAAGTTCACAAACAGGTCCGGCATCAAGAGATGACAGACAGACAATGCAGAAACACATTGAGATATTAAACAGCTCTTTTGGTGACAATAACCTTGCTGAACTGTACAAAAATATCTCCAAGCGAATTATCGGTAGTATACAACCATAGAAATTGTTATCTTCGTTTCAAAAAAAAGCATGAGTAACTTCAAAGAAGATTTAACTAAAATAAAAGCCTTTGTTTTTGATGTTGATGGTGTATTATCAGCTGGGGTGCTAAACCTCAACACCAATGGCATCCCAATACGCACGGCAAACATTAAAGATGGATACGCCATTCACATGGCTGTAAAATTAGGTTTCCCAATGGCAATAATAACCGGTGGTAATTGTAAAAACATTATAAAAAGGTATGGACGACTTGGAATAACAGATATCTACATGGATTCATTTAACAAGTTGGAACGCTTCAACGAATGGATTGAGAAAAAAAACTTAAAGGCTAAGGAGATACTTTACATGGGTGACGACCTTCCAGATTATCCGGTAATGAATGTTGTGGGAGTTGCTACAGCACCTGCTGATGCTGCCGAGGAGGTTAAATCTCTCTGCAAATACATATCAGACAAAAAAGGTGGAGAGGGCTGTGTAAGAGATGTAATAGAGCAGGTTATGCGAGCTCAGCATAAATGGTCGGTTGACCACAAATGGTAATTATTTGAATTTGTCATCATCTTTTAATAGCTTTAAGACTTACAGCAAAACTTACATTATGGCATATCTAAAACTCATCCGGATAAAGAATCTAATAATAATTACCCTACTGCAAATTCTGTTAAGATATGGGTTGATAATCCCTATATTGGAGAAGTACAACATTGAACCTGCACTATCAGACATAAACTTTTTTTTATTGGTATTCTCAACTATTCTTCTGGCTGCTTCAGGATATGTAATAAACGACTATTTCGATCTGCGCACAGACCGGATTAACAGACCGGAGAATGTGATAGTAGGAAAACTTGTTAAGCGAAGGATAGCACTTCTTTTGCATGTGCTGTTCTCCTTCACCGGGGTATTTATTGGTTTGTACATAGCGTACATAACTCGCAAAGAGAATTATGTATTTATGTACATCTTTATCCCTGCTATCCTCTGGTCATACTCCACAATACTTAAAAAGCAGGTCTTAATTGGCAATCTATCCATCGCTTTCCTTACTGCCATAGTGCCTTATCTGGTCGTCTCATTGGAGTTTGCTGCACTTGAACGTGTTCACGGTAGGGAGATTATTAACTCAACTGCCTGCTCTCTAGCCTGGTTTTGGACTACAGGCTTTGCATTTTTTGCATTTATAACAACCCTTACCCGTGAAATAATTAAAGATATTCAGGATATTCAGGGCGACAAAGCAATCGGTTGCAAAACGCTTCCCATCGAGATTGGAGTACCCTATTCAAAGGCTATAGTATCAATTCTATCTATAGCTTCGGTAGTTGCTATCTGGTTAATATTCTCCCTGATGAATAATTTCAGCTCAATACCCTACGCAACTCCCTTCCTGTTAATATTTATAACGCTTCCGTACACATACCTCGTCTACACAATAGTAACAGCAACTACCCCTGCACATTTCGGTAAAGCCAGTGCAATTTCAAAATGGATAATGCTTTTTGGCGTACTGTTTATTGCTATGGCAGGATATAATTTCAGATAAAAAAAATCCCCCTGAATAAAATATCCAGAGGGAGTGTGTATTTGTAAGGTTTCTATTATTTCTTAATAAACTTAGTCGTTTTTATTCCACTGTCACTTTTTAATGTAACAACGTAAACACCTTTCTTCAAACTACTAACATTAACCGGTTCATTTGCACTTAATATCTGTTTCTGCATAATAGCTTTACCATCAACATTGTAGATTGTAAGAAGTGATGCTTCATACAAATTGCTGATATATACATAGTCGGTTGCAGGGTTTGGATAGAGATAGAAGTCGCCATTCGGTAATTTTGGGTCAACAGGTTTATTAATAGCTACTACAGAGTAGAAATATACAGACTTGAGGTGATTCTCATATTTACTACTTGTTTTATCCCAGTAAAAAGTTGCCTCCTCAACCTTAATTCCATCTTCATTGTATGAGTATGCATCCCGTCTGTTTTCAACCCAACTGCCAGATGAATTATCCCATTTATTGTAAACCTCTTCGGTAAGCTGCCCTTTAGAATCAAATATTTTTGAGTGACTGGTTGCCCTGTTCCAATCATCAGCACCCACATTCCAATCTTCACGTACCTCAACAACACCGGCCTCATCCTCTTCGCCTGAAACAGAAAAAGCTCTGACATTTTTCCATGAATCACTCTCCTTGTCCCAGTCAATAATCTGGTGTGATTTTAGTTTTCCTTCAGTATCGTATTCGTAGATACATTGCCACTCGTCACCCCAAGCATCAGTAGCCTTGTCGTACGACTTGTTCTGTAACTCCAACAGATTTCCCTCTTCGTCGTACAAGCATGAGTAGTTCCAGTAATTTTCCCACCTGTTATCAACACTATTCCATGTTAGAGTATTATAACCAGATAATCTTCCTTCCTGATTATACTCCTGACTCTGTTGCCATTTATCAATCCATCTACTGTTATCTTTTTCCCATTCAGAATAGAGTACAACCAACCCCTCATTGTTAATATCTTGTTGATAACTTTTTCTCCAGACATAAACCCAATCGTTGGTCAAATCATCCCACTTTAAAGTCTGAGTTTGCAGTACTGTATTGTTCTCCGCACATAAATAGACCACTTTTTTACCATTCTTCCATACGTTCATATCACTGAACTGAAACTGGTAGCTTCGTAGGTTGTTACTATGGTCATACACGTAGCTGTATTTTGAATCTAGAACCCACTCATCACCACTGTTAATGTAGGTATACGTTGAATCTAAACGGTAATAAAAACTATCCACCACCTCAACTTTCTGTCCAACTAAAAAACTCAAATCCATGCTTTTAGCAGTCAACTCAAAATCCTGAGAATACACAAACCCTCCCCATGCGACAAGTGTCGCCACAATGCTTAAAATACGTCTCATGTTGTTCGTTAATGGTTGTTTCCACTCCTTGATACGGAAAGAAACCAAAATAGTTCTACTTTATCACCATTTTATTACTATCAAAAGTAAAAAATATTCATTCAAATAAAAATTGGCTACGTTCGTCAAAAAGTCAACCCTATGAAAAAATTAACAAATATCACCTTCGAAAATATTATACTGGCAAGTAACTCTTCCCAAAGAAAAGAGATATTAGAAAGCATTAACATCCATTTCATTGTAAAAGTAAAAAAAACACCTAAAGAAACCTATCCTGACCATTTAAGTAAAACTAAGATTCCGGAGTATCTGGCAATCAAGAAAGCCTCTTTCTACAGTGATGAGATTAACCAACCCAATACGCTATTAATTACTGCCGATACAATTGTTTTCAGCGACAACCGTGTATTTTAGGCAGACCTGCTGATTACGATGAAGCATTTGAGATGTTGAAACTTCTTTCAGGAAAAGCTCACAAGGTTATAACCGGTGTGGCAATCACATCACAAAAGAAGCAAACAGTGTTCAACTCTGTGACAACAGTATACTTTAAAATGTTGACAAACGATGAGATTGACTACTACATCCGAACCTTTAAACCTTATGACAAAGCAGGAGCTTACGGCATTCAGGAGTGGATAGGAATGGTTGGGATAGAGAGAATTGAAGGTTCATACTACAATATTGCTGGACTACCAATACAAAAGTTATATGCAGAGCTTCTAGCGTATTAAGAAAGATAGAGATATATTTTTTCAAGTTGGATACCCATGCTACTTAAGAAGAACTAAAGAGTTTTTATTATCTTTGCAATATTCTAAGTTTGCCGTTGGGAAAATTAGAATATTGTAACAATTAGTGTATTTTTTGTTACAGATATAAAATAGAAATAAATAATTATTTACAACATAAAATTATGCAGTTAGAGGGAAAACCAAATGCTTTTCTTCGTAAGGAGGCTCAGGAGTTTATTGATTTATATGCATCGTTAGGAGAGCGTGCTGAGGTACTGCTTCCAAACTTTATTTTTGACAACCTTAAGTCTTTTGTAAGGCTCTGTTTTGAAGAGCCAAATGATCCAGCACGTCAGCAGGCTGAGATTCAGAAATATTTACTTAAATTCAAGGAGGAGATTCCTGGGTATGTGGATGTGTCGTTAATGCTATATCCGCATGATGTTTCAAAAGCTTTTGTTTACACCTCTTTAAAACAGGAATTCAATAGACGACTAACAGATTTAATAGATAATGATGTTGTTGATGAACAGGAGAAAGAGTGGCTCAACAACATTAAAAATGTGCATGACTTTTCAGTAGGAACACCACCTGTTACCGACGAAACAATCAGTTTCCTCTCAAAAATTGTGATGGGTGATTCTATTCAGGATTTGCGACGATTCAGAGATGTTATTGGAGTAATTGGTGATATTGATGAGGCTCATTGGAACTACCTGATGGATACTTTGGAGCAGATGACAAACCAAAGTACTCACTATACCACCAAAGCTGAAAAAGACAACTTCCTGCACCGCACTGAGTGGGCGGTTAATTTTAAGGGTCTTAACGGACTAATAAGAACCGTTGTTTCAGGAAATTCAGATATTGCAGTTGAGCTTCTTAAAGGAGAGGTGTTCGGCACAGAGTGTGTTCGTGTGGTCGAAAATATTAAGAGTGATGATCTTTTTGAGATGATGCAGGATGATACATCCAATGTTTTTGTTGTTAAAGTTCAGCACATGCGCAAAAATATGTTTGCCGGCTCTAAATGGTTCCCTTTACTTTCACGCCTTGTAATTGTTGACAACTCACCTGAATCACTTGCGTCAAATACAAGTCTGGTGTTCAGTTTTCACAACGGCATTATCAATACCCTCAACAAAGTTCACACTAAAAAACTGGGAGCACCTGCCAACACGCAACTGAACATAAGGCTTATTCTGGAAAATGTAAATATCAAATATCTTCAAGAGTTTAAGGAGTTATTGGATAGTAAAATCACTGAATACAATGTCGAACTTGATGAACTAAAAAAGGAGCAACTTGGCGAAACAAATAACCAAGAGAAGAATACAACCCTCTATAAATTTGATGATTTTACCCGTCAGATTTTAAAAGACCGATACTCTCTCATCAGATTGCGCAGCTTCATTCAGTTTATTCAAAACTCATCGAATGAGGAGAAGAGAGAAGAGCAAAATAAAAAATTAATTGATGCCTTTGAGCAGAAGACAAAGAAATATTTCTATTCAGGAAACCCAAACCTTCGTATAGCTACTGTGCTTGAAGGGGGCGGAAGAAACCAGATTAGAACTTACGGAGAGTTCCTGTTGCAACGACAGTTAAAACCACTTGACGAACCCACAAGCAAGAAGTGTAAAACAATTATCAATTTCATCCCTGATAATTACAAGCGGACTCTTCACAACCATTTCCACAAGAACTTTGGGGTTAATCTCTTTCTAGAGCGGTATCAAAAACACATCACCAAGGTAGATAACGAATCCGACAACAAAGGACGATTCAGAAATATCTTAATCGACCTCGGCATCTATAAAGATTATGAGAGATTAAACAGTACTGATAAAAATATCATCAAGGGATTTATCAGCGATCTTGGCAATCTGGAAAAGACATCAATCGCAGATGATGTGCAGATGATTGTAAGGGATCTTCTTTTCTTTGGGAACAATATCCCCAAGCCATATATAATATACAACAAAGTGCTGTCGTGGGAGTATACCGATCTGTTTTCAGAAGATCGGTTTTACATCAACCCATTTGAGATAGAGATTGAAAACTCAGACGATCAGAGGGTGGACTATGAACGTATTCTGACAAAACTATCAAGAATAAAGAATACACTTCAACTGTTTGATGCTAGTGGTAATCTGTGGGATCGCTTTTGTGAGAATGTAACTATAATTATTAATGACCCTTCGAATCCTACGGGCTACTCCGACTTCAATGACGAGAAACTTCTGGAGTTCCTCAAGTTTATCAACAACAGTAAAATAACTCTGCTTCTTGACGAAGCATACAATGACAGCGTTAAGATAGAGGATGCTGATTTCCCCAAATGGAGATCAATAAGCCGCTATGTTCTGAACAATGATAATGTATACTCAAAGATAAGAGTTGTTTCATCTCTCTCAACCACCAAGAACCTTGCCGGCTCGGGTGACAGACTTGGTGCACTGGTCGCCACTTCTGCTATGCAGGAGGTGATTGACTATGCCAAAAAGCGAAATCCGGCACTAAGAGGGAACAGCTCTTCAATGTATTTCCTAAATACTGTTTTAGACACAGGCATCTTGGCCAAATCGCTAAAGCATAACATGGAGGCTGAGCTTCCTAAAAATGCATCGCGTAGTAAGATTAAGAGTGTTATTGAAAAATTTATTGAACAGCACACTACCGGTAAGTCGACAAAGAAAACACCTTCCATTTCACATTTCGAAGGTAGTCCATTGCATCTCTTCTTACTTGATGAGCTTGTCAAACTGGCGAAGCTTGATGTATTGGGATTGCCTGACGATTTCAAATACAAAGAGGTGCCTTTCTTCCTCTACTACTCCAAAGAGCTGGTACAGGGGTTGAACAATTTCAGAATAAATAAAAACTTCAGAAAAGAGTCGAATAGAAGATTAAAGAGTGCTAAAGGAATCGCTGAGCAGGTTATTGAGAATCTTGAGATGACGAATGTCTCCATCATCCAGTCTGATGGCTCATACCTTTTCAACCTTCATTTCAATAATTACGGATCATACAACGACCTTGAGGAGTTTGCTATGCGTCTGTCAAGCGAGAAAGGGGTTTCTGCCCTACCCTATCGCACAGGAGTAGTTCGCTTCTCTTTAGGTGGATTTATTTCAAGCACGAACGGCACTTATCAGATTTTTGAGAAAGAGATAAACACTGCACTTACTATCTTCCTGTCGTACTACAAAAAATACAACGAGCTACGTATTGAATCTACAGGTAAAGGAATTGAGAACTCTGCTCTACTTGATGAAATATTTAATACCGACACAGACAAGAAATATATCAACTGCATATTTGATGATTATGCCGAGGTAAAAGAGATTAAGAAACCTGTTAATCAGTCATTGAAGATTAATGAAAACAGATCACTCTACCATGCCTCACCTCAGGTGAGTGGTGTATCAATCACTACTATTGGCGATTCGCAAAACTCAGTAATAGAGTTTCAGGGTGATGTGGGTGATTGCCGCGATGTAACAGAGTTTGTCAGCAGTAGCGCATTCACCAAAATTTATGAAAACCTGCTACCCCAGATTTACAAAAAGATACCGCAGATCCGGAGCCTGAACTTTAATATTGTAGCTTCGCGATACAGCAAAGCAACGATACTTAAATATATCAACAACAAAAAATCGTTCCATCCAAACCACTATGTTTTGGATGATCCAGAGGAGAAAAACATAATGCGTGAGATTCTCATTGAGATGGAGCGACTGCTGTTTTCTGACACTAAGATGAAGACTCTGGCACTTAAAGCCAGTGGCGATTATCAGATGGATATTGCCCGCCTCGAAGGTGTTAATGTTGTTTTGAAGAAGCATATCCATGAAATTCTGCTACACTTCAACCTACCGTTTGAGCAACCAACAATTGAACCGAGTCGTAAAGAGATTATCTCTGCGGTATGCGAATCTTTTGAAGAGATTACCGGGTTGAATGTTGACGACATGAACCTTGAGAAGTATCTCAACCACTTCTTTGAGGAGCTACGAACAGACAGTGATTTTAAATCTATCAACATCTCATCGCGAAGTATCGGGTTCATCATCAACTCTGTAAAAAGCAGGATTCTCAACAGCACACGACCTACAGATGAGAAGATACTCTACCTCTATCTGTTGAAAAATGACAACTCTTTCTACAGATTGGTAATCGACAAGTTGGCCTATCTGCAAAATAAGATTGACAATACCGAAGATGACGAACTTAAAATATTTACCGAAAATCTTTTGACAGATATACTTCCACGTGAAGTAAACGATATACTCGATTTTATCATCCGCAAAAAGGATATTAAGATATCAGAAGATGACCTGCATAAGGTAACGCTGAAGGTTGTTAACTTTATTATCAACATTCAGAACCTTACTAAGGGAACAAACTACTATCAAAGATATGCCCACATCCTGATTAAAGTGGTGGAGATACTTTTCCGCAAGCAAAACTCCGATGTTAATGAGATGATTCAGCACGGAATTACACTATTCCGCAACTTTGAGATGGAGGATAAAACACTAGAGGAGTTTGAGGAAGGTTCGCTAAAATGGATTAACGAGCTGATGACGAAATGCGGTGTTATCTCCGTGGAGCAGCCCGTTCAGCTCCATACCCGTATCTCAACAGATGCAAAGAAGCGAGAGTACCCGTTTCATAAAGTTAACAGGGAGGAAGACGAACAACTCTATCTTCTGGATATGAACAGAAGCAAGTCGAATCACGACTATGTTAAGATGATTAGTCCTAAGCCATCAACTAAGTTTTTCGAACGACGACTATCGCGGTTTGTTGACAATATGGATCCGGATGATTATCGTTGCAAGATACTCAATCATGGTATAGTTAAAGAGCTGCATGTATTTCAGAAGGGATACATAAAATATATGACCGATAACTTCAGGCTTCAACAGTATCAGGATGTTTCGCTTAAAGAAGCTAAAAACTTCATGCCTGATGTTATACTGTTTTTTGGTGCGCCAGAAAAGGTTATCTCCTTCCCTCCTGTTGGTTACTTCGATATTAAAGGACCCAACGGAAATATTAAAACCATTGTAACTCCCCTGAAAAAGAAGGCCGATTACTTTGGTGACATTAAGAAGCCCCGTCTCACAGTAATTAACGAGAAGGTTAAGGAGATGGGTGGCATTCCTAAGCACGGCTCTCTATTTGCTGTTGAGTTGGAGGATGGAAGTATATTTGTTGTTGAGATTGATGGTGACAGCGGAGTGGGTAAATCGGAGATGATTGCTGCTCTGATTCTAAAGTGGCTTCGTCAGAATCTGGCGGGTGTTCGCTCTATTAAAATGATAGCCGGAGATATGTTCCACGTATTTCGCGATAAAGCAGGAAATATTTACGGTTTCGGTACTGAGGTAGGCGACTTCTCGAGAGTTACCGATTTCGACCCCGACTTTATCAAATACTACAAATATCTGTTCGAAACAAGTGCCGACAGTAATGTGCATGACCTCAATTCACGAAGTACCATCAGTGGCCTGTGTGAGATTCAGATGCCATATAAAATCGACATTATTCTTACAGCACATAACTATTCGAAAGATGAGGGTGGCATTACCCGTGTTGACAATCCCGAGAATTTCCTTCTCTATATTGATTCTCACGGAGAGCGTAAAGAGAAAGCTACAAGTCAGGACGGACCAAACTTCCAGAGAACCCTGCAACGATACACTGCCGACAAGAACATTGTTGAAGTGCTTGCTACACACGGCAACTATCTTGACGATGTGCTGGATTGGGAATATGAAGCTGACATAAATAAATATTTCCTTGCTTCATCATACAAAATGATGGATAAAATAGACGTTGAGAAGATTGTAAACCAGATTTTTACAGGAAAATCATTTGATGAGAAAGGTATAGATTATTCTATCAAGAAAGTTAATTTTGATCTTGTTAAAAACAGGTTTATTGCTGAAGCAAACGAGACCGATAGTGACAAGAAAGCAAATATCATTATCTCCAGAAATATATTCAGTCAGATGTTTGATTCATTGGCAAGTACACCTGCCGGCCAACCGTTCATCGATCAGGATAATCAGGTTGAATCGCGCTACCAGCTAGTAAAGGTGCTTAGTGGTGATGAAGATGGAAAAGGGGCAGGACGTAAAGTACAGTTTGGAATTGTATCTACCGAAATAGGTAAAAAAGGTAGGGAGATTACCGGGCCACAGAAAGCTGCAGCGGCATTAACAAGTCTGATACAGGAGCTAAGAGCAGGTAGTTCAGATATTAATGACAAGAAAAATAGTGTAAGAAAAATAGTTTATAAATGTTACCCTCACATTTTTAAAGAGGGACAAACAAGTAATGAACTGTGGCGATACAACTTCTATCTCTATCAGCTGAATGAGATGATGAAAGCTGAGTTTGTTCGAATGGATGACCCTACTGTTGGTGTTAATCTGAATGGAGTAAATCTCTTCAGCCAGAAAGACAGGAATGAAGAGTTTAGCCCACTGCTTGTAACTCCAAATCTGAATATTGAGTTGAGTAGTTTTGGTGAAACATGTAACGAGCTTATGAGCCTACCCAACTATCCGGAGTTTGCCGAAGAATTTATGGTTGATGCATCAGTAATGTATCATGCAATAGGTTACAGCCTCGAAACTGTCATCAACAATATGATTACTCAACTACTACTGATGGGTGAATATATTGAGTTTGAAGATCTGCTAAAAGGTAGAATAACCGAGAAGGTTAATCGAGAAACTATTGCTGCTGCCAAATATGCGGTACTGCAGGAACTAGAGAGAAGAAAGAAAGCAAAGCAGAAAATAGCCCCAACGAAACCGGGAGGTAAATCAAAAAAGAGTGACTAAATACAAAAGCAGATATATGCTTGTTTTTGACAGGGAGGGATATAGCCCTGATTTCGTCTGCGATTTATGGCAAGAACGAATATCAATAGCTACATATAAAAAGAATGTAACTGACAAATGGGATGATACAGAGTTTTTTGAGCATACCGGAACATTACCTTTTGGAACAGAAAAAACTATTGAACTGGCTGAACGTGGAGTATTGTTACAAAATAAGGGGAGCAAAAAAAAATATGGGCAAGGGAGATACGCAATAAATCAAAATCC
>Ga0256831_1001236_pt1 | contig 13528 bp, 12 predicted proteins | sample 132544metaG_FD_189087 | JGI IMG/M metagenome (GOLD analysis project Ga0256831, IMG submission 189087) | Hydrothermal vent microbial communities from Lau Basin, Pacific Ocean - 132-544 | ecosystem: Environmental > Aquatic > Marine > Hydrothermal vents | place: Pacific Ocean: Lau Basin | collected...
CTCAGGTTGCCGGTATCGCAATGGGCCTCATTATGGAGGGAGACAAGTTCGTCGTTCTCTCAGACATTTTAGGAGACGAAGACCACCTTGGAGACATGGACTTTAAAGTGGCCGGAACCAGAAAGGGCGTAACGGCAATCCAGATGGACTTGAAAGTAAAAGGAATCAGCAGAGACGTACTCTCTAAAGCTTTAGAGCAGGCAAGACAGGGAAGGCTCTACATCCTTGACAAGATGGATGCCGTAATTAGCAAACCGAGGGAGGAGATCTCTCCTTACGCTCCAAGGATTGTTACAACCCACATAGAGCCAGAGAAAACCAGAGATTTAATTGGACCCGGCGGTAAGACGATTAAAACCATAATAGACAAGGCCGGCGTTAAGATAACGATTAAGGAAGATGGAACTGTTCTTGTTTCTGCTCCAAGTGAAGAGGCTGCAGCTCAGGCCCTCAAGATGATAGAGGACGTTACAAGAGACCTTGAGGTAGGAAACACCTACCTTGGAAAGGTTACAAGGGTTGAGAACTACGGAGCCTTTGTTGAGCTTGCTCCCGGTAAAATTGGCCTCGTTCACATCTCTAAACTTCCACCTGAAATTAGAGAGAACATCTTTGAGAACATTAAGGTTTCAGACGTTATCCCGGTTAAAATCGTTGAGTTTGACCAGCTTGGAAGGCCTAAGCTCAGCCGCGTAGACGTTACTCCAGAGGAGGAGAGGAAACTCCGTCAGCAGGGCGGTTTCTACTCTCAGCCGGAGGGAGAGGAAAAGAATGAGTAGCTGGGCTTTAGGCTGGGTTTACGGCAGGGGCAACGTAATTGAGTTTGAAGAGCAATTTTTAGACGTTGCCCTTAAGCTCTATCAGTTTTTAGGTGGGAAATTGGAGAGGGTAAACAGTAAAACCTTCAGGCTTACGGTAGATTCTGCACTGCCGGAGCCGACAGTTGACATAGACTTTGTAAGAGGACTCTTTGAGTCAAACGGCGTCTGGGGAAACAGGAGCCTTTTTATTCCCGCTCCTGAGAGCTTGAGGAGTGAGCTCAGGGAGCTCCTGAAACCTTTTTCGCCAAAAGAAACAGAGGAAGGTTTTTTTGTTGTGGGAGCTCCCGCCGACCTCCTCCTCCACCTCTTCTACGACGAGGAGACGGAGGAGCGTTCAGAGTTTTACTTTGAAAAGTTTTTGAGCTACTTAACCGGTGGGAAGTGGGAGAGAAAAGCTTTCCGGTTCTCTTTAGAGGAGGGAGCTCTCCCTCCGTTCAAAAAGAGGATTTCAGACAGCGGCTTTGACCTTTACCTGATTAAGCTCTTAAAAGTTGATGGAAACGTTTACTTCTTTGACACCGGCGTAAGGGTAGCTCCTCCGCCGGGATTCTACTTTGACCTTGTTCCAAGGTCTTCCATCTACAAGAGCGGCTTTGTCCTTGCAAACTCAGTTGGAATAATAGACATGACCTACAGGGGAACAGTAAAAGTTCCTCTTGTTAAGGTTAATCCTGAAAAGGAAGTGCCGGAGCTCCCCTGGAGAGCCGTTCAGCTCATACCACGCCGTTTCTACCCGTTAGAGGCAAAACAGGTTGAGAATTTAGAGGAAACCGTTAGAGGTGAAGGAGGTTTTGGCAGCACCGGTTAGGAGGAGTTCTTGATACCGATAAAAGACCTCAATCCCAGCCGTTCAACACCGGTTGTAACCATTCTCATAATAGTTGCCTGTACACTCATCTTTACTTATGAAGTTCTCCTTCCGCCAAGCTACAGAGAAATTTTCATAAAAATGTTTGCCGCCATTCCTTACGAGATAATGAACGGCCTTGACATACCGCCTCCCGACCCTTTAACTCCTTACGGAAACCTCTTTTCCTACCAGTACCTCCATGGCGGGCTTCTTCACATCTTTGGAAACATGCTATTCCTCTGGGTTTTCGGCGATAACGTAGAAGACAGATTTGGAAAAGTTAAGTACTTCCTCTTCTACACCTTTTGCGGGATTGTTGCGGCCCTTATTCAGTCAATCGTTTCTCCCGATTCAACAATTCCTCTAATAGGGGCTTCAGGGGCCATAAGTGGCGTTTTAGGAGCCTATGCAGTTCTCTTCCCGCGAGCTCAAATAGTAACGTTAATCTTTATCTTCTTTTTTGTTGATGTTATTGTTCTTCCTGCCCTTCTCTGGATTGGAATCTGGTTCCTCATCCAGTTTGTAAGTGCTCTTATCTCCATCAACCACCTGTCAATGGGCGGTGTTGCCTGGTTTGCCCACATAGGAGGGTTTCTTACCGGAGTACTTTTAACCAAGCTGTTTGTGCTAAGAAAAGTTTAAATTTTTACTGTTTAGTGCTTTATTAATAGTGGTAAGTTTTACGATCTCAAGTAAAAAAAACACTGAGAAGAAACACCAGGTAGCCCGTATCTATCAGTTGAAACTCCAGAACCTTTCTGAGGAAGATATTGATATAATTACATCATAGTGGGAATTTTCAGGAAAGATTTAGAAGCCATTTTTAATTAACTCGTATTTAAAGTGAATTAAAATAATTATCCAGGCGCCAATAGCAGTGAAGAATATCGGTAAAAGAAACTTCCAGCCGGCAATTTTCCTTAACTTATGAATAATTACAGTAAATAAACTTAAGATCATTCCATAGATGATGAGATTTAAAAAACAAAACCGGGAGGATTGATGTTTTACTATGGAACTTAGAACGTAGTTTATAAATTCATTATCAACCTTTAGACAAAAAGCAATCTGGAAGGAGAAAATAATAATACAGGCTAAAAAGAAGGAGGAAGCAGTGAAGACAACTGAAAATCTATCAATAAAATTGAGCTTTAGCCATAATTTCCCAAAATCTTTATTTTTAAAATCTTTTAATTTAAATGGGATAAGATAAAGAATTGTATACCAGATTGAAAATCCTATTACGGCGTAAAAGAGTGTGAATAGTGTAATTAAGCGTTTATCAATTTCTTTCATCTTCTTCCAAAAAAGAAAATTCGCCCCATTGAGGGGCGAATGGACTATTCAGTTAATTTGGGATTGGTCCTATTAATTGTCGTAGAATAAAATCTATTATAGTTATTATTTGATTCAACTTTGATAAGCCATTTTTTAACAACTCCAGCAGTAAGGTCATTTCCTTCAAGTGGTGGTCCTGAAAGGACAGATACGTTTTGGGGAAAGTTTATGCAGTATGTTCCGATATTATCGGGAGCCGTAATACCAACAAGGGTTACTTCATGAATTCCGGGAGAGAGTTCTACGTCAACAGGAAATGGCCTTGAAGGTGAGGGCATGCTGTAAATTAGCGTGTCATCAATATAAAGTGCAAAAGTGTCGTCGTTAGCACTGCCACAATCTCCAAAAATGATTTGGAAGGCAACTTTCTCTACTTTAAAATTGAGAGTATTACTTTTAATACCGTTGCTTTCAACATAAACAGGTCCTGTTTCTGCGTCTTGAGGAACTATAACATCAATTCTTGAGGCGTTAATGTGAACAATAGTAGCTTCAGTAAAGCCATTTTTTGAAGTAAAGAAGACTTTTGTATCTTTAACAGTTGGCATGAAGCCGCAACCGTAGATGGTAACTCTGTTGCCTGGAACTCCAGAATTGGGTTCAATTTTAGATATGTAAATAGTCTTATCTCCAGTGATTTTTATTTTGTCATCAGATAACGCTTCTTGACCTTGATGTTTAATTTTTACACTGTAATCTCCATCGCTGAACTTGTCTGCAGGAAATCTTGCTCCAAGAATTGTTCCATCATTAGAAACATAGATTACTTTTCCTTTGATACCATTGATGAAAACTTCAGGGTAAACCTCTTCTTTCCACCACATATGTCCCTTAACATAGGGAGCAAAACCTTTTCCATGGACTGTAATTGAAAAGTAATCAGTTATAGTGTTTTTATTAACACATGCAGGCCTTACTTTTGTTATCTCAAGTGGGAAATTAACTTTAAAATTAACTTGCTGGGCAGTACTATGAAGGTCTCTCCAGGTTACATAAATTCCAAGAGCACTGTTAACTTTACCAGCAACGTCAAGGACGATTTCAAGCTGGCCGACTACAGGAACAAATTTGGCAAGAACTTTTTTGGCCATTTCTGAGGTTGCACGCCGAGCTAAATCTTGTGGAGTCAGACCGAATTTGTGAGCAGCAATAGAGATAAGTTTTTGACAAGCTGACCCTGGGGGAATTTCTGTGCAGCTTTTTATAGTAATTTTAATAGGAGCTATAAAATGCATTTTAACAACTGCTGATAGGGGAGAAGATGAATTAACGACTTCTGAGATGTAAGAGCTTATGGCCTTAGGACCCAAATATTCAAGAAAAAGGGAAGCAAGCTCTTTCGCATTTGGGTCTAAACCAAAGAGGGGTTCCATAATGAAATCACTTATTATAGGAGCTACTATTCCATCAAAAACTGTTCTGAAATGAACATAACCGTAGACTTTTTTGTTGTCAGCTTCGGGAGAAAGTGCTCCTGGAGTTATAACATAGATAGTAGAATCTCTACCGTTAACTTTAATATCAGTATCACTCGCTAAGAAGAGGAGGCCCCATCCTTGAGGTTCTACTATTTTGTTATCCCAAGGAGAAGAAATGTGTTTTCTTATAACTGTACCATCTTTAGCTACTGCCTCAACACTTAGATAGAGTTTTGTATCGTTTGAAAGGGTGAGGTTTGCTGGATCTTTGGGGGAGAGAGAGATTCCGTACTGTTCATTTGAAGGTTCTATCTGTGGTTGAACAGCTTTAGTTGAAAAACCGGTAAGAACAGCTTTAACAGCTTCTTTGAAAAGTTCTTTTATTTGGTCGTCTTTCCATTGTGATATAGCTTGAGGATCACGTTTAAGAACTTGGTCTATCCTCTGGGCAAGTTTTTTCGTCTCGTCAAGATTGCTTATAAAGTCTATCGCTTCCTGCCATTTTGAAGGGGGAAGGCTTTTGTAGAGTCCAGTTGTATAAAAAATCCACTTTACAGCAGTACTTTGAGCGTTAAGAATAATAGAATTTTGACCAGGAAGTACTATTCCTTCATATACAAGAGCATAATCGGTGGAACCATCTTTATCAAAATCTTCTTCTATCATAGCATCAATAAAGGATATTTTTCCAGATTCTACATTTAATGTAGTTTTATTCTCAGAATCAAGGGAAACTTCTTCAAGATTGCTTGAGATTTTAAGCTTTGAAAGGTCAAGGTTAAATCCTGGAGAGACTTGCACATTAACTTTTCTTACTACTTTAACAGGGAGAAGATTTGATTCTTTCATTCCTATTTGGACCTTAACGTAACCGGAGACTGCATCTTGAGGAACCGTAAACTGAACTTTATTTCCGTCTGAAACTCCCTGTGTTTGAACGGTTTTCATTCCGTTAGTGAAAATGATAAAAACGTTGCCTTTGCTTAAATTAATTCCTTTTATTGTGCCAACCTCTCCGGCTTTTAACGGAGAATCAATAGAGGTGATAAGTATATCTTTTTTTGGATTTAGTACCATAAGACCTATTCCATTACTTATACGTCCAGTTTCAGGATCATAGATGTAAACAGTTATTTTTCCACGAGATACAGAAGAAGGTACTTTAACAGTAACCAATCCTTCGTCTTCATTTATAGATATTGGAGTAATAGCAACTGTTCCAGCTGCAGTAGGAAAGATAACAGATACTTTCTTTGTTAAGTTTTTGGCGTCAAGAACCAAGTCGTGACCTGTTACTCCTATTCCTAAAAGAGTTTTATTTTCAATCTTTGTATAAGCTGAATAGAGGATGAGAGAATCATTGCTTCCAACATCATTGGGTTCTTGAGGTTTTTTAGGCTTTGGGTCAAGACTGTTTGGAATTCCATCGTTATCTATATCTAAATCTTCAAAATCAGGAATTCCGTCGTTGTCAGAGTCTAGGGGTTTTTGGAAGCTAATTCCTACTTCGTTTGTGTCTTTAATGTTGTTACCGTTTGAGTCAATATCAACGAAATTGGGAATAAAATCTAAATCAGAGTCGGATGTGCCTTCCAGTCTGTCTGGTGGACCATCGGCGTCTGAGTCTACATCGTACCAGTTTGGAATTCCGTCATTGTCTCTGTCCCAGTAATTAATTGAAAAAACTTTATTTTGAGAGCAGTTAAATGGAATTTCTCCAAGTTCATAAGCGAACTCATAGAGTTCATCGTAATCTGAAATGGTATCTTTGTCAGAGTCTTCGCTGTCAGTTTTGAGTCCGAGGGTATTTTCAACTGTGTCTGGAATTCCGTCAAAGTCTTCATCGTTAAATACGAATAAGACGTATGGGTATTTATAGTCAGTAGTGGTGATGTCAGGAGAAGAAACTTCAATATAGTAAGTTCCATCTTCGGGAGCTTGAAAACTGGTTATATAGGAAATTAAACTTTTTTTAGAAATAACCGGTAAGACTCTGCCATTTGATGTTAAAAGGGAAACTTTTGGAGTCCATGGAGATGTTCTTTCTAAGATTAACTTATTACTGTCAATTGTACCTTTGTAGAGAACTAAGGATACTCTTTCTCCTTTTTTTAGATTTAACTGATAATAATCAACATCCATATAGTAGTTATTTCCTTCAGCCAGTGTTCCAGAAATAATAAAAGGAGAGGTTCCATCAAGCTGATTAGCAACGGATATGTTGTTGTTAAACTCTGTTTCTGTAAGGATGGACGGTAAGCTTTTAGATTGATTTTTGGGCCAGAAATCTATATAGTCGCATACTCCGTCGCCATCAGTGTCGTTATTCACACTTTTAGGTCCTAACTTATACTCTGGTTGTTTTTCAAAATCGGTAGGTTTGGGTGGAGTATTACTTTGAATCTTTGTGGAAGTTTCTGAGTGATTGCAACTATTAAAGAGGAAAAGGCTTAGGATTAACATGGAAGTGATTAATTTGTTCATAACGGATTCCCTCCCCCTAATTTTTGAATTTACATTAGATATTTTACCAATCCTTTCAATAAAGGTCTACTTCTGGTTGATTCCCTAACTCACTTAACCATTGTTGCTTTGGCTTCAAAGATTAGTCTTATCTACTCCAGCAGTACCCTTTTATCTAAAGTATATCTGTTTAATGTCCAAAAACTGTTCTATTTTTCAGGTAGGGCGTTATAATAGTTTAGATTAGGCTGTCTATTGACAAGAATTTGCAAGTGATAATAGTTTTATACTGAACCGCAACCGGAGGTTGGCATTGGAAAGGAAGAGAGAGAAGCTCTACATATTTGATACTACGTTAAGAGACGGTGAGCAGACGCCGGGGGTTAACTTAACGGTAGATGAGAAAGTTCAGATAGCAAAACAGCTTGAACGCCTTGGAGTTGATGTTATTGAGGCCGGTTTTGCCATAAGTTCACCTGCCGATTTTGAAGCTATAAAGCGCATAGCAAAAGAGGTAAAAAACTCTACCGTTTGCTCCCTTGCAAGGGCAAAAGAGGAAGATATAAGAACTGCCTGGGAAGCTCTTAAAGAGGGAAACAGGGTAAGAATTCATACCTTCATAGCCACCTCTGACATCCACCTTCAGTATAAGCTGAAGATGAGCCGCGACGAGGCTTTAAAGAGGGCCGTTTGGGCAGTTAAGTTTGCAAGGGATGTTATGGGAGAAAAAGCTGAAGTTGAGTTTTCTGCTGAAGATGCCGGTAGGACAGATCTTAAGTACCTGTGTGAAGTAGTTGAAGCGGTTATAGAGGCCGGAGCAGACGTTGTGAACATTCCAGATACTGTTGGTTATGCCGTTCCAGATGAGTGGTACGAAAGGATAGGCTACATCATGGAAAACGTAAAAAACGTTGATAGGGCAATTATCAGCGTTCACTGCCACAACGATTTAGGCCTTGCTACAGCGAACTCACTCATGGCCGTTATGGCAGGGGCAAGGCAGGTTGAGTGTACAATAAACGGCCTTGGCGAAAGGGCTGGAAATGCTGCCCTTGAAGAGGTGGTTATGGCCGTTAAGGTAAGGTCAGACCACTTCCCGGTTTATACCGATATAGATACAACTCAGATTTACAGAACGTCTCAGCTTGTAAGTAGGTTAACGGGTGTTCTTATCTCCAAAACAAAACCGATTGTTGGAGATAACGCCTTTGCCCATGAGTCTGGAATCCACCAGCACGGAGTTCTTGCCTGCCGTGAAACCTACGAGATTATGAAACCTGAGGATATAGGTCTAAAAGAGTCAAAAATTGTTCTTGGGAAGCATTCTGGAAGGCATGCCTTCAGGAAAAAGCTTGAGGAGATGGGAGTTGAGCTTACAGAAGAACAGTTTGAGGAAGCCTTCAGGAAGTTTAAAGAGCTCGCTTCAAGGAAGAAAGAGATTTACGACGTTGACATAGAGCTCCTCGTTGAAGGGCTTGAAGGGACAAAGGAGAGAAACTACGAGCTTCTCTACAATCAGGCCGTTAGCGGTGAGGGGATTATCCCTTCTGCAACTGTAAAGATTAAAACTCCTGAAGGGGAAAAGTTGGGTCTTGCCGTTGGAAACGGGCCTGTTGATGCAACCTACAGGGCTATAAAGAACGCCCTTGGTATTGGAGAGGAAATTAACCTTAAGGACTTTAAAATCAGGGCCTTAACTGCTGGAACAGATGCTCAAGCAGAGGTTTACGTTACGTTAGAAGGTGACGGATTTAGAGTTAGCGGTAGGGGAGTTGACCCCGACATAGTTAGGGCTTCAGCCCTTGCGTTCTTAGAGGCTTTAGATAGGCTTGAAAGAAGAAAGAGCAAAAAGAGGGGAATTTAGTTTTTGGGGCTTTTGCCCCGCTTAGTTTTTCTGTTATTAAGTAAATAAATTGCCTTTTATTTTATTAATTTCGCTTCTTTATTCTTAATTTACACGTTAGGAATTATTTATATTATTCTAAATAATCCTTGATTTCCAAAGTTTTTTAATTATAATAAGCTAAAAATTACTTGGAGGTGCAGAAATGAAGAGACTTTTGAGATTTCTCTTCCTTTCGGATCTGGAGATTAACAAAGCCTATCCAATCAGGATGGCACTTTTCTACTGGATTACCGTTTTCCTTTTTATAGGTGCCGCTTACTACACTTTGTCTCAGAAGTTTCCGGGTAGCAGGTTGGCTGTAGATGTTGTTGAAAACCTGTTTATATATGCGGTTGTCATCAGTATTTTCTTCTTCCTCCTTGTTCTTGCCTATACTCTTACTGCATCTAAAGATTATAGGGCCCTTGAAGAGTACGCTAAATCTCTTGCTAAGGGGGATCTTCAGTCAGAGGTTAAGTTAAGTCCCTTGGCTGATAAGGATATAGTAGAGATATACAACGCTCTTGATAAACTCAGGAGAAGTTTGATTCTTTCTCAGGAGCTCCTCAAGAAAAAAGAGAGAAAAGTAAGTTAAAAAAGCCCCCGAGAGGGGGCTTTTGTGTTATAGGTGTTTTTGAATATACTCTATTGCATCCCCAACTGTTTGAATCTTCTCAGCATCTTCGTCTGGAATTTCTATCCCGAACTCCTCTTCAAGAGCCATAACAAGCTCTACTGTGTCTAAGGAGTCGGCTCCGAGGTCTTCTACAAATGAGGCCTCAGGTGTTACCTCTTCTGGGTCTACTCCGAGCCTATCGGCTATGATTTCCTTTACTTTTTGTTCAATGTTCTCCATTTTAAACCTCCCTGTGGTTTTATAGCCAACTGGAATTATAAGCAACCCGTTAGAAAAGTCCACCGTTTACGTGTATTGTAGTTCCTGTAATGTAGGAAGCCATGTTTGACGCTAAGAAGAGGCATACGTCTGCAACTTCCCTTGGCTCCCCTTCCCTTCTCAGAGGAATGGACTTTATCAGTTCCTCTTTTATCTTCTCCGGTATTGCCTTTGTCATGTCTGTTGTAATGTACCCGGGGGCTACGGCAACAACCCTTATGTTCCTTCCCCCAAGTTCTTTGGCGAGGGATTTTGTAAATCCGATAAGGGCAGACTTCGTTGCCGAGTAGTTAACCTGACCGACGTTTCCTGTAAACCCTACAACCGATGAGATGTTTATGATTACACCTTTTCTCTTTTTAACCATTAAGGGAACAACGGCCCTTGTTACGTTGTAAACACCGTTGAGGTTTGTGTCTATAACTGCGTCCCAGTCTTCATCTTTCATTCTAAGGAAGAGAGTATCTCTCGTTATTCCTGCGTTGTTTATCAGAACGTCAATTTTCCCCTCTTTTCCGGCTATTTCACTTACCACTTTCTTAACTTCTTCTCTGTCTGTTACGTCCATTTTTACGCCGTTTACTCCGAGTTCTTGTGCAACTGTTTCTGTCCTTTCTCTGTTGGTTCCCGTTATGTAAACTGTAGCTCCTGCCTTTTTAAAGCTTTCTGCAATGGCTCTTCCTATTCCCCTTGTTCCGCCTGTTATTAGAACTACTGCGCCTTTTAGCTCTTCAAACACATTTCCCTCCTTTCAGTTTTTTTAATTATCTCATTTTGCCGCATCTAAACCGAAGCTGCCCATTGTTGAGAAGAGGAAGACCAGAACGACGGCTTTGAGAAACCACCGGTAGTTATCTATTACTGAAGGGTAAACTCCGAGGATTATTAGAGAGAGAGCAGAGACCGTAAGGGATATGGCTGTTATTGTTAAAAGCCGGAGAGGAAGGACTCCTCCTAAGTTCTGGACTTTCCAGTTTCCAATTTTCCCGAACTTTATAACGGTGTATAGCCCGATGATGGTGAGAACTAACAGGAAAAGTGCGTGTGAAAGAGACATTTTCTGCGAGAGCTCCCACACATCCTCACTTGCGGCGAAGGGGAAGGCTAAAAGTGCAGCTCCCGCTGCTTCCTGAACGATGTCTGAAAACTTTAGAGTTGTCTCTTCTTTCTCTAATTTTCTGTTTATTGCGCTTATCTGCTCTTCTATCTGATGGAGCTCCCTCTCAATTTTCTCTATCTCTTTCTCTTCCAAAACTCCCTCTCTGGTAAAATAGGTTCTGTTATGAGAAGTCTAATATTTATGGTTCTGATTTTTTTATGGTCAACTTCTCTGTTTGGGTCGGAGTGTCCGTCTGTTCCAGAAGTTCAGACTATTTTAAACAGGGTCTTAAAGTTCCCCGTTGCCGTTAAGTCCGTTTCTTACGTTAAATCCTTCAACGCCTGCAGGATTGAGACCGATGCCAGCGATACTTTTTTCCTCTCTGCCGACGGCAGATTCCTGATAGAGGGGATTCTCTTAAGAGTTCCTCAGTTGAAGATTTCTAAGGATGAATTTGAGTTTTTTAAGAGTAAAGCTCTTTTTTCAGTTGGTAGAGGAGAGGAGCTCCTGGTTTTTACCAACCCGATGTGTGAAGCTTGCAGGGAGAACAGGGAGCTCCTTGCAGAACTTGAAAAGAGATTCAAGCTCTACTTTATTCCTTTAGGTTTTGATGGAAAAGAGTTTAAAGCGGCTGTTGCCTCTTACTGTGAAAATGCTGTAGGAAGTAAGTTTTTCCGTCTGAAACCACCCTTTAAACTCTGTTCTTTAGGGAAGTTGAAGGTCTGGAGCGTTGAAGACAGGTTTAGGAAGATGGGGATTACAGGAACCCCCGTTTTTGTAACGAGCAGGGGAGAAGTTATAGTTGGGGTTGCTGGACTAAAGAGGTTTCTCTCTCACAACTGAACATGGATTCTCTTTATTTTCTGTTTCCTTACAGATTCCGGTATCTCTTCAAGCTCTGGCAGGTTCCTTATCTCGTCTGGATCGCTTATTCCGTTGAAGTTTATCAGGTAGAAGTTAGGTCTGTCTCCGTATAGGTTTTCTTCGTCTAAAACCAGGCCGCAAACGGCAAGTTTTCCCTGTTCTACCGGTTCCTTGATATCTGAGATAGAGAGGAGTTTTTCAATCTGGTTGTCTACGTTTATTTCCATAAGGGCGGCATTGAGAACCTTTGGATTGTCGTAGAGGGATAGGAGTATCTCGGCGTTCTCTTCGTACGTTTTTCTAAGGAGTTTAAACTCAATCTCTGCCGACTGTACCGGAAGTGAAATGAGCTTTTCAAGGTCTACAGCTGTTGTTCCAACAACTGCAATCAGAGGAACCTTAAGGTCTCTTACAGAGTGGCAGATTGATGCCAGGTTGGGAAAGACCTGAGCTGCAGCGTTTGAGATGATAAAGCTTTCCGGGAATAGGGTTGAAATTCTCCAGACAACGCTTGATGCACAGACTATACAGGAGTCGTATCCGGCAGAAGGTTCTCTGGTCCTACACTCCTTAAGGAGCAGTTTTTCTATGACCTTTACCGGGTTCATTTCACCTCTACTATCTCTACCGTAAACTTCTGGGTATCAAGTATAGCAAAGGTGCTCTTTCCGGTAAGGTAGCCGCAGAGCTCTCCCGGATTTACCACCTGGCAGCCATCTATAAACCTTGTGTCAATTTCGTGGGTGTGGCCGTAGAGGATGAAGTCAAAATCTCCCGATTTTGCCAAAGAGTCGGTAAAGAGGGGTTCGTGCATCACGGCAAACCGCTGGCCGTCTATGAGTTTGGCTACAGGTGCTTTCTCTATCAATCCCCCTGAAACCTTTAGAAGGCCTGCTACCTCTCCGTCGTTGTTCCCGAATACTCCGAAGAAGTCGCACTTTATGAGATTTAAGAGCTCTTTAACGGCAAAGGGAGAGACGAAATCTCCGCAGTGGATGAGGAGCTCCACCCCCTCACCGTTAACTATCTCAGCCATCTTCCTTATCTTTTCAAGGTTGTCGTGGGAGTCTGAAACTACGGCAATCTTCATTTTTTACTCCCTTTGGGCGGTTTTGATGAGACGAAGTCGCACTCAGGATACCTGCTGCAGCCATAAAACGTCTTACCCTTCTTACTTCTCCTTTCAACCACTTCCCCTTCTCCACACTTTGGGCACTTCCCGTAGGTAATAGGGGCTGTGTACTTACACTGAGGGTAGTTTGAGCAGGCTATGAACCTGCCGTACTTTCCAGATTTTATAACAAGGTCTCCGCCACACTCGGGGCACTTTTCTCCCGTTTTCTGGGGTTCCTCCTTCAGGCTCTCCTTATACTTACACTGAGGGTAATTTGAGCAGGCTATAAAGGTTCCGTACCGGCCGTGGACTTTTAAGAGGGGAGCTCCACACTCGGGGCACTCCCTTCCAATCTCCTCTCCCTTAACGCCTTTTAGCTCTTCCTTGGCCTTCTCTAAAAGGTCTTTAAACTCGCCGAAGTAGAATTCGGTAAGGAGCTCCCTCCAGTTCTTCACTCCCTCCTCTATCTTGTCAAGCTCCTCCTCAACAGAGGCTGTGAACTTAACGTCAACAACTTTGGGAAATAGTCTTTTAAGGAGAGAGTTTATGAACTCTCCAAGCTCTGTAGGTTTAAGCTTCTGCTTCTCTTTCTCTACGTAGCCCCTCTGAATGATGTTTGAAATTATCGTTGCATAGGTTGACGGCCTCCCAACACCTTCTTCCTCAAGGGCTTTAACGAGAGTTCCTTCAGTGTAACGGGGTGGAGGCTCTGTAAAGTGCTGAACTCCCTTTATTTCCTTGGGTTCAACTGTTTCTCCTTCTTTTAAATCAGGAAGGAGTT
>Ga0256831_1001237_pt1 | contig 13515 bp, 14 predicted proteins | sample 132544metaG_FD_189087 | JGI IMG/M metagenome (GOLD analysis project Ga0256831, IMG submission 189087) | Hydrothermal vent microbial communities from Lau Basin, Pacific Ocean - 132-544 | ecosystem: Environmental > Aquatic > Marine > Hydrothermal vents | place: Pacific Ocean: Lau Basin | collected...
CATAAAAACAATGGCAAACACAAAGAACTTTTCGTTTCACTCACAAATTCTTACCATGGTGAAACTCTTGGAGCATTGAGTGTCGGAGACGTCGAGCTTTACAAACAAACTTACGAGCCTCTGCTGATTCGCAACGTGCAAACACCCGTTCCAAAAGACAAAACACAAGAGAGTGCCAAAGAGGCTGCGCGGAAATTCGAAGAGCTTGCTTGTGACAAACATGAAGAGATTTCGGCGCTGATCCTCGAACCTTTGGTACAGGGAGCGGGCAATATGCATATGTACCATCCGCTTTATATTACGTTAGTGTATGAAATATGCAAAAAGTACGATATTCATTTGATAGCTGACGAGGTTATGGTCGGTTTTGGAAGAACAGGGACGATGTTCGCGTGCGAGCAAGCAGGAATCACTCCTGATTTTCTTGTCCTATCCAAAGGTATTACAGGCGGTTATCTGCCATTATCGGTTGTTTTGACATCAGATGATATTTATTCGAAGTTCTATTGTGATTATAACGAATACAAGGCTTTTTTACATTCACACTCCTATACCGGCAATGCTCTTGCCTGCGCGGCTGCCAACGCCACACTCGATATATTCGAGTACGACGACGTTATTGAGAAAAACGAAGTGACAGCGGCTTACATGGCGGAAAAGCTCAGCGCTTTTACAAAGCTTGCAAATGTGAAAGAGACGAGACAGACAGGTATGATAGCAGCTGTGGAACTGCAGGGATATGACCCGCAAGAAAGAATAGGATTGAAAATTTACCAATATGGATTGCAAAATGGAGTGTTGCTGCGTCCACTTGGAAACGTCATATACTTTATGCCTCCTTATATCATTACCAAAGAACAGATAGACAAAATGATGGATACTGCCTATGATGCTATATTTTCTTTACTCTAGTTTATTCTAAAGCGAAGGTGTCTGGCTTGTCTTCTTGGATCAAAAGTCTGCAGCTTTTTTCCAAAATTGCAAGTTCTTTTGCCATTTCTTTGAGGTCTCTGTTGTAGGCATACACACCATATCCACGTATTACGAGAACTCTTTTGTCGTGAGTAGAGAAATATTTGGCTATTTCACTGCTGGCTCTATCATACCAGTCATCGAAACTTTTCGGATCGTATATCTCGATATTTCCAAGCTCTTTTACTCCGAAATAGTCTTTTGGTGTGATGATGTTATGTTTGAGAGCATAGGATGCCGTAAATGGAGGCATGGTAAATGTAACGAACTTAGCATCTGACATTTTCGTATAGATGCCGTGATGGATCTCCGCATCGATGCTGGCTTGATTCCATCGATAATCTTTTTGAAAATAGAGTTCTATGAGTGAGTTTTCATCCAGAGAATCAAATATGGCTTCTTTTGTGTTGATAAGAAAACGGCTGTTCTCCGTTTTAGCGGAGATGGAGCCGTGGTAGATACCAAAAAAATCTTTCCTGAAAAATGAGAGTGAGAGGGTTTGGAGTTGCTTGTGAATCAATGCCTTGTTCATTTTTTAAACCAGCTCTTCACTTTTTCGAAAGCACTTTCAAATATACTCTCATGAGGTTTCGCCTCTTCGATTTCAAATGAATCCTGTAGTTTTTGCAACAGTTCTTTTTGTTCGCTAGTGAGTTTCTTGGGGTAGGTAAGTTTGATCTGTGCTATGAGATCGCCTTTTCCGTGTCCGTGTACATCTTCGATTCCCTCGCCTCTGAAGACGAACTGTTGTTTATCTCGTGTTCCCACATCGAGTTTGAGTTCGAGTTCACCTGTGAGAGAAGGGATTTTTATAGTGTCACCCATTACGGCCTGTGTGAAAAAGACAGGCACTTCTATATAAACGTCATTCCCGTCACGAATGAAATGTTTGTCTTTTTGAACTCTGAACGTGACATACAAATCACCGCGTCTTCCATGCTTCGATATGTTGCCTGCACCGGGAATACGCAGTCTGTTGCCTGTATCGATTCCTTTTGGAACATTGACGGTTATCGTCTCTTTTTCTTCGAAATATCCTTTACCTTTGCACTCGGCACATTTTTGGGCTACACGCATTCCGCTTCCGTGGCACTCCGGACAAGTCTGTGAAAAGGTCATAAATCCCTGTCTGAGGTAAACCTGCCCTTGTCCGTCACAGGCAGCACAGGTCTGAAGCTTGCCGTCCTTCGCTCCCGTTCCTTTGCAACTTTGACACGGTTTTTTGTATGTATAGGTAATCTCTTTTTCACATCCGAAAACAGCTTCGTCAAACGAGATTTCCAACTCTATGCCGAGGTCTAGAGAATATTTGTCACCGTCTTCTCTTCTTTGACGTCTTCCTCCGCCAAAACCGCCGCCGAACATCTCTTCGAAAATGGAGCTCAGATCCTCAAAACCTCCAAAGCCGCCATGACTTCCCATCCTTCCCTCAAGTCCGGCTTTTCCATAACGATCGTAGATAGCGCGTTTTTCGTCGTCGCTGAGAACTTGATAGGCCTCATTGCAAAGTTTGAACATCCGTTCGGCTTCTTTGTCTCCGTTGTTTTTGTCCGGATGATACTTTTTGGCCATTTTTCTGTAAGCTTTTTTGATCTCCGTTTTGTCCGCATTACGTGAGATTTCCAATATCTCATAATAATCAATTTCTTCTATGTTGCTCATAATGAATAAATTTCTCCAAATATAGATTTTTAACGATGGAATTATACAATATTCTGTATAATCCTTTCTATGATTAAAGTGGCATTTTTTTTTCTCCCTTTTTTGTTTCTCGGATGTGCTCAAAAAGAGATTCTCCCTCACACTCAAAAAAAAACCGTGATAGTTCCTTCGACCCATCAGATGCGTGAAAACAATTTCAATGAAGTTATGCTGCTTCTCCAAAAAGAGTGTCACATAAAAAAAGTACAAAAGCTTTATGGAACACTTTGTAAAAAAGCTGCGAAAAACCAAGATGCCAAAACTTTCATAAAGAAAAACTTCAAGCTTTACAAAATCGAAGATGAGAAAAGAGAGGAGGGATTATTGAGTGGTTATTACGAAGCTTCGCTCTATGGTTCCATGACAAAACATTTTCCTTTTTTGTATCCCGTCTACAGTGAACCGGATGACCTTGTGACTGTAGAACTCTCCTCGGTATATCCAAAGTTGAAATCTTATCGTCTTCGGGGACGTCTTGTAGATAAAAAAGTGCTCCCCTACTATACAAGAGCGGAGATGTCGAAAAGTAAAGCCAATCCCATCTGTTACGTTGATGACGAAGTAGCGCGCTTTTTTCTTGAAGTGCAGGGGTCTGGACGTATAAAACTCGACAACGGGGAAACACTCAACGTAGCCTATGCCAATCAAAACGGACACAAGTATACGTCGATAGGACGTTATATGATAGAAAAAGGGTACCTGAAACAAGAAGATGTTTCGATGCAGAGTATCGAGCGGTTTTTGAAAATACATCCGGAAAAAAGAGATGAGATTCTCAATCAAAATCGTTCTGTTGTTTTTTTTCGAGTGTCAGGGCATGCTGCGACAGGAGCTTTGGGAGTAGAGCTCACCCCACGCAGAAGTGTTGCCGTCGATCCACGTTATATACCATTGGGTGCTATGCTTTACATAGAAGTACCGACTAAGGATATCCATACTGTCGTTTTCGCTCAGGATACGGGAGGTGCTATCAAAGGAGCTCTACGTGCAGATTTTTTTACAGGATACGGAAAGGAAGCGATGCGGCTCGCAGGCGATTTGAAAGAACCATTGCGTATGTGGATACTTTTGCCAAAGGCAAGCGATGAATAGATCTCTTGATAAATTCAACAGGCTTGTAGAAGCACTTGAACAGTTGCCGACAATAGGGAAAAAATCGGCAACGAGATTGGCTTATCATATGGTCACAAAAGACAGTTTTAACGCTCTGAGACTTTCTCATGCCATAGAAGATGCCATAAGCTCCATCAAACGTTGTAGAAAATGCGGTGCGATGAGTGAAGATGAGTTGTGTTCCATTTGCTGTGACGAGCAGCGGGACGCTACATTGTTATGTATAGTCGAGAGTGCGAAAGACATTTTGCTTCTTGAAGAAAACGCGCTTTTTGAAGGCAGGTACTTTGTGCTTGAAACACTTGACGAGCTGAATGTTTCAGCACTTATGGAGAGAGTGGTGGAAGATGGAGTCAAGGAGATTCTCTTCGCTTTGACTCCTTCTATTCAAAACGATGCAGTGATACTCTATATAGAAGACAAACTTGCGGGAATGGATCTGAAATTTACGAAAATAGCGCAAGGTGTTCCAACCGGAGTAAGTTTGGAAAACATCGATGTTCTCTCACTCAGCAGAGCCATTGAAGACAGAGTAAAGGTATAGATATGAAATTGTTTTGGAGTTTTGTTCTGTGGGGAGTGTTTTGTGACTTGCTTTACGGAGCGGATGCAGATACCCATGTTCTCCAAAAGATCATCAATGTAGACACGTTAAGAGATGAAAAGGCGAAAAAGTCTTTGGGAGACTGGGTCAATGAAAAATTTGGTTTGTCACCGTATCGACCCAACTATCTGCTTCCTTTTGGCTATACGAAACATGATTACAAAGAGTGGACTCCGACAGACGGGGAATATAAAAATTATGAAGCGGAGTTTCAAGTCAGTTTGAAACTCGCTTTTAAAAAGAATCTTCTTGGGCTCGATGAAACATGGTATGGCGCTTATACTCAGCACTCTTTTTGGCAGCTATATATCGAGTCGGCTCCTTTTAGAGAGTCCAATTACAATCCGGAACTATTTGTAACTTTCCCTGTAGGCTCAAAAGAGTATTACGGATTGAAGTCGATAACTTTGGGATATTCTCATATATCAAACGGTCAAGGGAATATCAAGGAGACAAAAAACGCTTCGAAGTATCCGGAGTTGGAAAATCGTTCACGAAGCATCAACACGCTCTTTGCCAAAGCGATTTTCCAGCAGGGTCCGTTTTTGTTCGATTTGAAATTTTGGACACATGTATCGGATTTGAGTGACAATCCGGATATCATGGAATATTACGGATATGGGAGAATCAAAGCGCTCTATTTTTATAAAAAACATCTTTTCAGTGCGATGGTACGACTCAATCCAATGACACAAAAGGGTGCCGGAGAGTTCACCTATTCTCACCCCGGTTATCTGGATGGCGTATATTTTTATGTCAAGATTTTCAGCGGGTATGGGGAAAGTTTGATAGATTACAATGAAAGATTGACAAAGTATTCTGTCGGAGTTGCTTTTTCAAGGTAGAAAAGAGGAATTATCCTCTTTCTATCTCTCCGGGATAGCTCACAATTCCGTGTGTGAGATTTCCTATTTTTGTGTATCCCATATCGTTGAGGATTCTTGCGACATGAGCGCTTCTGCTTCCCACATGGCAATAGACTATAATGTTTTCGTTTTTATCTAGCTTCGCCTCTTCGAGAGCCGCAAAAAAGCTGGAGGTCGGGATTAGTTTGTCTGCACCTTTGATGTGACCCATCTGCCATTCCATGTACTCTCTGACATCGACAAGCTTGAAGTTGACCATACCCAAATCTCTGGCTTCAAGCAGTGAAACAAGTTCATCGCCGTCAAGCTCGTCTTTGTTGACGAGAACTTCCGCTTCCTCTTTTGTAAGTCCGCGTGAGTGCTGATGTACTACCTCTTCCGCTTCCAATTCAATTCTTTGTTTTTCCGCGTATTCGGGTGAGCAGAAGATTCCACAGTGGCATTTCCCCTCTTCTGGGATCTCATGCTCTATAGCCGGTTTACAAGGACAAACACGATCATCTACACTTTTATATTTGCCGTCAACTTCTTCGACCATAAAACATGGACAGAAGCGCTTGCCGTACATCAGTTTGTTTCTGGCAAGTCCCATCTGAACGCCTTCGTTGACCTCCTCTTGAGGATTGTACACCCATCCGAATTGGTTACATACTTTGTCGGTGAACTTTATCGTTTTTTCCATCTCCGCCTGAAATTCAGGTGAGTTCATATCTATTTTTTTTATCATTGTATTTCCTTATTTTCTTCTTGCTTTGCCTTCGATAATGAAGCGGAGGGCATTGAGTTTGATAAATCCTGCAGCGTCTTTTTGATCGTATACTTCGTCCTCTTCGAAAGTACAATATTCCGGATTGAAGAGTGATTTTTCACTTTCACGTCCGACTACGACAACATTGCCTTTGTATAGCTTGAGACGCACTTTTCCTTCGACGTTGCGCTGAGTTTTGTCTATGGCCGCTTGAAGCATTTCTCGCTCAGGGGAGAACCAAAAACCGTTATAGACAAGTGTCGCATATCTTGGCATCATCTCGTCTTTGAGGTGCGCTTCTTCACGATCAAGCGTAATGGACTCGATGGCGCGGTGTGCTTTGAGCATAATCGTTCCGCCCGGAGTTTCGTAACATCCTCGAGATTTCATACCGACGAATCTGTTTTCGACGATGTCGATTCGGCCTATACCGTGTTTTTTACCATACTCGTTGAGTGTTTCAAGGAGTTTGGCAGGACTCATCGCTTCACCGTTGATGGCGACTGGATCACCGTTTTTATACTCTATCTCTATGTATTCGGGTGTATTTGGTGCTTCTTCAGGGCTCACGCTCCAAAGCCACATATCTTCTTCAGGTTCGGCTGCGGGATCTTCCAAGATGCCGCCTTCATAAGAGATATGCAGGAGGTTGGCATCCATGGAATAGGGAGATTTTTTCCCTTTTTTCTCGATTTTGATGCCATGTTCTTCCGCGAATTTCAAAAGCTTTTCTCGAGAGTTGAGATCCCACTCTCTCCATGGAGCGATAACGGTGAGATCAGGGTTGAGACTGAGGTATCCCACTTCAAAACGCACCTGATCGTTTCCTTTCCCCGTCGCTCCGTGAGCTACGGCGTCCGCTCCGGTGAGTTCGGCTATCTCCACCTGTCTTTTCGCTATGAGCGGTCTGGCGATGGAAGTTCCAAGAAGATACTCTCCTTCATATATGGCGTTCGCTCTGAACATGGGAAAAACATAATCTCGAACGAATTCTTCACGCAGATCGTCGATGAAGATATTTTCAGGTTTGATGCCAAGTTCGAGAGCTTTTTTACGCGCCGGTTCGACCTCTTCACCCTGACCGATATCTGCGGTAAATGTGACGACTTCACAGTTGTATTCGTCTTGCAGCCATTTTAGTATGACGCTGGTATCGAGTCCGCCAGAGTAAGCCAGAACGACTTTTTTTACATTTTTTTTCATTAAAACAGTCCTGAAAGTATGGTTTTTAGTGGGGAGATTATACTAAAAAAGAGATTAAAATCCATTGAGTGAAAAAATAGGTTGAAAATATAAGAGAAGTGAAAGCATCACTTCTCTGTCGATTTTTATCCTTTTGTATCGAAAAGCATTCCCGTGAACTCTTTCATTTTGGGCAGAAGTGTCTGCGCATGTTCCGCAGGCCATCTTCGAATGACTTTATTTGTTTTCTTATCAACGATCGAGACATAAAAAACATCCGACTTGTCCACACCAAATCGAAGCGTGGTATTGAGGATGGAAATTTCGTTATTGAGATCATCTACTAGTTTTTTTACATCGTTTTCATTTTTTAGCAGTTTTTTGTTGCTCTCTTCGATAGCTTTGTTCGAACTTTCCTGTGCCTGCTTGCTTTGATTTGTCTGCTCCACTCTTCCCTGAGCTTCTTGAGCGACGTTCGTTTGGGATTGAACCTGCTGTTTGGCTACATTTGCAATGCCGTCCATGACATACTCCTTGAGTATAGCTGTTGATTATCTACAGGCTAGATCGGCAATAAAGAATTCTTTTTTAGGTTTGGTGTGAATTTTATGATAATGTTTCGCTTATGAAACACTATTTGACTTTACTGGCGGACGAGGAAGTTCTCAAAAAGCTTTCCATTGTGCAGTTGATCTCCTATTTTGGCGCATGGTTCAGTAATGTTGCCATCTATACGCTGCTTATAGAACTGGGTGTCGAAGCCGAAGTTATCGCATTTGTCGCGATGTTGCATTTTCTCTCCGGCGTTATACAGGCACCGTTTAGCGGAGCACTTATCGACAAACTACACCCCAAAAAATTGATGTTGGCGCTATTGGGTATACAAATAGTATCCACCTTTTTGCTTATATTCGTCGATAATGCAGAGATGCTACCTCTGCTGTATATTCTGGTTTTTGTCAAAATGGGAGCGGCAAGTTTTTATTTTACGGCAGAGATGAGTCTGTTGCCAAGAATCCTCAAGGGTGAAAAACTCAAGCTTGCCAACGAGATACACTCCATAATATGGTCTTTTGCCTATACGGTCGGTATGGCCGTAAGTGGTTATTTCGTCTATGTAATGGGGATAGATGCCGCTTTCTTTGTCGATGCGTTGCTATTTGTTTTTTCATTGCTTCTTTTTGCGACGATAGATATTGAAGAGACACCTGATACGCAGAGGAAAAACCTTATTCAAATGATGAGAGAGACGCTGTTGTACTTAAAAAAAGAGCCTAAAGTTCTGCATCTTATGCTTGTACATGCTTTTGTGGGTTTTACCGCTTTTGATGCACTTGTAGCTTTGCTTGCGAAAAGTTACTATTTGAAAATAGTTGCCGTTTCGCTGGCTCTTGGACTGTTGCACTCTTTTCGTGCTGTCGGACTTGTGATGGGGCCGATCATCCTTGGTAAATGGATAAACAGACGCAATCTCGTAAAGTTGTTCCTCTTTGAATCGGTAGCAATAGCTCTATGGGGAATTGTGATGCACGATTTTTATTTTTCACTTGCCGCCAGTGTAGCTGTCGGCTTTTTCACGACGACTCTTTGGTCATACAGCTATACACTCATTCAAAAAAATACCGAATCGAAATTTTACGGACGTATCGTCGCATATAACGATATGCTGTTTTTGAGTGTTTCGGCATTGACCTCTTACATGACCGGTTTGTTGGCAAAATATGGATGGGAACTTCAAAGCATCGCATTTTTGCTTTCCTTAACGTTTTTGATAGGTGGGTTATACTATTATGCTGTTTCTAAAAAGTATGAAATAAGAGACTGAAAATGATATATGACACCCAGATTGGAGAGATAGATCTCTCGAAATTGACAAGACTTTATGCAGCCGCACTCATAGAAGCGGGAGGAGAGCAGGCCGAGATGAGTTTGGAATGGATGGATATGAGTGGAGACCGCGTAAAGCTTCTGGAATATGTGCTTGTTTTTGACTTCACGCCTCCAGGCAGTGAAGAACGGGATAAATGTGTGCTCTCCTTTCAAACAAAAGAAGAGCTCTTGGATGAGATGCAAAAGGTCGTGAACTTTATAAATGACAATACTCTCTAACGACACAAAGAGAGTCTTCTCTTTAGCGCTGCCTGCCGCGCTCAAACATCTTGCCGATATCTTACAGGTTTTTGTAGATATGATAATGGTCGGCTACGTGAGTGTGCATGCACTCGCAGCTGTCGGTTTATCCATGCAGTTTATGATGTTCATCAATGTTTTGATGACTCTTTATGTGGTTGGAGGCAATGCTCTGATATCCCGCTTTATAGGTAGTGGCAGAAAGAACAGAGCGTCTGCTTTGCTTTTTTCACTTTCACTTTTCGCTTTGGCTCTCTCTCTTGTCGTCGCTTTTGGAGGCTATTTTTCGGCTGAGGGAATTTACAGACTTATGGGTGCGGCTCCGGAAGTTGTTCACGAGGGCACGCTTTACTTTCAAACTCTCTCCATGGGAATTTCACTTATATTTTTGGACAATCTTCTCTATAACGCTCTTTCGGCGGCAGGCGATACAAAAAGCTCTCTTTTTATTAAACTGGCTTCGAGTGCCATCAACGCTTTTTTCAATTATATGCTTATTTTCGGTCATTTTGGATTTGAGCCTATGGGTGTGAAGGGAGCGGCCATAGCGACAATCGTTTCATATGGCTTCAATGTAGCTGTCTATCTGCTTCTGCTTTGGAAGCATAGTGAGGCAAAGTTGCGTTTTGTACCCATAATTCGTTTCCACGATATTAAAAGAGCGTTGAGGGTAGGGGTTCATGCCGCCATTGACAGAGGTATATCGACACTCTCTTTTCTTGTTTTTGTCTCCATTATCACTTATTACGGTACTGTGGAGCTTGCCGGTTATCAGGTGGGACTTCGCATCGAAGGTTTGGCGTTCATGCCCGGATTTGGATTTGCCATCGCTTCGATGGCACTTGTCGGACAGGCTTTGGGGGCAGGGGATAAAGAGCGCGCTTATGCTATGGGAACAATAGCCGCTCGTGTAGCATACACTTTTATGGGGATTGTGGGTATTTTTCTCATACTTTTTCCAGAAAATCTTGTCTCTTTGTTTACAAAAGATGCCGCAACAACGGTGATAGCGTCACAGTATCTTATTTTGGTAGGACTGGCTCAGATACCTTTGGCACTTACGTTTGTATACTCTGCGAGTCTGCGGGGTGCCGGTGATACCAAAACAGTGATGCGTGTCAATATCACGTCATTGTGGCTTTTTCGGGTTTTACCTTCATTCATAGCCTATAAAAGTGGTTTGGGAGTCGTGGCAATTTTCGTGATAATGAATCTGGAAACTTTGATAAAAGGCATTATATACAGCCATCTTTACAAAAGAAAAAGATGGCTGGAGACGAAAATCTGATCTTACTTTACTGAATGACGAATTCGGTAAAGTAGACACCGAGAATCTGTCCATCGTCCAGCATAGCATTGAGTGCGTCTTTGATCTGCTGGGTGAGCTTGTCTTTTCCTTTTCTCGAACTCACCTCTTCAAGCGTTTTCGACGTGAGAATACGAATGATTCTATCGCGTATGACTGCTGTCTTGTTGTCTAGTTCGGCCGTAAGTTCCTGACCGCTGAGTTCGAGATCCATTGTCACCTTGAGATATCTTCGTCCGTTGTCGCTTTTGAGATTGACCGTAAAGGTATCGAGAGGATAAAGTACGCCTATTTGGCTCAGTTTCCTGCTTTGCTCCATGGTTCCCGAAGAGTATGAACGTTTCTGTTGTGCTGGTGCTGTTTGAACCTGTGCAGCAGGCGCATTGGCGGATTGAGTGTTTTCTTCATCGTCACCGCTTAGAAGCAAGAATGCCGCTATACCTCCTAGTATAACGATGAGCAGTAGAACCACAATGATGATGATAAGCAGCATTTTGTTGGAGGACTTGCCCCCCTTTTCTTCACTTTCTTCCGTTTCGGTATTTTCTTTTTCTTCAGCCATTGCAGTTTCCTTTTTTACGATTTTGTCAGAGCGTCCAATGGAACAAATTCATATTTGTCCGCATCGTAGTACTCTATTTTTCCATTTTCAATATGGTAATACCATCCATGTATATGTAAATCGCCTTTTTCAAATCTCTCTTTAACCTGAGGGTATGTAAGAAGATTTTCTATTTGATAGACGATGGAGAGTTTTTCTGTCAAGCGTAAAAGCTCCTCTTTGTCTGCATCACTTCCAAGACTCAAAAGCGCACTTTTTTTGGCTTTTTCTCCGAGAGTGAGCCATTTACGTGTATGTACGGTCGCTTCACTTTCATCGAGATTTTCATACAAAGCGGCACATGCACCACAGTAGGAGTGTCCACAAATTATAATCTCTTTGACTTTCAAAATCGAAGTGGCATACTCTATACCCGTTGCTGTAGCATGGTAGTCGTCATCAGGACTGAAAGGCGGAACGAAATTGCCGACATTGCGAAGCACGAAGAGATCTCCCGGTTTTGTTTGAAGCATCATATCCGGAATGACTCGTGAGTCGGAACACCCTATAAAAAGTGCTCTGGGTTTCTGTCCTTCAGTGACAAGTTTTAGAAGATCCTCTTTGTTCTTTTTGAAGTAGTTCCGAAAAAGTTCGTTCCCTTTGGCATACTGTTCGAGTCCCATTGCGTCTTCCTGTCAGTCGCAGCTTGTAATATCCAGTGTGCTGATGATCTCTTCGAAAATTTCACCCGCTTCTCTGTTGTTGTCGTCATGATATTCGATAACCATGACGGCTCTGCCGTTTGAAATGTCGGAAAAATGTATGTCGGGAGTCAAAGAGTGCTTGCTGACTATTTTTTCTACCTGAGAAATCACTTTTTCTCTTTCCTCTTTGTTACAAAACGCCAAAGAGAGTCTTGAAAATCTCTCTTCACTTCTAAATTCCGCATCGATCATTGCTGTTAAACCTTTTCAAAGATATGCTTTAGAGTAGATTATAGTCAAATTTTTCCAAAAAGTGTATAAAACAACCCTGTTTTAGTACCATTCAAGCAGTTTTGTAACTTCATCGACGACAAAGGTTTTTATTTTCGTTTTTTCAAGCGGTTTTTTTGCGACAATTGCTTTTTTAATGTTTTGCATAGCGGCTTCTTTGAGACGTACATCGAGACTGTAGACTTCTCTTACATCACCTACGAGTGAAACCTCTCCGATGAAAATTGTCTCTTTTGAAATCGCGCGGTCACGAAAACTGCTGATTATCGCTGCCAAAACGGCAAGGTCCGCAGATGTTTCGGTTATCTTGATTCCTCCGGTAATGTTTATGAAAACGTCATATCCGGAGAGGGGGATGTTGAGTTTTCTTTCTAAAAGTGCAAGAAGCATGTTGAGCCTGTTGTTGTCAAACCCGGTTGCCTGACGTTTTGAGTTTGGAGTGTGCGACTCGCTCACAAGTGCCTGTACTTCAAGAATTATGGGACGGCTTCCCTCCATGACGACAGTCAGAGCGGAACCCGCCTGGTTAGAGTCTCTGTTGAAAAAACGTGAAGCGATATTCGTTGCGCTGAAAAGTCCTTCACTGCGCATTTCGAAAACGCCTATCTCGCTTGTGGGACCGAAACGGTTTTTAAAGCCACGAAGTATACGAAGTTCCTGAGAAGAATCACCTTCAAAGTAGAGTACCGTGTCGACCATATGCTCTAAAACTCTTGGACCAGCGATGCTTCCCTCTTTTGTGATATGACCGATGATGAATGTCGCGAGTTCTTTTTCTTTTGCTGTGCGCATAAGTTCGAACGTTATCTGTCGTACCTGCGAGACGCTTCCGGGTGCGGAACCGACTTCTTCTGAGTAGATAGTTTGAATCGAGTCGATTATAAGAAAGTCGTATTTTCTATGCTCCAGCTCCAAGAGTATCTGTTCGAGCCGAATTTCACTTAAGAGAAAAAGTCGTTCATGGTTGGCTTCGAGCCGATTGGCACGCATTTTGATCTGTCCTGCCGACTCTTCACCCGTGACGTAAAGTACGTTTTTCCCGCTGCTTGAGATGTTGGCGGCGACTTTCAGCAGCAGTGTTGATTTACCTACACCCGGACTGCCGCCTATGAGGGTAAGTGAGCCGGGAACGATGCCTCCGCCCAGAACGTTGTCCAGCTCCGCATCGAGTGAAGAGAAACGGGTGACTTCATCCTCTTTTATCTCTTGTATACTCTTGGCTTTCGGTTTTGCTGATGAGCTTTTCTTTGCTTTTTCGACAAATTTTTGCTGTTCTTTGTTGAGTTCTACAAAACTGTCCCATGCGCCGCAGTTTGTACATTTACCCATCCACTTGGGGGTAGTGAGTCCACACTGT
>Ga0256831_1001238_pt1 | contig 13513 bp, 9 predicted proteins | sample 132544metaG_FD_189087 | JGI IMG/M metagenome (GOLD analysis project Ga0256831, IMG submission 189087) | Hydrothermal vent microbial communities from Lau Basin, Pacific Ocean - 132-544 | ecosystem: Environmental > Aquatic > Marine > Hydrothermal vents | place: Pacific Ocean: Lau Basin | collected...
ATGTATGTAGAAACTGTTTAAATTATTACCTATTGTTAATTTAGAAACAGTACAAAAGTAAAGTAATGGGGTTTGTGCTTACATAACGACGTTGTGACTCACAATTGCAAACTGTGAGTTGAAGCGTGTGCTGCAATCTATTGCTCACAGTTACAAACTTTGAGCGGTTATAGTAGTGTTGAAACTGTGAGCAGAAGTTATAGTATCTTATATTAATAATCTAAGTTAAAGCGAATTTAACTGAGGCCCTGAATTTTAAAATAACACCTTTTCCTTTATATCTGGGTTTTGGCCATTTAAATAATTTAATTACTCTCAAAGCTTCTTTATCAATATCATCACTCACACCCCTTAATATTTTTAAATCATAGGCATTTCCGTTTGTATCAATAAAAAAACTTACAAACACCTTTCCTTGCCTGCCATATTGCTTTGCTTGTTCCGGATATTGAATGTTTTCACTTATAAATTTTTGATAGTCAGCCATTGACGACACAAAATCAGAATAGTTGTCAAGTTTTTTTGGATTACCAACATATTCAACTAATAAATTTCCATCTTTATCATATTCTTTTATTAAACTAACTACTTTATCGTTCTTGTAATCAGCTTCATATCTGACATTTCCATCTTTTTGCCAGGTAATCCATTTTCCGGTTCGTTTATCTTTAAAATACTCACCTTCTGATTTTTTTTGACCATTTTCATAGTAAAAAGTAAAATGACCGGTTTTTTCTTTCCAGTCAGGTTTTTTATATGTGCCTGCCATCTGTAATTGGCCATTATTATAAAAATCCTGGACATTATACTCCTTTGATTCAGTTACGTAATATTTTCGATAATACGATGACAGTTCTTTATCACATTGTTTCCATTGTTTATCAAAATATATCGTTGTAGTATCCTGACTTTTTAACTCTTGAGATACAATAACAAATAATAAAATATTGATTACTAAAAATAATTTTCTTTTCATAATGTTTAAATTTTATTGGGCTAATTTAGATTAATTTTTTTAGCAAATTGCACACAACTACTTTCTACTCCAATTATCACTCCCCCTCTTCAACATCTTCCGACTTAACTAAATTAACTTTGTTGTGGTATTAGCCGAAAACCAATTAGTTTACTTTCATAAGTACCATTTTTGTTTTGTCGGCTTTGTCAATCTTCTCCTTAAAGGATACAAAGGATTCCCAATCTGACGGAGGGTAAACCCCTTTGTTTATTGAAAGATGCCTTGTGTAAATAATTTTACCGGATTCCTTTTTGGCCGATATGTTGCAGGTTCCGAATTTGCCGGTAATGGTTTTTGCTTTAAAATTAGAAGCAACATACCCCTGGGGCAGGTTAAAAACAATGGTGTCGATGGTGCTGTAGCTGCGTTGTATAACAATGGGAGAACGCCGCTTTTTATGCCGGAAATGAACAGCGCTGTTGTTGGAAAAAAGATAGGGCGTTAGCAGCATCCTGTTTCCTGATTTTGTGGCATAGCCCTTGGCATTCAATTCAATACGGGCTTGAATAAGCGGGATGGTTTGTTTTATTTCAGTAAAGTTAAAATCGTTTAAGGTTATGGTTGACAGATGCATACGGCTTAGTAACTCCTTTTTTTGATTATCGCGGGTTTCCCGATACAAAGGCAACTCATCATCGTAAAACACACCACGGTAAGTGGTGTTAATCTTAATGTTACAATCGCCGTTATTGTTCAGTTTAACTGTAGTTGAGCGCACTCTGTTGTTAACCTCTTTTCCATAAACGGGTGTGTGCAATATGGTAGCCTTGCCGCTATCGTTAATGGCCAACACATCGCGGTCGTCGGTAAAACTACCGAGGTATCCGCAGGGTGCATGTTGACTGGTGCATTCAAGCCAAACGGTATCGGCTTCAGCCGGAACACATAAAATGGCGTGATTAAACTGATTGGAAGGAAAATTGTGAATAACAGGTTCGGCATCATCTCCGGCATATACCAACGTAAAATCAGCTTTTATTCCGGCCACTTTTAACAGGCTTTTCATGTAGTTGGTTAGGGCTTTACAATCGCCATAGCAAAGCTTATCAACCTTTTCAGCCTCAAAAGGTTGCCAGCCTCCAATACCCTTCTGAACGCTAACATAACGCACTTTGTTTTGCATATAGCCGTAAAGTTTTTCAATGGTTTCGAGCTTACTTGTATCGTCTGCCACCAACTTTTTAATCTTTAATACAGTTTCTTCGGGGAGCTTATCTCTACCTAAGATTAGCTGATGTTCAAAGCCACCAAAATCTTCCCAGCTGTCATAGGAGCCTTTAAAGCCACCAATAGAAAAAGCTTTGGGAGCAAATTTAACCGTAGGTGTTACATAGTCCATCGACCATGTGTAGTCCTCCTGATCGATGGCCGGCAGATTTTCGACATGCAAGGTGTAGGTTGTGTTTTTGTCGTTAATCTCTTTTTTAACATCAAGGGTGCTGTCGTTTAAATAATATCTTACGCCAAGCTGCATGTCTTCATTAGCTGCGTCGGGTGTAATCAGTGTAAAGTATTCTTCCTGAACGGACATGTCGTAAGCGGGATAAACCTGCCACGAGGGGATGGTTAACAATCCGTTATAATTAACGGTATAAGTGTATTCAACGGTAAAGGGGTAGTCGCCATATTCAGGGTCGATAAGTTTTAATCGCTGGTCGGAGTAAAGCGATGTAAACGAACCAACAGCAATGTCACTAATTTCACTTTTGGGAATAGTCTTAACTTTTTTACCGTTTCTATCGTAAACCACTGCTGAAATCCCCGAAATCCGCGAAAACTTATAATAAGGTTGCATAAAATATCCCAGGCCTTCGCCACCTTTATTAAGAACTGTTACGGCATAACGCACATTTTGGACAGCACTGTTGATGTCTTTTCGCTTGTAAACAAATGTTTTGGTTCGCAATACGGCTTTGGCATTGATTAATAAGTTTGGAGGAATGTCGGCCACAGGGTACTTTTTTTTACCTCCGGCAAATACTGTTGAAATGGTTGTTAACAGCAATATAATGGTTAGGATTCTATTTATCATGGATGGTTCATTCTTAAAGAACTTTAAAAACAATGGGTTCATTTTCTTTTTCAAGAATCTGCTCGTAAAAAGCTTTCAAAAATTTATAATCTTGTTGCAGGAAAAACGATTTATTAATTTTCAGTTGGTAAAGAAGCGTTATACGGTTTCCCCGTTGTTGCACCATATAAGTAAAAGCGGCTGTATTACCGGGTAATTTCACTCTTTTGGGAGAAGGAATGGTAACTGCTTTGTAATTTTCGGGAACCGTTATAATAACGGTAGTTTTAAACGATTTAGGATAGACAAAGTCGATGGGATATTGCCGCTTTTCCTGTTTAAACGGATTTTCCTTTAACCGGCCCGGTAAAAGATTCAGATAAACCAGACTATCGCTGGCAAAACACTGATTATCAATTTCAACAGTAGCTTTTTCTTTAACCGACTTATAAATATCTTTTAAATTAAGCAGGGTATCTTTAACCACAGTTAAGCCGTCAATTGAGTTTGTAAGATTATCAATATAATTATCCTGAGTACCGGCTTCTTCGTAATCTTTTCTGAAATGATAAGCGGCATATCCTTTATAAGCATAGGTGACATCGCCCTTTAAGCTTAAATCATCTTGATCAAGGGTTAGCATATAAAATGCTTGTTTTTGATATTTAATATTGTTTGTCAGTGGTATCCAATTCATGGTGTCGGAAGCAAGCACCCGTCCTTCAAAATTAAGGCATCTGTCGGGCAATATATAATAAGGAGCATCTTTATCGGTGGCATCCACAAGTACAAACTTATCGCCAACCTTTACATAAGCCAAAACATAATTAAGGTTACTAATGGTAGGGTTAAACTTTGAGAGCCGCCCCTCATCACGCGTGCGAAGCACTACAGGATAGACATTAAATCCTATTTTTGAAAGCAGTTTGATTAACGACAGGTTAATATCGGCCGAGTTTCCCGTACCTTTATTATAAGAATTTTTCAGCCCGGCAAGATTTGAAGCATAGAGCCGGTTAGTACCATCCCAATGCATAACATGCATGGTATCCACAGCTGCCTTAAGTTTATCCACCTCATTATCGTAAGATGCATTAATCTGCTTTGCCATACCATTAAAAAAGCTGCTACTTCCCCTTAATTCGGCACCAAAATATTTTGAACCGCCCAGTGTTTCTTCCACATCTTTCCATGTCCTGGCAAAAGAGGCATAAACTCTGCCGGGTATTGAAACACCTGTAATATCAAATTCAAAATGTGACAAATAATTATCTACCGGAGCCATAAAAGGCTCTTCCTGAAAAGCAGGTACATTTTTGGTTACCCATCTGTTTGGCTCAACAATGTAAAATTTAACATAGCCAAAAGAGTTTTTTGTATAGTCGATGTATTCATTCCTTTCCAACACCAATTCAGAATAAAGTACCGGTATGGTTTCCTGAAAATACCAGTTTAACGGAATCCAGGGATAACTGACCTCAATATCAATAACCGATCCTACCTTTACATTTGGCATTGATATTTTAGTAACAAAAAGCTCGTTTTTAACAATTTCCTGATGAAAAACAGACTTTGAAGAAAGTTTATCAACCTCAATTTTTCCGTTAACAAGGTTAAATGTTTTTCCTCTGACCGATGTTGACGACCCGCTACGAAAGGTTCTGTTTGCCCAGCTGTAGCCCTCCTTTTTTAATATCTTGATTCTAATTGTGTGCGTAAATGTAAAGGTGTTGTTGTCAAAATAACCATAGTTACATAACACAATGGCCGGTGCTGTAGTGTCGATTTCATACACCGATTTAGTCATCTGTTCCATGGTAGGTTTTCCATATTTCATGGGAGCCTTTTGGGCATACAGGTAGAAACTAAGCGCTGTTAACAGGCTTATAAGAAAGATCTTTTTCATATAAAATTATTAAAGGGGGAATTAATTTGATTGTCTGCCAAATATAAATAAAAAGTTAACTACGAATTATGTTTTTCCTAATAAAAAAGTCAATGATGGAAAATTCAAGCTTTATCAGGTCATTCATTTCTTTTATTCTCCTTGTGTTTCTGTCTTTTACTATCAATAGTTTATGAGATTCATCTTTTTCGGAATAATTAAGATCAAGCAGATAAAGGTTGCTTTTTAAAATGGACTGCTTTATTTGTTCAAAATTTAAAAATTGTGATAATAATTCCGGATTATTCGATTGGATTAAATATTTTCTGTCAAATTCTTTATCACCTATGGTTATATCCTGTGTTCCAAAAATTTTCATTACCCGCTCAACGACACCTTCCCAGCTAATATTAAAGTTAAACCTTCTATTTAGTTTCAGCTCGGTTTCAAGTTTCAGAGGTTTTGTATCGGTTTCTGTAAGAATGATAAAATGATTTTTGTAGGGAATTTCAAGTCGAAAAGAAACAAGGTCTTTGTTAATGGTTTGCTTAATGGTGAACTTTCCATTGTACAACTCTGCAATACCTTTCCAAAGCTCTTTTTTGCTCAAAACATCTTTGTACACCTGGTTTTTAACAAACAATTCCTTAAAAATATTTATGTCGTCAGAATCGGAGCTGAGTTTTGTTTTATTCATTTATTCTGCTTTTAAGTCTATTCGTTCGTATAAAATCCTCAGGCTCGTTCAGGCAAACCTACGCATAAGCTAGCCGTATCCGTCCCAGCCAATCATCACTTCCCCTCTTCAATATCCTCCGACGTTACCAAATTTCCATTGCTATAAACCTCTTTTCGGTAAAGCTTGCCTTTTTCATCGTAATAGAACCAGGTACCATCCATTTCGCCGGCGTTGTATTGCCCTTTAACAATAAGGGTTCCGTTGGGGTCGTAGTTAACAAAATTGCCTTGCAGCTTTCCGTTAACATAAAAGGTTCGGGTCATAATTTGGCCGTCCATAAAATATTTAACCCACTCGCCGTTTTTTATGCCATTTTTATATTCTATAACTTCAAAAGGTTTTCCCTGAGCAATGTAATAGGTGGTTGATTTTCCGTCTAACAAGCCGTTTTTATAATTTTCTTCCGACACCAGTTTTTCGTCCACATCACTGAAATATTTCCAGCTACCGGTTTTCTTTTGGTTTATAAAATCGCCTTCGGCCATCTTTTTCCCGTTTTCGTGATACGAGATATTGTGTGCTTTTACTCCCTCTTCCGTAAAACTCATCACCGATTTAAGCTTTCCCGACGGATAATAATATTTAAAGGTTCCAATGGGTTTGTCATCATTAAAAACCCCTTTATACTTAACAATACCATTGCTCCACATTTTTACCCATTCACCCTGTTTCTGCCCATTAGCATCCACTTTGTTATATTTACTTTGGGCAAACGAAAGCTGGGCAAGCAGCAACAGCACCACAACCGGAAGTTGTAAAAGTGTTTTTGTTGAAATCATTTTATGCATATAATTATTCATTGAGCTAAAATAGTAATTTTACGCTGATTTTCTTTAACAATTTAAAAGGCACAAATATTGAACGAATATTCATCAAAATTATTGGAAAACACGGTTAACGAGTTGTCTCGCCTGCCGGGAATCGGTAAAAAAACCGCATTGAGGCTGTCGCTTTACATTTTAAAGGAGGAGGAATTATTTGCTGAAAAGCTGGGCGACTCCATTATTAAAATGCGGCGCGAAATACAATTTTGCAAACGCTGCAACAATATTTCGGACAATGAACTTTGCGAGATATGTGCCAATCATAAACGCGATGAAAACACTGTTTGCGTAGTTGAAGATACCCGCGATGTAATGGCCATTGAAAATACGGCACAGTTTAACGGGCTGTATCATGTTTTGGGAGGCATTATCAATCCCATGGAGGGAATCGGCCCAAACGACATAGCCATTAAACATCTTGTTGAACGTATTAATACCGAAGATATTAAAGAGATTATTTTGGCTTTGCCTGCCACGGTAGAGGGCGATACCACCAATTACTATATTTATAAACTAATTAAGAATTTCAACCTTAAAGTTACCTCCATTGCACGCGGCGTAGCCATTGGCGATGAACTTGAATATACCGATGAAATAACCCTTGGAAGATCGATTTTAAACAGGCTGCCTTTTGAAGGGTAAACCGTAGCAGCAGGCACAAATTTCAAATTAAAAAAAGATGAACTGGAATCAATTAATAAACACCAACCGGTTGGGGTCGAAGAACAGAAAAAGCACCGAAGCCAGCCCTTCAAGGCCTGAATTTCAGAAGGATTACGACCGGCTGGTATTTTCCTCTCCTTTCAGAAGGTTACAGGATAAAACACAGGTTTTCCCTCTGCCGGGAAGTGTTTTTGTGCACAACCGGTTAACCCACAGCCTTGAGGTGGCCAGCATTGGCAAAACCCTTGGCGACAGAATTTCGATGGAGTTGGAAAAGGATTCGTCCATCAACTCAAAACTTATCAGCGAACTGGGAACCATTGTATCAACGGCCTGCCTTGCCCACGATTTGGGTAACCCTCCCTTTGGCCATTCGGGCGAATCGGCATTGTCACGATACTTTCAATCGGAAAAAGGTATGCAGTATCATCAGATGGTTACCGCAGATGAGTGGCAGGACCTACTTCATTTTGAGGGCAATGCCAATGCATTCCGAATTTTGGCCCATTCGTACCACGGCCGCCGTCAGGGTGGCTTTGCGCTAACCTACAGCACGCTGGCATCGCTGGTTAAGTATCCTTTTCCTTCAACGGCCTTTCCCGAAAAAAAGAAATACGGATTTTTTCAGAGTGAGATTGAAACCTACGCCAAAGTGGCCTCCGAACTGGGCATCCCCCTCTTGGATGCCGATAAAAAGGTGTATGCGCGTTATCCATTGGTCTATCTTGTTGAAGCTGCCGACGACATCGCCTATCAGCTGATGGATTTGGAGGACGCCCACAAGCTTAGAATTTTGGAAACAGCAGAAACTGAAAATCTGTTTCTTCAGTTTTTTAACCAGAAAAGCGATACCAAGTTTTTTGAAATGAAGGAAAGCGTTTATAACGAGGTAACCGATACCAACGAGCGCATTGCCTTTTTACGAGCCATCGTTATTTCGAGGCTGATAAATGAAACGGTGGATATTTTTATGAGCCATCAGCATGAAATTTTGGAAGGCACCTTTAGCGGAAGCCTGATAAAACACCTTAAAGGTAACAGCGGCAAAGCCATGAAAGCAGTACAAAAACTGTCGGTTGAAAAAATTTACAGACATCCCGAAGTTATCAGTATTGAGTTGGCCGGATACAATATTTTAGGCACCCTGTTGGAGGAGTTTATTCCGGCGGTAATTGAGCCTAAGACTGATTACCACAAAAAGCTGTTATCGCTTATTCCGGAACAGTATCACACCGACAGCGATTCGGTTTATCATAAAATTCAAACGGTATTGGACTTTGTGTCGAACATGACTGACCTTTACGCCGTAAAACTGTACAAAGATATCAAGGGAATAGCGTTTTAACAGCACAAGCCTTCAACGCAACCAAAGTTTAAATCTAAATTTATGACTCCAACTGAGAGGAAGCAGGTAAAAACCTATCTTTTAAACAGCCGTAAAAAGCTCGACATCCGCATCGGAGAGTTAAAGGAGCTGACTCAGCCCATTGAACCCGATTGTGCCATTGGCCGTGTTAGCCGCATGGATGCCATTAACAACAAAAGTGTAAACGAAGCGGCTTTACGCACCGCGGAAGATAAACTTAAGAATATAAACATCGCACTGGAGAGAATTGATGATGAAGCATTTGGCCTTTGCATTTCGTGTGGCGAGCCCATTGCCATACAACGACTTGTAATTATGCCCGAAAGCTCAAAGTGCGTACGTTGTGCCGGGCGTTAAGCCGGAACAAATAACTATATTGGCTGAAAACCCCAGCTTATTCAAGTTTGCAGACTAAATATTATTTTGATGTACCGGATTCTTTTTTGGATGTCCCGTTAGATACAAACCCGCCTGAATTTTAATAGTACACTGATAGCACTGATAAAACTGATTACTATGATAAGAAAGAGATAATCACTCATTTTATCAGGAGGCAAAACCCTGAAAGGGACAAACCCGCCTGAATTTTAATAGTACACTGATAGCACTGATAAAACTGATTACTATGATAAGAAAGAGATAATCACTCATTTCATCAGGAGGCAAAACCCTGAAAGGGTTTAATGTGAATAACCCTGTACAAAGTGCAGGGAAATAAATAGATGGAATAAACTACAACCCTGAAAGGGTTAAACAAATTTATTAAACCCTTTCAGGGTTCTTTAAAGTTTCTTTGTTTTATCCACCGGTTTCACCGATGGTTATTCATATAAAACCACTCCGTGGTTTGGTTTTGAAAAACGGGGTAAAGCGAACGGCTTTTTGGGTTGAGACGAACGGTTTTATGTTGAGATGAACGTCCGTTCGTCTCAACACCAATTCTAAAAGCTTTTGGAAATACCGGAATAACACAATCAAATTACCACTCTCCGGGTCAAAAAAAAGGCTCCCCGGGAAAACCCGAAGAGCCTTTTGAAAAAGACAAACACAATTAATAAACTTTAACCATTTTACGGGTGGCCAATGCACCGTCTTTTGTAAGTACTTTTACAATATATACTCCCTGCGGAAGGTTTGTTGTGTGCAAATCAACGGTATTAACACCCGGCTTCAGGCTTACCGACTCGCTTACAACAACCTGTCCGATTTGGTTGGTTACCGCCACCTTAACCTTTGAAGCCTGTTTCATGGTTACATTAACCGAAGCATCGGAAGTTACAGGATTGGGATAGATATTGCCAAACTCTTTTAAATAGGCTGAATGAATTTCATCAATACCAAGATAAGCTTCTCCATCTTTAAGTGTAACAATAATAGTTGCCGTAGGATTATCCTGCGAAAGAGTAATGGTGGCAGTCTGACTGTTTACGCCCACATACTCGGCACGCAATTTATAGGTTCCGTAAGCCAGTTGCGCAAAATCAAATGTTCCATCATCAGCAGTACGCACATATCCTATGGGATTTCCATTTTCATCCATCAGCAACATCATAACGCCATCAACAACACCACGGGTACTCTGTGCATTTACAACACCCTTTACAGCAGCATTGCCACTATTTGAAGTACTCTGAGGAACCATAAAAATGTCGTAAGATACAAACGGGAAGAACGGAAATACCGGCCATGCCTCTTCCCACGACAATGAGTTAATATAGTAGGTTGGAACATACTGGCCAAAATATGCCGATTGATCCGACAGTTCAGCCTGAACAAAATAGACACAATGTTCAAATGGATCGGCTTCAAATTCGTACGAACCATCTGCATCTATTTCAGCGGTATCAATGGCTACAATGTTTGTCCATGATGTATCAAACACCATCAAATAAACACTTCCTGCATCAGCACTTGTGCCGGTACTATCGAGATAAACATTTCCCGAAATGGTAAATGTCCAGTTGTCGCCAACCCAAACCGTCTCTTCGTAGGTCCATTGGCATCCTGTTGGGCTTGTCCCCACAGTTGTTAAAACAACATTGTAAACACCACCGTCGGCATAAGTATGCGATGTTGTTTCGCCGGTGCCGGTGGAGCCATCACCAAAGTCCCAGCTGTAATCCATGCTGTCGCTGCTGTAATTAACAGCTGTAAAATCCAATGTCAGGCCCAATGAGTCAGCAGCTTCATACTCGAAATAGCCATAGCAATCGCCAATTGAATCGTTATAAACATAAATATCTTCGCAATAAGTATCCTGGCATGAATCGGCTGTATTTGAAATTGTTAAACAAACATTATAGATACCCTCCTGGGTAAAAACGTGCGTTGGATTTTGTTCGGAAGAGGTGTTTCCGTCGCCAAAGTCCCATGCCCAGATGTCGGGGTTGCCCTGTGAGAAATCGTAAAAATGCAGGTGTGTCATATCGTTGCCCATGGAGTCTTCAGGCATATAGTAATAGAATGCTTCACACCCTGAGCCGGCTTCCACCAAAATTTCGGAACAATAGGTACTTTCGCAATCATTAGCTGTATCGGTTATGGTTAAACAAACCTCGTAACTGCCTTCCTGTGCATAAGTGTGTACCGGATTTTGCTCCGTAGAAACGGCACCGTCACCAAAGTCCCACGACCATGAATCGGGAGTTCCCCAGTCGGCAGTCCAACTGTCATCTTCAAAAATAAAGGTCATGTAACTTGTATCGGAAGGATAAGCCCAATACATGGCCTGACACTGGTCGAACCCGGTGCTATCGTCATCAACCCAAACCCAATCGGTAAACGAGCTGCTACAGCTGTCGCCGGCAATGTTTAAGGTAACCTCGTAAACACCAGCTTCAGAATAGAGGTGAACAGGGTTTTGATCGGTGGATGTAGCACCATCACCAAAATCCCAGTCCCAACTGGTGGGATTTCCAAAGGATTCATCTTCAAAATGAGCTTCCAGCATATTGTCGGTAAAATAGTAGCTGTACATTGCCATACAAGAGGTGTCGCCACCACCACCGCCACCGCCGGGGTTATCGCAAAAGGTAAAGTTAACTTCAAAAGTATTGTTGGTAATATCATATTGATTTACTTCCGTAATGGGTTGCCCGTCGCAATCTACCATTGATGTATATAACATTCCCTGCTCGCCATCGGCAGCATTAAAGGTATCGGAATAATAACCGTTAATATCGGTAAATACGCTATTGTAATAGCCACCACCGGATAAACTGTCGGTTTGAATATTAATTTGAATACCGGGTAAAGGCATACCCGTCTGACCGTTGAGTACCGTTCCGCTAACGGTTACCTGATAGGCTTGTGAAAAGCCTGTGAGGCTTATCAGACCCAAAAATAAACTTAGAATAAATTTTTTCATTTTAATAAGGATTTTTGTTAATAAAAATTATTGAAGCTTCTATAGGATAAGACAAGCATATTTTAAAAGGTTGCCCGGATTAGCGAGAAATAATAAACTTTTTACTTAAAAGATTTTTGTTGTTGTTATTCAGAATATTAACAAGGTAAATGCCCGTTGGCCAGCTACTTACATCCACTTTAAGCATGCTGTTTTCCACAATGTTTGAATCAATACTTTTCATTTTTCTACCAAGAAGATTATAAATATCAATTTTGACATTTTGAAGGGAGGGCGCACTTACTTGAAGGGTTAATTCGTTGTTTGCCGGAACAGGAAAGAGGTTTACAGCAATTTGGTTGTGCGTAACGGGAGTTTCATTTATTCCGATGTTGCCACAATCGAAAACCGCCACGGCCACATTATCGGCAAATGAGTTACCCGACGACAGACTGACTGCAGTTTTAGCTGAGCAAATGCCGACAACTTCGCCACGCACATAATAATTTCCATCGGGAAGGCCGTCAAAACCATAGGCTCCCGAACTGTTGCTATAGGTATATTTTACAATATTGCCCTGTTCGTTTAAAAGCTGAACCAATACATTTGAAAGGGTATCGGTAACATGGCCGTTTTGAGTTGAATCGAAAACCGTATAACCCGAAATCCGGTTTAGCCCATCGTCAAGGAAGTCGAGTTTTACAAGATTAACCGACTCTTCAAAGGCATCGCCAGAAAGTGTGAAAACGGAAGCATTTTGCCAACGGGCAACATGTTTATAATAGCCCGGAGCATAGTTATCATAATCTTCCGAGCCTTGATGCAGGGCAATTTTAATCAGATAATCGCCTTCCGGTTTTTCGGTAAACCAGTAATATCCCAACTGCCAAAAATCACGTTTATCCATAAAATGCCATCTTCCCTGCATCTTACGATAAAGATAAGCCGTGGCAACATTGGCGCTGTCGTCGGGTTCGATGTTCATGGTTACATCACCCAAAAACACCTGTCCTCCAAAGTTGAAATAGTTGGGAGTAACCATTGTTTTAGTGATTTCATCGTAACAATAACCATAGAAATTCTGAATGTACAGCGTTACCTGATATTCACCTCCTTCGAGGTAGGTATGTTGTGGCGACTCCTCCTCCGAAAATTCACCATCGCCAAAGTCCCAAAAATAAAACAGGCTGTCGCCCAACGACTGATTGTTAAAAACATAAACTAAAGGAGTATTATTTAAGGTATCGAGCGCATAGGAAAAATCGGCCACACATTGGGGTTGGCCACCCACAACAACCTCTTGTTCAAAATAATCGGAACAGCCTGCGGGCGAAAGCGTATCTGCAATAAGAAGCGAAACATTGTAAACACCCTCTTCCGGAAAAACATGATAGGGGTTCTGTTCAAAGCTATATTGACCATCGCCGAAGTCCCAGGAAAGCATCGTGTAATTTCCCGATGACAGATTGTAAAAGTAGTATCCCAACGGGTTTGCCGAATCCTGCTCCTCTTCAAAGTATGCAGAACAGTTTTCAGGCGATACGCATATGTTAAAATCAGCAACGTTAACACTGTCAACAATATCAAATTCCTTAAAATATTCAACTCCCTCGCAATCGTAAACAGAAACAACATATACGGTACCTGAATCGATTTCCACC
>Ga0256831_1001239_pt1 | contig 13506 bp, 18 predicted proteins | sample 132544metaG_FD_189087 | JGI IMG/M metagenome (GOLD analysis project Ga0256831, IMG submission 189087) | Hydrothermal vent microbial communities from Lau Basin, Pacific Ocean - 132-544 | ecosystem: Environmental > Aquatic > Marine > Hydrothermal vents | place: Pacific Ocean: Lau Basin | collected...
TCAACCTTCCGGGGATTGCAATCAAAGAAAGCCGCTTCAAAAGAGCTGTACAGGAAAATTTCTGGGGCCAGGGCCGGGATTTGAACCCGGGCTAGGGGATCCACAGTCCGAGGAACTGAGCTTTAATCGTGTATTTGAGCACTATAAGGGGCAGTATTCTGAATGGCTCTCCTCTCAAGGGCTTGATGAAGGAACAAAGACACGCTACATCAGAACGCTAGAGCGTATCGTGTCCACATACAACATCCCATTCACCCACCTTGGTTTTAAGCACCTCATGGAGAAGGAGAACCACAAAAGGAACGTTGGCAATGCCATCCGCTCCTTCTTGAACTTCCTGGCTGACGAGGAGCTCATGGAGAAAGAGGCTGTCAAGTTCTTGAAAGAGTACGTGAAGCCGAAGAAGTCGGGAGTGAGCCAGGATCACATCACTGACGCCCAACTGAGAGAAGCCTACCAGCAAGTAAAAGCACGCGGAGAGCTCAACCAACTCCTCTTTGAGCTCTTAGTCTTCACGGGTTTGAGGCTTTCTACTATCGTGGCAATGCTCGCAGAGTATGACGAGCGGAAGCTTATTCCAGTCAATGAGAGGGTGGTAAGGTACCCTGTGCACGAGTTTAGCAAGGGGCAGAAGCGGGCTTTTTGGGCTTACATGCCGGTCGAGCTCGCAAGCAAGCTTCGTCGCGTGAAGTTGCGGTACAAGACGGTGAATTGGTGGGTTTACTATAAGGACGAGCGGTGGGCGACGGCTGTTTCCGCGAAGACGATTAGAAAGTGGTTCTATACGTTCTTCATTCGCAAGAGGGTTCCTGGCGAGGTTGCTGACTTTATTCAGGGTAGGGTTGCAGTGACTATCGGTTCTAGAGTCTACTTAGAGAAGACGCTCGCCGCTGATGAAGCCTACTCGCGGGTTGTGGATGAGCTGAAGAAGGTTTTGGAGGTGAAAGCCCGTGGAGAGGTTAGTGGAGTGGATAAAGTTTAAGGACATCGTGATGCCGTATCTGAAAACGAGCAGGGCAGGGCATGCGTACCTGGCAAAAGCGTTCCTTTACGCCCTTTACACCCGCGAGCGCCCGCTGACCTACGAGGAGCTCCTCGCCAGGGCCGGCGAGGGCGCGAGTCTGGAGCCTGACGAGAAGAACTTTCTGCACCAGTACTACAAGAAGCTCCGCCTCTACGGCCTTGTGAGGGAGGTCAGGCACGAGGGGAAGGTGTTCGTTGAGCCGACAATACCTGCCGTGCCGGTCGAGCTGGTGCAGTCGGCCGTGGAGCGGAATGCCGAGCCGCTCTCGCGGTTTTTGAAGAAGCGCACGCTCCAGGCGTACAGGCGCGGGGAGCGCTTCCCGAAGGTATTATTTATGTGAGGTGGTGAGGATGGAAGAAGTGGATTTTCGTCCCGAAGAGAGGTATCTCCTCAACTATCCACAGACCTTGATTAGGACTCTGGACAGAGTTTACAGGGCCTATGAGGAAGGGAATGTAGCTAATGCCCACAACATCCTTTTAGCGCTGATGAACCAATTATACACAATAAACCATCCCGAAATCAAAGAAATCATTGATCACGTTGACATGGCAGAGGCAGAGTTCCAAACGCTGGCAAATATCATCCTGGCATCTCAACGCGGAGGGGCCATGGTGAGGGCATATAAAGATGCTCTTGCGGAGGGGCAGGCGATATTTGATATGGTACGGCTGAGGATCGTTGGTTTGATGTTCAGAAGGTTTGGGCTGGACAATATCCGGAATGCCGGACCCCCGAGCAATCTCGGCAAGTGGGAACCTATTGAGACTCGCCTAAAGCGGGCAATGGACAAGGTATGGCTGCTAGGGGGTTCAGATGACAAAAAAGAACAGTACATTCGCGTTGCCGGTAGGGTCTTGGCGGAGCTGAAGGCTGCGTTTGAAGTTTCCCTGAGGAGGAGGTGAGATGATGTCCTCAGGGGAGAACTTGCTGAGAATGTTCCTGAGGCACTACATGCTCCGCGTCCAGGAGTATGACCTCGATACTATGATCGCCATCGTTGGCGACCGTGGGAGTGGGAAGTCCACCCTGAGCCTGAGAATGGCAGAGCTCCTCACCGAGCTTAGGGGTTCTGAGCTGATGTTTGATCCCGCTGAGAACGTGTACTATGACATCCACAGGCTACAGGAAGACCTTTTGAAGCTCCGCAAGACCGTGATGATCGTCGACGAGGCCGCAATACAGTTATTCTCTAGAGACTTTGCCACGGACGTGAACAAGGAGATCGTGAAGACCGTCCAGATAAGCCGCGACCAGAACGACATCGTGATTTGGGTCTTCCCCCACTTCATGCATTTGGATAAGGGTGTGAGGCTCTACATGCATCACGTTTGGAGGACTAGAGTCCAATTCCTTCGCGGAGGGGGGAAGATACACCTCACTCGGCCATACATGGTCCAGACGGACTACATCCACGACAAGTACCGCGTTGTCCCGGCGGAGTACTTGAGCGAGTACGGGGATTACCGTCCGGCTCCGTGGATCACGTGGAACCTCCCGCGCGAGGACTGGTGGAAAATCTACCACCAGAAGAAGCAAGAGTTTAAGAAGAGGTTGGTGGCCTCTACAAGCCAAATACCCAAAAAGATGACTGCGAGGGAGTTCATTGAGTCTCAAATACGCCAGAACCCCGACCTTATCCAAGTGCTCCAGAAGAAACACTCGCGGGAAAGGAGCTCAATCATCAAGAAATGGGCCGAGGAAACAGGGTATCATCTGACTTACCTTTATAAGGTAGTGTCTAACCTGCCTCCTTCAGAGTTTTAGCATTTTAGTAAAATGATAATCATGACTAAAACCCACCCCTTCTTTTTCAAAATAGGGGCCTCTTCTGTCTTTGCCCTCAAATCTGGCCTTATTAGTATATAAAAAGGGAAAAGCCAACTCAGGGGGTTAGTGTGCGCAAGCGGGCCACGGTCTCGGCGAGTTGCTTTAGTATCACTGCCCTGTCTTGCCAATACATTGCGAGCAGGATTCCGTTTAGTATTACTGCCGCCAGCATCAAGTACATTAGCTTCTCCATGATATCTAACTTCCTCGCACCAGCGAGTCTGCCGGCGTAGTAGGTTAGCGATGCTATGGTGCCAACGTCATCGACATCTATGATTCCCTGCTGTGCGGTGTCATCAGAAACAATGGGCCTTGCGTTTTCTCCCACATATATGTATAGGTTGCCGAGCGGCCCGGTAAAGCGCCCCTTGGGCTCAACTATACGCTCCTGACCCTCGACCTTTATGTTCTTCTTGTTCCCTATCTTTGTCCACACGAATGAGTAGCTACCGTCCTTTTTTGGGTTTAGTATTGCCGTGTAGCCAAGGAACTTCCAGAGGTATATCTTCCACCCGGCGTAGATGCCGAGCACAGCCAGGGGCAACAGGGCCAGTATCATGACCAGATACCATAGTTCATTCATCATCATCCCTCCTCCAGAACCCACTTAGGGTGGGCTTTTTCCCTTTAGATGACTCGTCCTTCGTGATGTTAGTGACCCACATCTTCCTCTCAAAGCCCTTCCTTCCACGGGACGTGGCCGCGATGCCCTTAATGTCGCCGGCGATTGCCCTCTTTACACTTGTGAGGTCTAAGTCCACTCCCTTCTCCCTGTATTTTCTTTCAATAGCTTCCAACTGGATTAGGACAGAGTACAACTGCGAGACTATGAACTCCTGCTCTGGCGTGAGGTTTGCAAGTTTTACGTCTTTTAGGTCGAGGTACTCGACTTCATCAAAGAGCTCACTAATCGACTCGTCCTTCAGGAAAGTGTCCACAGAAGTTTCCATATATGGGCCACCAGCGGCCTCTGGTGGGATGTATGCTTCTTCTCTCATCATCCATCACCTACCTCTTGAGCGGTAGATTGTCGTCATGAGGAGTGTGGCACCGACGAGGATGAATATCAGCCCGTAGTAGTTCCCGCCGCCGGCGCTCACGTAGGTGATGTTCTCAGCAGTCCCGTTGCTGACGACCTTTGCGAGTGTCACGCCCTCCGAGCTGAGCATCTGCCCTCCGAGGAGCAGGAAGAGCACCCCGGAGATGCCGTAGAGGAGCGGCTCATCAAACGTCAGGCCCTGGTGGAGAAAGGCCACCGCGACAAATGCCATGAGGGCAAACATGCTAACGTCCATACTCCTCCGCCTCCCCCGGCTCCAGCCGGGTTCCAAAAAAATGGGGTTGGAAGGCCTCACGCGCGCCCTCTGATGAGGGCGACGGCCATCATGAAGACGCCGATGATGATCATCAGCGGCACGTAGGAGAGTATGGTTCCAGAGGTGCCGCTAAGGTTGGCGTTCTTGATGGTGTCGTTGATAACTGGAATCACTACCGCGACAGCAACGATAATGACGACCATCAGGCCTATGAGGTAGTCGACGACTCCTGCACCGCGCCTCTTCCTGCGTCCGTTCTTCAGCTCTTCGAGCTCCTCCCTAACCCTTCCGAGCATGGCACTAACCTCCAGATGGGTCAGTCATTATGTTCTAAGTTTTGGCGGATTTATGACACACGCGTGTATTATAAGGGGCATGCTCAATGCTTCACAATGTAATACATAGAGGTGAGAGTATGGCGCCAACTCCACCCCCACGAACTCAACCTTCTCCAAAAATCACGGTCACTCATCCACCAAAACAGGCCGGGGGGGCCGGTCAGCCGAGAGCGGCCGCGGCCCCGGCTCAGCCTCAGCCCGAACAGCCGAGCAAGCTGGCACTCATCAAGGAGGAGCTGAGGAAGCGCGGGTACAAGGTCGTGAAGGTGGCGAAGGGCAAGGTAATCGCAAAGAAGGAGCAGCAGGTGCGCCTCGAGCTCCCCGAGGGGTCGCCGTACCCATACTTCCTCAAGAACGCCAGAAAGGCTGATACTGACCCATACAGGGACATCTGGTATGGCGACGTTGAGGTCGAGGTCGAGTTCAGCATCCAGGACTCTGGCAACGGCCTCAAGCTCATCCCCACGAAGACCACCTCGCAGGACCTTCAGAGCATGAACGAGATCCTCGGCGACTACGCAAAGAGGGGCTGGCCGGACAGACCCTCTACGATTGTCATCAACCCCGGAAACATGACCACCTACAATCCGAAGCCCCTTGTGTTGAAGTCAACGAGGACTGTGAAGCGGACGGTAATTCACACGGTTCCGCTCCCCGACGCACTCTGGAAGCCGAGGCAGGAGAACACCAACACTCAAAAGACCACCGTGTACCGGCCGGCAGAGGGACAAAAGACCTATGATTTCACGGGCTACGAGGAGTACTACCGCGGCCGGTACGAGATGGAGCGCCAGTTGGGCCTCGGGAGGTACAACAATAACGTCCAATACGTTGAGGTTGGTGGAAAGGTCTATCCCGTCAGGCTCTACCGCAATGAGGTCGTCTTTGTCAACCCGGCAAGCTTTGGCCGCTACCTAGGTGCTGAGGCAAGGCTCCTTCTCCCGGCAGTCGCCACGATATTCGGAGCGGCAGTCTATGGCACGGCAAGGAAACTGGAAGGGGAACACACAACTCCAGGAGAAACAAAGACCGGAGAAATCGGCCTGCCGCTTCCAGAATACGCGAGGAAGTTCGGAAAGGAAGAGCAGGAAGAGGAAAAGTACAGGGAGTGGTCCCCGAACATCAGGGCCTCTGAGGCCAACATCGTGAAGGACGTTGAAATCGAGAAGGAGGTCTTCATCCCGCGCACTGAGGAGATCACCATCTCAAGGAACCGCAACCGGCTCGAGGAGAGGAGCACACTGATTTCTACAAACGCCCATGCTTACATGCCCGGGGAGATTGACATCACAAGGGAGCTCGAGCGCGAGGTGGGAGTGTTCCCGACCGAAATCATCCTCACGAACCGCTTTGTGAACAGCGGAAAGTATGCCCACAGCGACGTGAACCCCGACGAGGAGCTACCAATCGACCTTCCCGGAGCCGGTTATGCTTATGTCAACCGCTACGAGTACAAGACGAGAAACCGCTTCCGCAACAGGTTTATTCCGCGCTTTAGCTTCGATTTCCCTCGCCTCAACCTCACGATGCCAAAGCTCCATGCTCACAAGCCAAAGCGCGTGAGGGGCACGAGGCCGGTCCCTCTCGGGGAGCTCGACCTGTTCGCTCAGGGGATCCTTGACCTCGAGGGCATTGAAGTTGCGAGGATTGACACGAAGAAGTTCAGGAAACTCTATTCATCAGGCGAAGCTCTCTGGAAGGAGGACTTAAGCCTTCTCGCTTCTCCAAAGCGGCCCCGCTCGCGGAAGAAGAAAGGGGGCCGCTCGAGGAAGAGTGGGGGGAATAAGAAGAAAGGAAGGAGGTCTCGGAAATGGTCTCTCCTCTGAACATCCTTAAGAAACGGAAGAAACGCGGGGCACTCACCATCAGCGACCTCATCTACGCTTTCGTGGCCATCATCGTCCTGAGCCAGCTCATGCCGATTATCAGGGACTACAGCAGTCAGGCGGCCTCTCAGGCCTCGGGCATTGAGGCCGTCTTCTGGAACATGCTGCCGTGGATCATAGTGCTTGGGCTCATCTGGACGGTGGTGGAAAAGGCCCGCACGCCCCGCTATGAGTACGAGGAGTGAGGGGCATGAAGAGGAAACTCGCCCTGCTGGCGCTAGCAATGTTCATGACGGCAGGGTTAGTCAGTGCTGACTACATCCAGCTCTACCACAACGCGCCGAAGAAGAGCCTCACGGGAGGTTCTACGCTGACGATAGACTTCACGGGCAGCGAGTTTCAGCAGCCGGGCCTCAAAATCTACGTGGACGCGACAGGCTACGCTGACGACGTGAGTAGTACGGGCACGTACTGCTACTATGCAGAGTTCGTGTTCACCCATGACTCGATCAAGGTGAAGAGTTGTTATGATGATCTTGACAATGATTATTACATACAAGTCATCAAGAACGGTGCAAGTCTCTATAATAACTATCAAATAGGCTCTGACCGCATGTATGACTCCCTACTCACAGTTGACAAGAACGGCACGGCGACGGTCGTGGTATACGGCTCAGGCGGGGCGGTGCTGGCAAACGTCAGCACGAGCGTTGTCGGCTCGCTCACGAAAATCAACTTCTACGCTGGCACGAAAGCCCACTACACAGTCAAGAGCGTTACGATCGCGAGGTGGTCTGATTACCTCACCAGCCTGGCAGTACTGGACGAGAACACGAACTCCGGCCTCTCCCGCTTTGATTTCGCTGACACAAACAGGGGCGTCAGGGTCTATGACCCAACAAACACCTACGTGGCGAGGGAGTACTACCTCTCTCCAGGCTCCAGCCTGACGGCTTACCTCGTGAACTACTATCAGGGGCACTGGTACACCATCACAGCGGGTGGGCTCTATGCGAACAGGACCTTGAAAGTGCTCAGGAACCTCGGCGGGTCATGGGTAACGGTCGCGGACGCAACCCTGGACGGGGAAGGAGTCACGAGCGTATTCCTCAGCGACGGGGCCCTCTACAAGTTCCAGATTCTCGATGACAACTCGAACGTCCTGCTCGAGGCAGAGAAGACCGCCAGCCCATCAGACCCGACAATAACCCTTGCAGGTTCCTTGGAGTCAGTCAACATGGCTGTGGATCCAACGAAACAGCTCTCCTGGCTTATCCTACCAGCCGACGGCTTCCTCTACTACAACATGACGAACAACATCACGGTGAAGTTCGTCAGCCTCGGGCAGACTGTGGATAAAGTAGACCTCCAGGTCACCGGGGCCGTGACGGCAAACGCAACACAGCAGTTCAACAGCACGAGCGGTGAGTTCTCCATCTCAGTCTTCCCCACGCAGACGAACTCGTACGCCTACGCGAGGATTACTGTGACCTTCTCGGACGGGAGCACGGCGAGCTACACCAGGAGCTTCTACGTGAAGGACTACAACGTTGACACAAACATGACCATGCTCGGCTCGCTCAAGCAGGCCCCGCAGGACCTCGGGCTCAGCCAGACCGGAATGGTGTTCGTGGCAGCAATAATCACGCTCCTCGCAGCTGCAAGCGTGGCGAGCATCGCAGGGGGCAGAGCAGCGGTTCCGGCAGCAGCAATGGTCTGGATAATCTTCGCATGGGCCGGATGGGTGGACTGGAGAATCGTCATGATTTCCCTGCTGGCAGGAGTTGGACTGCTCATCAGGAGGGGTGAGGCATGAACAACAACCTCGCTGCGATGTGGGTCATGCTCTTCGTCATCTCCTCAGTCTTCAACATAGCTCTCAGCGTGTACAGCCAGCCCGGCGTCGACAGTCCCGACGAGATTTCAAACGTCACACTCGACAGCCCGAACCCCGCGTACGGCTTCCTCGGGCCGCTCCTCATCGTCTGGAACTTCGTCAAGAGCCTGCTTGGATTCATCAACGCGCCCTGGCGGTTTATGAGCAGCCTCGGAGCGCCGAGTGAGGTCATGACCCTCTTCGCCATGCCCTGGACGGCCGTGTGGATATTCAGCCTGGTCAGCTTCATCAGGGGGTTCAAGGCATGACGGCGGTGGACGTTTCGGGCGTTTCGGCAGGAATCGGGAGCGACGTGCTGCTCGGACTGGTATTCCTCATCGTGCTCACGATAGCAGGGATAAAACACGGGCTGAACGCGGCAGCGTTCGTCATCGTCATACTCCCGCTCGTGCTCGCCCTCGGTTTCGGGGGCTACCTCCCACAGCCCCTAGCCTTCGTGGGGCTGTTCATCGCAGGCGTGCTCGTATACTACGTGATTAGAGAAACGATTGGAGGTGGGTACAGGTGAAGAAGTGGGAAATACTCCCCGTTTTGGTCGTGCTCGGCCTGCTGGCCGGGCAAGTAGCAGCGCTAACGGTTCATCAGGTGACATTCGAGCTGAGCGACTTCGGCTGGCAGAACTACGCGAAGCTCATCGAACCTGACGATACTTGCAGTGGGTGTGACCTCTATGCACCGTTCGAGGGGAACCTTAGTTACTACTCATACGGTATAGAAGCGGGTTCTCTTACAGCTTTCAATGGGAAAGTGTTATTTGAAACAGGGTGGATAGGTCAGGCTCTAAACATTTGGCCAGCTACACATGGAGAGTACACTTATGTTATACTCCCGAGAAGTTCATCTAACGACATAACATTGTTCGTGAGGGCACGTATTAACAGTTATGGGCCTACAGATAACACAATCAACGACTATGAGCTCGCGTTTTGGTTCAGGAACGGATCTCTAGCTAAAAGCCTCCTCGCAGAGTTGTACAACGATGCAAGAACGTGGAGGCTATACAGTGCCGAGTCTGTACAGAACAAGTATGTTAATGTTGAAATTCCACTGAGACAGTGGTTTGATGTTGTAATTATCAAGAAAGGAACTACTGCAGAGCTTTGGTATAATGGAAAGTTGATTGCAACTGTAGAGTACACTGAGGGCTTGGACGATGTAGAGTTCTACACGAAAGGAAACATCACTATTGATGAACTTCGTATCTTCTCACGAGCATTGAGCAAGGAAGAGGTCGATGCGCTTCGTCTCGGCCGCTACCGCTACGCGCTCTGGAAGGGCGACGAGCCGAACCTGCCGAGCTGGCTCAACGCGACGGTATTCTGCCCGCTCGACGACCTCGACACAGTGAACAACACCACCACGGTTTACATCAACGGGCAGGCGAGCACGGCGACGGTCTACAATGCGGAGAACGCATCTCTAACGAGTGGATGGATTGGGAATGGATTCTACTCATCAAGCAATGCGGGAATTAGTACAGGATACACTTACAGCACCAACCTAACCGCGTTTACATTCACAATGGCAATCAAGATTGACAGTTACCCTGCCACAAGGTACGCGCTCATTGGGAGAATTAATAGTGGCTATGAGGGTATTGATTTACTCATAGACAGTACTGGACACCTAAGGCCAAGGCTCACAGATACAGCAGGGAACATAAATGAGTACGTCACAACAAACACTATACCTCTTGGCGAGAAAGTGTTCATTGCCGTTGTGTTCGATGGAAGTGCTCAGACCCTAAAAGTCCGCATCAATGACAAAGTTGAAACATTCTCAGTAGGTTATCAGACAGTACGGACAGAAAATATTCTATTATTTATCGGATACGAGCCATACAATCCTTTCTACTTTAAAGGGATGATTGATGAGTTCAGATTCTACGAGAACAGGGCTCTGAGTGAGAGCGAGCTTGACTTGCTCTACTACATCAACCGCTACAAGTATGCAACCCTCTCCGCTCCTTCAGCGACCTTCAGCAACAACCAGTTCCTCGTGAACATCACCGCCGTTCTTCCAAATGACGGCGGGAGCTACCTCCTCCCGGCCCCGCTCGGAGCGACCGGCCTCACCGCGGTTGGCAGCATTGGGAACATCACGTTCCTCGACGCCGGGAGCGCGGGACAAGTGAGCTACACATTCACAGCGACGCCCGGGCAGGCCGTCCCTGGCGTGGGCAGACTCGGCATTGAGACCGACGAAGGGGTCTATGCCTACGGCACCGGCAGCATGACCCTCTCAACGCCCACCAGCACGATGTACCTGGCCACGAACACCATCGCGGCCGGAAAGGTCACGGCAGTCAGTTGGAGCGGAGTGGGCACGCTGAGGGTCCTCGACACGGCCCTGTACGTCCAGTCTGGCGACGGCGTCCTAGAGGTCAAGAAAGCCACCCCTGAGCTCATTGAGATAAACGCGCAGAGCGTCACCAGCCCGGTCAAGATTACCGCCACGAACCTGCTCCCTTATGTCGACTACAACGTCCTTCACGATAACAACAAAGTGACGACATTCTCTCCCAACGACCAGGGAGTCGCAACCTTCGAGATAACCGCGGCCGGGGACTGGCTCATAGGCACAGTGGCGAGCGTTTGGGACAGCGTGGGAAGCAACGTCATCGCAATCACCACCACCGCCCTCATCGTCGCCATATTCGCCATGATGGTCGTCGAGAGGACGCCAGCAAAGTTCGATGACAACGTCATGAAAGCCCTCCTAGCAATGCTCATGCTCGCAATCGTTGCAGGCCTCATAAAACTCATCATGCTCTTGCACTGAGGTGACAGAATGTTCAGCAGAACGTCATTCAGGGCGCTGGCCTTCCTCCAGGCCCTCATTGTTTTTTTCAGCGACCTCACCGGGCTCCTGCTCGTGAAAGCGTCGAGGGAGCTGTTCCTGAAAGACCCCATCACATACTACCTGAACCTGCCCACATTCGAGAATGCCCTGGCAGGGGTTCACCGCCTTGCCTTTGTCGCGACTATTGGATTTTTCGCTTTTTACCTCGCCGCCGAGGGGGACACTCTGAAAAAAGCCATATGGAGGTCTGGTCATGAAGTGGGAGATTGACCTGCTCTTCTTCGGCACGTCCTGGAGGAAGAAACGGGCCGCGCGGAAGCGGAGGAAAAGCGGCGGCCTCTTCCGGCCCGCCCGGCATAAGTGGATAGCAGACATCATCACGTTCGAAAGCCCCGAAGCTGCCAGGGCCGCGGCCCGGAAGCTCGTGACCTACGTCAGGACCGGCTACAACGGGCGCCTGCGGATCGGGCAGAAAAGAGCACTCGAAATACTGCGCGCCCTCAACTACGCCGCCAACAGAGCCGAGGCCGCGGCAAAGAACCCAAAGCTCAAGCCCGGCAAAAAGCGCGAGCTCAGAGAAATCGCGGCAATCTACCGCGACGCGGCCGGACAGGTGCAAAAGACGTACGCAAGGAGATATGGGGAGTGAACCCATTGACAAAGAAGCGGAAGAAGCCAATCCGCCTCGTGAAGAAAAAAGCGGGAGACAAACGCTACTCCCGCCTCCTAATTTTTGACAAACCCGTCCTCGGAAAGAACCACCACCCATTCAAGGGCAAAATGACGGATCACGTGCACATTGGAGAAAGCCTGAAAATCGTGTACCGGCCGAAAGAGTTAAGGGGATTATATGTCAAACCCAAAACAGGGGGCAAGTATGAACGCGCAGGCGATTACCTTAAGAAAAAAGCCAAGAAGCTCCGCCGAAAGCATAGGAAGAAAACTGAAAAGCATTGAGGGGAAGTACGGGGTTAGCTGGCAGAGGTTTTATTACCTCGCTGAAGTCACCAACAACTGGAAGCCCCTCCTCGAGAAGGCCGACGCCGAGGAAATCCTTGAGGACCTGGCAATGCTCTTCGAGCTCGACGAGGAATACAAAAAACTCACCGGGAAGAGCCTTCTAAAGCCCCTCGATGAGAAATGGCACGGGTAAAATCTAATACCTCTCTTTTCCACCCCAAAGCGCAAACAAAGAACCTACCACTATCATATACCAACCCCATGAGAGCCTAAACGTCCAGAGGTCGCTACCAAAGAACCCTCTAACTTTAACAGGGACTCCCGTGAGAAAATCCAACACTGAAACATCTCCATGAAAAGCCGAGCGTACTGCTACAACAAACAGAGCAGCTGCAACCAACCCCACAACCCCCGATGCCATTGAAGCATACCGGTTCGGCGCCAGTCCAGCATAGACTACCAGGCCAATCGCAACAAGTACTAAGACAAGTATCGTCTGAATCCTTTCTCCTACATTATATATGATATTACTCATGAGGTCCATCCTATCCAAGTCCCCGATCTTCTCAATGTACTCCGAATACGAATGAACTTCCCTAGCATCCAACCACCCATGGCCACCAAACACCAGCTCCCTCGGAGTCATGCCCACAAACACCGTCATACCCAAACCACTCGAAAAGAACTCGCCCCACGAGAAAATGAGCGAACCAATCAGCAGGAAAGCAGCGGCAGCACGGAGATTCCCTGCACTAACCAATGATTATCCCTCCAGCTGATTACTGACCTACCTATTACCACAACGTATTTTAACATTTCGCCCGTTAGCGGCTGGAAAATCACCAGGGTTTAAGATATCACCCAAAAACTCGAAAAATCCCGAACACATTACCCCGGGGAGTTTACCATAGTGAGAATTTTTCGCAAACCCTATAAGCACAATAAGACATTACCCTAAATAAGCGACAAAGAGTGAACCCATCGCTCCCCAAAGCGCATAGAGGGGAAAAGAGGTGAGACAGTGAAAGAAAGCAAGGAACCACTCGCAAAGTTTCATGCACGACTCGACAAAGAGGGTAGGGTAGCTATACCCAAAGCTATTAGAGAAGCGTTGAACATAAATAAAAATGATTATGTTGAAATCATCGTTCGGAAAATCCAGATTGACTCAAAAAATTCAACAATCAAGGTTCTCAAGCAAGGATATCTAATAACCAGGGTGGGCGCCAGAGGGCTTGTTTTTCTTCCTGCTGACCTTAAACGTGATTTTGACCTCGAGGAAAAGGACATTGTTGAGATTCTACTGCTTGGATACCATAAGTTCGATGAGTTAGTCAGTGAGAAGGGCAAAAAACTACTTTCTAAAGTTCAAACGTCAGGGAAGTGGGTTGAGGTTAAGCCAGAAGAAATTCTTCCTGAAGACAAAATCATGAAACACTTCACCTATGTTTTTATTTAAGTTTAATATTAAGTACTTATAATTAATATGATAATATAGAGGGCTGTATCGCAG
>Ga0256831_1001240_pt1 | contig 13505 bp, 12 predicted proteins | sample 132544metaG_FD_189087 | JGI IMG/M metagenome (GOLD analysis project Ga0256831, IMG submission 189087) | Hydrothermal vent microbial communities from Lau Basin, Pacific Ocean - 132-544 | ecosystem: Environmental > Aquatic > Marine > Hydrothermal vents | place: Pacific Ocean: Lau Basin | collected...
AGAAACCGGAAGAGTGTTTAAGTTTCAGATAGAAGACAAAACTTTTCCTAAATGAAGAGTAGTTACCTGAAACACCTAAAAAGTCTGTGTAGCTTTTGTGAGGCGATCTCTCTTCTGAGTAGTTTACAGTAAAAGCTCCTTTAAAACCTCCCTTTGTAAAGCCCTTAAAAAGGGAAGTATAGGTATCTCCTCCGGTGCTAAAGGAGGATTCAAATTTCAAGGATCTATCTGAAGGAGAGTACGTAACGAGGTTTATTACAGCAAGGGAAGCGTTAAAGCCGTAGAGTGAAGTCATAGGACCATAGATAATCTCAACCTGCTTTACGTTTGAGAGCGAGAATATGTCGTTAACGCTGAACGAGGAGCCGTTTGAAGGGTCTGTTATCGGAAGACCATCTACCAGAACCTGTATCTTTTCTGAGTAGTAACTCTGTCTAACTCCTAAAGCTCCAACAGCCTTCAGACCGAAGTGACTCTTCCAGTAGTAAAACTCCGGAAGCCTGTCAAGGAGCTCAAAGAGGTTTTTTACTCCCCACCTGTCAATCTGCTCTCTGGTAATTACCCTAGTATAACGGGGAACTTCTGAATAGGGGAGGCTTTCCTTTGTGGCTGATAGAACTTTAAGCTCCTGAGATAGAAGGTAGTAGGAGTAGAGCTCCTGTGAGACTGCTCCTGCAGGAAGGAGTATTAAAAGAACCATTAAAAGGAAAAGTATCATTTACTTCTCCAGTTTCAGTATGTGCCTCGCTATAATTGGAATTTCTGTCTCAAAGACTGTAAACATGTCAACGAGGTATGCGTCTTCTTTTATTCTACCAACAACAGGCGGGTAGAAACTTCTCATTTTCCTGTCTATCTCTGAAGCCGAAAGACCTTCTATCTCTACTTTCACACAGTAGGTTGGCAGAGTTTGGAGAGGGAGAGCTCCCCCTCCTACTTCCGTTCTGTCTCTCACAATTTCAGCAGTGCCTTTAAATCCCTCTCTTTTTAGAATACTCACTAGCTCTTTCGCCTTAAACTCAACTTCGTGGGGTTTCTGGGAGAGGAACTTCCAGACAGGCACCTCTTTAAGGGCCAGAGACTCGTCTAGGTAGTAAATGAGAGTGGCCTCAAGAACTGCCAGCGTCATTTTGTCTATACGGAGGGCCCTGTTTAAAGGATGCCTCTTTATCTTCTGAAGGAGCTCCCTCTTTCCTAAAATTATCCCGGCCTGAGCACCTCCGAGGAGTTTATCGCCGCTGAAAGAGACAACGTCAACGCCGCTCTTTAGAACGTCTTGAACCGTAGGCTCGTAAGAGAGGCCGAGCTTCGTAACATCTATAAAACTTCCACTTCCAAGGTCCTCATAAACAGGAATTCCGTACTTCCTGCCCAGGTCAACAAGCTCCTTTGTTGATACAGACTCCGTAAAACCCAGAATTCTGTAGTTGCTTGTGTGAACTTTCATAAGGAGGGCAGTGTTCTCGTTTATCGCGTTTTCGTAATCCCACAGGTGGGTTTTGTTTGTGGTTCCAACCTCCTTAAGGATGGCTCCGCTCTGCTCCATAACGTCGGGAATTCTGAAAGACCCCCCTATCTCTATGAGCTCTCCCCTTGAAACTATAACCTCTTTTCCCTTTGCAAGGGCTGAGAGGACTAAAAGAACCGCTCCTGCGTTGTTGTTAACAACGCAAACGTCTTCGGCTCCCGTAAGCTCTTTAAGTATCCACTCAAGGTTCCTGTAACGGAGCCCCCGTTTGCCTTTCTCAAGGTCGTACTCAAGGTTTGAGTAGCCTGTGATTATCTCTTTCAGGTGGTCTGCAACAGAGGGGGAGATGGGAGCTCTCCCCAGATTAGTGTGGAGAACAACCCCTGTTGCGTTTATAACCCTGTGGAGCTTTGGTCTGAGAAGTGATAGGAGTTCCCTCTTTACCTCTTCCTTCAGCTCTTCGTAGGAGAAGTCCTCTGCCTCCCCCTTTGCAATTTTTTCCCTTAAACGGTTTAAAACTGTATCAACTGCCTTTTTCAGGAAAAAGAGGGGTTTCCCGTCAAGAATTTCAAGGAGTTCACTGTCCTGTAAAAACCTGTCAACTTTCGGGATCTTACGGTAGAGCTCCCTCAAATTATCCCCCTCAGGAACGAGCTAAGGGCAAAGAGGGAAGTTTGTGAGATAAGCTCGGGGAAGATCCCGAAGAGTATGAGGAAGAAAACCGTTACTGCAACAGCTCCAAGCTCGAAAGGTTCAATTGGAGGAAGAACGGCCTCTCCCTCTTTCATAAAGGCGTAAACAACAGGCCTTAAGTAGAAGTAGAGAGAGATAGCGCTGGCAATCAGTATGGCAACGGCAATTCCCACCTTACCGGCCTTAACAAGGGCAACTAAAACGTAGAATTTAGCCCAGAAGCCAAAGAGGGGCGGGATTCCTGCCAAGGACATAAAGATAACGACCAGTGAAAGTGCCAGGAAAGGTGACTTCCCGTAGAGGTTTCTCCAGTCCGACAGGTTCTCTCCCTTAAAACCCTTTTCTGTTAGCAAGGAGATAAATCCAAAGGCTGCAACGGTCATAAATGCATAGGCAAACAGGTAGAAGAGAACCGAGAAGACTGCCACAGCCGGAACGGAGACGAGAGCTGCTAGAACAACGCCGGTATGGGAGATTGCCGAGTAGGCGAGCATTCTCTTAACGTTCTCCTGACGGAGAGCCATGAGAGCTCCGACAAAAGCAGAAACCACACCGATGACTGCAAAGACCTCACCCCACTTCTGAGCAAGGGGAAGGAAAACGGGGTAGAAGAGCTTTAGAAGCGCAACGAAGGCTGCAACTTTAACGACAGCCCCCATAAAGAGGGTTACGGGGGTGGGAGCTCCGTGGTAAACGTCAGGTACCCACCCGTGAAACGGAACAGCTCCAAGCTTAAAGAGGAAACCGGAGATAACAAAAGCCAGAGCTAGAAGAACCGGGAAAGATAGGGTAGAGATAGAACCGGCCAAGTCTTCGTAATTGGTTGAACCAGAAATACCGTAGAGGAGAGCAAAACCGTAGACGATAACGGCAGCACCTACAGAGCCCATTATAAAGTACTTAAGAGCAGCCTCTTTACCCCTATAATCCCTTTTAAAGAGGGCAGAGAGAACGTAAACGGAGATAGACATAACCTCTAAAGAGACAAAGAGTGTTGCAAGCTCGTTGGCTGAAACCATAAGCATTGCCCCAAAAACGGCAAAGAGAAGGGTGTAGTAGAACTCACCGACGTAGTCTGTATCAAACTTTTTCAGGAATCCGTAACTGACAAAAACGGCAATCAGAGAGGAAAAGAGTATAAGAACCTGAGCAAAACCGGTTAAAAGGTCTTTCTTCACAAAGCCGTTAAAGGCCTCTTCTGGAACAAAAGGCGAAGAGAAAACCACCAGAAAAACTGCGACAAAGAGAACAAAAACCGAAAAAGTGGCGAAAAAACCGTTCTTTACCCTCTTTGGAAGAAGAAGGTCAACCAGTATTCCCGTAACGGCAGCCGCCAGTACAAAAAACTCCGGAAAGAGCAGTTTAACGTTAAGCTCCATTTAAACTCCCCCAAGAAGTGAAGCTGTGTAGCCGTGAACAAACTTTAAGATAAACTCTGGGTCAAAACCCCACCAGATAACGAGAACTGCCAAAAAGCCAAGGGCTAAGAACTCTCTCAGGTCAAGATCTTTAAAGGAGAGAACTTTAGGTTCCAGGAAAAAGACGTTCCTGTACATGTAGAGCATGTAGGCTGCTCCGAATATAACCCCAAGAGCCATAAGGTAACCGACCCAGTGAGCAGCTTTGTATCCCCCAAGAATCGTTAAGAACTCTCCTATAAAGGGACTGGTTCCCGGAAGACCTATGGAGGCCATCGTAAAAATCATCGCAAGAGTTGCAAGCTTTGGAGCGAAGGAGGCAAGCCCTCCCATCTTATTCACGCTTCTGGTGTGAAGTCTTTCGTATATTGCTCCAACTATAAAGAAGAGAGCTGCAGAGACTAGACCGTGGTTTAACATCTGAAAAATAGCACCCTCTATCCCCTGAACGTTCAACGAGAAAAGACCTATCATCACAAATCCCATGTGGGAAACGGAGCTGTAGGCAACTATCTTCTTAACGTCTTCCTGAACGAGGGCAACAAGGGCTGTGTAGATGATGGCAACAACTCCCAAAACGAAGATAACGGGAGCGTAGAGCTTATAAGCGTCGGGGAAGAGGGGAAGTGAAAACCTTAGAAAGCCGTAAGTTCCCATTTTGAGGAGAACGCCGGCAAGGATAACGCTACCGGGAGTAGGAGCTTCAACGTGGGCATCTGGGAGCCACGTATGGAACGGGAAAATCGGAACTTTAACTGCAAAAGCTATAAAGAAAGCCCAGAAGAGCCACTTCTGAAGTTCAAGGGGCAGTTTAAACTGTGAAAGCTGAAGAAGGTCAAATGTAAAGTTACCGGTAACCGACCCGTAAACGATTACCAGAACGATCATTCCAACCAGAAGAAAGATACTTCCCGCAAAGGTGTAGATAAAGAACTTCAATGCCGAGTAGATTCTCCTCTCCCCTCCCCAAACGCCAATTATGAGGCTCATAGGGATAAGCATAGCCTCCCAGAAGATGTAGAAGAGCAAAAGGTCTAAGGAGACAAAAACGCCAATCATTGCAGTTTCAAGGAGGAGAAGGAGGCCGTAAAAGAGCTTCTTCCTGCGGTCTATGTACTTCCAGGCGGAAGGAACGGCTATAAAGGAGATGAGGGTTGTCATTATGAGCATTATGAGGCTGAGGCCGTCAACTCCTACTTTGTACTTTATAGAGAAACTGGGAAGCCACGAGCCGTAGTCTATGAACTGAAAACCACCTTTTGAAAGGTCGTAGTCGAAGAGAACGTAGAGGGAAAGGAGAAAAGTTAAACCTGTTGTGAAAAGTGCTATCCACTTAACCCTCTCCTCACTCCTGCAGAAGGCCACAAGGAGAGCTCCCAAAAGCGGCAGCAGCAGTATAACGCTAACCATCTACACACCCCTAAACTATGAGTAAAAGTAAGATAACAGTAATAAGACCTATACCAAAGTAAGCAACGTAGTTGTTGACAACTCCGGTTTGGGTTAGCCTTAAAACCTCTCCACACCAAGAAGTTAAGTAGGCAACGCCGTTGACGATTCCGTCTATGACGTACTTGTCAAAGAAGGCGTAAACCCTGCCGAGGCCAAAACCTAAGCCCTTAACGAAAATCAGGTTATAGATCTCATCAAAGTAGTACTTGTTGTAGAGGAGAAGATAAACAGGTCTGAGAACAGGATTCTCTGTGAAAACTTCCGGAGAGATCTTCCTCCAGTAGTAGATAACGGCAGCAACGAAGAGCCCCAAGAGTGCAAGTGAAACCGTTAGAACGATCAGGAAGAGCTCCGTTGAGTGGGGGAGCTCCCTTACGTGGTTAGGGACAGAAGTCTTTAAAAACTCCTCAAACCAGCCTCCCAGAAAACCGGCAAAAACAGACGGAACCGACAGAACGATGAGAGGAACGGTCATAACCGCAGGGGATTCGTGGAGGTGCTTCATCTCACGGACGTCAAACCTCTCCTCACCGAAAAAGACGGTGAAGACCAGCCTTCCCATGTAGAGGGCTGTGAGGAGAGCTCCAACAACCAGGAAGAACCAGAAAACAAGGTGACCGTTGGCGAAAGTAGCTGAAATTATCTTATCCTTACTGAAGAACCCTGCAAATGGAGGAATACCAATAAGCGCAAGAGTTCCGATTATAAAACAGGTGGCAGTTATTTTCATGTACTTATAAAGCCCTCCCATCTTCCTGATGTCCTGCTCACCGCTCATCGCGTGGATCACGTTTCCAGAACCTAAGAAGAGGAGAGCCTTAAAAAAAGCGTGAGTAAAGAGGTGGAACATAGCGTAGATGTAAGCTCCTACCCCTAAAGCAGCAAACATGTATCCAAGCTGAGAGAGAGTTGAGTAAGCAAGAATCCTTTTAATGTCAAACTGAGTAAGAGCAACAGTTGCAGCGCCGAAAGCAGTGATAACTCCAATAACTCCAACGAGAGGAAGGATATAGCCTCCGTCGAAAATGGGAGCGCACCTTGCAACCATAAAGACACCTGCAGCAACCATCGTAGCAGCGTGAATTAAAGCAGAAATGGGAGTCGGGCCTTCCATAGCGTCTGGTAGCCAGGTGTGAAGTGGAAACTGTGCAGACTTTCCTACCGCACCTCCAAGGAGGAGAAAACTTATTAAAGAGAGAGTTGCAGCACTTACGGCTCCAACCTGTGAGAAAACTTTGTGAAAGTCGAGGCTACCAAAAACCCAGAAAACAGCAACAATTCCAAGTACGAAAAGAAAATCTCCCACCCTGTTCATAATAAACGCTTTTATGGCAGCGTCGGCGGCCCTTTTCCTCTTAAACCAGAAGCCTATTAAGAGGTAAGAGGAAAGACCTACGGCCTCCCAGCCGAAAAAGAGCTGAAGGAAGTTGGGAGAGAGAACCAGAACAAGCATTGAGAATGTAAAGAGCCCAAGGTAGGCAAAGAACCTGTCGTATCCGGGGTCGTCGTGCATGTAGCCTATTGAGTACATGTGAACGAAGAAGGAAACGAAAGTTACAACAACAAGCATTATGGCAGTTAAAGAGTCTATGTAGGCTCCAAAGGAGGCAGAAAGACCTCCCGATATTACCCAGTTGAACCACTCTTCAGTAAGAACTACCCCTTTCATCACCTTAAAGAGAACGTAGAAGGAGAGAATAAGGGAGGCTCCTACTGTTACAAGGCCAAAGTAGTGGGAACGGTGCTTAAACGATTTCCAGCCGAAGAGAACGCCAAAACCGGCAAGGAGAAAAGAGATTAGAGGCAGAACGGCTATTAAAAATCCCACTCCCATACTACCACCTCAAAATAGAGAAATCTTCTGTATTAACACTCTTCCTGTACCTGTAAAGAGCCACAACTATGGCAAGGCCAACTGCTGCTTCGGCTGCAGCAACAGCCAGAACGAAAAAGACGAAAACCTCTCCAAACAGGTTACCGTGTAGCTTAGAGAAACCTACAAGGAGAACGTTTGCGCTGTTTAGAAGGAGTTCCAGAGAGAAAAAGAGCGATATAACGTTCCTTCTCACTATAACCCCAAACAGGCCAACGGCAAACAGTAGTCCACTTAGAACGAAAAAGTCAAACGGCGTCATTCCTCCCTCCTTCCAACAGCTACTGCCCCGACAGTTGCAACGAGGAGTAGAACGGAGACCACCTCAAACGGCAGAAGGAACCTGTAAAAGAGGGGAAGAGCAAGCTCTTTTGCCCCTGAAATAGTGGCCGGTACAGAACCTTCGTAAAAACTGTAGCCGGCGTACAGAATAGAGAGGAGGAGAAAGAGAGAAACGGCTCCTCCAACTGCCAGAGAGACAGTCCTTAAAGGTTCCTTTCCAAAACTCTTCAGATCCATCGTCATAAGGGCAAAGAGGTAGAGAACAACTATAGCTCCACCGTAAACGATAACCTGAACGATACCTATAAATTCAGCTCCGGCGGTAAAGTAGACGGCACCGAGGGCTACAAAAGAGGCTAGGAGCGAAAGACCTCCCTTTATAACGTTCCTGTGGGTAACCGACACAACCGCAAAGGCAACAGAGAGAAACGCAAACAGGTAGAAGAAAACCTCCCTCATCTCCTCTTCCTCTCCCACTCCTGATAGTACCTTCCCAGTTCCATCAGGTCTTCCTTATGAAGGATAAGCTTATCAACACTGTACTGTGAAAACTCGTATATATCGGTCATAACAATCGCATCTCTCGGACAGGCCTCCACGCAGAGACCGCAGAAGAGACACCTCGTTAGGTCAACGGTAAAGTCAACCAACTCTTTTTTACCGTCCTTTCCTTCTGTCATTTCCATATCTATAACGTTACTGGGACACATCTCAGCGCACAGGTAACAGGCTTCACACCTGTAGGAGCCGTCGGGGTTGAGCTTAAGCGCATGGATACCTCTAAAACGCTCCCTTGGAGGAACTTTCTCAAAGGGATAGTGGACAGTAACCGTAGGTTTAAACATTGTTTTCAGTGTTATTGACATACCCTTTAAAAGGTCAACAAGAGCAACCTTTTTGATAACGTTCATCACCTACCCCACCAACAGAGCTTCTGCTGCCGCAACAAAGAGGTTGAGGATTGATATGGGCAGCAGAATTTTCCACATGATTGAGAGCATCTGGTCAAACCTGTACCTTGGAAAGGTAGCTCTGAGCCAGAAGGTTAGGAATATAAAGAAAGCAGCTTTGCCGAGGTGGTAGAGAACACCTAAAACAGGGTACTTATCGGCAAGTGGACCGCTCCACCCTCCAAGGAAGAGAAGCGAAACCACAAGAGAGAGGACGATGATGTTTATGTACTCACCGAAGAAAAAGGCGGCAAACCTCATTCCTGAGTATTCTGTATGGAAACCTCCAACGAGTTCACTTTCACCTTCCGGAAGGTCAAAGGGAGGCCTTCCCACTTCAGCAGCCATTACGAAGAGGAAAAGGAGAAACGCAATGGGCTGGTAGAGAATCCCCCAACCGTGCTGAGACTGCCACTTAACAATTTCGTTAAAGTCAAAGCTCCCGTAAAGGATAACTGCAGCCATTATGGCAAAGCCGAGCGGAAGCTCGTAGCCGAGAACCTGAGCTGCAGCTCTCATTCCGGCAAGGAATGAATACTTGTCGTTTGAGGAGTAGCCTGCAAGTATAAGGGCGTATATGGAGATGGCACTCATAGCCATTACAAACAGAAGGGCCGACTTCATAGGAACTGCCTGAATAAACCCTATGGGGACAACAGACGCTGCAAGGAGGGCGGCAAAGACGCTGAAGGAAGGGGCAAACATAAAAAGAAGTCTATCTGCACCTTTGGGAATAATGTCTTCTTTGAATATGAGTTTTATAGCGTCTGCCAAAGGCTGAAGAATTCCGTGGAAACCTACGACCATAGGGCCGGGCCTTTGCTGCATGTGACCCAAAACTTTACGCTCAAGGTAGGTTATAGGAGGAACTGCAACGAGCATTAACCCTACTATAAAAGCCATACTGAGAAGGTTCTCTGTCACTTTTTAGGACCTCCCCAGATAAAGCAGGTTGTATCAACAAACTTTTTGTTCATCTCTTTGAGCCTTTCTGCTATTACTTTTGCAAGGGCTTCAAGGAGTTTCACTGCAAGCTTCGGATCCTCTTCCTTTAACCTCTCGTAACCTTCGCGAGTAAGGACAAGGGCGTGGGTCTCTTTCAAAGCTACCCCCTTGGAGGAGTGGAACCGGTTGCTGAAGAAGGAGAGCTCCCCCAGCGGCGTCCCCTCTTCGCTGACTGCAACCTTCACGGGGTTTCCAAAAGGATCAGGACGGTATAGTCCCACTCTCCCCTTTACGATAAAGAATATCCTGTCTCCCGGATCCCCTTCCTCAAAGAGAACTTCTCCCTTTGGGTAGACGACGTAGTCCAAGTACTGGGATATCTCCTGAAGTTCCTTATCGCTGAAGTTCTCAAAGAGTGGAAACTGCTTTGCAAGCTCTACCTTTACCATCTAAGCCTCCGATATACAACACCTTATTCCTGTAAGGTTTGGAAACTGCCCTTCAAGGAGCTCTGAGATGTCTCTCGTAAACCGTTCAACCCTTAAAAGGGCATGTCCCTTTGGAATCTTTTCGTCACTTCGGCAGGTTACAAGGAGCTCCCTCTCTCCAACCCTCAGTTTAACCATATCGGTTCCGGAGAAATCTTCAGGGTTTAAGAGTAGAACCCTTTCCCCTGCAACTTTCATAACGTTTTCTGAGTAGTAACTTACAGAGTTCCAGCCGGTTCTGTTTGGAAGAACCGTTAAGAGGAGCTCCCCTTTCTCCCTCTCAAGGAGCCTCTGACCCGGCTCGTTAACCCTTTCAACCGGAGTCTCTTTACTTCCTTCAACCACTTTTCTGACGGGAAGCTGAGATAGGGTTTCAAGGAGCGAAAACTCCTTCTCCAGAACTGTTTTAACTTCAAGGGTTCCGTCTACGCCGTCAACGGTTCCATTCTTCTCAAGCCAGACCTCTACAGGAATAACAAGGTCTGCCCGGGAAACGTCTGGAGTGTAAAATGGCGTAAAGAGGACTGTAAACTCTGCCTCAGGGAGCTCCACCCCTGGAAAGTCCCTCTCCATCTCTCCGTTGACAACAACGTTGACGCTTCCTTTAAGCTCGTCTGGAGATTTTAGCTCAAAGAGGTTTACAACTTTAAGGGAGTTGGCCTTTGGAGGAACTACAACAACCTTTCCGTTAACCACCCTATCTGAGAGGTAAGCAACTGTTTTTCCAAGTTCTTCAGACTCAGGAGAAAAGAGATGAATTCCTCCAACAACAAAGGCAACCTTCTTTCCCCTTAGCGATTTTATGAAGGAGTCAATCTCTCTGTTTCCTGAGGAGTACGAAGTATCCATCATTCCGAGAATAACGTGCTTCAGCGTATCTATAATTTCTGTCTGGTCAACAAGGAGCGTTGAGAACGAAACAGAATCAAGTTTCTTAGAGGGGAATACTCCCAGCCTGAGAAGTCTCTTTCCGTTCTGAATTACAGACAGCCTTAAAAGGGTAGCGACAACGGGGTTTATCTCCTCAATAAAGTCGCCGATAACGACAACTGCGTCAACGCTGTATATGGAGGAGAGCCTGTCTGTCTCCTTCGTTCCCTTAACCTTCTCGTAGCCTTTCAAGAAGTTGTAAAAGCCAAGTGAATCTGAAGTAACGTTTTCCGTTCCAAAGACGGCAGCCAGTTTCTCAAGCTCCTCGTTTGTGAGGGAGCTCTCCACAAAGAGGTTAACCTCTTTGCCTTCCGTTCTCTCCCTTAAAACCTCTAAAGCTCTGTCAAGTGAAACTTTCTGGAGCTCCCCGTCAACCCTTAGAAGGGGCTCTTTCAGTCTTTTGTCGGAGTAGATAACGTCCCAGCCCCACTTGCCGCGGACGCACAGGTACCCTCTGTTGTGGCCGTCGTTTACTCCAATTCTTCCGACAGCCCTTTTAACTCTACCGTGGTAGGAGTCAATCTCTACCTTACAGCCAGAACCGCAGAAGAGACAGGTTGTCCAGGTCTTGTCCATCCTCCACGGGCGGTCTTTATACTTGAAAGCCCTGTCTAAAAGGGAACCAACAGGACAGACGTCAACGCAGCTTCCGCAGTGCTCACACCCGCTCTCTACGAAGTCTCCGTTAAAGGGAGAGATGTAGGCCTTATAACCCCTGTTTAAAATTCCGAGAACTCTGTTTCCCATGTTCTCGCCGCACATCCTGATACAGCGGCGGCAGAGGATACACCTGTCGTTGTCTATCTCAATGAGAGGACCCTGAATGACGATGTCTTTTTCACGCCTGGGCTCTTTGTACCTTGATTTTTTCGGGCCGTGGCGGAAACCGGTCATCTGGAGCTCACACTCTCCAGACTTATCACAGATCGGGCACTCTAAAGTGTGGTTGTTGAGTATCAGTTCTATAACGCCGGCCCTTGCACGGCGAACCCTTTCGGTATCTGTTTTGACAACCATGTCGGGCATTGCCTTAAGGGTGCAGGCGGTAACTAAACGGGGAGCTCCCTCAACCTCAACAAGGCACACCCTGCAGGCACCTTCGGGGCGGAGCTCCCTGTGGTAGCAGAAAACGGGAATCGTAATCCCGTTTCTCTCCGCAACCTCTAAAACGGTCTCTCCAGGGTAAGCTTCACACTCTTTACCATCTATGACAATCTTGAAACTCTCCATTTACCCTCTCCTGTAAGGGCATCTTCCAAGCTTAATGTGGGTAAGGAACTCCTCTCTGAACTTCCTGACTGAAGAGGCAACCGGGTTGTGGGCTGCCATTCCAAGACCGCAGAAAGAGTTCTCCATCGTCTCAGAAACAGAGAGGATAACGTCTAAATCCTCCTCGCTCCCTTCCCCTTCCTCAATCCTCCTCATAATTCTCACCAGCCAGTCTGTTCCCTCTCTACAGGGGGTACACTTTCCACAGGATTCGTGTCTGAAGAACTCTATAAGCCTTAAAGCTGCCTTCACTATACAGTCTGTCTCATCAAGAACCATAATTGCACCAGAACCTAGCATAGTTCCAGCCTTTGCAAGTGAGGGAAAGTCCATTGGAACGTCTATCTCTTCGGCAGTGAGAACCGAACTTGAGGCACCTCCGGGGAAAACCGCCTTCAGCTTTCTGTCCTGAACAATTCCCCCTGCGTGCTCGTAGATTATTTCAGACAGCGGCGTTCCCATGGGAAGCTCGTAAACACCGGGCCTTTTAACCTTACCGCTAATAGGGTAGAGCTTTGGACCCGGGCAGTCTGGGGAACCTATGCCTGAATACCACTTTCCGCCCCTCTCTATAATAAGAGGGATATTTGCAAGGGTTTCAACGTTGTTCACAACAGTAGGCTTCCACAAATACCCTGCGTTAACAGGGAAAGGTGGCTTAATCCTGGGCTCTCCCCTCTTTCCCTCTAAAGACTCAATAAGGGCTGTCTCCTCACCGCAGATGTAAGCACCGGCACCGCTGTGGACGTAGAGGTCAAAGGAAAAGTCCGTTCCGAGTATGTTCTCTCCGAGGAACCCTTTCTCGTAGGCCTCAGCAATTGCCCTTTCTAAAATCTTTCTACCTATGGGATACTCACCCCTCAGGTAGATGTAACCGTAGCGGCAGCCGGTTGCGTAGGCGCCTATCAGCATACCCTCTATGAGGGCGTGTGGGTCTTTCTCAATGATTATCCTGTCTTTAAAGGTACAGGGTTCACCTTCGTCTGCGTTGCAGACGAAAAACTTGGGCTCTTTAAGGTCGGCAGCTGCAAACTCCCACTTCATCCCCGTAGGGAATCCTGCTCCACCACGCCCCCTGAGGCCGCTGAGCTTTACCTCTTCAACAACGTCTTCAGGAGACATCTCTTTCAGGGCCTTTCTAAAAGATTGGTAACCGCCGTTTTTCAGGTAGACCTCTATGGTGTGGGAGTTTTCTTTATCAATATTCCTAAGGAGCAGTCTCTCCATCTTAACCCTTCCAGCCGTATTTCTTCAGGATTTGAGGGAGCTCCTCCACCTTAACGTTTGTGTAGCGGTCTTCGTTTACGGTTATGGCGGGAGCTCCGTCACACAGCCCCATACACTCGTACTCCTCAACGGTAAAGAGGCCGTCGGTAGTTATCTCTCCGGGCTTTATGTTAAGAAGCCTGCAGAGCTCAGAGAGAACTTCCTCTCCGCCCCTCAGCATACAGGAAAGGTTCGTACAGACCCTTATCACATACTTTCCCTTTTTCTCTGTGTGGAACATTGCGTAGAACCTTGCAACCTCTTCAACCTCAACGAGGGGAACGGAGAGCTCTTCGGCAACAATCCTCATAACGTCGTGGGTTATGGCAGGGAAGTTCTTCTCAGCTATCCAGAGGGCAGGAAGGAGGTAAGACTTGAGCTCTGGATATTTCCCGCTCTCTTTAAGCCTTTTCACTTCCTCTCTAAACTCTGAAAGGGTCATCTATCAACCTCTCCCATAAGTGGGTCTAA
>Ga0256831_1001241_pt1 | contig 13504 bp, 10 predicted proteins | sample 132544metaG_FD_189087 | JGI IMG/M metagenome (GOLD analysis project Ga0256831, IMG submission 189087) | Hydrothermal vent microbial communities from Lau Basin, Pacific Ocean - 132-544 | ecosystem: Environmental > Aquatic > Marine > Hydrothermal vents | place: Pacific Ocean: Lau Basin | collected...
AAAACTAAGAGTTCCGCTTACAAATACAAAATCATTACTGTTGACTCTATATGTACCGCAAGTTAAGGTTTTCCCCTGTTCGTAGGCATTTATGATATCTCTTTGGTTTTGTGCTACCCTTTGAGTGTAGCTTGTATAGAGCCAGCCTGCAATAAAAACCAAAGCTAAAGAGATGATGATATATATCTTTACACTCTTTTGGAGTCTGTGTTTTTTTGATACAAGAATTATTAGAACCGCTAAGATAAGCAGAAGAAGAAGGACTATTTGCACTTTATGCTCCCCTTAATTGGTAAGTTATATCCCCTGCACCAAATCCTATAACCAAACCTTCATCTAGACTCTTTAGCACTTTTTTATCTTGTATGATATCAAGAGATCTTTCCTCTTTTTTTATATTTTGAGCAAAGATTGGATCATATTTTTTAAACTCTTTTTGAAAATCTATCTCTATCTCCTCTTCTCCGGCACTCCAAACAGGAAGGATTATAAGTCTGTGAACATCTGAAAAACACTCTACAAAACCTTTAAGGTTATCATGAGTTCTTGTATATTTATGGGGTTGCCATATAGCAGTTATCTTTTTCAATCCCATCAATTTTGCATATTTTTTAGCAGAATTCATCGTAGCTCTTATCTCTGTCGGATGGTGTCCATAGTCATCTATCAAAGCAAAATCACTATTTTTTTGGATAATATCAAATCTTTTTTTAATGCCTCTGTAATTTTTTAACCTCTCTTTTGTGCTTTGCAAATCTCTCTCACTCAAACTTGCCAAAATCGCCAAAGATGCGTCTAGCGCTATATGTTCGCCTATCCCCCAAACCTCAAAACTTCCTAAATCTTTTAGGTTAAATGAGGTAAAAGGCTCACCATTTTTGATGATAGTTTTAATATCCTTTATATCACGACTCGGATATAGTCTTATCGCCTCCATATCATCAAGCGTACAGAGAAAACTATCTTCTGCATTTATCACTCTGATAGTGGCACTTCTTAAAAACTGTTTGTATGCACCGTAAAATCTTTTCAAATCATAATTATAGTACTCCATGTGTTCTGGTTCAGCATTTGTGACTACGGCGACATAAGGGTTTGAGTTTAAAAAACTCTCATCACTCTCATCTGCTTCAAATATGATATTGTTACTCACTTGATAGTGCATATTTGTATCAAATTGCTTACTTTCAGCTCCGATAATAACACTTCCCTCAACCATAGATGCTAACATCGCACTTGTAGTGCTCTTTCCATGAGCTCCACAAGTCGCAAAAACTCTCCTATCCTTTAGTATAAAAGGTAAGGCATCCTTTCGTGACAGTGTTAATATACCCCTTTTTCTAGCCTCTATTAACTCTGGATTATCATCTTTTACTACTGCTGTGTATATCACAATATCTTGATTTTGGATATTTTTTTGGTGATGCGGGACATCTACTTTTATCCCCTCTTTTATCAATTTTTTTGTAATTTTTGTCTCTCTTATATCCGAGCCACTTACCTCAAATCCCTCTTTTTTAAGGTATAGGGCAAGTGCTGAGAGTCCTATGCCACCAATTCCTACAAAATGGATATATTTCATATTATTGTCCCCTCTGCCCATAAATGCAACTTTAAGATTTTGTGCCCTTTTGAGGAAAAATTTATGGGCAGATTCCTCGCCACTGTTGCACGAGCTGTCGCTCTGTAATATTTCATATTTTAATTTCTCTCTTTGATAAAATTGCCTATTTGGATCAAGGCTTCTTTGGTTTTCTCATTGTCTTCAACTAGTGCTATACGAACATAAGCACTTCCTATTCCCTCTCTTCCTAGGAAGCTTCCGGGCAATACTTTTATATTTTTCTCTTTATATAGTTTTTTTGTAAACTCTAAATCATTTTCTACTTTTAGCCAAACATAAAATGTTGCCCTACTCTTTTCTACGCTCAAAATATCGCTTGCTAATTGTAGATTTTTTCTATAAATTTCTCTTGATTTCTCTACATGCTCTTCATCGCTCCATGCAAGTGAAGCCGCGTATTGTAGCGGGAGAGGAACTGCTACTCCCACATATGTTCTATATTTTAAGTACTCCTTTAAAATAGAACTATCACCTGCTATGAATCCAGATCTAAGTCCTGGAGCACTACTTCTTTTTGAGATAGAATTGATAACCAACACATTTTTAAAGCTCTCATTTCCGGCCATGATACTAGCTTGCAAGAGTGACGGTTGTGGCTCATCGCTGTATATTTCACTATAACACTCATCATTTAACAAAACAAAGTTATATCTTAGAGCTAACTCTACCCATTTGGATAGTTCATCCAGAGTCATAGTTGATGCTGTTGGGTTATTTGGAAAATTTAAAATTACTAAATTTGCCTCTTTAAGTCTCTCATCACTGATATCAGGCTTAAAATCGTTCTCTTTTGTTAAATCAAGATAGATGATATCAGCCCCACACATTTGGGCCGCACCTTCATATATCTGATAGAACGGGTTTGTAAAAGCTATCTTTGGATTAGATATATCAAAAAGTAAAAATTGTGGAAAATTAAACAAAACTTCCCTTGTACCAAAGGTTGGTATAAGCTCATCATCTCCTAGTTTTACACCAAATCTATTTTTGACAAATTTTAGTTGGGCATCTTTTAGATATTTTTCACCCGCCGTTTTTGGATATTTTTTTAGTAAATCTGTGCTTTTCTTTAATCCCTCTTGTATAAAGTTAGGTGTATGAAACTGCGGTTCTCCTATGGTTAGCACCCTAGGAGGAAATTCGCAAGAGGGCTCTATATCCTTTAATAACTCACTCAATTTTTCAAATGGGTATTTTTCAAATTTCAATCTTTTTTCTCCATATCATCTTTATCCATCATTGTTGCCACAACTATAAGCCCAATCAAAAATAGAATAACTACTGCAATAAAAAAATATGACACTAGTTTTTACTTTTTGAAGGAGTAGGCATTTTAAATTTTTGTGTTAACATTTCACCCTCTTTGTCTATATATAAATAGTACATCAAATCTTTTTTTACACTAAGCCCCGCTAGATATCTCAGTGCCAAATTTGCCTGTAGTGAAGCTATATGCATTACAATTGGTGCTGCTATCCCTGAAGGCTCTTTTTTAAATACCTTCATCGCTTTAAAATTGCTACTATCAAAAAAACAGACTTGACCGTTAAACTCTTCTACCGCACCATATATCCATGGTGTTTTATGCTCCCTTGCATATTTATCTATCTGCTCCCTAGCAAAAAGATTATCCGTTCCATCTATCAAAAGATCAACTCTTATATCTTTTGTTATAAACTCTTCAAAACTCTGTGTATGCACATAAGTTTTGACAAAAGGGCATCTATCCTCTAATACTTTGCCTACAACCCGAGCTTTATATTTTCCCTCATCGCCTGTCTTAAAAGCTATTTGTCTATGGATATTATGTGTGCTTACTTCATCAAAATCAACCAAATGTACATGCCCAATTCCGCAACTTCCTAGAGATATTGCCAAGGAGCTTCCAAGTCCACCACAGCCTATAATGGCTATACTTCTTTCTTGTAAACTCTCTTGGGTGCCTTCTCCCCAAAGTTGCACTTGTCTATGGAAATACTCCATCATATCATATCTCTTTTTGTTAAATCTCTTTTCCATCCCCATAACTTTTTTGCATCTAAAACCTCTTGCTTGTCTATATCACAAAGAAGAATCTCTTCTTTGTGCCCCAAACTAAGGACTATCTCTCCAAAAGGGTTAACAAGCTTACTATGCCCGTAAAATGTCCAAGAGAGTTTTTTGTCACTATAACTTCCAACCCTATTTGCCCTTAAAATATACATAGAGTTCAAAAATGCTCTCATTTTCAATAACTCTTGCCATCTTTGCGATGAATCAAAAGTTGAAGATGAAGGCATCAATACTACATCAACATTTTTACTCATGGCTTCTAGCCAGACAGGGTCAAAATGTGCTTCAAATCCACTTATAATTGCAAATTTTATCCTGTTTAATGTAAAAGTCGGGATACTATAAGGGGCTATTTGGTTATCAAAAAATTTCTCTTCATTCCAATGTCTGTAGTTTATCAAAAATTGTTGATGATAGTAGTGAACACTTTTGGGTGAAAATTTTGCAACAGATTTTATAAGTTTGTTGTTTTTTACTAGAACAATAGGAGCAACTATGCTTAGATTGTACTTCTTACATAAGGACTTTAAGACTTTTATTTTATGATTTGTCTGCTCCTTTATCATAAGAGTTGGTGTCACTTCCAACTCTTTAAAAAAACTATTTAGCGCGTACTCGCTAAGTAAAATCAGCTCTACTCCCTTATTTTCACAAATTCTAAAATAGTAATCAAGTTTTGCTTCGCTCATAGGAAGAGTTGAGAGTTGTAAAGCTGCTAATTTCACACCTTCTCCTCTTCTATTTGTAATTTTTCATACTCTAGTTTCGCATCTTCTATCATTTTAGTTGCATCATTTAGTATAGAAACACCTTTTTTATACTCTTTCATAGCATCTTTGAGTGCGATACTAGGATCACTTAACTTTTCTAAAATCTCTTTTGCTTTTTTTAACTTATCTTCAAAGCTTATCTCTTCACTCATTTTTCCAATGCCTTTCTTATATAAAAATCAAATTTATCATACTCTACCAAAAAAGCATCATGTCCATAGCTACTATCAACACAATGATAATCCACACTATTTCCACGCCCCATATCTCTTAGAGTATCTCTTATAGCTATCATCTCACTCGGCATAAAAAGCATATCCCCTCTAAAAGCAACTAATGTCATCTTTGCTTTTATATTTTTTAAAGAGTCACTCAAAGAGTCATAATTTCTTGAAGCATCAAAGATATTCATAGCCTTTATGATATATATATAGCTAAGTGGGTCAAATCTTTTTGCAAAATTGTAGCCATTATACTCCATATATCTCTCTACTTGAAATCTACCAAAAAGCTCGTACAGACCATCTGTTTCCACATAATTTCTACCAAATTTTTGGTTCATAGAGTCTGGACTTAAGAAGCTTATATGTCCGGCCATTCTGCCGATTGCAAAGCCGCTTAGGGGTAACTCTTCATAATCCTCTTTTTTATAATTTCCATCTTTAAATCTTGGGTCTTTAACTATCCCCTCCATAGCCAGCTTATTAAAAGAGATGGCCCATGGACTTGTAGCGTAAGTCGAAGCTAACATGATAATTTTATCAGTAAATTCTGGGTATTCAACACCAACACAAAGAGCTTGCATACCCCCTAGTGAACCACCTATTACCGCATAAGCTTTCTCTATGCCTAATCTTTTAAAAAGACTCATTTGAGCACGAACCATATCGCTTATAGTAATGACGGGAAATTTCAACCTAAGAGGAGGCATACCTTTTTTGGTTGAAGTAGTTGGAGAGCTAGAACCAAAACAACTCCCTAAAATATTAACACAAATTACAAAATACTTTGTAGTATCAAGTATCTTATCATCTCCTATAAGAGGATCCCACCAACCGGCTTTTGAATCCCCTTCATACTTTCCTGCAGCATGATGTGAGCCTGTAAGTGCATGAAAAACAACTATAGCATTTGATTTGTCTTGGTTTAGCTCTCCATAAGTCTCATAGGCTTGTGTATAGCCCTCTATGATACGACCACTCTCAAGGTATAGTTGCTCATCAAAATATTCGCTTGATGTGAAAATTTTCATCAATTCACTCTATAATTTGGTGCCTCATGCGTAATTATGACATCATGTACATGGCTCTCTTTTAACCCTGCACTAGTTATCTCTACAAATTCGGCTTTGCGTTGATAATCAGCTATATCAACCCCACCAACATAACCCATAGACGATCTAAGTCCTCCTGCAAGCTGATGAATTACATCTTTTATAGAACCTACCAAAGGAACTCTACCTTCTATACCCTCAGGAACCAACTTATCTGTTGCAGTTCCCTCTTGGAAATACCTATCTGTACTGCCTTTTGTCATAGCGCCAATACTTCCCATACCTCTATAAGTTTTGTATTGTCTTCCTTGATAAGTTATGATTTCACCCGGACTCTCTACGGTTCCTGCCAACAAACTTCCAATCATAACTGAACTAGCTCCTACGGCTAAAGCTTTAGCTAAATCTCCAGAATATTTTATACCACCATCTGCTATTATCGGTACTTCATTTGCTTTTCCAGCACTGCTACACTCATCAATAGCTGAGATTTGAGGAACTCCGACACCTGCGACTATTCTAGTAGTACAGATACTTCCCGGTCCGATTCCAACTTTTACAGCATCTGCTCCAGCCTCTATGAGTGCGAGAGTTGCCTCTTTTGTGGCGATATTGCCTGCTATTATATCAACACTCAAAGCCTCTTTTATCTTTCTTACCGTATCTATTATGCCTTTTGAATGTCCATGAGCCGAATCAAGCACCAAAACATCTACGCCTGCTTCAACAAGAGCGGTTGCACGATCTAATTGACCCACACCAATCGCAGCTCCGACTCTAAGTCTTCCAAATTCATCTTTATTTGCATTTGGATACTCTTTTCTTTTTTTCAAATCTTTTATAGTAATCAAGCCTTCTAGCTTATTATTTTTCCCGACAACCGGAAGCTTTTCAACTTTATTTGTTTTAAAAATTTCTTCTGCTTGATCAAGCGTAGTCCCTTTTGAAACTGTGATAAGAGGCATAGGAGTCATCACCTCACCCACTTTCTTATCATATTTTGTTTCAAATCTAAGGTCTCTGTTTGTTAATATTCCTATCAGTGTATTTTCATCATTTACAACCGGCACCCCTGATATTCTGAATTCACTCATCAAATCAAGAGCTTCTTGTACCGATGAGTCAAAATGTACGGAGATCGGATCTATGATTATCCCACTCTCACTCTTTTTTACTCTTCTAATCTCTCTAGCCTGAGACTCTATATCCATATTTTTATGTATGATTCCAATTCCACCCAATCTTGCCATCATAATAGCAGCTCTATGTTCAGTAACAGTATCCATGGCCGCTGAAACCAAAGGGATATTTAACGATATATTTTTGGTTAATTTTGTTTTTAAACTTACTTGCTTTGGAAGAACCTCAGAATATTTTGGTACCAATAGAACATCTTCAAATGTCAAAGCTCTTTTACGAATTTTCATATTTACTCTCTCCCTTTTAATTCTCTCTCTAGGCTTAATGCTCCATCAAACAACTCTTGCTCACCATATGCTTTTGCTATCAATTGCCCGCCTATTGGCAGATTTTGAAAATTTTTACCAAGAGGAACTGAAATTCCCGGTAATCCTGCAAGATTCAAAGAGATAGTATAAGCATCACTGAGATACATCTCAAGCGGATCTTTCTTACTCCCAAATTCAAATGCCGGTGTTGGAGCAACAGGTGCAAATATCAAATCTGCTTCTTTAAAAATCTCTTCATACTGATGCTTTATCAAATGTCTTGCTTTTTGAGCTTTTATATAATAAGCATCATAGTATCCGCTACTAAGTACAAAAGTCCCTAATAAAATCCTTCTTTTTACCTCTTCTCCAAAACCATAGCTTCTGCTATTTAGATACATATCCTTTAAATTATCACTTGCTTGTCTATTTCCATATCTTACACCATCATATCTGCTAAGATTTGCACTCGCTTCTGCTGTTGCAATGATATAGTAGGTGGCTATGTCGTATTTTGTATTTATAAAATCTTTGTAGATGATTTTGTGTCCTGCCTTCTGAAGGGCTTTAATCCCATCTGTCATCTTTTCTCTAACATCCTCACTAGCCTCTTCAAAATAGTTTTTTATCACAGCTATTGTCATCTTTCTATCAGGATTTAGAGAGTCTGATACTTTTTTGTGTGCCATATTTGCACTAGTTGAGTCGTGACGGTCATGACCTGCGATTATATCATACAGTATAGCCGCATCTTGGACATTTTGTGTTAAAGGACCAATTTGATCAAGTGAACTTGAGTATGCACCAAGTCCATATCTGCTTACTTTTCCATAAGTTGGTTTCATTCCGACACACCCGCAAAAAGATGCCGGCTGTCTTATGCTTCCGCCTGTATCACTTCCAAGGGCTGCGATGGCGATACCGCCTGCCACTGCTGCCGCACTTCCGCCACTGCTACCTCCAGGAACTCTTGAGAAATCGTGAGGATTTTTGGTAACTCCATAAAATGAGTTTTCAGTTGAGCTGCCCATAGCAAATTCATCCATATTTGTTCTTCCAAACGGTGCTAATCCACTATCTAGTAGATTGTTAATAACCGTTGCATTATATGGTGCCTTGTATCCTTGAAGTATATTTGATCCAGATGTTACTTCCCATCCGTTTACCTGAATATTATCTTTGATAGCAATAGGAATACCAAAGAGATATTCAGAGATTTCACTATTTGTCAACTGTTCGACATATGCGCCTATCTCTTTTTTGTCTTCTATCTCTCTTCTTAAATCATCTCTGATATCCTCTATCTCTCCACTAGGCAGAGTTAGAGCTTCTTTCAAAGTTATCAATTTTTATCCTTTCTTATTTTTACCAAGATTATACCAATAGCAATTAGTACAAAAATTGCACCTATTGTTTGGAAAATAAATTTTAAACTTATTGGCTCACTTAGCATCACTACTACAACTTGTTTTTACTTTTTCACCTTTGCACCTTCCGCAAAGATCATCTTCTTTTTTTGCTCTATATTTCCAACATCTTGGACACTTGTATCTTTTTGCAAAATATATCTTAAATTCATCTTCTCTAACTCTAAATGTAGTTATTGGATTATCTTGCGATGAACATATGATATTACTAACCGTAAACCAATCTTCCCCATCGGCATTGCTCAGTTTTTTAAGCTCATTTGAGTCTGAAAAAAGCACCAACTCCAGAGTTGATTTTATCTTTTTATCTTTTTTAAGAGTGTCAACGATCTCAAAAAATTTCTCTCTAGCCTCCATCATATACTCTTCATCAAAAGGCATATCGATTTTTGGTAACTCTTCATACTCCAAATCAAATACACTTTGACACTCACCTTTGATAGTTTTTGGAGCATGCTCTAGTATCTCATCGACACTATAAGTCAAAATCGGAGCATAAAGTGCCAACATACTTCTAGCAATGAGAGCCATAGCACTCTGGGAAGATTTTCGGCTAATCGAGTCTTTCTCATCACAGTAGAGTCTATCTTTTGAAATATCAAGATATATACCACTTAGATGATTTGTTACAAAGTAATTTAAAAGAGACAAACCTTTTGCAAAATCATACTCTCTAAAAGCCTCTTTTGTTTGGGCAAAAACCACCCCTGCCCTATATAGTATCCACCTATCTATCGGTGAGAAATTTTCTAAATTTTCTAAATTTTCTAAATCATTTACATTTGCAAGCAAGAATCTAAATGTATTTCTAATCTTCCTGTACTGCTCGCTTATCTGCTTTAAAATTCCATCACTTATCTTCAAATCTGTTGTATATTCACTCACGCCAACCCATAGGCGAAGTATCTCTACTCCATACTTTTTAGCTATATGGCTAGGGGCGATAACATTACCTTTAGATTTACTCATCTTCTCACCCTTCTCATCTACCGTAAATCCATGAGTAAGTATCTTCTTGTATGGGGCAATACCGTTATTTGCCGTACTGACTAATAGTGAGCTTTGAAACCAGCCTCTGTGTTGGTCGCTTCCTTCAAGATACATAGATGCCGGATAATCACCTGCATCATAATCGCTTGATTCTAGTACGGCTCTCCAAGTGCTACCGCTATCAAACCAAACATCGAGTATATCCATCACTTTTTCAAGATTTTTACTCTCATAGCCACTTTTCGGAACAAGCAGATCTTCTATCTCCAAATCCCACCAAGCGTCAGCCCCTTTTTCTTCAAAAATATCAGCTATATAATTGGTCACTTTTTCATCAAAAATCGGCTCTTTGGTTGTTTTGTCTCTAAAAAATGCGATAGGAACTCCCCAGTCTCTTTGTCTTGAGATACACCAATCAGGTCTGTTTTCTATCATAGTACCCAATCTTTTTATACCGGTTTGAGGATAAAATCTTACACCATTTAACTCATCCATCGCCATTTGTCTAAGACTCTCTTTATCATCATCTTTCTTGTCCATGGCTACAAACCACTGTTTTGTAGCTCTGTAGATTATCGGCTTATGAGTTCTCCAGCAAAATGGATATGAGTGGGTAAATTTTGAAACTTTAAGCAGTGAATCTCCTAGCAATTCTAAAATTTTCTCGTTTGATTTAAAAACATGCTCTCCAACAAAACTAGAAGCATCAGGAAGTAAAGACTCTCTTACGACGGTCTCATCATAACAACCTCTCTCATCTACTGGCATTATAACTTCTAAACCATATTTTAAACCGACTCTATAGTCATCCTCTCCATGCCCCGGAGCAGTATGAACACATCCGCTTCCACCATCCATGGTTACATGTTCACCTAGTATCAGTTTTGAGTCTCTGTTGTTTAATGGACTGATTGCATATAAATTTTCTAAAACAGTAGCTTGAAAGCTCTTTTTAATATCACCCTTCACTACTCCCTCTTCAAGGAGGTTTTCATAGAGTGCTTTTGCTACTATAAAACCATCTGTTGTCAAAACATAATCTTCTTGTGGATTAAAGCTAATGGCCATATTTGCCGGCAATGTCCAAGGAGTAGTCGTCCAAATGATAACACTTGCATCGCCCTCTACATGTAGAGCTTTTTTTGCTTCATCTTTTAGGGGATATGCTACAAAAATAGAGTAATCTTCTTTATCTTCATACTCTACTTCTGCCTCAGCCAGAGCAGTTCTAGCTGCCCAAGACCAATATACAGGCTTGCTTCGCTCGATCAAAAGACCTTTTTTTGCAACACCGCAAAGAGATCTATATATGTCAGCCTCAAATTTAAACTTCATAGTCATGTATGGATTTTCCCAATCACCTATAACACCTAAAGCTTTAAACTCTTCTCTTTGTATATCTATGAATTTTCTTGCATGTTCACGGCAAAGCTCTCTTATCTTACTCTTTGGAAGAGTCTCTTTCTTCTGCTTTCCTATCTTTTTTTCAACTTGTTGCTCGATAGGAAGCCCATGACAATCCCAGCCCGGAACATATCTTACATTTTCTCCAAAGGTATAGTGAGTTTTAACGATTATATCTTTTAAAATCTTGTTTAGTGCATGTCCGATATGGATATGTCCATTTGCATATGGTGGTCCATCATGCAAAAAGAAACTCTTTTTTGCATCTTTTCTATTCTCTATCATCTTTTTATATACATTGCCCTCTTGCGAAAACCACTTTTTATATCTCTTTGGTTCATTTTGAGGTAGATTTCCTCTCATAGGAAAAGTTGTTTTTGGCAATAGCAATGAATCTTTATAATCCATAATCTCTATACTCCTTGAATCTTAAAAATTAGATGATTTTATCTAAAATCTATTTAAGAAGCACTTATATATCAATCCTCCTTTAGGATTGGTATAATCTCTGCTATAATTACACAGATAGATTTCTTGCAAACCTCTCTTTTTTGCGAGAAAAAAAGGAGTATATCTTGAGTAATTCTCTCATAATCATAGGAAAAGAGCTGGTTTATAATGAACTGTTTGTCTCATATATCAAAGAGAAGCTTCATGAACATATAGACTACTTTGATTCTCAAATAATTTTGAACAGGAATGATAGTGATTTTTTTATCAAACTTGAAGAGTCTATAGAGAAATTTGATCAAACTATTATACTAGTTCCCAAACACTCTTTTACATTTGTAAATAAAATCATCTCAACTATGAGTAGTGACAGACTTGAACTGATAGAAGATATGCTTATACCTTCAAAAAGTATCGTCTACTCTAAGGACTCTTATCTTCTTAAGTTTAAAGACAAAATTATAAATGTCTTATCACTCCAAGAGAATGAGAAATTACCGGAAATTTTGGCAGACAGTACAAGCAATAACAAAAATTTTACAATTATAAATATTGATATAGATTCGGCCAAGTTACTAATAGAACCAATATGTTCAACCTTTGAAGTTAAGATAGAGGCAACACCGATCATAGATGGTTGGATAAGCATAAATGCACATAGTTCCAAATATGGAGATTTAGAGAAGTTTACAGACTCAATAAAATCTCTATTTAGTGATAAATTCATAGAAAATCCAAATGTATTAGAACATATAGTTCAAAAATTAAAGGAGAATGGCAAAAAAATTACAGCTGTTGAGAGTTGTACCGGCGGACAAATATGTTCAGCCATAACTAAAATACCGGGATCTTCAAATGTATTTGATGGTGGAATTGTCAGTTATGCAAACAAAATCAAAGAGTCATGGCTTGGTGTCAGTAGTGAAACACTTCAGGCATATGGCGCAGTCAGTGAAAATTGCGTCAATGAAATGCTAGATGGAGTATTGAGCTCTAGTGGCGCTGATTTTGCACTAGCCTCAAGTGGCATAGCAGGACCAGATGGCGGAAGCAGTGAAAAACCGGTAGGAACAGTCTTTGTAGGAGTAAAATCAAGAAATAGAGGAACTAAAATCCAAAGACTTTTACTTAAAGGAGACAGGCATTATATACAACAACAAAGCACATATTTTGCACTTAAACTATTACTAGAGATAGATAAAAAACTGTTTTTTTAAAAAAAATTGTATATTTATGAAAAACCTCTTGACAAATATAGCATTTTTCTCTATAATTTCAACCTCATTACAAAGGTGATGGCTTTTAGTGAGAATTAAGATTGTTAAAGTGACTCGTTAGCTCAGCCGGTAGAGCATCTCCCTTTTAAGGAGGTGGCCGTTGGTTCGAATCCAACACGGGTCACCATTTTTTGTGCGACCCCATCGTCTAGTGGTCCAGGACCCCGCCCTTTCACGGCGGTAACAGGGGTTCAAATCCCCTTGGGGTCGCCATACTTTAGTAAAAGTATCCTGGACAAGATTACTTATCATTGTTAAATGGTCGTTTAGCTCAGTTGGTAGAGCGCCACCCTTACAAGGTGGATGTCAGAAGTTCGAGTCTTCTAACGACCACCATTTAGTGACACTTTGTTTAGATTTATCTAGGCATTGCTTATAGGTTGCGGCGGTAGTTTAGTTGGTTAGAATATCGGCCTGTCACGCCGAGGGTCGCGAGTTCGAGTCTCGTCCGCCGCGCCATTTTTTTATATTTTAAATTCTATTTTTTCTCTCTGCAAAACCCTCATTTTCATATATATCTATCTCTGTAATGTATTCTGGATTTGCTTTTTTCAACTCTCTATCCATATAAGCTATAAGCTTTGCATCTGAATTTTTGTGACTAGCAACCAATAGTACAAAATTTAAATAAACTTTGATGTCTTTGGGCAATTTATGCTTTATTTTTTTGGGAAAAATCAGATCTTTTTTGACTATGTCTATAGCCTTTTTTAGTTCATCGCGAGTTGTATTTCTTTTAGCAGCGATCTCATTCATATCTTTAATAGTAAATTTTTTTCTAGCAGTGGT